>Ga0184639_10000492_pt1 | contig 15256 bp, 14 predicted proteins | sample PLM31_170_b2_FD_133155 | JGI IMG/M metagenome (GOLD analysis project Ga0184639, IMG submission 133155) | Groundwater sediment microbial communities from an aquifer in East River, Colorado, USA - PLM3-1_170_b2 | ecosystem: Environmental > Terrestrial > Soil > Riparian zone | place: USA: East... | reverse complement strand
TGGTGCCGGGCCCTTTGAAGAACTCACCATGGAAGATCGGCTCGGTCCCCTTGTAGATCGCCACGTTGTGCGATAGCGCCTCCTGGTTGTTGAACTCGATGGTGAATGGCTGGTCGGCCGGGGCGGTCAGCTCGCGCGTGTCAAAGGCGGTGTTGTCGGCGGCGATCTTGAGGACCGCACTTCCGGCTGGAGCCGATGGGGCCGGGGTCGCCCCGGCGCGGATGGCGGCGATCCAGGCATCGAAGTCGGCGCGCGACATGGCCTGCACGCTGAAGGTCATGCGCGCGTGCAGGTCGCCGCAGAACTCGGCGCACTGCCCGGCATACGTGCCGGCTTCACTGACCGTGAACTCCAGCTCGTTCGGGGGCCGATCGCCGGTCGGGATCACGTCGCGCTTGACCAGGAAGGCGGGCACGAAGAACGAATGGATCACGTCACGCGAGACCAGGATCAGGCGCACCGGCTCCCCGACCGGCAACCCCATGGTCCCCGGTTCAATGAACGAACTGGTCACCCGTACATCATTGGCCGGGTCGGTATCGGAATCGAGGTAGTGGAAGATCCACTCAAATTGCCTGCCTTCAACCTCGATCGTCACCCCCGGCGTCGTCGCTCGCGCCGAGATCGAGTTCAGGGTGATGGTCGACAGCACGAACAGGATCAGCACGATGACCGTTGGGATGGCGGTCCAGATCAGCTCGACGAGATTGTTGCCGTGGACCTGGGTCGGGAGCCGGTCGTCGCGGCGGCGGTAGCGGATGATCGAGTAGACGATGAAGCCCTCGACCGCCACGAAGACGATGCCGCCCATCACCAACACCACGTTGTAGAGCCAGAAGACCTCCTTGGCCTCGTTGGTGTGGGGCTCGGGGGGAACCATGCCGCAGGCTGCGGCGAGAGCCATCAACAGGAGCACGGCTAGGGCGCGAAGGAGGGCCCGCAGCCGAGGTCGGGCCATCGGTCGTGACATCAGCTGTTCTCGAGGCTCCTCATCGTGCACGATGACGCGGCACTGCTCAAGGCGTCGCGTCCGACTCGTCCCTAAAGGGCGCACGTCCGCAGGGCGGCGGCTCGCGGCGTATTGTACCGATGAGCATGCCGTGGCGCACCGCCCGGCGATGCGCTGCCGCGGCTGCTAGAGAAGGGTCAGGCGGCCTGCGCCGGGCACTCCAGCGGCTCGTCCGGGAGCATGAAGCGGACCGTCACCTGGTACCGATGGTCGTCCTTGACGAAGCGGGTCAGCTGGTTCGCGGTGGAGAGCGCCCCGTACCAATCCTTCGCGTCCTGGCCGTTCACCACGCCGCAGCGAAGGCTGCCGCCCTCTGCCGGATCGCCGAAGGCGGCCGGGTCCGAGGCGTCCGGCCAGTCGAGGAGCTGGTTCCCGATCCCGCTCCCGTCCGGCGGATCAGCATCCGCGTTGCGGACCAGCAGGCGGAGCGCCTCGGGCTGGTACGGGCGCCAGCTCGGCTCCGCCCAGGCGCTGGCCGGCACCCAGCCCTCGAGGTTCATGAGGCGGTCACTGAGCCGCTGGAGGGCGCCGTGCGCCGCGATCTCGGCCGCCGAGATCCCCGTGTTCGGGGCGGCCGGATCGAGGATGCCGAGGCCGTACACCACCACCTCCACCTCGCGTCCGTCGGCATGCAGGCTGAAGATCGTGTCACTGCCATCCATCACGAAGTTCTGGGCGCCGCGGTACTCGACGCTGGCCCCGAAGAGGGCGGTCCGCGCGACCTCGTTGAGGACCGCCTGGATGCCGTCCTCGGTGAGCCGGCGGACGTTGACGGCGGGCAGGGCCGGCCCGGGGAAGAGCTCGATCTGGGCCCCGGGCACGATCACTCGGCCGTCGCCGGTGAGGGTGAACGGCGGGATCTCGGTCAGCTGCATCGTTGGTCCGGCGAGGCCGCCGCGGTACGCAATTCGGAGGACCAGCTGGTCGCCTGCGGGATGGGCAATCGGACCACCCGATCCGCCCGGACCTGCCGCGCAGGCGGCGAGGAGCAGTGACAGCGCCACGGTGGCAGGCAGGAGCGGGCGGCCGATTCGTCTCATGGGCGTTGGACGCGTCGCCCCAGCGCCCGGTTCCCGCCGCGCAGCACGCGGCAGGGCGCGGGGATGAGAATGCGCATCGTGATGCGCGGCCTCCTTCCGGGAATCCTCGCCGTCGCGGCGATGCTCGCCGCCCTTCCGGGTCGCGCGGTGGCGCACGGAGGGGAGGTCCAGGCCCCGTCGTTCCCCGCCGTCCTGCTCGAGTGGCGCGTCGAGCCGATTCTGGTGCTGGCGATCGGCGTTGCGGCGATCGGCTGGCTGGTCTTGGCCCGCCGGGTGGCAGCCGCTCACCCTGAACACCCCCCGTCAGCCTGGCGGAATGCCGCCTTCCTGGGCGGGCTGGCCGTCATCGGGATCGCGCTGACCTCGCCGATCGAGGCCTACGAGGGCCAGCTCTTCAGCGTCCACATGCTGCAGCACATGCTGCTCCAGCTGGTGGCGGCGCCGTTGCTCTTGCTCGGGGCCCCGGCGACGCTGGCGCTGCGCGCGGCGTCGCCATCGGTCCGGAGGGTGCTGCTGGGAATCCTGCACAGCCGCGCGGTCTCCATCCTCTCCTTCCCGCTGCTGGCCTGGGTCCTCTTCGCCGCGGTCAACTGGGGCTGGCACTTCAGCTCGCTGTACGACCAGGCCCTCGAGACGCCTTGGCTGCACAACCTGCAACACGCGACCTTCATGGGTGCCGCGCTCCTCTTCTGGTGGCCGGTGATCGGCGCCGATCCGGCGCGCTGGAGGCTCCCTCATCCGGTGCGGCTCTTCTACCTGTTCCTGGCCATGCCCCAGAACTCGTTCCTGGGAGTCGCCCTGATGAGCGCCCCGGCCGCCCTGTATCCGCACTACCTCAGCAACGGCCGGGACTGGGGCCCGACGCCGGCGGTCGACCAGAGCGTCGGCGGGATGCTGATGTGGGTCGGGGGTGATGTGGTCTTCCTGCTGGCGATGGGCCTGGTGGTGGCTGCCTGGGTGCGGGCCGAGGACCGCCGCACGGCCCGCGAGGAGGCGCGCCTCAGTGCCGGGGGTCGACTCTCGGATTGACAGCAAGCAGCCGGTGGGCGGTCATGACCCCCTTGCCAAGTCGCTAGGTGAGCGGCAGCCGAAGCAGGGTGTCCGCGGCGACCGCCGCGAAGAGCAGGGTCAGGTAGCTGATCGAAAAGCGGAAGAGCCGGATCGCCGCTCGTCCGTCGCCCGAATTCCGGAGCACACGCAGGGCGTACCAGACGAAGCCGATGCCGAGCACGAGGGCGGCGACGAGATAGATGAGCCCCATCCCTGCCGCGGGGAAGAGGAGCAGGCTGACGGCCACCAGCAGGAGCGTGTAGAGGACGATCTGGCGGGCCGTCTCGACCTCGCCGCGCACCACGGGAAGCATGGGCACGCTGGCGGCGGCGTAGTCGTTGCGATAGCGAAGGGCGAGCGCCCAGAAGTGGGGCGGCGTCCAGTAGAAGACGATGGCGAAGAGCACAAGGGCAGGGACCTCGACCGTGCCGGTCACCGCCGCCCATGCGACCAGCACCGGCACGCAGCCGGCCGCGCCGCCGATGACGATGTTCTGCGGGGTCCTCCGCTTCAGCCACAGGGTGTAGACGAAGACATAGAAGACGATGGCGCTGGCGGCCAGCAGGGCCGACAGCAGATTGACGGTCAGCGTCAGCCATGCGAACGACATCACGCTGAGCGCCACGCCGAAGGCGAGCGCGTGCGGCGGCGAGACCGCATGGCGTGGCAGCGGGCGGTGGCGGGTGCGCCGCATGAGGTCGTCGATGTCGCGATCGAGGTACATGTTGATCGCGTTCGCACCGCCGGCGGCCAGCGTCCCGCCCAGGACCACGGCCGCCATCAGCCAGACCGATGGGAGACCGCCACCCTGCGCCAGCACCATGGTCGGCACGGTGGTCACCAGCAGGAGCTCGATGATCCTCGGCTTGGTCAGCGCCACGTAGGCGCGCAGGGTATCGCCGACGCCCGCCACGCCACGATCGCCGGCTGGCAGCGGAGGGGCGGGCTGGGTGGCAGGCGCACGGCGGATCGCCAGGTAGAGCATCACGGTCGTCGCCCACAGTGCGGCCCCGACGGCGAGGTGCGGAACGACGAACACCGCGGAGAGGCGTGACCAGACATTCGCCGCCCCCAGGCCAAGCTGAATCGCGATTAGCAGAACGGCGAGCGCGGCCAGGCGACGCGGGTAGCGTGCCGTGAACGCTCGGAGGACGCGACGCGCCATCCACACCACGAGCAGCGCGACCGCCACGGCCAGGCCCCGGTGCGCGACCTGCACGAACTGCCCGTTGGCAAGTATCGGGGGCCAGAGGCTGCCATCCATCAGCGGGAAGTCGTAGAAGGCGAGGCCGGCGCCGGTGCCGCTCACCCAGGAGCCGAGCAGCATCTGCGCGAAGATCGCCAATCCTGTGACGGCCACCAGGCCGATTTGCCCCCCGCGGGCAACGCTCGGCAACGCGCCGTTCGCGGCTCGATCGGCGATGGCGATGGTGATGGCCAGGACGGTGAGCGCCATGCCCAGGTGCAGCGTCACAAGCTCGGCCCGGAGCTGCTGGATCACCACCTGCCCGCCCAGCACTGCCTGGACGATCACCAGAGCGCCGGCCGCGACCGCCGCCAGCAGCAGGACATGGTCACGGCGCCGATCCGTGAAGACGGTCACCAGGGCAACCGCCGCCACCAGCGGCCCGACCGCGAGGGCCGCCACCAGGCGATGGCTGTGCTCGATCCAGGCATGCAGGTCGGCTGGTGGCACCCAGCTCCCGAAGCAGAGCGGCCAGTCCGGGCAGCCGAGGCCGGAGTCGGTGGCGCGCACCAGCCCACCGACCACGATCAGCACGTAGGTCGCGATCGACGCGGCAACGGCGAGCTTCGCGAATCGGTTCAACGGAGTCCTCGAGCCGCGCCGCGACGGCGCACGGCGATTGAGGGAAGGTGGCGGGCTGTTGGCATGATAGCCAGCCCGGCCGCCCCGGTCACCCCGCCACCCCCCGTGCGACGCATGCGCCGATCGGCTGAGCGGGCAGCCGGCACGTGGCGCAGCGGAGCCGGAACCAGCGGCAGCAGCCGACGCGATGCGGCGGCGAGCAGGGCGAGGCCGCGGTCGCGGCTCGGCGACCAGCGGATCCCATAGCCCTCGCGGATCGGCGCCGGCAGGACGGAGAGCGAGATGAGGTGCGCCAGGTCCCAGATCGGACGGGGCGGGAAGCGGGTGGGGTACAGCACGCTTGGGGCCAGCGATCGCGCAGTTGACGTCACGGTCACCACGCCGTCCGCGATGAGCCGATCCATCTCGCCCCGCAGCTCGCCCAGCGCGGCGGGGAGCGACCGCTCCGGCACGCCCAGGCGAATCGCGATCAGGCGGGCCTCGGCGTGGTACGCCTCCGCCTCCTCCGAACTGAGCGGAGCCACGAAGCGGTCGTAGACCCGTATGGCGGTATCGACCAGGGTGGCATGCACCCACAGCAGTAGGGCTGGGTCGAGCGCCCGATACGGCTCGCCCGTCTCCGGCACGACGCCGGCCACCGCGGCGTGGATGGCGTTCATGCGACGGATGGCACGTTCGGCCCGCGGCGTGGTGCCGAAGACGATAGCGTAGGTCGAGCTCAGGGTGCGCCGCAGCCGGATTAACGGGTCTGCGCGGAAGTCCGAATGCTGGGCAACCCCCGCCGCGACCGAGGGGTGCGCCAGCTGCATCAGGAGCGCGCAGGCGCCGCCGGACAGGACGAGCACCTCGCGATCGATGCGCCACGAGGCGCTGCCCGGGCCGAAGAGCCCATGGTCGACGCCGGGCGTCACCTCAGCGAGAGAATGGCAGGGCCCGCGCCGCGGTCCGGCAGCGCCCGCAGCACGAGGCCCGCGAGCACGCCGGCGCCGAACCCGCCGATGTGCGCCAGATAGGCCACGCCGCCGACGCCGGCCGTATCCGCGAACCCGGAGACCAGCTGCAGGGCGATCCACATCCCGATGGCGACCAGCGCCGGCACGGGCACCACGATGCGGAACACGAAGACCGTTACGCGGTTGCGGGGAAAGAGCACGATGTATGCCCCCAGCACCCCTGAGATGGCGCCCGACGCGCCAAGGGTCGGGATCGGCGAATTGGGGTCGCTCCAGATCTGGGCCAGCGAGCCGACCACCCCGGTGGCGAGGTAGACCACCAGGAAGAGGATCCGGCCGGCGCGGTGCTCGACGTTGTCGCCGAAGATCCACAGGAAGAGCATGTTGCCGGCAAGGTGCAGCCAGCCGCCGTGCATGAACATGCTCGACAGCAGGGTGAGGAAGATCGGGTCAGGACCCGGCTCCTGCGGGATCAGGAGCTCGCTCCCGTTCACGACGAGCGGCTGCGGGGCAGTCAGGTCGGCGCCGGTCGTGATCTCGAGCGGGACCGCGCTCCAGCCGTATGTGAACGGGTTGTCGCCGGTGGCCGCCTGCAGGAAGAGAAAGACGGCGACATTGACCGCGATCAGGACGGCGGTCAGCCAGGCCAATCCGCGCCCCGGCAGGTTCTCGTCACCGATCGGGAACATCGGCGTCGAGTATGGAGCCTAGGTCCAGGGCAGGCGAACCCCGGGCAGGACGGCGTTGAGGAGGAGGCCAAGGATCAGCAGGCCACCGGCCCGTCTGGTGTGGATGAAGGCGCCGCCCACGAACCAGAGCGGCCAGCCGACGTAGCTGTTCGGCGGCGATTCGGGTCGCGGCCTTGAGAACTGGGCCAGCACCTGGAGGAGGAGCGGGATGCCGGCCAGCACCAGCATCACGAAGGGACCGATCCAACCGACGAGCGCGGAGCCGAGCACGATCGGATAGAAGGCAATCATCAGCCCCTGCGCAACGCGCCGTGCGCGGACCTCGCCCAGGATCACAGGCAAGGTGCGGATGCCCATCTTGCTATCGGGGCTGATCTTGTCGATGTGCTTGCCGAAGAGGACCGTGGTGACCAGGATGGCGTACGGCAGCGAGGCGACCCAGACCCAGCCTGGCAGGGTCCCCGTGGCCACGAAGTAGGTGCCGGCGATCATCAGCGGCCCCCACACCACGAAGACGCCCGGCTCGCCCAACCCCCGTCGCTTGAGGCTGATGGGCGGGGCGACATAGAAGACGCTGATGAAGAGGCCGCCCAGGGCGAAGGCCGCGACCCACGGGCCTCGCGCCCATACCAGGGCCAGCAGGATCGCCAGGTCGACGGCGTTCGCCAGCAGGATCGCGTTGCGCAGCTGTGCCTTGCTGAGCCATCCCGACAGGATCGGGTGCGGCGCGTAGAGGGCGCGCACGTAGTCGTCGGTATCGATGCCGACCTCGAGGTCGAAGTAGTCGTTGATCATGTTGTTGGCCGCATGCGCGACCACCAAGCCGATCACCGCCAGGGCGAGGTACCAGTAGTTGACGTTGACGTTGACGGTGCCGATTGCCAGCAGGCCGCCGATCAGGCCTGAGGTCGCGGTCATGGTGAAGACCGCTGCGCGGGTCACGATCAGCCACTTGCTGACCGCGTCCATCTCCACCCCGGCCGGCATGTTGGCGTGGTTCATCACGTAGCGCCAGGTGGTCAGCCGCTGGGCGAGTGTGGTCATGCGACGATTCTAATCCGCGCGCCGCTGCCCGGCTCCCGTGCGCTTCAGCCCGATACACCAGGCCAATCGGCCCGGGTCAGCGTTTCGCAGCAGCCGCTTGCCCCAGGAGGAGTGCGCTTCGACCGCGTCGGCCAGGGTCGCCGGGCGGAGAAGGGTGGGGCGGAGGCCGAACGACGCCCAGGCAGCGACGACCTGCCCAGGGTCCAGGTCCGGCTCGCCGGCTCGAGTGTCGCGCGGTGCCGACGCGAGGAGCATCCGAACCTGTCCCGTGGGCGCCACCAGGCCAGCCAGCCGTGCGGTGAGCTCGGAGGCGGCGCCGGTCGCGCCGCGCAGCAGCGAGCCCCACGGGAAGTGGATCGCGAGCAGGTCGACGATCCCGGCGAGCGGTTCGGGGAGCGCCTCTGCGGCGGCCACCAGGCAGAGCAGGTTCGGGGCGCCACCGCACTGCGAGGAGCGCGCCGCACGTCGTGACGATTCGACCATCGCATCACGGCTGGCATCGATGGCGATCACCAGCTCGTCGGGATGAGCGAGTGCGTGGGCAAGGGCGAACCGGCCGTCGCCGGCACCCATCTCCACGGTGACCGCGGCGGCAGCCGCAGCCCGATCGGTCAGTTAGCCGACGTCGACCTCGTTGAGGTGACGTCCGGTCTGAAGCAGCATGGCGCGGATTCTACTCCGCCGCGGCCAAGGCCTATGATGGATCCCCATGAGCACGGCCACGCTGGACCGGCTGCTCGCCATCCTGATAGCGCTGCAGCTCGCCACCGGCCTCCTGACCCTCCGCGCAGGATCGCCACCCGCCGCCCCCCTATTCGTGGTCCACGGCCTGCTCGGCGGCGCGCTCGCCGCGGCGGTGCTTCTCAAGCTGCGCCGCAGCCTGCCGCGAGCGATCGCCGCTGGGCGTTGGGGTGCGATCGCCCTCTCGATGGCCCTGGCGCTCGCGGTCGGGCTGGCCTTGGCAGGCGGCTTCGGCTGGGTCGCGTCGGGGCGGATCGTCTGGATCGGTCCGTGGACGATTCTGACTCTCCACGTCTTTGCCGCGCTGGCGCTGGTACCGATCGCCGTCGCCCATCTCCTTCCTCGTCGCTGGCGCGTCCTGCGTCTGGCTCCGCGCCGGGCACGGCTCGCCGCGGGCCAGCCACTCGTCTCACGGCGCGCGGCACTCATCGTCGGCGCCATGGCGGTGGCCGGGGCGCTGGCCTGGGTGGGCAGCAACGCGCTCGACACCCTGGCGGGCGGTCTGCGCCGCTTCACCGGATCGCGGTGGCTGCCATCCGGCGGGGTGCCGCCGGCGACCACCTTCTTCGGCGAGGGCGCGGCGCCGATCGACCCTTCGACGTGGCGCCTGGCCGTTCGCGGTCGGGTCGCCCATTCGCTCGATCTGTCGCTCTCCGATCTCGCGGCGCTCGGCGAGGTCAGCCAAGAGGCGGTCCTGGACTGCACCTCGGGGTGGGCCTTGCGCACGCCCTGGGGCGGCGTGCCGCTCGGAGCTGTGCTCGACGCGGCCGGGCTGAGCCAGCGCGCGACGCGCGTCGTGGTCCGATCAGTAACCGGCTGGTACGCCGAGCTGCCGGTCCACGAGGCGCGGGCCGCCCTCCTGGCCACCGCGGTTGCTGGCAGAGCGCTCCCCCACGGCAACGGCGCCCCCTGCCGGCTGGTGGCTCCGGATCGGCGCGGCCTCGAATGGGTGAAGTGGGTCACCCGGATCGAGGTGATCTGAAGGCTAGAGGGGCTCGAAGCGTGCGGTGAAGTGGCGCAGCTGGGGCGGCTGTTCCGTGATCCGGTAGCCGCGCAGCTCACCTGCTCGCTCCGCCACCCAGCGCACCACCTCGATCACGTAGTCGATGTGCGACTGGGTGTAGACCCGCCGCGGGATGGCGAGGCGCACCAGCTCCATCGGGCCGGGCGTCTCCGACCCATCGGGGTGCATCCCGAACATTACGGTCCCGATCTCACAGCCGCGGATCCCGCCCTCGCGGTAGAGGGCGACCGCCAGCGCCTGGCCGGGGTATTCGAGCGGAGGGATGTGCGGCAGTAGGGCGGCCGCGTCCAGGTAGACGGCATGGCCGCCGATTGGCTGCACGCACGGAATCCCCGACGCCACCAGCGCCTCGCCGAGGTAGGCGGTGGACCGGACCCGATAGCGCAGGTAATCCTCGTCGACCACTTCGCGCAGTCCCTGGGCGATCGCCTCGAGGTCGCGGCCCGCCAGGCCGCCATAGGTGGGGAATCCCTCGGTCAGGATCAGCAGGTTGCGGGCGGCATCGGCCCAGTTGTCGTTGTTGAGGGCCAGCCAGCCGCCGATGTTGGCGATGGCGTCCTTCTTGGCGGACATCGTCATGCCATCGGCCAGTGAGGCCATCTCGCGCACGATGTCGGGGATCGATCGGTCTGCGTAGCCGGGCTCTCGCTGCTTGATGAACCAGGCGTTCTCGGCGAATCGACACGCGTCCAGGAAGAGCGGCAGGCCGTATCGGTCGCAGATGGCGCGCACCCCGCGCAGGTTCTCCATGCTGACCGGTTGCCCGCCACCGGAGTTGTTGGTGACGGTGACCATCACCAGCGGGACGGCCTCCGGCCCGCGCTCGCGGATGAACGCGTCAAGCGCATCGGTGTCCATGTTGCCCTTGAAGGGATGGATGACCGATGGGTGACGCCCCTCCTCGATCACCAGGTCGACCGCATCGGCGCCGGTGAACTCGACGTTGGCGCGGGTGGTGTCGAAGTGGGTGTTGCTGGGGATCGCCATGCCGGGCCGCGCCACCACCGAGAAGAGGATCTTCTCGGCAGCCCGTCCCTGGTGGGTGGGAATCACGTGCTTGAACGGGAAGAGGGACTGCACACTCTCCAGGAATCGGAACCAGGATGGCGATCCGGCGTAGCTCTCGTCGCCGCGCTGGATGCCGGCCCACTGCTCGGCCGACATGGCGCCGGTGCCCGAGTCGGTCAGCAGGTCGACGATCACGTCGACGGCGTGCAGGTTGAAGAGGTTGTAGCCGGCCTCGCGCAGGTGCTCGTCACGCTCGGCCACGGAGGTCATCCGGATCGGTTCCACGCTCTTGATCCGGAACGGCTCGATGATCGTCTTCCAGCGCTCCACGAGAGGGAGCATAGGCGCTGGACCGATGCGGGCGGGGCGCGGGGGATCCATCATTGGGGATCCAACCCACGTTCCAAGGAGGCCCGATGCAGGCCTGGGAATCACTCGGCGACGGGGTCGCCTCGCGGCCGGCGGTCGCCACCTGGACCGAGAACGAGATGCAGGTCTTCTTCATCGGCGACGACGGCCAGCTGTGGGACACCTACTGGGACGGCAGCGAGTGGCACGAGCGGCACGCGCACGGCGGAAACCTGGTCGGGTCGCCGGCCGCGTGCTCGTGGGGGGCTGATCGGATCGACATCTTCGCCAGGGGGCGGGATGGGGTGCTGCTGCATCGCTGGTACGAGCCGTCGGGGTGGCAGGAGTGGGAATCCCTGGGCGTGACGGTGGCATCCGACCCGGTTGCATGCAGCTGGGGCCCGAACCGCATCGACCTGTTCTTGGCGGCCCCGGCCGGGGAGCTGCTGCACGGCTGGTGGGACGGCGCCGGCTGGTCGTGGGACCGTTCATGAACGTGGCCGCCCGCATCGGGCTGGATACCCGCGCAGCCGCCTGACGGGAGGCCGCTGAGCCTGGGCCGGTCCCCGGGTAGACTCGCGTCTGCAATGGACGGCCAACCCAACCGAACGTGCCTTGCGCGGCTCCCCGGTGGTGAGCTCCGCGTGCTAGGCGCCGATGATCTCAAGGAGATCGACAGCCTGCGCGCGCAGCCTGACACGCTGGTCTGGCTCGACATTCAATCGCCGACCGCGAAGGACCTCGCGCTCCTCCGCGACGAGTTCGACCTCCACCCGCTGGCCCAGGAGGACCTCGAGAAGCGCCGCCAGCGACCCAAGCTCGACACGTATGGGCCCCAGCAGGTGATCGTCACGTACGAGGTCCTGCCGGGGACGACGCCCGACCGAACCTTCGAGCTCGGAGAGGTGCATCTTTTCGCAGGGGCCGGTTACCTGGTCAGCGTGCACTGGCACGACTCCCCCGCCGCGCAGGCTGTGGAGGCGCGCTTCCGGGAGCGCGCCGATGCCGTGGCCGCCACCTCGGGTGCGCTTGTCTACTCCATCCTCGACGCCGTCGTGGACGGGTACTTCCCCCTCCTCGATCGGCTCTCGGACAGGATCGAGCACCTGGAGGATCGGATCCTCGAAGGCGGACGCGCGGGCGGCACGCTGCGCTCGATCCTGGACCTCAAGCGCGAGCTGCTCGAGCTTCGCCGGACGCTGTCGCCCCAGCGTGACGTCGCCAACGCCCTGTTGCGGCGCGACCTGCCGCTGGTCGACGACGCGTCGGCGCCCTACTTCCAGGACCTGTATGACCACCTCGTGCGGGTCCTTGATCAGCTCGATCTGCAGCGAGACCTGCTGGCATCCGCGCTCGAGGCCAACCTGTCGGTCACCGGCAACAACCTGAACACGGTCGTGAAGCGGCTGACCGCCTTCACCGTGATCCTGATGGTGCCGACCCTCATCGCCGGCATCTACGGCATGAACTTCCGCTTCATGCCGGAGCTGAGCTGGCCGCTCGGCTACCCCTTCGGGCTGGGGGTCATGGCCGTGGCCATGATCGGTGCTTTGGTCTTCTTCAAGCGCAACGACTGGTTCTGATGCGGAGCCCGGTAGCCGGCGCGCCCGCCATCGAGGCGATCGACCTGGTGCGCACATACAACACGCACATTGGCGTCATCCGACGCCGGCCGATCAGCGTCGAGGCGGTCCGCGGCATCAGCTTCGAGGTCCATCCCGGGGAGCTTTTCGGGCTGCTGGGCCCGAACGGTGCTGGCAAGACGACCACCATCAAGATGCTCATCACCCTGCTCCTGCCCACCTCCGGCACCGCCCGGGTGATGGGCTTCGACGTGGTCCGCGACACCACCGCCGTGCGCCAGCGGATCGGCTACGTCTTCGGCGGCGACCGCGGCCTCTACGACCGGGTGAGCGGCATGGACAACCTGCGCTACTTCGCCGAGCTGTACGGGGTCGAGCCGTCGGAGCAGAAGCGGCGCATCGCCGCGCTGCTGGAGTTGGTGGGGCTGACAGGAAGGGAGCACGAGAAGGTGGAGGGCTACAGCCGCGGCATGCGGCAGCGCCTGCACATCGCCCGCGGCCTCCTCCACGATCCGGAGGTGATCTTCATGGACGAGCCCTCGATCGGCCTCGACCCGGTCGGCGCCCGGGAGCTGCGGCAGACGGTGCGATCGCTCGTCGACGCCGGCAAGACGGTCCTGTTGACCACCCACTACATGTTCGAGGCCGACGCCCTCTGCGACCGGATCGCGGTGATCAACGCCGGCCGCATCGTCGCCCTCGGCACCGGCGCGGACCTGAAGGACGCGATCGCCGATCGAACGATCGTCGAGATCGAGACCTTCGGCGTGACCGACGAAGCTGTAGAGCGACTGCGCGGCGACGACGAGGTCAACGCCGTCAACATGGAGGAGCGCGAGCAGAGCCAGATCCTGCTCGTCCAGAGCGACCGCGGCGCGCATATCACCCAGCGGCTCCTCTCGCTCCTCGGCGACACGCGGGTCGGCAAGGTGGTCGCCCGCGAGCCCACTCTGGAGGACGCGTACGTGCACCTCATCGCCACCACCGGCGACGACGAGGCGCACGCCGCGCGAGCCGCATCGGTCCAGTTGGGTTAACGAGATGAGCGCGGAGGGGACGCTGCGGCTCATCTGGTTCGTCACCTGGTTCAACGTGCGGATGCTGCTGGCCAGCGAGTTCTTCATCCTGCTCACCTTCATCTCGCCGCTCATCTTCGCCACGCTTGCCTTCTTCCTGTTCCGGTCGGGAGGCGGGACGGCCGGGCAGACGCTCTTGTACGTCGCGCTTGGCGCCGGGATGATGGGCGTCTGGAGCACCACCCTCTTCGGCTGCGGCGGTGCCATCGCCTGGCAGCGCTGGGAGGGGACACTCGAGCTCCTGGTCAACGCTCCCACGCGCTACGACTTCATCCTGGTCGGTCAGACCTTCGGGGCTGTGGTGTTCGGCTTCTACGGGATCGTCGCGACGCTGGCCTGGGGGGTCGTCCTGTTCGGGATGCCGCTCCAGGCGACCTATCCGCTGATCCTGCCGCTGTCGCTGCTGGCGGCGATCGTCTCGCTCGGATCGCTGGGGATGCTGATCGCCACCACGTTCGTCCTGTACAGGCACGCCAATGCGCTCGGCAACCTGCTCGAGTACCCCATCTGGCTGATCGCCGGCCTGCTGGTGCCGGTCGCGACGCTGCCGTTCTGGGTCCAACCCATCAGCTGGCTCCTGGCCCCGACCTGGGGGATGGAGGCGATCCGCGGTGCCGCGATCGGTGCCGAGCCGCCGATCCTGGCCATCGCCATGTGCTTCGCGCTGGCGGTGGTCTATTACGTCGCTGCCCGCGTCACGCTGGTCTTCGTCCTGGCGAAGGCCCGCCGCGACGCAACCCTGTCGCTGCAATGACAGCACTGGCGGCTCCGATCTCACGCATCGCCCCCGACACGCTCCGATCCGCCTGGCGCGTCTTCTGGTACGGCGGCCGGATGAGCTACGGGATGCTCTTCAACTGGGCTCGCCCGTCGATCTACATCCCGACCCTGATCGGTGGGCCCACCTTCCAGCTCTTCTTCTTCGCCGCACTGGGCTCGTATGCCACCGACAGGTCGGCTGCGTATTTCGCGATCGGCAACGCCGTCCAGGTGTCGGCGCTGGCCGGCGTCTTCGGGATGACCATGGCGATCGCCAATGAGCGCTGGTTCGGGACGCTCCCTGCCCTGCTCGCCACGCCGGCGAACCGGGTGGCGCTCTTCGCCGGCCGCTTCATGCCGTTCGTGTTGCACGGCCTCCTCGTGTCCCTCTATGCCTTTGGACTGGGGGTTGTCTTCCTCGGCGTGCGGCTCGCGCCGGGTTCGCTCGCGGTTGCCGGCATGGCGCTGCTCGTCACCGTCTTCTCGTGCACCGCCATCGGTGCGCTCCAGGGCGCCGTCTCGCTGCGCCTCCGCGACGGCCTCTTCGGCGCAAACCTGGTGACGATGTCGATCCTGCTGTTCTGCGGCGTGAACATCCCGCTGGATGAGCTCCCCGGCTGGATGCAGGTGGTTGGCAACCTGCTGCCATTCACGCATGGGCTCGAGGCCGTCCGCCAGGCGGCTGCTGGAGCCGGGCTGGACGAGGTCGGCGGGCTGATCGCGATCGAGGTCGTGGTCGGGATCGCGTACGCGGTGCTCGCCTTCGCTCTGTTCAGCTATCTCGAGCGATCAGCGCGTCGCAATGCCACGCTGGACATCCGCTGAGGAGCGGATGCGCGCCTAGCGCTCGGCGAAGTAGCGCCCCGCGCTGGCCATGGCCCACACCACGAAGACGTAAGCGACCAGCAGGACGATGCTGACGGCCGGGGCGCCACCCTCCGCGGTGGTGCTGAAGATCCCGAGCACGGCGAAGAGCCCGCCGAGCACCGAGATCACGATCGCCAGGATCCGTGCCCAGGCGCGCCCCAGCAACGCGAAGATGCCGCTCAGCAGCTCGACCACGCCGAAGGCGACGACAATCGCGCCGAAAACGGCGACGAAGGC
>Ga0184639_10000491_pt1 | contig 15257 bp, 24 predicted proteins | sample PLM31_170_b2_FD_133155 | JGI IMG/M metagenome (GOLD analysis project Ga0184639, IMG submission 133155) | Groundwater sediment microbial communities from an aquifer in East River, Colorado, USA - PLM3-1_170_b2 | ecosystem: Environmental > Terrestrial > Soil > Riparian zone | place: USA: East... | reverse complement strand
ATCTTGCGGTAAGCTCAGATGATATTGCAGAGGATGTTCGACGGAAGGGACGAAAAGCCATCGCCGCCGCCGTGGAGGAGGCCCGTGACTACGAACAGCGTAAGTGTTTATGGCTTCATCATGGTTGTAGTTCCGCTGCTCTCTATGGCGATGATGGTGAGATGCAGTGTGGAAGTTGTCTCATAGACTTTAAGCGAGAAGGCCAAATTGCTATTATCGCAAAGCTTCAAGCCATCCGCGCTCAGAAGGCGGGGGCATGAGCCGGCATTGAAAGGGAGCTGTTATCCTGGTGGAAAAAACTGTTTGACAGAGGCGGACCTTGCCCGGTATAATACGGTGTATTATGGGTAAAGGAGTGCGAGCACGAGCCGCTCAATCCAGCCTGCCAGGGCCGGGTCTTGTTGTAGCGAAGCCTCCCACCAAGAGAAACCGTAAGGGTAATGGACGGGACAACAACGGCCCGGGCCGTCCGTCGAAGCGTACGCCGGACACGATCAAGAAGCTGGAGGAGAACATTGGCAAAGGGCTGCCGTACGAGCTCGCGTGTCGGTTGAGTGGGATCTCCGGCACGGCCTATCGGAACTGGATCATGGCAGCCTCGCAGCCGGGCGCGGACCCGGAGTTAGTTGGATTTCTTTTACGGATGACGCGAGCCGAGACCAAAGCAGAAGCGACGTTAGTCGAGAAGTGGCTCAATAAGACAGACGACGATTGGCGAGCCGCCCGAGACTATTTGTCCCGTCGATGGCCGGAACGATGGGCGGAGAGTCACCGTCACTCCGGACCAGGGGGGGGCCCGATTCCAATTCAGGGAGCATTCATTGTGGTCAAGGGGACACCGCAGGAGTACATGGACGCCTTACGTCAAGCGCGTACCGCGTTGACAGATGGGCAGGAGCATGGCGATCGCGACAGTTCCCAGTTTGGTCATTGAGCGTCCCCCACAGACAGACGATGAGCTGTGGGAGTTAGTATATACCTTGTGGGGGATTAAGATTCCCCGCAAGCAGATGTGCCGCCATCATTGCTCCCCTATGGAAGCCTTCGCTGAAGCCTATTTTGCCCGCACGCGAGTCTCGATCTGGAAAGCGTCCCGAGCCTTAGCTGGTAAGAGTACGCTGCTCGCTATTCTTTCCTGTACCGAATCGGCGTTACTCCAGGCGTCGGTGTCGGTCTTGGGGGGATCAGGGACCCAGTCCCGTCGAGTCATTGAGGAGATGGACAAGGCATGGCGACAGCCGCTAGCGCCGAAGCACTTATTGGCAGCGGAGCCGGGAGATTGGCGGATTCGATTACAGGATGGGGTAACGATAGAGGCGCTCACGGCATCGCAAGCGTCCGCTCGGGGACCACATAAGCCCCGGGTGCGGATGGACGAAGTGGATGAGATGGATACCGATGTCATGAAGGCCGCATTGGGGCAGGCGATGATGCAGGAGGGGGTGCCGGCCCAGACGGTGTTGTCCTCGACGCATCAGTATCCAGATGGCACGATGACCTATGCACTTACCCAAGCGGCCGAGAAGGGTTGGTCGGTGCGGGAGTGGTGTTACAAGGAAACGTTGGAGCCGCATGGGTGGCTCTCTAAGTCCGAGATGGAAGGAAAGAAGCACGACATGCCCCATACGCAGTGGGTGGTGGAAGTCGAACTCCAGGAACCTGCGGCGGAGGGCCGGGCCATTCAGCCAGACGCGGTCGAGCGGATGTTCGATGTGAAGTTGGGGGTCGGGAAAGGGTTGGAGAATGAGTATCTCGAGTTCAAGCCGCCGAATTTGCCCCATCATGTGTACGCGACGGGAGCGGACTGGGCCAAGGATGTGGATTGGACGGTCATCCCGACGTTCGATGTGACGAACGTGGACCTATGGGAGCTGGTGGCGTTTGAGCGCATGGGGCGTCGGCCGTGGCCGTATATGATTGGCCGTTTTGAGACACGGGTCACGCGGTATCCGGGCGCGGCGGGGCACGACGCGGTGGGAGTGGGAGATGTGGTGCACGATCTCCTGAGTGTGGATGCGGAAGAGTTTAAGATGATGGGGGGGCCCCGCCGCGATCTGTTCACGGAGTATATCGTGGCGATTGAGCAGGGCAAGTTGCAAGCGCCGCGGATCGAGTTTATGTACAATGAGCATAAGTATTGCACCACCGACGATCTCTATGGGTCTGGACATCCGCCGGATTCGGTCGTAGCGGGGGCGATGGCATGGCGGCAACGGCATCGGGTGCCGCGGTCGTCTTTGATGCCGAAGGGAGTGGGACACCGAGTATCGGCAGAGCCGGATTGGGATACGTCGTTATGATCTGTGACTGGTATGGAGACGTAACATGAAGAATAAAATCAATGAGCTGGAGGATTTAATAGTCAGGTTATACGAGAACGCTGGCACCTGTTGTGGATGTAGCATGCCTTGGGGTAGCAAGATCCATAAGGAAGTGGTAGCAATGGTTAGGAGAGTAAAGCCAGAAATTTTATCGGACGACGATCGTTTAAAGTGATCGTCGGGTTTGGAAAGCGAGGCGGAGATGAGTAGGGATCACAAGTGCTTCTTTCGCTATGATTCGGTAACGGAAGAGTCAACGTGCATTCATTGTGGGGAGGCGGAAGAGCTGGACATTAATTATCTCTCTATGCTCGAACCGAGCTGGGTGAAGGTGAATTGATCTATCACGAAAAGGCCGTGGTATTGTTCGGACAGCGGTTGTGCTTGGCCTTATGTAATCAAGCGCACGGGGCACCTTGGATGGATCTGGCCTTCTGTGAGTCTCAAGAGGGATGGCGCTTCAAAGGGGCGGCGATTCATTTGCGACCTTTTAGCAAGGATGAATGGGGCGGTCGGTTACCGGCCAGGGCGCTATTTGTTGGATGGAGACAATGACTGATATGGCAATTGACCGAGTTGACAAACTTCAACAGGTTACCGTTTTCATTTCTCACCCTCCCGTCGAGGCAGAGCAGTGTCCTCACAAACCGTACTACGCTCACTGCTGGCATTCTTCTTCAGTCCAGCACACGATCATGAACCATCGCTGCGAATACTGCTGTTGGTGTAACGGCGGACGCTGCGTGACACTTACCCCAAAGCAGATGCCTGGGCACGGACCACATGCGCCGAAGGTGATGGGATGACCTTCTGGTGTAGCAAATGTGAGATGTACGGTCACGCTAGCGAATGGCATACCATAGCCTATCGACGCTGGTTCATTACACAGCAACGCAAGGGGTGTTTTGCTATGTATCCACGCAAGGGGAAGCAGAGACCATGACCCTCACCCTTGACCACGCCGCTCTCAAGGTGGTTATGAATGAGTAAAATCCAATTCTGTCCGTCTCGTTATCTCAAGGATAAGAACTATGGAGTACGGGTGAACGGGACGATCTATGTGAGCCCGGCGGTGTGGGATCTGTTGCTGGACGCGAACGATCGGGAGATGCGTTTGGTGATGCACGCTCTACGGGTGATCGATTTGGATAGTCCGGAGGCACGAGCGGAGTGGAAGAAGAAGTTTGGCAAGGACATGGATGCGGATTTGTGCGGTACTAGCTTGGTGGATACCTAACGAGGCAGCGCAATGGTAAGCAGTAAGCTCCGAGACCGGATAGGAATATGCAATATCCATCTCGTGGAGGTGGATCAGGATTGTCTGGATCACACGTTTCTCAGACGGGGGATTCTTCCACCGACGGTCGGAATGGTGGTGTGGGTCTGTGGACGGCATGGAGCCGACGGGGTCTTGAATGATGGTGTGGTTGTTCTTTGGGATGAGAGCATCTTGGCTTTGCTCGATCGTATTAAGAATCTTCCAGTGGAGGAGTGCTCGGAGTAAGGGGGAATTGAGTAACAAAGAGGAGGAGGAGGAGACATGAAACTCGTGAAGCTGGATTCGACGGGGCATACGGAGCTGGAGCTGGATACTGAGGGTATGATCAAGGAGTTGGAGAAGGAGATGAACTCCGGCAGGAAGGTGGCGGTGGCCGAGGAGCCTGGCAAGGGACCCGTCTACATTAGGAAGCCGGAACAGGTGCGCGGGTTGCATCCGGAGTCTGAAGTCACGGTGATGCCTCGGTTAGCAGGAGGATAAGATTGGCAGAAGAGCCAGTTAGACCTACTCTTGTTGGTTCTGGATCGGTGGAAGGTTATCGCCGCTCCTTTGCTCGGGTCACGTCGGTTACTACTAGGGTGTTGGTACCAGCAGATTTTCAACAATGGGATACCGTTACAGAAAGATCGGAGGAGGAGATTCAGCGGGAAAGGGAAGAGTATCTTAGAAGTCGAGAGGAGCAGATCAAGCGGCAACAAGAGCGACAGGTAGCAGAACATCGTGCCTTGGAATTGCTGGAGCAGAAGATTGGACAGGTAGCCACTGCGAAGATTCTTACTGGTGGGGCTTATCCGGTGGGGTCGAAACTATGGCAGGGTGTGGTGTATTACGTTCCCAAAGATCCTCAGCAACGGATTCGAGTGATGTCGAGGGGAACGTTAGTGATGGAATCCTGTTTGATCAGCGCCGATTGTGGGCTCCCGTGGCCGGACGTCATGCTGCAACGTATTCTCGCCATCGAAACAGATGAGACGGTAGTGGTTGGCACCGGAGTGGTTCACCAGAAGGTGCCCGGTCTGACGCTGGAGAGGTTGAGGGCTGGGTTCCGGAGGATGCTGAGAATATGAAACCTTACTGCGCTGATCACTATTGTCGTTGTCATAAAGACGCTCGGCGGAGAGTCCTGACTCCATTTCCTCTGGAACTCGGGCCGATGTACTGCTGTAGTTTGTGTGCTAGGATAATCATCATGACGGATAGTGGGTGGATCCATGCCAAGCGCCCAGGAGTAGGGATTATGGTCCCAGAGCAAGTTGAAGCCGCACGGGGGAAGTAAAAGTGAATCTTTTTCCCAAAGTGGAGGGACCAGGCAGGATATGCCGAGCAATCACGTAGGGGGATCGAAATGGCGACGCTCGATGTTATTCGTATCTGTATTTGTGGGGCCCAAGCCGTAGGGTTGTTCTATGATGGGAAAGTACAACAAACACAGCAGCTCTGTGCGTTGTGTATAGATCGTCAGGAGATCGATGGGCGTCGCTTGGTCACGCTTTATGATTGGACCCCAATGGGGAGGTATCACGAGCTCCCCCATACACGTTCGATTCCAGGGGATGGTGGGTGGGGGAAGGGCTATGGTTTACTTGCGAGCATTGCCCAGTCCCAAGTGCCAAAGCTGTGGTAAGCGGGCACGGGTGGGGATGTGTAACGACAAGAATGCGTGTATGGGATATTATTGCGCTCGGTGTGGGAAGAGGCAGTATCCGTCGCTAGTATTCAGTAAGAGCCAGGAGAGTAGTGGAGGATAAAAGATGGAAGGTCCTATCCAGATTGAAGTGGTGATGCGGTTTGTGCGTTTGCGGAGAAAGTGGCTTGGTTTCTTTGGTCAGGGTACGTGGAGAATAGACCTTGTAGTACTGGCCCCCAACGGAGAACCCTTGCGGACGTGGTATGGGCAAGAGTTTACCGATCAGCAGCTTGAGCGTATCGAGATCACGTCCAATGTGTGGAGGGATCTCTTGATGCAGGTGGGTGGCAAATGAGCGAGCATGGCAGCTGCCCTCATTTGCTCGTAGCCTGCAAAGGGGAGGAGAGGATGCGCTTCATAGCAACGGAAAGGTCTGATCTTAGAGAGTTGCATTATCATGTGGTGATCCCCAAATCGGAAGTGTTGGGGTGTCAGCTTTATCCCCTGGATTTCAAATTGATCGATGAGTGCTCCCACAGCGGGAGCGTAGCAGACAAGCTATTGGCCTTGGAGCTAATAGCCAGGAGAATTGAAGAAGCATGCGCCACAAAGTCGGGCAACAAGGTATCTTAGAGCGGGATTTGCCAGCTCAATGCTGTAGTTCCATCATGCCGGCGGGAATGCAGATTCGTATTGTGCAACAAACGAGTCCCAATCGGGTCATGATCGTAGTGCCCTTGGGGGCAGGGGTGGGGTGGTATCATGATGTCAGTCCGCCGGATCTGAGCTTTCACAAAGTGAAGGCGAGCAAGATTTGGTTCCGCGCCGACACAGTGTCGGAGTTTAATGTGGAGGAGTTCTTTCAGCAGCAGGAGGAGAAAAACCGAGAAGTGCTCGCTGCGTGGGAGCAGCAAAAGCAAGCATGCGCTAGTCGCTCTGGGTAGCCTAATGGCGTACCCCCAGTTTCTGGTCGAGTGGGCAACGAAGATATACCAAAGAACCAATGGGGCTCCGACCCGACGAGCCCTCATGGACGAACTTTCCGCTAACGTCTCTACCCTGTTCGGTAAGTGGCCGATCATTCCCTTCAATCCCGACGATTTGATTGGTCGGAAGAGTATGACAGTCTATGAAAAGATGCGTACGGACGATCAGGTGAAGGGAGCATTGGCCCTCAAGAAAGGCGCGGTCCTCTCGACGGGGTGGGAAATTGCATCTGCCAGCGAAGAGGGGGAAGATGATGAGATTCGGGATTTCATCGATTATGAGCTGACGCATCTGGAGCCGTTGTATGGCACGTTCGATGATCACCTGTACGAGATCATGTCGGCACTCGACTTTGGGTTCTCCATCAGTGAGATTGTGTATAAGAAGCGAGAAGACGGGCCGAACGCTGGGAAGATCGGTCTCCGAACGATCAAGACCCGGAAGCCGCATCAGTTCCGTTTTCGCACAGATCGGCATGATAACTTGTTGCCCGATGGCATCTTGCAGGGCATGAACAAATATCCCAACGAAAAGTTCCTGATTTTCTCCTACCAGCGGGAGTTTGGGAACTGGTTCGGGACCAGTGATTTGCGAGCGGCGTATCGTCCGTGGTGGCTCAAGGAGAACACGATCCGGTGGTGGGGCATCTTCAATGAACGGTTTGGTATCCCGATTAGCGTAGGCCAGTATCCGCCCAATACGCCGGTGGAGCATATTGCGACGCTCCAGACAATGTTGCAAAACATTCAGGCCAATACGGCATTTACGCTGCCAGATAGCTATAAGCTGGAATTCAAAGAAGCGACGGGTCGAGGGGCGAACATCTTTCAACTCACGGTCGAGTCCATGGATAAGGCGATCGCTCGCGCGCTCTTGGTGCCCAGTTTACTCGGGCTGTCGGAGCAGGGAGCGGTGGGGTCGTATAGCCAAGCAAAGAAACATTTCCATGTGTTCTTAATCGTGATCGATGACCTGCGGCGGGACTTGGCGGAGGATGTCATTAATCATCAGTTGATCCCGCGATTGGTGGATTTGAACTTTGAACGGAATGTCGAGGAAGAGTATCCGAAGTTCCGGTTCTTGCCTTTCACGTCAGACGAGACGGCCGCACTCTTTACGAATTGGCTGCAGGCAGTTCAGGTGGGAGTGGTCCGGCCGGTGGCGGAGGATGAAGTGCATATCCGGTCTGTTACCGACTTCCCGGAGCGAGCCCTCGAAGACATCGAGGCCGATATCGAGGCAGAACAGGCAGCCGCAGCGGCGGGCCAGATCCCCGGCCAAGAGGGCGAAATACCGGAGCAAGGAGAAGCCGGGGGGTTTGGGGAGGGTTTAACACCGGAGCAGCAGTCGTGGTTGGACTCGCTGCCGGAGGATACGGGTGCTCCAGTTGCAGCCTAATCTAGCTGTGAAGCCGAATCGGGGTCTCAAGACGTATGTGGACCCTGGGTTCGAAGCTCTCCATCCACGAGATGAGAAAGGACAGTTTGTTGAGAAAGCAAAGGTAGAGGCGGTCACAAAGGCAGGGAAGAACTGGGTGGGTCGTTTGACCAGGACGGAAAAGGAACTCGTTGATATATATAGCGGCCCGGAAGGGCAGAAAATGACAACGGCTCTTCGTAATCCTGAGTCGTATGATGTTAGACCGGGTACCTTCGAAGGTATGGATAGAGCTATCGCCAAGTCACGGATTCCGTCCAATGTCACGTTGTATCGGGGGTTTAATGCGCGAGAAGTGCGGGGGCTGAAAGCCGGGGCCATCTTTTCAGATCGGGCGTATGTGAGTACGACGTTGGACTACCGATCGGCGTTGAAGTTTGCAAGACAGGCACCAGGAGCAGGGGGGAAAGTTATTCGGGGAGTGATGCGGGTCCGAGCCAAGAAGGGGATGGCTGGAGCATATCTCGGAGGGAGTTTTGGTTTTGGTTTCTTTGGGAATGAGTTTGAGATGCTGTTGCCGCGGTCGAGCCGCTTCCGGATAGATAAAATTAGTCGGAAGGGGGAGCACAAGGGTGTCCCGTTGCTGATCTATGATGCGACGTATTTAGGTCCCAAAGGAGCCAAGAAGCTCGCGTTAGACTATCAGAAAGACCCCGAGTTCGAAGCTTTGCACCCACGGGATGAACAGGGTCAATTCGTGGAGAAGGCCAAAGTAGAGGCGATCCGGAAGGAGAGCACCAAGTGGGAGGATAGTCTAAGTAAGAAAGAATTGCAAGCTCTTGAAGCGTATACATTCGAGGATTATGGGGAGTTTAATCGGTGGGCTCGAGGGGGAAAAGGGGGTTTTGGGATTGAAGAAATGGCTGAAGATGTGGACAGAGCACTACATCGATCGAAGTTACCAGTCGATGTAACGCTTTATCGTGGGATGAATGTGGGTCATCTTTTGTTACAAGAAGGAACGACGTTTGTGGATAGGGGGTATGTGAGTACGAGCTTAGATGGAGGGGTTGGAAGGAAGTTTGGGATTCAGTCAGTAGGGAAAGGTGATATTCCCGCAGTTTTTCGCATTCGAGCTAAAGCAGGACAGAAGGGGGCATATCTGGGGAATTTTCAACCGAAGGTAAAAGAGTTCGAAGTTTTGCTTCCACGTAATAGCAGATTTCGTATTGATAAGATCTCCAAGGATACCAAGAAGAAGGTGGTATATGTGGATGCATCCTATTTAGGACAGGGGAAAGGCAAATGAGAAAACGATACCAAAAGCCGATGCCGAAGAAACCACTTAAGCCAACACCGGACGTGCCGACGAATGGCGATCTGCCGCAAGATCAAGATCCAGAGGTGGATCAATCCCAAGCCGCGAAGTGGGTCTGGGAGGATGAGCATCTGATCTTTGAAGGGGAAGAGGAGCCCACGCCTGATGAAGAAGATGAGGAAGGTCAAGGCGGAGTACCGAAAGGCAAGGAGAAGGGACAAGGTCCCGTACCATCGAAGACCAAAGCATCGCATGAGTACGTTCGCTTGAGACCAGCGAATAAGTTCGAGAAGAAGGCGAGTTTTGCAAGTATCGAGAAGGGGTTGGATGATATTCAGGATGAAGCGCGATCACGATTGATCAAGGTGGTAGAGAAACAACGGGAGTCCATGCTCGCGATCACGACGCGGAAGCAGGAAGCGGGAACGCTCACGGCGGAGTTTGTCACTAGTCTGGACCTCAAACATAAGGCGGAGTTGAACCGGGTAGCCCGGAGCTTTTTGCAAGAAGCGTATCGAGTGGGGCGGACCGAGGGTCGGTCGATGATCCCCGCAACGATGCAGGTGCGGGTGACGCAGGGGATTCCCCCAGAAGCCGCCTTACAGTTCTTCGAGGACAAAGCCTTTTGGATTTCTGGCGTGTTGAAGGACCGACTGCTCAATCAGGCCAAGGCCGTGCTGTTCAACGCGATCAAAACCGGAGAGGCGACATCAGACACAGTTGAGAAGCTCCAAGCGGTATTCGAGCCGTATGTGGGAAATGATCGAGCGTTGGATCCGGATAGTCTGGAACAGCTGGAGCCGTATCGGTTGGAGACGATCATTCGCACCAACGCGACCGAAGCGTTCAATGAAGGACTCAAGGATGCGTTGGATCCAGAAGTCGCGAGCGGCCATGTCATCGCGTTTGAATATTCAGCGATCCTGGACGGACGCACCACGGAGATATGCCGTCATCTGGACGGACAGATGTTCCGGCCGGATAGTCCATCATTGCAGGCATTCACGCCTCCAAATCATTTCACCTGTCGGTCTCTCATCATCCCGGTGACTAAGAATGAGGGGCCCGTGCGGTTTATTACGCAGGCGGAGATTGGTAAGGCCCTGGACCTGAAAGGACCAGAGTTTTGAGTTCTGTCAAACCGATCGACCCATATTGGGTGGAGAAGTACGTCGATCAGTTATTGGAAGCCGCAAAGAGTTTTGGACCGGATTCGGCGATGGGTCAATCTTCTTTAAGAAGAGCAGACGCAATTATGGATATGGTTAAAGCATGGAAGGAGTATAAAGTATGAGACAATTAGTCTTGCTTGCGTTGCTCTGTTGGACGTTGCAACTGACCCCATCCAATGTGACTCGGGTGATTGATGGGGATACGTTTGTGCTCAATGCGGTGCAAGTGTGGCCGGGGGTGGCGGCGATCAATGAGAAAGTCCGAGTGAGGGATGTGGATACGCCAGAGCTTTCCGAGCCCTTAGGCAAAGAGGCAAAACAATTTACGGAACAATGGCTCGCGACCGCTGCGTTCGATTTGAAAGTCTGTCGTCGTGATTCTTTCGGACGAGTTTTAGGTGAGGTCACACGATCCGGCAGTTTGTCGTTGTCTGAATCATTGAAGAAAGCGGGGTTGGCAAAATGAGCTGGTACTGGTATTTCGCCTATGCGTTAGCGATGGGGGCGATCGTTTTTGATTTGCTCCTTGAGCTGAGGGGAAGGAAGACGATCTCCGAGTATGTATGGGAATCGGGAATTCCCCAGTGGGTGTGGTATGCGTTGGGGTTGGTGTTGTTTAATCTAGCTTTTTGGCTGATCTCAGGGTGGGTAGCCTTCTTGGTGTTGGCTGGGTGGCTGTTGGGGCACTTTGCGAGATGAGTAGCATGTTTCGGACATATCAGCGTCGATGGGGGGTTCATCCGAGTCAAACGAAACGTCGGAGGGGGAGATTAATGAATCTGTCCGATTGGTTTCCGCCGTCGACATCGCCGCCCCCGAAGCCGGAGCCTCCGAAAGGTCGAGTGCTGGGGGAAGGTCTTGGCATTATCCCGTTCGTTCTGAGGATGTTGTTGTGGATCAAAAAGCTCCTAACGAAAGGAGGAGGGATAAAGTAAATGGCAAGAACTAAAAAGTTTAAGGGTTGGGGGGAGCAGAAACAGACCCGGAAAGGGGCCCGAAACTCGAACCGGGTCCAGGGGGCAAAAAAACGCTTGACTACCACAGCGGGCACCACTATATCCAATAGTAAGGAGGTAATTCCATCAGTGACGGGACAGCAGGCGTTACTATTAACCGGGCCAGTCTTTTATCGTTGCCTGTCAGATCCGGGTGACGTGAAACAACGCAATCCGGGGGAGGGTGTTCCCTACTGTCGGTATTGCGGTTTTCCTATGGTGCGAGTCGGAGCCGTGGGCCGGGAAAAGCGAGATCGGATGTGAGTGTGCAGGGCGTCTTTTGCAAGTTGGGGCTCCATGATTGGGAGGAGAAGGTTACAGTGATTTCCCATTCTCCCATGTCGTTAGAAGTGCTTGTTGATACTGTGTGTCGGAATTGTGGGGAGCTGGGGGACCGGAGATCGGATATCGCCGATCCGCAACACGACCAGCGGATCAAGGCGTTGGCGAAACAAGCAGGATGGCAGCCGTATGAGCACAAGGAGCTAGTGCTCTTGGACGAATGGGGGGATCGTATCCACAGTTGGCCTGTCTATAACTACGACCAGGTGCTGGATGCGCTCAATGCCAGTTTAACGATTGCACCAGCGCAAGTCGCTGGAGAACGGGCGGATGGCTAAAGAGACCCGGACTATCAAGGACTTGGAAATCTTTGCCGTGGGAACGTGGAATGGGGATACCTATTCCGCTGAGGATCTCAAGGACATCATCACTGCCGCTCAACATGTCGGTTTTGAGCCGCCCCTCAAGTTGGGGCACATGGAGGATGAAGATACCAAGGTCTTACTGAAGAAAGAAGGGTTGCCGGCTTTTGGGTGGATCAAGAATCTCCGCCTCAAGGGGACCAAGCTCATCGCGGACATCACCGATATTCCCAAGAAGCTCGCCGAGCTGATCGAACGCAAAGCCTACAAACGCGTCTCCGCTGAGATCTTCTGGAATTTCAAGAAGGGGGCAGATACGTATCGTCGGGTGCTCAAAGCGGTTTCGCTTTTGGGCGCGGAGATTCCCGCCATCACCGACCTCAAAGGTATTGACGCGCTCTATAGCCACTTTCATCTGGAGCCCAAAGCCTACGATGAAGCGAATAATGAGTACCGGACGTACTTTTATCCGGATCAGGCTGTGGCTCCTGGTGGGTTGCAATTGAAGATGAAGGACACGGTCAAGTATCGGTTGGCTGAAGGCACGATGGAACGGTGTGGAAGTTGTCGCTTCTATACTGGCTCATCGGAGGCGATGTCTATTGGTGGATGTAATTTGGTCCACGGTGAGATTGCCGCTGACGGCATCTGTGATCTATACGAAGCCAGGGAAGCATACTATTTCCCGGGTGGCGCTGGGGCCATAGAGGATACGGCGACTACATCGAAGAAGATGCCGAAGTACAATATCGAAAAGCGAGGAGACGAGTGGTGTGTGGTGGATGGTGACAAGGTTCGCTGTTATCCGACCGAGGAAGAAGCGAAAGAGAAAGAGATGGCATTGTCTGGGATGGGGGATAAACGGAAAAGAAACTATATCATAGAGAAGCGAGGGGACGAGTGGTGTTTGATTGCGAAGGGTAGCGGAAAGACGTTGGGGTGTCATCCGACTGAGGAAGAGGCCCAAGCGCAGGAGCGAGCAGTCCAGGCCAATAAATCAGTGACCATCGTCACGCTTGATCAGGTACGTAAACTGTGTGCCCCATGCGCCGAAAGGATGGAGTATGCAAACATAAAGGAATTGAAACTCTCGTACGCCAATTTGTCTCCCGAGATCTTTCAGGGGGACCCCGATGCGATCTGTGGAGCGTTGTGGGCCCATGGAACGGAAGAACAACGGGGAGGATTTGGCGACGGACCAGAAGATCGGGGGGCGGGAGATACGCCCCCGAAAGCGTGGTGGGACGATTGCACGGCAAAGGTGTCCAAGTCGTCGCTCATAGAGGGCGACATTCACGCAACGGCTGTGGCCCAACGTGGCCAGGGAAGCACAGACATGACGCTGGAACAGAAGGTCCAGGAGTTGGAAGGGAAGGTGGGTAAGCTGACCCAGGAGAATACGGAGCTCAAGACGAAGAATGAGCGTCTGGAGAAAGAGAACAAGGACGCTCAGACGTATTCGGCGATGATCTTGGATCAGAAGACCGAGATCGAGAAGTTGCAGGAGCAGCTGAACGGCGTGGTGCGGACGCAGAAGGAAGAGAAGATCCGGGTGTTCGTCGATGCGCAGATCCGGGCGGGCAAAGTCCTGCCACGAGAGAAGGTGGCTTTGGTGGCCATGCTCCGCGAGGCCTCCGAGGAGGTCAAATTGGTGTACGCGGAGAACGGCAAGGAAGTCAAGCTGTCACAGCGGCAGCTGATCGAACAGAATATCAAGAGCCGTCCGAAGTTCGTGGACTTCGGCGAGCGGACTGTCAGTACTACGACTCTGGAAGAGGGAGGCGAAGAGGGGACCGAGTCCGGGGATGTCCGGACGGAAGTGCACGACAAGGTCAAGAAGTTCCAGGCCGAGCACAATGAGCCGGATTACAAGAAGGCTCAGGACCGGGTGCTCCAAGCCGACCCGAAGTTGAAGGATCGTTACGCCGAGTCGTCTGGGTGGACTCGGGCGCAGCAGTAATACTGTCCGCGAGGTGGTAACAGTGCCCGTTGTGGCGCTAGGGCATTAGGATTATGGCAACCAAGGGCGAAACTCCTGTCTCGTGGGCGCTCCCTGCTGCGGCCGATTTGCGTGGGAGTCAATATCACGCGGTCACGATCAATACCAGTAAGCAGGTGGCGTTGGCGTCTAATCCGTTCACCGATTTCTATTTGGGGGTCCTCGCGGGTAAGCCCAAGTCAGGCGAACACGCGACGGTGGAGAAGGTTGGCATTACCAAGGGTCACATGGGTGGTCCGATTACGCTGGGCGACCATCTGACCTATACGACCAGCGGGTTCTTTGTCAAAGGTAATGCCGCTCTGCCGCGCACGACCGCTCAATCAGGAACGACCGAGTTCATTAATTCGGCGTATGCGCTGGTTGGGGAAGCGTTGGAGACGGTGGCTTCGGGAGCGATTGGAACGATGTTCACTCCCGGGCACGTGTATACGATAATTCAAAGTAACTAACGGTCCTAGAGGTGGCACTATTGCCCGGTGTGGCACTAAGGAAGACCGATGGCTGTTGAGGGACAGATCCCGCTGACGTATAGTCTGGTAGCGGGGGAAGACTTGTCGTTACACCAGTATAAGCTGATGCAGCGGACAGCAGCAGGCAGAGCGACGCGCATGCAGGCGATGACCAATTTCTTTGCAGGGATCTTGGACAATAAGCCCAAGAATCTCGAACATGCCACCCTGTCGTTGGTAGGAATTACCAAGGGGATCGTTGGCGGGGCGGTCACCGCTGGACAGTATTTGGCGACAGGAGCAACGTCAGGGTTCCTGTTTGTGGCTGTTTCCGGGTCCACGGCGTTGGGCCGAGCTTGGGAAACAGTCGGATCTGGTGGTATTGCTACCGTCCAGTTGTTCGGGGGAGCGTACCATACGATGACCACGAGCAATAACTAGGCCATCGTGCCTGGGGATATGAAAAGACATGCGTAAGACAGTACGTCTGGTTCAGCCGGACGGATCGGTGCACATGTACGATGCGACGGGGCACGATGTGCACATCGATCAGCCGTTGTCCGAAATCCTGATCAACTACCGCCCGCCGGGTAGTATCGTGGATCAGGTCTTCCCGCAAGTACCAGTCGGGAAGCAAAGCAACGTGTACTACCAGTTCACCCAGGCCGATCTGTGGCGGATTCCAGACACGGTCCGTGCGCCGATGACAGCGGCCAAGATGGTGGACTTCAACGTCTCGTCCGATACCTATTTCGCCAAGAACTATGCGTTGGCGACCGGGGTGTCGATCGAAGACGCGGTCAATGCTGATGAGGTACTCCGGCTGCGGGAAACCAAGGCCATGTTCATTGCGGATCTGCTTACGTTGGACTGGGAAAACCGGGTGGCCGCGTTGGTCACCAATTCCAGCAACGTGGGCACGGTGACCACCGTGTCGTCTGGAGTGTGGTCCAATTTCGCGGTCGGTAACGTGATCGGGGATCTGGACAAGGCGGTCACGTCGATCCGTGGAGCGACGGGTTATACGCCCAATGCAGCAGTGTTTGGGTGGACGGCCTGGAATGCGCTCCGGTATAACAACAATCT
>Ga0184639_10000490_pt1 | contig 15266 bp, 10 predicted proteins | sample PLM31_170_b2_FD_133155 | JGI IMG/M metagenome (GOLD analysis project Ga0184639, IMG submission 133155) | Groundwater sediment microbial communities from an aquifer in East River, Colorado, USA - PLM3-1_170_b2 | ecosystem: Environmental > Terrestrial > Soil > Riparian zone | place: USA: East... | reverse complement strand
CTTCGAGGGCGACATCAACCGTCTGGCCGAGGCGGGCATCACCTCCGGCTGTGGCGGTGGCAAGTACTGCCCCGAGGCCACCATCACCCGCGAGCAGATGGCCGCCTACCTCGACCGCGCCCTCGACCTGCCGGCGACCGTCACAGACTTCTTCAGCGACGACGAGGCCAGCCCCTTCCAGGCCAACATCAACCGCGTCGCCGCGGCCGGCATCACCAAGGGCTGCAGCCTGACCACCTACTGTCCGCTGCTGACCGTCACTCGCGGCCAGATGGCCGCCTTCCTGCATCGGGCGTTCGGCTGAAAGGAGGAATCACGATGCGGCCCGCGTCCATGATTCAGCGCCGACGACTCACGACTCGTGCCCTTGCGGTCGCCAGCGCCTTCGTGCTCGCGGCGGTGTTCGGCGGGCCGGCGCTGCCGTCGCCGGCACGGGCAACGTTTCCGGGCGAGAACGGTGACATCGTGTTTGCCAGCTACCGCAACACCTACCACAACGTCACGCGGTACCTGTACCTGATGAAGGCCAGCGGCGAGGTCGTCACGGTCTTCCACGCAACGCGCGATGCGTTTACGCCCCGCTGGTCGCCAGACGGCACGACCATCGCGTACTCGGGCGGCGGGGTCACCCTGATCAACGCCGACGGCAGTGCGCCGCGCGTCCTATCCGAGACGGCGGGCCTGCATGGTTTCGGATGGTCACCGGATGGCACCCACCTTCTCGTCATTGACCAGGTGTCTGACTTGTGGACGGTTAATGTGGCCGATGGATCGGTCAGCAGGCTGACTCAAACGCCATCGCTCAAGGAGTGGTACGCGCAGTACTCGCCGGACGGCAGTTCGATCTTCTTCATGGACTCTGGCGAGGACCTCTATCGAATGGCGCCGGACGCGTCCGGCGCCACCCGTATCACCACCGTCGCCCTTCACTCGGCTGGCTTCGACATCTCGCCAGACGGTCAGCAGGTTGTGCTGACGCGCTGGGACGGCACGACCTACCACCTGTGGACGATGGGCATTGACGGCTCCAATCTCGTCCAGCTCACGAGTGGGCCCAGTCGCGATGATTCGCCATCCTGGTCCCCCGACGGCACGCGGATCGTCTTCTCGCGGAGCCCCGAGCCCGCATCGGTCGCAGACTACGACGCCGATATCTACCTCGTCGACCCGACAACCGGCGCCGTGTCCCGCTTGACCGACGATCCGGCACACGACGTCGATCCTGCGTGGGGCACGCCGCCGGTATTCGTGGACATCGGCACCTCTCCCTTCAAGGAGGACATCCTGTGGGCCTACGCGGCCGGGATCACCGACGGCTGCGGACAACAGCGCTTCTGCACCCTTGATCGCGTGACCCGCCAGCAGGTGGCCTCCCTCCTGGTCCGCGCGCTTGGACTGACCGCCGGCGCGAGCACCGACTACTTCAGCGATGACGACGGCTCGATGCACGAGCCGAACATCAACGGCCTGCGCTCCGCGAACATCACGCGGGGCTGCGCAGCAACGCTCTACTGCCCAACCAATGGCGTGCGGCGCGATGCGATGGCCGCCTTCCTGTCGCGCGCCCTGGGCCTCACCGCCGGCGGATCCATTGACGCCTTTGACGATGACAACGGTCTCCAATATGAGGCCGACATCAATCGGCTGGCGTATGCCGGAATCGTCAGCGGCTGTGGCGTCCGTCTGTACTGCCCCGGCCGCTACGTCCAGCGGGGCGAGATGGCCGCCTTCCTGCACCGCGCGTTCGGCTAACGGTCAAAGTCTCGCCCGGGGAGACCATCACATCTCAGCGCCCGCTGGGAGCGGGCGGTTGTGTCCGCCCGCTCCGGTATCATCCTTCTTGCATCCGCAGGCCCAGGTGGCGCAGCTGATCGATCTCACCGGCCGGGCCCTCGTGCTCGGCGCCCACACCGACGACGAGTTCGGCTGCGCCGGCACCATCGCCCGGATGATCGAGGCAGGGGCAGAGGTCCATTACGCCTGCTTCAGTCCGTGCGAGGAATCGGTGCCCGAGGGTTGGGATCGCGACGTGCTGAAGCGGGAGGTGCGCGACGCAATCGCCGTGCTGGGCATCGCCGAGGAGCGCTTCACACTCCTTGACTTCCGGGTGCGCCACTTCCCGTCGCGGCGCCAGGAGATCCTCGAGGAGATGATCAAGCTGCGGCGACGGATCGACCCGCAAATCGTCTTCATTCCGGCCATGTCGGATATGCACCAGGACCACGAAGTGGTGGCGCGCGAGGGGCTGCGTGCCTTCAAGCACGCCACCCTGCTGGGCTACGAGCTGCCGATGAACACCATCTCGTTCCAGCACGCCTGCTTCATTCGCCTGGAGGAGCGGCACATGGACGTGAAGATGCGCCATGCCGCGGCCTATCGGTCACAGGCTTTTCGCCCGTACCTACAACCCGACTTCATCGCCTCGCTAGCCAAGGTGCGCGGCCTCCAGATCGATCAGCCCGCAGCCGAGGCCTTCGAGGTGATCCGCACGGTTGTTATGTAGCACCGGTTGCTGAGGGGGTTCATGTCCGAACCGATCATCCGCGCCGCGAATGTGACCATCGCCGCCGACGTCACCTTCGGTGACGACGTCGTCATCGAGGCCGACGAGGTCGCAATCGGCGCGGGGGCGCGCATCGGCTTCTCCGACGATGACGACTTCCGGACGCCGCCAGGCGTGCGGATCAGCGCTCGGCGGCTGCTGCTGGGCGACCGGGTGGCGATCGGCCGGTCCGTGCGGATCGAGGGCGGCGAGATCCTGCTCGACGCTGACGTGCGCGTGATGCGGGACAGCACGATCCGGGTCCAGGATGAACTGCACATCGGCGCTGCGGGCACCATAGGTCAGGGAGGCGAGATCTCCGGCCGCCGGGTGCGCATCGGCCAGGAGCTCTGGATGCTGCCGCAGGCCAAGATCGGAGGCGGGTCAGCCTTCGAAGCGGCCTCGAGCCTCGAGGCGGGCCATTTCCTGCATCTCGGCGCTCAGGCGCTGATCAATACCGCGCGACCCGTGGTCATCGGGCACGAGGTCGGGCTGGGCACCCGCACCGCCATCTACACGCACGGCGCCTACCCATCGCGGCTGGAGGGCTTCCCGGTAGCGTTCGACGGCGTGCAAATCGGTGACTTCAGCTGGGTTCCCGGTGCGATCATCAACCCTGGCGTGCGCATCGGCCGCAACTGCATCATCGGCGTCAATTCGCTGGTCACCTCTGACATCCCGGCCGGCTCGTTGGCCGCTGGGTCGCCTGCGCGCGTCATCCGCGAGAACGCCTACCCGAAACCGATGACCGATGAGGCGCGCCTGGCGTTCTTTCACGCGTTCCTCGGCTCCTACGCCAACATCCTCGGCGTCGCGGCAGAGCAGGTGACGCGTGAGGGGATGGTGGTGCTCGAGACTCCCGAGGCGACCTATCGCTTTGGCCGACCAGCGGGATCGCTGGGCGGTGCAACCGATGCCCTTGGTGAGCGCGTCTTGATGGTCGGCAATGCCGGCGCTGCATCTGTCCCCGATGGCTGGACCGTGTACGACACCGCAGGGCGCCACGTCTCAGGGGTCGCCGATGGCGTCTCCGCACGCCTGACGAATGAACTGCGACGCTACGGAATCCGCTTCTACTCACGAGGCGTCAATGGCAGATACCGCGACTGGGAGTCCAACCCTCCACAGCTCGGTCCATGAGCGCGCCATGAGCCGCCTGCCGTCATCTCGCTGGCTGCCGATCGTCGGGTGGACTGCCCTCGTCCTGGCCGCTGCCAGCGTGGTGATGCTTCCAGCGGGATGGCTGACAGTCGCTCTCGCTGGCATGGCCACGGTGGGCCTGGCCATGGACCGCCGACTGGGCTGGCTGCCGGCCGGCCTGCTGGTCACCATCGCCCTTCCCTTCGGGCGTGGCGCCGACTGGATGCCGTGGACGGTGGGAGGCTACCCGGTGCGGCCGCCAGATCTGGCGATAGGCATAGCCCTGGTCGGTGCGTCGCTGGCGCTCCTGCGCGATCGCTCAGCCATCCGCGACCGTCTCCTCCCTCCGGGCACCGCCGCATTCGTCGCCGCCACCGCCGTGCTTCTGCTTGTCGGCGTGGCAGCCCTGGCGGGAGGCGTGTTCGGCGACCAAGCAATGCGGGACGTGCTCCGCGACGCCCGTTGGTGGGGTCTCTATCTGGCTGCGCCATTGGCCGTCCTGGGTGGGACCGGCCGAGCCTCCCTGCTGCGCGCGCTCCTGTTTGGATCAACCGTGCTGGCGATTGTCGTCCTGGCTACCGCGATTGGGCCTGCGATCGAGGGCGGCCTGAAGTTCTCTGCCCTGACCTACGACCGCGGCACGCTCCGGATGCAATTTGGCAACAGCATCTTCCTGGTGCCTGCGGTCGCGTACGCGGCGCACGCCACGCTGAGGCGCTACGCGCCCTGGCGGCTGGGCTGGCTGGCGCTCCTGTTCTGCGCCCAGGTTCTGACCTTGACCAGGACCTCGCTGCTGGTGACCGGGCTGGTTGTCCTGATCGTCCTGGCCGGGTTCGTACTCGGCCGTCGCAACCTCGGCATTTATCGAGCAGCAACGTGGTGGCCGATTGCGGCGATGGTCCTGGCGCTGGTCGTCGGGTTCAGCGGCGCGATCGCCACCAGCAAGCTGGGCACCCCCAGCAGCTGGAAGGTCGACGACGGAGCCGGCCTGTCCGCCAAGCCGGAGGATCCATTCGATCGCATCACGTTCGGCGACGACCGGTCGGGCCTCACCGTGATCATCGGCTCGGTGGCAACGGGTGGCAGATTCGCCACCTACCTGAATGCCATGCGACTGATCGTCGATGTCCCGGTCCTGGGCAGCGGGTTCGGCCAGCTGGTTGACGTCCGCTTCGCGTACAACCAGTCGCGGGCCTACACGTTGGGGAAGCAGCCCGGCGTCGACAACGCGTACCTGACCGTCGCCCTGAAGGCCGGTGCGCTGGGAGTGGCGGCCTTCGGGGCGGTGCTCCTGCTCCCCGTCGTCGCGGCGATTCGCCGACGCCGGCGCGCACTGCTTGGATGGTTCGTCGCTGGCTGGTTGGGGATCCTGGCTTTGACCATGACCCAGTCCTTCGCGGTCGGCGGCTACGCCCCGCTTGGGGTGGCGCTCGTTTCCTCGCTACCCTTCATCGGGTACGCGCGAACCAGCCGGTCGGCAGCCGCTGCCCAGCGGTAGTCGCCGGCGAGTGCCCGGAGCGCTGTACGGATGCGCGCGTTGACCGTTGGATCCGCCAGCTGATCAAGGGCCGCGTCAAGCGACTGATCGTCGTCAAAGGCGACACCGATCTCATGCTGCCCTCCCACCTCGGCGAGCTCCCCCTGCTCCCGGTATGCGAGGGGCACGTTGTGGGCGATCGCCGCATACAGGTTGTTCGGCGCGGCCAGCGTCGCGTACGGGTGGTTCAGGCGCAAGGCATAGAACATCGCGTCGGCCGCCGCCAGCAGGTTCGACGGATCGCGCAGCCAGCCGGCGACGCGGACGTTCGGGAGGTCGGCTGCTGCGCTGTGCAGCCGCCGCTCCTCCGAGCCGGCGCCCGCGATGATCACAAGGTGATCGGGCCTGCGGCGTGCGTGGCGAAGGAGCGCATCCAGGTCACGCGCCGGGTTGAGCGCTCCTGCATAGGCGACACAGAAGACCCCGCCGGGAATCGCCAGTCTCGCGCGGGCAGCATCCCGCGAGATTGGCGCAGCAGGCGGATCGATCCAGTTGGGGACACAGGTGGACTCGATGCCAAGACCATTGAAGTAGCGGCGGCGCGCCTCGCTCGGTGTGATCACCAGGTCCGCACGACGCGGCAGCCTTCGCTCCAGCAGCCCGATCACCGCCAGCAACGGGGCTGGCAGCCGGTTGCTCACCATGACGCGGTAGATCTCGAAGGCGTCATACACGATCCTCGGTCTGCCGGCGAAGGGCGCGATCAGGACTGCCGCCACCAGCATCGGTAGGTCCACGGCGTGGAGGACGTCGGGCCTTCGGCGCCGAACGGCCGACAGGTAGTGGACGAAGACGCGCGGCAGCGCAACGACCTGTGTCCACCCGCGACCCCAGCGGCTCCGGACCGCCACGCGCCGGATGCGCACCGGCCCGTCGTCCTCGGCCCGGGGCCGGGTGCCATCGCGGTCCCAGGCCAGGACCCGTACCGAGCAGCCTGCGGCAGCGAGAGCCTGCGTTATTCGCCGAACGCGCACGTCTGGGTCGTATCCGACAGAAAGAAGCACGTCGACCCTTGTGGACGGAGCCGTGGATCGACCGCTCATGCGACCGCCTTCTCGATCAGGCTGCGCAGCGCCGGCCCGCCACTGCGGAGCTCGTCCAGGCGCTGCGCCACGGCGTCCTGCGTTGCCGACGATTGCGCTTCGCTGAGCGCAGCGGCTATACCCTGACCTGTGAGGCCTGATATCGGCTGACAGAGATGCTCGATGCCCAGCAGGCGCGCGGTGCTGAGTACCTTCTGATCGTAGGCGACGGGGACCGCGGGCGTGCCTGCTACCGCAGCGAGGATCAAGCCATGGAGGCGGACGCTGACCACCGACTCGAGGCCCGCCATGACCTCGATTGCCCGGTGCGGATCCGGATCGAGCTCCTCGATGCTCAGGGTGATCCCGGCCCACGCCGCCCGCTCTCGGACCTCGCCGGCGAAGGCGCGGTCACGGCGCCCGCCGAAGGTGATCAATCGCACGGAGCGGGGGGCGAAGCGGGCAGCCGCGTCGGCCAGCGCGTTGGCCATCGTCGCTCCCTCGCTGACGCGCCCGGGCGTCGTGTGGCGAACCACGAAGCCAATCCCGCTGCGTTGCCGAGGCTCCGGGGGCGATATCAGGAGTGCCGGATCGGGGACAACGGTGACTTTCACGCCCGGCGCGATGCTCGCCACCAGGGCGGCTGACTCAGGATCGCGCACGGTGATGCACGCTGCGAGGCGCAGGGCCCACCCGGCCAGGCGTCGCGAGATCGGTCGTCGGAGCGGGCCGACGCCCACGCCGATCCACGCTATGCGCGCCCCGACCAGACGCGCCAGGACGGTCCATGCCAGGTAGGTGGGGACTACGGTCGACCAGTGGTCGTTGAGCAACCCGCCGCCACTGACCAGGACCACGCCCGAGCCGCGGATGGCGCGGGTCGCGGCGAGGTTCGGGCGCATCCGGTGGGTCTCGATGCGCCGGGCCAGCGCGTAGGCAGCGATCGGTTGTGCTCCGCCGATCACGGTTGCCACCTGCACCCGGCTTCCGGAGAGCAGCTCTTCGATGCCTGCCAGGATCGCCTCGTCACCAACGTTTCCGAAGCCCTGGTAGCCGAGCGCCACGGCCCGGACCTGCTGATTCAACCGGAGCCCTTCGGCCGACCGTGCGTCAGCATCAGCTCGAACAGCAGCCGCAGGTCGGACGGGCCGGGAATGAGCGCCATGAGCCTAGAGCCGGTGATGCCTCGGTAGGCCGCAAGCATGACGGCCGCTACCACGGCGTAGCTGAGTAGCGAGGCAAGGGCTGCCCCAACGATCCCGAGCCACGGGATGAGGAGGAGGTCGAGCGACACCGTCGCGACCAGCCCAGCGAAGGCGGCCCACGACACCAGTCCCGGCCGGCCCCGGCCCTTCACGTCGCCAGAGAGCAGCCGTGTGATGGTCAGTGGCAACATGGCCACCAGGGTGAGTCGCACTGCATCGGTGCCGGCGACGAACTCTTCACCAAACGCAATGCGCAGGAGCGGCTCGGCGAGCGCGGCCAAGAGCAGGCCTCCGGCCACGACGGTCAGCACGGTGAGGCGCGTGACCTGCTCGGTCACACGCGTCGAATGGCGTTCGGTCTGCGCCGCCACCTGTGGGAAGAGAAAGGCCGAAGCTGACGTCGCGACCTGGGTTACCACCTCACTGACGCGCACCGCCACGAAGTAGATCCCGGCCGACCGAAGGTCGAGGAGCGCCGCGACGAGGATAAGGTCGAGCCGCAGGCTCAGGTACTGGAGAACATTCCCCACCTGACCGCGGAGTCCCAGGCCAAGCGCCTCACGAGCGAACGCGCCGGAGAAGTCAGGGCCGATCGATCCGACGTGGCGGCGCACCGCCCACGCCGCGACGACCGTGGCGCCCGCGTAGCCCAAGGCCGCCGCAACGAGGTAGCTCGCGGCGGAGCGACCAACCGCCAGCAGGAGAAGCGCGGTCAGTGCCAGGGATCCGATCGCCTCGATGGCCTGGACGGCGATGTACGCATTGCGCTGGTGCAGACCCAACATCAAGCCGCCGAAGAGCTCAAAGACAAGGATCGCGGCCCCGAGGGCGGCGGCCGCACCAATCACTGCACCGTCCGCGCCTCCGAGGACGGCCGTCCGGACCATCACGCTCCCCGCCAGGACGAAGATGACGGCCAGCACAACCGCCGCCGCGCCCAGGGTCAGGATCCTTGCGACCACCAGCCGCTGCTCATTGGGCCGCCGGCCGAGGAAGTAGATCGCCGCGATGTTCAAGCCGCCGCTGGACAGCAGCGCGCCTGCCGTGGCGATGGTGAAGGCCGATCCCGCAAGGCCCAGGCCGTCGGCACCGATGAGTCGCGCAGCCAGAACGCTGCTCAGAAAGCCGGCGACCACCGATACGACGCGGACCAGGGTGAGCAGCATGACCGCCGAGCCGAAGGAGCGGACCTCGCCGCGCTCGGTGACTTGCTCGTCGCCGGCCGCCGGTTCGCTCAGCACGCCGCCTTGCCCAGGAGCACGTCCACGATTCGCTTGGCGGCGTTGCCGTCGCCGTAGATGGTGCGGCCCGCATTGGACATCTGTCGGCGGGCCGCCTCGTCACCGAGCAGCGCCACGGTGGTGTCGCGGATCATCGCGCGATCGGTGCCGACCAGGCGAACGGCCCCTGCGGCGAGTCCCTCAGGCCGCTCGGTGACGGAACGGGTCACGAGAACCGGGACGCCCAGCGTCGGCCCTTCTTCCTGGACGCCACCGGAGTCGCTCACCACCAGCGTGGCGCGCCGCAACAGGGCGATGAACTCGGAGTAGAGGACTGCATCGATAACCCGTGCGCGCTCATGACGACCGAGTGCCTTCTCGACGGGGCGTCGAGCGACCGGATTTGGGTGGGTTACGAAGACGAGTCGCAGCGCGGGGGTGGCGTCGAGCACATCTGACAGCGCACCGGCTATGGCGGCGATGCCGCCCGACCACGACTCTCGCCGATGCGCGGTTGCCAGCAGAAGCGGTCCCGCGCCGATGAATGAGGCCAGCCCAGTCGAGAGCGGGACACCGCGCGCCGCGATCAGCTGCATCGCATCCACGACCGTGTTGCCCGTGACGCATACCTCGCCCGTGACTCCTTCGCGCCGCAGGTTTTCGGCAGCTGCCTCGGTCGGAGCGAAGTGCCAGCGAGCCACCAGGCTGACCACGCGTCTGTTCAGCTCCTCGGGGAACGGGAGCTCGAGGTCGTGCGATCGGAGGCCAGCCTCAACGTGAGCCAGCCGAAGGTGGCGGTGGAACGCTGAGAGCGCCGCTCCCAGAGCGCTCGTGGTGTCGCCCTGGACCACGACTGCGGCCGGGCGATACCGATCCAGCGCCCGCCCCATGAGAGTTACTGCCCCGGCCAGCACATGGTCAATCGACTGTCGAGGTCGCATGAGGCCCAGCTGTGCGTCGACGCCGATGCCAAACAGCTCCAGCAGGTCATCGACGAGCTCACGATGCTGACCGGTGGCGACGACCACTGTCGGGGCGCCTCTCGCGCGCAGCTCCAGGATCACCGGTGCGAGCTTGATGACTTCCGGTCGAGTTCCAAAGAGGACCGCGATCGGTTGCCCGCGCTGCTCCGCCATCGCGGGGAAGTATGCGCTGCGCCGCCTCTCGCGCGGGAGGCGGCGTTGGCCCGCCTATACTCGGGATCCCGTGCGACGCGTCCTGCTGGTCGTGTATGAGGTGTACGCCCGCGACGCGCGGGTGCGGCGCCATGCGCGGGCCATGGCGGGCGCCGGCTACACGGTCGAGGTGGCCGCGCTCGTCGACGACCGGTCCGCCGACGCCGCCCGCAACGATGGGGTGGCCATCGTCTCGCTCGGGACGCGCAAGTACCGGGGGGCGAGCCGGGTCGCGTACCTGCTGGCATACCTTGCCTTCACCGCGCGCGCCTTCGTCGCGGTGACCGAGCGGGTGCTCCGACGTCGCGTGGAGATCGTGTACGTCAACAACCCCCCAGACGTTCTCGTCTTCGCCGCATTCGCAGCGCGGATGCGCGGGCTGCCGGTGGTGTTGGACATCCACGACATGACGTCGGATCTCTACCTGGCCAAGTTCAGGGCAGGCGGCGCGGCCGAGCGCGGAGGCGGCCCGGCAGGCTGGTTGATCGGGCGCATCGAGCGCGCCAGCGTCCGCTTCGCGGATGCGCTGGTCACCATCCACGACCTCTATGCCGATCGACTGGCGGCGCTGGTCCGACCCGGCACCCCGGTCGTAAGCGTCTGGAACGTCCCCGATGCCGAAGCCTGGCTGCCTGTGGGGGACCGCCGGGCGGAGGAGCCGTACAGCCCTGACCCGCCCTCGCCTGATCGGCCCCTGCGGCTGGGGCACCACGGGACCATCGTGGAGCGCTTCGGCGTCGACCGGGCCGTGGCGGGCGTTGCGGCGTTACGTGCCCGGGGCCTGCCGGTCACCCTCTCAATCCTGGGTGACGGCGATTTCGCCGATGCATTGGCTGCGAGGGTCGCCGAGTCGGGCGCATCCGACGCCATTCAGTTTGATCGGCGAACCTTCTCCCACGATGACGTAGCGACCTTCGCGGCGGGGATCGACGTCGGCGTGGCGCCGTATCGACCCTCCTCATTCTCCGAGCATGGCCTGCCGACCAAGGTGCTGGAATACGTCACCCTGGGGATCCCGGTCGTCGTGACCGAGACGGTTATGCTGCGGCAGCATTTCGGCAGCGTCGTGCGTCTGGTAACTGGGACGGACATCGACGAGCTGGCCGACGCGATTGCCGAGATGGCCGACCCGGCAGTGCGAGCCGCGTATCGACGCGCAGGGCGAGCCGCCGCCCACGAGATGGGCTGGCCGGGACAGCGCGTCAAGCTGCTCGACCTGATCGAGGGTATGGGGCGGCAAGCGGCATAGCGCAACCCGGAGCCCGCCCAAATGTGTGTCGCCCCGGGAATCGCCAAGGGTCCTGCCCGTGGTGACCGTTGTACCGTTGCCGGTGCGGCGCACTCGCGACCACCATCACCCCGTGGCTCTATTGCGCCGCGGACTTGTCGTGCTGCCCGCCGTCGCGCTCATCGCGACGCTCTTGTCACCTGCCCCGCAACCCGCCGCAGCCGTGTCCGGCGGGACCTTCTATGTCGACGGGAAGAACGGCAGCGACAGCCACGCCGGGACGAGCCCCGGATCTGCGTTTAAGACGATCGTGAAGGCGGCCCTCAGCCTTCCCGGTGGCTCCGCCGCCGGTTGGACGATCCGGGTCGTCGGCTACAGCGATTACACCTACCGCGAGCGGCCGGTGCCACCCGGCTGGGATCGCTACGGCACCTCCGGCGCACCAATTGTCTTCGAGGCGTCGGGCTACAACGGCACGGGCAGCGGCTACGTGCGTCCCATCGTCTCAGGGGCTGATGCCGCGCCTGCGGCGGGCAAGAGCTGGTCGTCGAGCGGTACGACCGGCGTGTGGAAGACGCCTTGGGCGACTGCCCCGTTCGGCTTCCCGTCGTCGAGTGGCTCGATCAAGACGGCCGTCTACCAGAACGAGACCACATGGCTGTGGGAGCAGACCACCCTGTCCGCCCTGGCGAGCCGCGCCGCGGGCGACCTTGGCGGGTACTGGTGGGACGCGTCGGCAAAGCAGCTCTACATTTCGACCGTGCCCGCCGGAAATCCGGGGAGCCGCCGGATCGACGTCGTGATGCGCAACGCCTTCTACTTCGATGGGCGCTACCCGGTGAGCAACGTGGCGGTTCGCGGCTTCGAGGTGCGCAATTCGGCAAACGGGATCGCCTTCGCCAAGGGGGTCGACAATGGGGAGGCGTCGGACAACCGGCTGATCGGCAACCTCTTCATGGGGGTGGCGGTATCGGGCGAGCAGACTGGCTCGGGCCCGGATCCGGCCAGCGCAGCGCTGATCCAGCGCAACGAGGCGGCCTACAACACGCTCCAGGCGATCAAGCTCGACGAGGGAACGCAGGGCGCCACGGTCTGCGACAACGACGTCCATGACAACGGGCTGCAGGGGGTCAAGGTGCAGGGCCCGGTGGCGGGGAGCAGCTATTCCGGCACGACGAGCGGCAACCTGGTCTGCCGCAACGACCTTCACGACCAGGACTTCAACCCCACGGGCAGCGTCTACAACAATGCGTCGGGGATCACCGTTGCGAACGGGGCGCGCCTGACCACGATCAGTGACAACCGAATCTGGGGCAACGACGTCGGCGTCCACATCACCCAGGAGGCAGCCGGCATGCCGGCGGTGCAGGACACGCTGGTTCAGCGCAACGAGGCGTGGGACAACCGACGGTTCGGCCTTTATCTGTTCGACGGCTACAACGGCTCGGGCGCCGGCCGCCTCACCTCGTCCCGAAACCTGTACTGGGACAACGGGATCGGCGTGATGGTCGACCGCGGGACAAGCAACAAGACCCTGGACCACGACACGATCTGGTGGAACCGAGGGGAGGGCGTCAAGATCGGGGGCTACCAGGTCGCCCCGTCGAGCATCAGCATCACCCACAGCCTGATCACCCAGAATCGCGGCTACGGCGTCTGGCTGGTGACCGGAAATTCAGCGACCATCGACCACACGGGGATGCACGGCAATGCGGGTGCGGACTTGCTTGGCAGCGCGAGCACCAGCGCGGTCAACCACCAGGCTCCGGGCTACCTGAGCACGGTTACGGCCGACCCGGGCTTCCTTACCGTCGGCAGCAGCTCCTACCAGTACTCGGCCGGCGTCGGCGCCACACCGGTCGGGGCGCGATGGGCGGACGGCTTCATAGATATCGCCACCTCGATCTTCCGCGAGGACATCGTGTGGATCGCCGATCAGGGGATCACCAGCGGCTGCGCGCCAGACCGATACTGCCCGGACGCCTCCGTCTCGCGCGAGCAGATGGCCGCCTTCCTGTCGCGTGCGCTGGCCCTGCCGGCGAGTGGAGTCGATGCCTTCGATGATGACGACGGCTCACTCTTCGAGGCAGACATCAACCGCGTGGCTGCAGCTGGAATAGCGACTGGCTGCGGCACCCGCACATTCTGCCCGGATGCATGGGTCACGCGTGAACAGATGGCCTCGTTCCTGGCCCGCGCACTCGACCTACCACCGTCCGTCACCGACTTCTTCACCGATGACAACTCGAGCATCCATGAGGCCGCGATCAACGCAATTGCCGAGGCCGGGATCACCAGCGGCTGCACCGCCACGACCTATTGCCCCAAGGGGGTTGTCAGTCGCGGCCAGATGGCCGCCTTCCTGCATCGCGCCTTCGGCTAGGCGCCCGACCAACAAGGCCGTCCCTTGGCAGGGGTGCGGGCGGGGTGTCGAACTTGCGCCCCAGGCGTAGGGTTAGGCGTCGGTGGCCACCCTGGCTGACCGGCACATCGGTCGTCAATGGAGTCGCCGGTCCGGCCAGGTCGCCGTTTCATGGAGCGTGCCAACTACCTGAAAGATAGCGGGTATCGGATGAGCAGCCGCCGACTTGCACTGCGCTTGATCCTTGCCGCCGCGTTGCTCGTGCCCGTCGCATCGCCCATCAACGCAAACACCGAGCCCACGTCCGCCGGTCGGGTGGTGGTCACCGGGTCGCGGACGCTGCACGCCCACGTCATCAAGAGCCTGCGGGCCTTCACCGCAGGAGCCGAATCCAGGGCGGGATCACACCCCATCGGGCGCCTCATGACTCGACAGGTGCGAGGCTCGGCGCCCCTCTCCGATGCGAAATCGCCGATCGGGCCCCTGGCCACCGTCTCTCATTCCGGCGGGGTGGTCTCGTTCGGTGGCTTCGCGGGCATCGGCGAGTGTGAGTACGCATGCCTGGAGCCGCCCGATCCGTGGATTGCAGTGAGTCCAACGCATGTCCTGCAAGCCGTGAACACCCACATCCGCATCTCGTCGCGGAGCGGCGCCGCCCTGCTGACCGTGCCAATGGGCGACCTGTTTGGTGTCGAGCCATCCCAGGTCGTCCAAGCCGACCCGCGCGTCATCTGGGACGACGGGCACCAGCGATGGGTGGGCACGATGCTCAGCTTCGACTGCAGTGCTGGCCATCTCTATCTCGCCGTTTCACAAGGGTCGGACCCGACTGCCGGCTGGGTAACGTACACGTCTGAATATCCCGGCATCGTCCCCGACTACCCCGGCCTCGGGGGTTCAACGGACAAGCTGGCCCTGTCGGCGAACCTCTTCTCACTCGTTCCTGATGGCGGCGGGTGCGCCATCGGTGGCTTTGTTGGTGCCCAGCTCGTCGCGCTCGACTGGGCGTCGGTCGGTGACGCCTCGATCGACACGGCGGAATGGTCATCCTCCTCCTTGTTCACGTTCCGACCAGCTGTGACGTACGGCGATGAAGCCGACGTGCACGCGGTCATGCAGACGCTGGATGCCGTCACTGGGGACTTCAATGTCGGTTACGTGAAGGTCAGTGGCACGGTGGGCGCGGGAACCATCGGCATCGGACCGATCCACGACCTGACGGCCATCGGTCTTGCCGCACCATTTTCGGACCCGCCGATCCCCCACGGAGCCACCGCGTTCGGCGTTGAAAGCGTCGACGGCCGCCCCACGGACGCGGTCTGGATGGACGACGCGCTGTGGTTCGTTTCCACCTACCCGTGCCTTCCGACGGGCGATATCGCACCGCGCGATTGTGTTCGGGTCACCGCCTTGGACACCTCGACCAGCGTACCAGGGGTGCCGCAGGACTTCCTGATTGGTGCCACGGGCATGGACTCGTTCATGGGAGGCATCGGCCTTGCCCAGGATGGGACACGCTTCGTGGTGTATTCGGCGTCATCAGCCACCGGGCCGATCGGGACCTATGCAACCGCTCAGCGGCCATCTGACCCGTTGGAGTCGTACTGGAAGCCCAAGCTCATCAAGGCGGGCTCCGCGACATACGTCGGATCGCGATGGGGCGACTATGTCGGCGTCGCGCAGGATCCAATCGACTCGCACGCGGTGTGGCAGGGCAATGAATATCCCGATGGCGCGGGGCAATGGGCCACCCGGATTTCGACCCTATACGCCTACTTCATCGACATTGGCTTCTCGATCTTCGACGCCGACATCATCTGGCTCTTCAACGCGGG
>Ga0184639_10000489_pt1 | contig 15305 bp, 16 predicted proteins | sample PLM31_170_b2_FD_133155 | JGI IMG/M metagenome (GOLD analysis project Ga0184639, IMG submission 133155) | Groundwater sediment microbial communities from an aquifer in East River, Colorado, USA - PLM3-1_170_b2 | ecosystem: Environmental > Terrestrial > Soil > Riparian zone | place: USA: East... | reverse complement strand
ATTGATACATTCTTTCCAATAGCAAAGGGAGGAACAGGTTCTATTCCTGGTGCATTTGGTACTGGAAAAACTGTAACATTACACCAAATTGCAAAATGGGCAGATTCTCAAGTTGTAGTTTACATTGGATGTGGTGAAAGAGGAAATGAAATGACTGAAGTCCTTGTAGAATTTCCACATCTAAAAGATCCAAACACTGGAAGACCTTTGATGGAAAGAACTGTTCTTGTTGCAAATACAAGTAACATGCCAGTAGCTGCAAGAGAAGCAAGCATCTACACCGGAGTTACAATTGCTGAATATTATAGAGACATGGGAAAACACGTCGTACTTGTTGCAGATTCTACAAGTAGATGGGCAGAAGCTTTGCGAGAAATGAGCGGAAGACTAGAAGAAATGCCAGCAGAAGAAGGCTATCCGTCATATCTTGCATCAAGATTAGCAGAATTTTATGAAAGAGCAGGACGTGTCAGTGCTCTTGGCAGTCCAGAAAGAGAAGGATCTGTGACTCTTGTTGGCGCTGTATCGCCATCTGGTGGTGACTTTACAGAACCTGTAACAACTCATACAATTAGATTCATCAAGACTTTCTGGGCACTAGATGCAAGACTTGCATATTCTAGACATTATCCATCAATCAATTGGATGAATAGCTATTCTGGATATCTTTCTGATATTGCAAAGTGGTGGAGCGCAAATGTTAGTGATGAATGGTTACATCTTAGAAATGAAGCATATTCGATATTACAAAGAGAAGACACTCTCAAAGAAATTGTAAGATTGCTAGGACCTGAAGCACTGCCAGACGAGGAAAAACTCATCTTAGAAGTAGCGAGAATGATAAAGATAGGAATCTTACAACAAAACTCATTTGATAATGTAGATACCTATTGCAGCCCTAAAAAACAACTCAAGCTTCTAAAACTCATGGTTAATTTCTACAAAGGAGGTCAACGTGCACTAAAAGAAGGCGCAACTATTCCAGATATTCGTGCCATGTCTGTAATTAGTAATATGTTGAAAGCAAGAATGGAAGTTCCTGACGATCAAATTGCAAAACTTGATCAACTTGATTCATTGATGAATGAACAATTCAAAAATATCATGGGAGTGAAAGTCGTAACTTGACATTAGAAGGCGGAATAGAATACAGTAAAATTGCAGAAATTAAAGGACCACTTGTTATTGTTGATGGAGTAGACAAAGCTTCATTTGATGAGCTTGTAGAAATTCAGACAACAAGTGGAGAAAAAAGACTAGGAAAAGTTGTGGAAGTTGGATTTGGAAAAGCTGTAGTTCAGGTTTTTGAGGGAACAACAGGTCTTTCAATTTCTGGAACAAAAGCAAAATTCATTGGAAGAACAATGACAATGCCAGTTTCTGCTGAAGTTCTTGGTAGAGTATTTGATGGACTTGGCAGACCAAATGATGGACTTCCTGATCCAATTGCTTCTAAATTTTTAGATATCAACGGTGAACCAATGAATCCAGAACAAAGAGATTATCCAAAAGACTTTATCCAAACTGGCGTTTCAGTCATAGACGGAATGTTGACACTCGTTAGAGGTCAAAAGCTTCCAATATTTTCTGGTTCTGGAATGTCACACAACATCTTGGCTGCTCAAATTGCAAGACAAGCAACAGTAATTGGAAGTGGTGAAGAATTTGCCGTGGTCTTTGCAGCAATTGGAGTGCAATACAGTGAGGCACAATATTTCAAGCGAAGTCTTGAAGAATCTGGTGCTCTTAAAAGAAGCGTACTTTTTCTTAATCTAGCTGATGACCCTGCAATTGAAAGAATCATTACTCCTCGTGTAGCACTCACAGTAGCTGAATATCTTGCATATGACCTTGGCATGCATGTTCTTGTTATACTCACAGACATGACAAATTATGCAGAAGCTCTGCGTGAAATTAGTGCAGCAAGAGAAGAAGTACCTGGAAGAAAAGGATATCCAGGATATCTCTATACAGACCTTTCAACAATTTACGAAAGAGCAGGAAGAATACGTGATAAAAAGGGAAGTGTAACACAAATGCCAATACTTAGTATGCCAGCTGATGATATCACGCATCCAATTCCTGATCTTACTGGATACATCACAGAAGGACAAATTGTCTTGGGCAGAGATTTGTTTAGAAAAGGAATCTATCCACCAGTTAATGTTTTGATGAGTCTTAGCAGAATCATGAAAGATGGTGTCGGTGAAGGAAAAACACGTGCAGATCACATGGAGATTGCTAACCAAATGTATGATGCTTATTCAAGAGCACAAGAAGTAAGGGCGCTTTCTGAAATTGTAGGAAAAGCAGGACTTACTGGTGTTGATATAAAATACATGGACGTCGGAGATGCATTTGAACAAAACGTTTTGTCACAAGGTGTAGATGAAAACAGAGCTCTTGAAGAAACACTTGGATTAGAATGGAAGACAGCATCTATCTTACCTAAAAACGAGCTTAACAAAGTCAAAGACAAGTTTATTGATCAATATTACAAGGCAAGCTAAATGTCCTTTGGACAAAATGTCGCTGCAACAAAAATAGAGCTTCTCAAGTACAAACGATCAAGTCAAGTAGCAAAGATGGTACAAAAAATTCTTGATGACAAGCGTGAGGTCTTACTAAAAAGAATAGATGAAATGATTAATGAAGCAACAAAAGCTAGAGGAGACATCTGGAATCCACTTCAAGACATATACAGATCAGTTAACGATGCATATCTTTCATTAGGTACAAACACTGTAGACTCGGTTGCACAATCTACACCTGCAGTAATGCAAGTAGATGTAACAGTCAAACGTGTAGTAGATGTATCAATTCCTGCTCTTACAGTAAAAGAAACAGACACAAAGTCTATGCCTTATGGATTTGCTGATACAAATGCATCAATTGACAGAGCAGCAAAACAAATCAAGACAATGCTTTCGCAAATATGCAAAGCAGCTGAATATGAAAACTCTATCTTCAGTCTTGCAAAAGCATTAGAAAAAACTCAGAAACTACTTAACGCACTTGAAAATGTTATTATTCCACAATACCAACTACGAGTAAAATTCATACTTTCTACACTTGAAGAAAGAGAACGAGAAGAATTCGTAAGATTAAAAAAAGTCAAGGCTGTCATTGAGAAGAGAAAAGCATAATGGCAAAAGAAGACATTAAAAAATTTCTGGAAAGTGCAAAGGAAAGATTGGAGAAGGATGAAGAATCTTTTATCAAAACTATACAAGACGATCTGAAATCCTTCAAGAAAAAAATACTTGATAAAATTTGATAAATTATTTATATCATGATTTAAATATAGCATGAAAAGGAGCCAGTATTGAGAATGAAATCTGCAGTCTATGCACTTATTGCTGCATGGGTCATATCTATTTCTGGATTAACCGGTCTTGCATTTGCTCAAGAGCCAGCAGTCAGTTCTGCAGGAGATAGTTCTGCTAAGTTAATTGGTGCAGGTCTTGCATTTGGTCTTGCCGCACTTGGTGCAGGTATAGGTCTAGGTTATGTGGGTTCTGCAGGTCTTGCCGTAATCAGTGAAAATCCAGCTCTGCAATCCAAAGTATTCATCTTTGTAGGTATGGTTGAATCAATCGCAATTTACGGTATCGTCATGATGTTCATCATCCTAGGACAATAAACTAGAAATACTTTAACTCATTAACATCTAAAATTCTTGTACAATATCTACATCGAAGGACAAGTCCTGTTTTGTCTACAACATCCATTATTGATTCAATGTCTTCACCACTATTTGTTATACAATCAGGATTCGAACATCTGAAAATTCTTTCAATCTCGTTTGGTAAAGTAACACGTCTTTTTTCAACTAACTTGTAGTCCTTGATTATGTTAACAGTAGCTTTTGGTGCAATCAACGCCAGTTTGTTTGTATCATCATCTTTTAGAAATCTATTTTCTACCTTTATGATGTCTTTTTTTGAAACCTTTGCACTTGGAACATTTAACGCTATTGTAATTACATTCCCATCCTTTCCGTCTATTTCAAGTGCATTTAGAACTTTGAGACCCTTACCAGCTTCAATATGATCAATGACGGTTCCATCCTTGATTCGTCTAACAATAAGATCAGACTCTGACATTGGAATACTTTGTATAGTACTCATATATATTATTGAACTGAAATGAGCAATTCTTTTTTCCAAAAAGACATTGTCTCAATACGTGATTTTGACAAACAAAAGTTTGACACCATTTTTGATGCTACTGATAAAATAATTAACATGAATCCAAACGAGAGACGTGAGATTGGACGCGGGAAAATATTAGGATATCTTTTCTTTGAACCAAGTACTCGAACAAGACTTAGCTTTGAAGCCGCAATGGCATCACTAGGTGGTACATCTATAGGAATAGCTGATGCCTCTTCCTCTTCTGCAAAAAAAGGCGAGAGTCTTGCTGATACTGTAAAGATAATGTCACTTTATTCCGACGTCCTTGTCTTAAGACATCCACTTGATGGTTCTAGTAGATTTGCAGCGGAGGTTTCTACAAAACCAATGATAAACGCAGGAAGTGGAACAGAAGAGCATCCAACACAAGCAATTCTAGATCTTTATACTATTAGAAAAGAAAAAAAGAAAATTGATGGCCTGAAAATAGCAATAGTTGGTGATCTGAAATATGGCAGAACAGTTTATTCTCTGTTATATGCACTTGGCAACTACAAAGTAGACGTTCATCTTATTTCACCACAGGCACTAAAGATTAGGGCTGATTCTACCTATGAAATCAAAAAACGATTATCATTTACAGAATCAATTAATCTAGAAGAAAATCTTGACGAATTTGATGTTATATATGTAACAAGAATTCAAAAAGAAAGATTTGCAGACGTAGAAGAATACAACAAAGTAAAAGGAAGTTACAAAATTGGTCCTGAAATAATAAAGAAAATGAAAGAAGATGCTATCATAATGCATCCACTACCACGTGTTGATGAGATTTCACCAGAAGTGGATTCAACAAAACATGCAAAATATTTCAAACAAGCAGAATATGGTAAGGATACACGTGCAGCCCTTCTTGCCTTGATATTGAATGAGAAAGGTTTCTAATTATCTAAGCAGGATCTTTGGGTATCTTCTCAATATTATAATAAAACTCATTGTAAGTATAAGAATCAAAATTGCAAGTGGCCCAAACTCAGGAACCACAACTAGAGCAAATTGTGTTGAAGCTGATGTACCGGCAATTTTTTCAAATCTAATGATAATAGGACCTGTTTGATCTTCTGTAAAAGTAAAATCTTCAAATCCGCCTCCAATCACTGCCTTTCCAGAATCTCTGTGAATTTCTTTCCCATTTTGAAATATGACAAAATCATACACTGAATTTTGTTTTGTTGCAAGTGTAGTGGGGTCTCTTATTGTAAATATGAACTTGGTTTTTTGATCTGGTTGTATAACTGGTGGATCCCATGACAGATCAACCTGAAATTGTTCATTTTTGGTTTTTGCAGTAAGTGGAAATTTGATTTCATCACTTGCAACAAGTTTAAACTTTATATAATTTGGTAATTCACCAGATTTTTTTTGCGCATCTCTTAATACTCTGAGATGATCTTGCAAAATTACAAAATGTACTATTCTTCCATCTTCTACGGAATAATCATCTACTGAAATTGATGATTTGAATAAATTGATGCCATTTACTTGCCCAGTATAGCTATTAGCTAGAAGATCTATGACATGTTTTGGAAATAATATCTCTTCATGTACGTATGGAATTTGGCTAATGTTTTGCTCACTCCAGTCAAATGGCATCTCAAACGATATGGTGTTCTCATTTGGATCATACTCAAAATTTGTTATTGTATCATAGTATGATCTCACTCTGAATTCAACATCTTGACCGTCTTTTGTTTTTTGATCATGGTATGTGGTTTGACCAATACTGATGTATGCATCATATTTTATTGGTTCATCAAGTATGTTATCTGGCTCATCCATAGTACGTATTGCTATTTCTAAATGGAATAAACCACCTGAATTGAAGATAGGTCCTCTTAATTCAATTGGTTTTGTATCTGTAGCAGTCCAACCTCCAAGCAACGGTTCTTTCTCACCAGTAATCTCGATTTCACCCTCACTAGTTGGATATACTTTGATTGTTAAATCTCCATTTTGAGTAAAGAAAAAATTTCTAAAAATCATTTTATCTTTATAATTTAGTCCTATCAGAAAATTTACATTTTTAATATTTTCTCCTGTTTTGGAATCAAAAGCTCTTATCTTGATCTGTTTATCAATACTTACGTCATCATAAAATGCAGGAAGCATCTCTGCAGTAATTGTAATGTCACGCCCCTGATAGTTCACAGGAGGAGGAGTGTCAATACTTAGACCATGACCAAATGCTTGGGTTATAGTTGGCATGATTATCAATAAAACAAAAGACAAAGTAAAATTTTTATGATTCAATAGGACTTCTCTTCTTGTTCTGAATATAAGTTTCTACTACAACCAAGACAGATTCTCGGATGGTTTTACGTTTTTAAAAAATAGATCTGTCATCGTAAAAATTAGATTAATATAGCCTCTCCAAATGAGCCATAAATGATGATGCTAAACAGGCGTTCAAAAGTATCCTTTATTATAATAGTTGCAGGTTTGACGATCGCACTTTCTACATTCTTTACAACTCCAGCCTTTGCGCAATCCGAAACTACGAGTACAGGTTTAACAAAGCCTCTGTTAGCTATTGCTGCTGCAATTGCTATAGCTGGTGGTTTGATTGGTACTGGTAATGCACAACAAGGAATTGGTGCTGCTGGCATGGGTATCATTGCTGAAAAGCCAGAAAAATTTGGTCAGGTATTGTTCTTCTTTGTCATTCCTGAAACACTCTGGATCATTGGATTTGTGCTAGGAATTATTCTGTTACTTGGCATACTATAGTGGAATTAGTAATGAGCATAGAGACCTTTCTCCTTGAGATAGAGAATAGGAAAAAAAGTGATCTTGAAAATCTTAGCAAAGAACTAGATGAGAAAGTAACTATTATTCAAAACCAAAGAGATACACAAATAAAAGAAATACAGGAACGTTTTGCAAACGAAGCAAAATTAAAGTCCGAAAGAGAGTTTGCAAGAATAATTGAGTCAGCAAGATTGCAAGCAAAAAAAATTATATTTGATGCTATTAACGCCAACATGGAATCTACATTTAATATCATTAAACAAGAAATCAAGAACTATGCAAAATCACCAGAGTACAAAAAAACATTAGTAACTATGGTAAATACTTCGAAAAAAAAATTAGATCAAAATATTACTGTTCATTACCGTGAAGAAGACCGTACAGTTTTAAAAGAAAAGGGAGTAACTATTGGTTCCTCCATTCAAACTTTGGGTGGAATAATCGCAGAAAAAAAAGATGGAACAAAGGAACTAGATCTGACATTTGAAGAACTTTTAAGAACTCATGAAGACGAAGTGAAAGGTTTTCTTATGGAGAGAACACTATAATGCCAACATCGCAATATTCCTCTTCTTTTGGAAGACTACAAGCAATATCGATGAATTTTCTTACCAAGGAGGTAATGCAAAACCTTCTAAAGGCAAAAGATGATGTTGAAATGGCAAAAATATTAGAATCAACATGGTATGGACCAGAGATCGAAAAAGCTGCTTCTGTCTATCCACCTTCAGAAATTTTAGAAGTTGCAATGAATCGTCATCTTGTTCAGGTTAATAAAATTGCATTAGATGCAACACCGTTTAGTGGCAAGTCTGCAGTCAGGGGCTACTTATCAAAATGGGACATCTACAATATTGAGTTGATACTTTCATCAAAAAGTATGGGGCGAACAATTACTGAAACAGAATCATTCTTAGTTTCTAGCCGTAATGTGCCAGCAGGAATTTCTGCTGGTAATATTACACATGATGAGATGAAGACCATACTTTCACAATCAAGTGTAGATGGTGTTGTAAACCAACTTGTGAAATACAACTATGGTACCTTACTAATGCAGCACTTGGAAGAATATCAAAAGAGTGGTGATCTTGGGCCAATGATGCTTGCCTTACAAAAATTTTATTATCAATCATTACTTGAATCTCTAAAATTCTTCCAAGGTGATGAAGGTATGATTAGGGAATTTTTCAGAGCAGAGATAGATAAGAAAAACATTCTAAATCTTATGAAAGGCAAAGAAGCAAATCTGGATAAAGAACTAGTTAGTAGGCATCTTATTGACGGAGGAAGGATCCCTCTGAATGAACTATTGGATATCTATGGAGTAAAAGATGTTGCAGAAATTGCTGGAAGGGTAGAAAATCGTTTTACACTAATCAATGCATTAGCACAGTACAAAAAGACACAAAGTTTAATTGATTTTGAAATAGCGCTTGATAAATTCATAAACATACAATATGTCAAAAAATTGAAAAACATCGCACTTTCTATTGGAACAATATTTTACTTTATAATTAATGCAGAGTATGAACGTGAAAACATTAAAAGGATCGCCTATGGAAAACGTTACAATCTAACAACTGAACAAATAAATTCAATGTTGCTAAGTGAGTGAAAATATGTCTAAACAGAAAACAGAATCAAGTGGAAGGATCGCGATAATAGGAGAGCGTGAGCTTGCCATTGGCTATAGACTTCTTGGAATGGATGATACATTTATTGCAAGTAAGGAGGATGCTAACAAAACCTTGCAAGATCTTTTTTCATCTGGAAAATTTAGTCTGATTATTGTAAGCGAATTTGTTCATAATTTACTTCCAAGCACATTTAGAACAAAGATCAAAGCATCAATAGAACCCCTTGTGTTATTTATGCCGTCACTTCAAGGAAACATTCAAGAAGAAACAATAGCTGCATTAGCAAAAAGGGTATTGGGAGTTAATATTTGAGGAAGTTGATGATGAGATGGTAGATGGTATAGTTTCTAGAATTTCTGGACCTGTCGTTTTAGCAAGTGGTCTTGAAGGTGCACAAATGTTTGATGTGGTACGAATTGGTGAACTTGGTCTGGTAGGAGAAATAATTCGTTTAGAAGGTAACAAGGCTACAATACAGGTATACGAAGATACAACTGGTTTAAGACCAGGTGAAAAAGTCATTAATACAAAACGTCCGCTTTCAATGCAGCTTGGTCCTGGACTTTTAACTTCAATTTATGATGGTATTCAAAGACCACTTGATGTATTAAGAGCACAAAGTGGAGACTTTATCAGTAGAGGAAATGTTATCCCTGCTTTTGATCAGACAAAAAAATGGGACTTTGTTCCATTAAAGAAAAAAGGTGATCATGTTTCTCCAGGTGAAATTATTGGTGAACTTCAAGAAACTCCATTGATAATGCACAAAATAATGATTCCACACAATGTTGATGGTGAACTTACAGAAATATCTGAAGGAAAATACAATGTAAATGAAATCATCGCATCTGTTAAGACTAATAGCTCAAAGGTAGAAATCGCTTTGTCAAGTTGGTGGACTGTTCGTGTACCAAGACCAGTACTGCGTAAACTTCCACCAGAAGAGCCATTACTGACAGGTCAACGGGTTTTGGATACCTTCTTCCCAGTTGCAAAAGGTGGGACTGCTTGTATTCCAGGACCTTTTGGAAGTGGAAAAACAGTCATCCAGCAACAACTTGCAAAGTGGGCAGACAGTAACGTCATAGTCTATGTAGGTTGTGGAGAAAGAGGAAATGAGATGACCGAAGTTCTTTCAACTTTTCCAAAACTAGAAGATCCTAAATCAAAGCGTCCCTTGATGGAACGCACAATTCTTGTTGCTAATACCTCAAACATGCCTGTTGCAGCCCGTGAGGCAAGTGTCTACACTGGAATTACGATGGGCGAATATTATCGTGATATGGGATATGGTGTAGCCTTGATGGCAGATAGTACTTCTAGATGGGCAGAAGCACTCAGAGAAATATCAGGAAGATTAGAAGAGATGCCAGGTGAAGAAGGATATCCAGCATATCTTGGAAGAAGACTGGCAGAATTTTATGAAAGAGGAGGAAAAGCTGTTATTATCTCTCCAGAAGAAAGAGTAGGTTCCTTGACTTTGGTCGGTGCAGTTTCACCTCCAGGTGGAGACTTTTCAGAACCAGTATCACAAAATACACTTAGAGTTACAAGAGTTTTCTGGGCTTTGGATGCAAGCTTGGCTTCAAGAAGGCACTTTCCGGCTATCAACTGGCTTACAAGCTATTCATTATATGCAGATAATATGGGTGAGTGGTACAAAAATAATGTTGCTAGTGATTGGGTTGCACTAAGAAAAGAAGCTCTAGAAATTTTACAAAGAGAATCAGAATTGCAAGAAATTGTTCAATTGGTAGGTTATGATGCATTACCAGAACCAGAAAAAGGTGTTTTGGATACGGCACGTTCTATTAGAGAAGATTATCTACAACAAAGTGCTTATGACGAAGTTGATACATATACATCAATTAAAAAACAACATCTACTGCTTTCTACAATTTTAGAATTTGGTAGAAGAGAAAGTGATGCAATAAAGAAAGGTGCAACATCATCAAAGCTCGGTGCACTAGAATCAAGAAAAATGATTTCAAGAATAAAATGGACTAAAGAAGATCAAGTAGAACAACTGGTTAAGGATGTAAAGACTACGATGGAAAAAGAATTCAACAGTCTAATAATTGAGGTGACCACCTAAATGTCTGGTGTAGCATTCAAGACACTATCAAAAATCACAGGTCCACTGATATTTGTTGAAGGTGTTGATAATGCAGCCTACGGTGAAATGGTTGAAATTAAACTTGTCAATGGAGAACGACGACAAGGACAAGTTCTAGACACTAGACAAGGTTTGGCAATTGTTCAGGTCTTTGGTCCAACCCTTGGTTTGACCACCTCCGGAACTTCAACAAAATTCCTTGGTGAAACTGCTATGTTATCAGTTTCTGATGAAATGCTTGGAAGAGTATTTGACGGACTTGGAAATCCTCGAGATAATGGCCCAAAAATTGTATCAAAACAAAAAGTCGATCTTGTAGGTTCTGGTATTAACCCATATGCAAGAGAGGAACCTTCAGAATTCATCCAAACAGGAATGTCAAACATTGATGGAATGAATACTCTTGTCAGAGGTCAGAAGCTTCCAATATTTTCTGGTGCTGGTCTTCCACACAATTTACTTGCAGCACAGATCGCAAGACAGGCAAAAGTTCTTGGTGGATCCGAAAACTTTTCTGTTGTGTTTGCTGCAATAGGAATTACAAGTGAAGAAGCAAACTTTTTTGTAAAGCAATTTGAGGAAAGCGGTGCTCTTGGAAGAACAGCACTGTTTTTGAATTTGTCATCTGATCCTTCAATGGAACGTATACTTACTCCAAGACTTGCCCTGACAACAGCAGAATTTCTTGCGTACGAACGTGAAATGCACGTTCTTGTTATAATCACCGATATGACAAATTATTGTGAAGCATTAAGAGAAATCTCTGCTGCACGTGAAGAAGTTCCAGGAAGAAGAGGATATCCAGGATACATGTACACAGACTTGTCTTCTCTTTACGAAAGAGCCGGAAAGATAAAGGGACGACATGGTTCTGTAACACAAATTCCAATACTTACAATGCCTGCTGATGATATTACACATCCAATTCCAGATCTCACTGGTTACATTACAGAAGGTCAGATAGTCATGAGTAGAGATTTGCACCGAGCCGACATTCATCCACCTGTAGATGTACTAACAAGTCTTTCACGTTTGATGAATCAAGGTATTGGAAAAGGAAGAACAAGAGAAGATCATCGAAGTCTTGCAGATCAACTTTATGCAATATATGCGCAAGGCAAAGATGCAAGAGCACTTGCAGCAATAGTCGGTGAAGAGGCTTTAAGTGATCTAGACAAGAAATTCCTGAAGGTTGCTAACAACTTTGAACGAAAATTTGTCAACCAAGGATTGGATGAAAACCGTTCCATTGAACAAACTCTAGACATTGGTTGGGAACTACTCAGCGAGCTGTCCGAATCAGAAATGAATCGTATTAAACCCGAGCTCATTGCAAAGTACGGAAAAAAAACCACTAAAGGTGGTACCTAAGTTTTGCCATCAGTAATCAACATCCGTCCAACTCGTCTTGAATACATTCGTACCAAACGAAGAATCGTTATTGCTAAAAAAGGATTGAAGTTGTTAAAGCTAAAACGTCAAGCATTAATTCTAGAATTTTTTAACGCAAGTAAAACTGCTGCTGCATTAAGGAGTGGTTTACAATCTGAATTGATAAAGGGTTATCAAAGTATTAGGATGGCAGAGATGCTTGCCGGTACAATGCAATTAGAAAACGAAGCAATGAAGATTCCACAACTAAGTAATTTACAAATAAAAGTAAAAAACGTAATGGGAGTTCGTATACCAAAATTACAAGGTGGACAAAGTGGCAAAGCCCTTACAGAGCACATACTAGAACTTCCTCCTTCAATTAATGAAGCAATAAAGGCATTTCAAAACGTTCACAAAATGGTGCTTGATGTTGCAGAAAAAGAAACCACATTACGAAAACTTCTTTATGAAATAGAAAAGACAAAACGAAAATCCAACGCAATAGAAAACGTTTTCATTCCAAGATTAGAGAGTGCGGTCAAATTCATTGTATTTAGATTAGCTGAAATAGAACGTGATACATTCGTCATGTTAAAAACAGTAAAGCGTAAGATGGGTGAAAGAGAACAAGAAAATATTCTAAAGGAGAAAGAAATACTTGCCAGCTAATTTTGTAAATCCACAACAAAGGAAATTCTATTTAATTATGAGGGCATTTAAGATTGGCAATATTCTCGGTACAATTACGTTAGTATTGTATGCAGGAAAGCATTTCTTAGGAGTATAACATGTCAACACAAGAAAAATATGTTCATACACTGAAACAAATTAAAGATGCTGAAGAAAAAACACAGACTGAAATTGAAAGTTACAAAAAAAAGGTAACAGAAGACATAAAATCTTTTCAAATTGATGCGGACAAAGCAATTGAATCAGCAAAAACACAAGGAGAAAAATTAGTCGAAACAAACATTGAGCAAGCAAGAAAAAAAGCCGCATTTGAGGTAGAGAAAATTATTGAAGATGCTAAAACAAAATCAAAAACCATCTCAACACAGATGGACGTACAAACTGTTCGTGGAATTATAGATATTTTGTTAAAAGGTGTAGAATAATGGTACTCAAGCCTGTTCCAATGACACGGATGGCAGTACTTGGTCTAAGAAAATACACGCAAGTTGTAATTTCTGTTTTACACGATATGGGTGTAGTACAACTTGAATCATTATCTAAAGATGTGGCTGCCATGCTCAAAAATGAACGAGATAATGACCTTTACAGGCAAGTTTCAGATCAACTTCTTAGAATTAAAGCATTCAAAACAGTACTTCCTCCAATCCCAGTTACTCATTGTCAGAGTTTTCCAACGGTTGACAATTTGATGCACGCAGCAAGATCAATTGATATAGACTTTAAAGTTGCTTCTCTTGAAAGGGAAAAAGAAAACCTTCTAACTAAAATCAATGAAACTAAAAATAATATAAAACTAGTTGAAGAATTTTCATTCTTCCCTGAAGATTTCAACGTTCTCCAGTTAAAATCAGCACATTCTTACTTTGGTCGTATAGACTCAAAAAAGTTCACAGCTTTCAAGAAAGCATTAGAGGTAAGCAGTCAAGACGTTTTTCTTTATTCTAAAGGGGGAAAAGAAATTACACATATTGTTCTTGTTACCTTTCCAAACTTTTCACCTCATGCTCTTGCTACTGTTGTTCAAGAATACAATGTTAAACTTGAACCAGTACCAAAACTTAATGGAAAACCTGATCAGTTAAAACAATCACAAAGAGCTATCCTAAATGAACTAACTCAAAAATTAAAAGAGATTGATAGACAGCTAGCGGAGATTTCTAAAGAACATTATGCAAACATTGTTTGTATAGAAGAACAGATTGAAATTGAAAACAAAAAACTTGAGGTCATTGATAATCTTGGAGTTACATCTGATTCTTTTGCACTAGAAGGGTGGATTCCAAAATCAAAGATTGAGGAAATCAAAGCTAATTTAGACAAGTATGCAAAAGGAACAATCATTTATGAATTAGAAACTAAAGAAAATCCACCAACACTCTTTGCCAATCCAAAACGGTTCAAATTGTTTGAGGCCTTCATTAGGTTCTATTCTCTGCCATCTGGCAAAGAATTTGATCCTACGCTGATTTTCGGCCTCCTCTTTCCAGTCTTTTATGGTATGATGGTAGGTGATGCAGGATATGGTCTTGTAATACTTCTTGTTTGCAGATGGGTAATTAGACGAGTAGAAGGTGGAAAACGTAATCTTAACATCATGCCGAAGCCATTGAGAAGTTTTGCGTTGAAAATATTGAAACCAAGGCAGATGGTAAAATTGGCAAAGGCAATGACCCCTGGTGCTATTATTGCAATAATTTTAGGATTCACATTTGATTTGTACTTTGGTTTCCATCTCAACAGCTACTTGTTTGGTTATCTAAACACAGCACTTGGCATGCAACTTCTTCCTGCTGCTGGAGCACTCTTTGATCCAATCCATGGGCTTCGAAAACTTTTGTTAATTAGCGGATATATCGGCATTGGCATGGTAACATTTGGCCTGATTCTTGGTATTCTCAATAGTTTGAGAGAGGGTGAAAAGAAACATGCTATAGGAAAAATAGGCTGGTTGTTATTTGGTTGGGGTGTTGTAATGACAGGACTAACCTTAATGCATCATGGACAGATCAACCCAATTCACTATGGATTGCTTTTGGGAAGAATCGGTTTAATGTTATATGGAGAGGGTCCAAGAGCCATCATGGAGTTACCATCTATAGTTAGTCACATACTTTCTTACACCAGAATTACTGGGATTCTTTTGGCATCAATAATACTAGCCGATGTAATAGATTACATTTTCATAAGAGTTCTTGATAATGGAATACCATATGTTATTCTTGGAACAATCATATTGCTCATTGGACACATTTTCAATATTATAATTGGAGTCTTTGAACCTGGTATACAGGGAGCAAGATTGATTTATGTGGAATTTTTCTCCAAATTTTATCATGGAAACGGTAGAGCATTCAAACCATTTGGAAGCTTACGAAAGTATACTTTTGACCAATATGAATTAGAAATAAAAGAAAAAACGAAATAAAAATCCAGCAACAATTTTATAATTCAACAGGGATTTTTCGTCTTGTTCTGAATATGAGTTTCTGCTATGTCATTAACACAGGTAATCTAGGTTATGACCAGTTTAACATGACCCAT
>Ga0184639_10000488_pt1 | contig 15330 bp, 18 predicted proteins | sample PLM31_170_b2_FD_133155 | JGI IMG/M metagenome (GOLD analysis project Ga0184639, IMG submission 133155) | Groundwater sediment microbial communities from an aquifer in East River, Colorado, USA - PLM3-1_170_b2 | ecosystem: Environmental > Terrestrial > Soil > Riparian zone | place: USA: East... | reverse complement strand
GGATACGAGACCAGACCTCCTCCGCGAAGTGCGGCGCGAACGGGGCGAGAATCTTCGTCTGGACCTCGATGAACCTTCGCAAGATCGTTGCATGCGGAACGCCGTTGCTCCGGCGGATGTACCGCGACCACGCGGACTGCAGGTCGAAGTATCCGTGGCGGAGCGCGGCTTTGTACGTCATCATCTCCATCGCAGTCCGGGTCTCCGCGATCGCGCGGTTCATCACGGAGGGGAACCATACGTCGATCGGGAGCTTCTTCGTCCGCGTCCGATGGTGCGACGTCGCGAAGTGGTACCAGTCCTGAAGCCGTCCCGCCATCGATTCGACGAAATCCGTATCGAAGCTTGGATCGTCGAGCCCATCGCCCGCATTCGCGAGGCCAAGACGAACGAGGTCCGCGCTGTACGCCTTGATCGCGTCCCGAAGGAACCACACGTTCCCCTTCGACTTCGACATCTTCGTGCCGCCCAGCGCAAGGTGGCCGATGATTCCGAACCCGCGGGGCCATTGGGCCTCGGGGAACAGGGCGACGTGGCTGAACACGCAGAACGTCATGTGGTTCTGGACGAGCCCCTTCCCTGTATGGCGGAGGTCGAGCGGGTACCAGTAGGTGAACTCCCGTCGCAGTCCGCGGACGACGGAAACCGGGGCGCCGATCGACTTCGCGACTGCAGCGGGGTCGCCCTTCCCGCGGAACACGTACTCGAAGAACGCGTCGTTAAGCCGCTTCGCCCATGGCACCTCGGAGCGGAGCCGACCGCCCTGGAGCGCGTGCGCGATCGTGTAGTACGCCATGTACACGGTCGAGTCTGAGAGGGACTCGATGACCCAGTGGTCGTCCCAGGGGAGCTTCGTTCCGAGGCCCTGGTGGTGGGCGCACGGCCAGTCGTGGAGCCAGTCGATCGTGTACTCGAACTGCTTTCGGACGGCCTCGGGGTGCAACGCCATGCGGTTCAGCGCTGCGTGGGCCCGCACCTTCCAGGCGGGATCCCCGTACGCGAGGAACCACTGGTTCTCGACGATCTTCACGATCGCGCGGGCGGCGCAGCGGCAGATCACCTCACCGCTCGGCTCCCACAGGACCGCCGCCTGGCCGTTCCGAAGGAGTTGCGCCCGGATCTCCTCCTTCGCGACCTCGACGCGCATCCCCGCGAAGGGGCCGCAGTTCTCATTCATCACCCCCGTATAGTAGCCCGCTCGGTACACCTCCTTCTTCGCCCGCTCGAGGGCCGCACGGTCCCTCTGGCTCCTGATCCCGAGCCGCTCGACAATCTCGACTCCGGGCAGGGGTCCGAAACCTTCGGACCGGATGATCGGCACAGGCTGGATCGCGCGGATCCGCTCGGGGTCGAGGTGGAATCGTGCGAGGGTCGCCTCGTCCGCTTGGAGGTCCCGGAGGGCGATGTAGTCGTCCGGCGCGTCGGACGGCACGCTCGTGACGATCCCGGTGCCCCGGGTCTGATCGATGAACGTGCTTGGGAGGACGGAGAGTGCCTTGTTGATCGCGGGCGCGACGACCTCCCTGCCAACCAGGTTCACCCCACGAACGCGGCCGATCGCCTCGACCCCATGGCCCTGTTCCCGGAGCTTCTCGAGGGCTGCGGCATTCAGGATCCACGTCTCGGCCCCGACCCGGGCTTCGACGTACTCCACGTTCGAGTCGACCCAGACGTTCGTCTGGCCGAACACGGTTTCTGGCCGGATCGTTGCTGCGACGAGGACCTTGTCGCCGAGCGGGAACTTCAGGAGCGTGAACTCCGTCGGCGTCTCACCCTCCCCCTCGAGGCGGTCATGGTCCCCGATCGGGGCCTGGTCCCTCGGGCACCAGATCACGGGATGCTTCCCGAGGCGGACGTAGCCGTCCTCCTTGAGTCGGCGAAACTGCCACTTCACGAACGCGTCATATGGCGGGTTCAGCTCCGTCGTAATGAAGGAGCGCCGCCAGTCGATTGCAGCGCCGAGGCCCTGGAGGTCCTCCATTGCCGCCCGGGGAAACACGTCGATCCAGTGCATCGGGTCCGCGAACTTCGGGATGTCCCGTTCCGCGACGCCCATCTTTCGGAGGAGCTCGATCTGCTTCGCGTCCCCCTCCGCGACCCGCTTCGCCGCGCCGACGATCGGAAGGCCCGTGCAGTGGAACGACTGCGGGTGGAGGACTTCGTACCCCGCCATCCGGCGGTATCGGGACTGGAACTCCGCCCGGAGGAACGCAATCCCGAACCCGAGGTGCTGATACCCGTCCATATAAGGGTACGGAACGGTCGAAAACCACTTCGGCCGGCCAGGCTTCGCGCTCGCTTCGAAGAGGCGGGCGCGCGCCCACGCGCGTTGCCACCTCGTCTCCGCCTCCTTCGGATCATACCGGCGCGCCCCCATGGCGCCGCCCATCTCGGAGCCGGTGTTAAACCTTTCCCGAACGCTGGACCTCTGAAGTTCCATTCATCGACGCCAATAAAAATCGGCCCGGCGCGAATCCTCGAACGTACCGCGGTCGGGCCGAGAAGCGTCATACGTCGTCATACAATTGACAAAACGCTTAAATAAAAACTTGGGGGATACGGGCGCGAAACGTCATCACACGCTTGGATTGGGTATGACTCGCGTCACACCCGCTCCCGGCGGTGAGGTGGCTCCGGGATGGACGAGAACGAACGGATCACGCTGCGGCTCGAGAAAGAAAATCTCGAGCTGATCGACCAGTTTCTGGCGGCCAATCCGAACTACAAGAACCGCTCCCAACTGTGTCGCGACGCGGTCCAGTCGTTCATCGAATCCGTCACGATGGGCGGAAACACCGTCCAGCTCCGGGTCCCACGGAGGTACCTGGAGCTGATCGACCACCTCGTCGCCGACGGCTACTTCCTCAGCCGGGAGCACGCGGTCGTGCGTGCGATCGAGGAGTGGTTCGAGAAGGAGCGGGTGAAGGAGATCGATGAACACCGGCGGGAGATCGACAAGATCACCGGCAAGGTCATGTCTGTCTCCACGGGCGAGAAGGACGGGGTGATTCCACCCTAAGCGTGGGCTGGCGTGAGGGCCAGAGGACATCGGACGATCGCGGCGCTTCACGAAAATGGGATGCGTGAGATGCCTGTCAGAAGGGATGGGATGCACACCTTCGCCACGTCCGCACCCTCTGGCCCCCCTCGATCTACCGGCTCCGGGGATCGGGGATGCGGAGGCCAACGGGAATGATACCGAAAGACAATGTGAATGACGTCATCAACGCCCTGTTCGAGGACGGCGTTGACCCACGGATCACAGTCGTGGGCGTGGGTGGCGCCGGCGGGAACATCGTCGGGGCTCTGTACGACAGCGATCTGAAAGGCGTCGAAACCGTCGCGGTCAACACGGATCCTGGCGGCCTCACGAAGTCGGCGGCCGACGTGAAGATCCTCCTCCGGCATCGGGACGGGGATGACGCGGTCGAAGCGGTCCAGGAGACGGCGGAGGAATCCTCCGGGACGCTCCGCGACGCCCTCTCGACGGACATCGTGTTCGTCATCGCGGGCCTCGGCGGCGCTACGGGGACCGGCGCAGCCCCCGTCGTCGCCGCGTCCGCGAAGGACCAGGGCGCGGTCACCGTGTCGATTGTAATCCTCCCGTTCGCCGTGGAGAACCGGGACGAGCGGGCCCGGGCGGGTCTCGAACGGCTCAAGGCCGCGTCGGACACGGTCCTCATCGTGGACAACAACTGCCTCGTGCAGTTCCCGGACCTCACCCTCCGCGAGGGATTCGGACTCATCAACAAGATGGTGCAGGCGGTCATCGAGGGCGTCCTCGACCACCTCGCGAAGTCGTTCCTGACGACCGTGACGGAGGAGGTTGAGAACGTCGCCCGAGAGCTGGAGGAGGAGCCGCAGGTCGCCCCGATCGGGGTCCAGGTTGCGGCACCTCCCGCCGTCCAGGCGAGCTGGGACACCCAGCCCGTTGCGTTCGACGACCGCGGCATCATCGGATACCGCTGAGCTCCTCCAAGCTTGCCGCGACCTCGCGGCAAGCACTTCTTTTCCGAAGCGGTTAAGGGAGGCGCCGCCTTCGACGTGTAGGGACCTGCGATGGCGGTGTACACGGAGACCTTTCCAGTGAAGACGAAGGGCGAAGTTCAGGCGATTGACATCTCGCGGGACGTTGCGGCGGCAATCCGCCGGTCCGGCCTTAGGAACGGAATCGCGTGCGTGTTCTCTTCGAGCAGCACGAGCGCCGTCGTCGCGAACGAATCCGACGCGAACGTTGACGAGGACCTCGCCGCGCTCCTTGAGCGCGTCGCACCCCGAGGACATCGGTACCGTCACGAGGAGAAATGGCACGACGGCAACGGCCACAGTCACGTGCGGGCGAGCCTCCTCGGACAGAGCTTCACGTTTCCCTTCGAGGACGGCCGTCCCCAGCTAGGTACGTGGCAGCAGATCTGGTTCCTCGAGCTCGACAACAAACCGCGCTCCCGCGAGGTCATCGTGAAACTCGTCGGCGAATGAAGCAACCCTCCCTGGGTGTGGACGAACCTTTATCTCAACGGGCCGATGTCTCGACGTGGCGCGGTCAGTTTCGATGGCGCGTGATGTCCAGAATGAGCGGCCCGCGAACTCGTTCCGCCTGACGAAGGTCGGAGTGCGAGGCGTGGCGAAGCCTGTCCAGGTCCGCCGACCGGCGCGAACCGTTACGCTCCCGACGATGTTCGATGTGTTCGTCGACGTCCCCGCGAGCCAGCGCGGGTCGCACCTCTCCCGCCATCTCGAAGTCATCGGCGAGATTGTGGATGACTCTGTGCGGCAGCCCGTGCCGAGCCTCGAAGACCTCTGCCACACGATCGCGACGGTGCTTCTGGACCGCCACGAGTACGCGTCGACCTCGGAAGTGTGGGCCCGCGCGGACTACTTCCTCGAGCGTACATCGCCCTGGGGCCGCAAGAGCCTCGAGCCCTACCGGCTCGTCGCGAAGGCGACCGCGAAACGCGGACGTTCCGTGACGATGCACAAGGCGATTGGCGTCGAAGTCGTCGGGATGACGGCGTGTCCGTGTGCGATGGAGACAATTCGATCGGAACTTGAGCAGCGGTCCCCGGACATCCGCAAGCTCCCGGAGGATTTCCCGATCATTACACACAACCAGCGGAATCGGACGACGTTGATGATTGATGAGCCGGATGGATTTGACATCGAGGCGGACGACCTTGTGGGGATCGTGGAGGACTCCCTGAGCTCGCCGACGTACGAGTTGCTGAAGCGACCCGAGGAGGCCCGTCTCGTGGAGGCCGCCCATCGGAAGCCCCGTTTCGTCGAGGACGTCGTGCGCGAGGTCCTCGCGCGGATCCTCAAGCGGTACGCGAAGCTGCCGGACGCCGTGATCGTGAGCGTGAAGAGCGAGAGCGAGGAGTCGATCCACAAGCACAATGCGTTCGCGGAGCGGACGACGACGCTCGGCGAGCTTCGCGCGTGATCCGCGAGGCCCCAAAAGGACTATGTGCGCACGGGGCCCATGGCGGGACGTGGCCATGTTCGCGCTGTGCAAGGTCTGCTCCCACCCCGCGTTCTTCACGTGCTCCGCCTGCGGCAAATCGGTGTGCGGCCACCACTACGATTCGAGGAACGGGCTCTGCACGGACTGCGAGGGCGGGCGGCTCGTGGAGCTTCCCCCGCCGCCGGTCTAACGCGGCTCACTGGAGGAGGCGTCGCGCCTCGTCCTTCGGGAGGTTCAACGCCTTCAGGACATAGTTGAGCGCCTTTTGCGTGATGAGGTCTCGCGTCTTGTCGTCGAGGAACTTCTCCATCACGATCGGGGCCTTCGCGCGGTAGTTGATCCCGAACTCGGACCAGTATAACGACGCGTTGTCCCCGTCGACCTCCGCGGCCTTGTTGTAGTACTGCTCCGCCTCGTTGAAGCGCCCCATGTCCATGCAGAAGCTCGCGAGGGCCTCGAGGAACTGCGGGTCGTCCGGACGGAGTTCGACGGCTTTCTTGTACATTGCGAGGATCTCCTCGGGCTCGATGTCCGGGAGTCCGAGAGCGGACTCCGCACGTCCGAACCACGCGAGGGCGTTCGACGCGTCCGCCTTCGTCGCCTTCTCGAAGTGCTTGTACGCGGCCGCGTAGTCGAGCTGGCCCAAGGCCTGCTCGCCTGCGGCGATTTCGTCCTCGACGCCCGTCATGATCCGTCCCTCAGCGCGCGCAATGCTGAGGTCCCGCCATAAAGGTTGTCGCTTCCGTATCTGAACGTGAACGCTAGCGAACGACGCTGCGGTTCCGGAGCCAGTCGATGTCGCTCCAGTACAGCTGGCGGATGTCCGTGATCCCCTCGATTGCCATCACGAGCCGCTCGAGGCCGAGGCCCCACGCGAGGACGGGCTCCTTGATCCCGAGGGGCTCCGTGACCTCGACGCGGAAGATGCCGCTCCCGCCGAGTTCGATCCAGCGGCCGTCCGGGAGCATCCCCTCCGGCTCCATGCTCGGCTCCGTGTACGGGAAATACCCGGGCCGGAACTTCACTCGGGCGAAGCCCATGCGGCGGTAGAACTCTGCAATCGTGCCGAGCAACATCGAGAGGTTCGCGCCCTCCTCCATGATGACGCCTTCGATCTGCTGGAATTCTGGCAGGCGCTTCCAGTCGACCGCGTCACGCCGGAAGTTGCGGCCGATAATGAACGCCTTCCGCGGCGGATCCGGGTGGTCCGCGAGGTACTTCAGCGTGATCGGGGTCGTGTGGGGACGGAGCACGGCCCGCTCCGCCTCCTCGCGCGACCATCGGTAGCGCCATCCCTCGCTCCCCGTGCGACCACCGGTCTCGTGTGTCTCCGCGACGCGGACCACGACATCCTCCGGCGGGAGGCCGACGCGGGGCTTCGCGTCGACGTACATCGTGTCGAGCTGGTCCCGCGCAGGATGGTCCTGCGGCTGGAACAGCGCGTCGAAGACCCAGAAGGCGGGCTGAACGAAGTCGCCTTCGATCTCCGTGAACCCCATCGAGAGGAAGATGCCCCGAATCTTCTCGATGTACTGGGACAGAATGTGCTTCTTGCCGGGATGGACGCTCGGGGCGAACGCGCGAACATCGTACGGGCGGATGTCGACCTCCCGCCAGCGGCCCGTGAGGAGCAGGTCCGAGGTGAGCTGCGATGCCTCCTCTTTCAGCACGAGTCCGTCGTCCACGAGCTTCCGCCCCGCGCGGGTCAGGCGAATCTCCCGCCGCACGCTCTCCCGCTCCTTCACGACCTCCCGGCGGGTCCGGAGGTCCCGGAGCACGCTCGGGTCGATCTCGTCCTCGGGAAGCTCGCCGCCCTTGAGCCGTGCGAGGACGAGTTCATCGCGCCCCTTCTCCTCGAGCGCGGCCTTCCCCGCATCCGTGATCGAAATCCTCGCGCCACCCGGCGCGCGGTCGACGGTCGCCCAGCCCTTCTTCCGCATCCAGCCGAGGGCGATCGAGAACTTCTCCTCCGACATCTTCGCGCGCTTCCGGAGGGCCCCCAGGGATTCAACCCCGCGCGCGCCGTGGAGCTTGGCGAGCAGCTTCCGTTCGGGGAGCGGCTTCGACGCCCACTGCTTACTCGTCAGGCGGTAGTGGCGCTGCACCCGCTCCCGCATCGCGACGAGGCCCTTCGACACGAGCCATGACGCGGCGTTCATCACCTCGACGAGCTCGCGGAACTTCCCACGCTTCACGAGGTCCTCGGGTGTGGCGGGATCTCCCTCCTTGAGCGCGAGGAGGACCTTCCTCTCGAGGTAGCTCAGGGACTCTGCCGCGTCCACGGAAATCGCCCCGCTATTCGGGCTCGCGATAAAGCCTTTGCCGACCCGACGAGCCGCGAAAATCCGATGGCCATTCTCAAGTGTGGTAACCACGGCACGTCCTATATAACCGGACATCCGACATCGAGCGCAATGGCTGCTGGGCCATCGGGCTCCGGCCTCCGTGTCGGTGACACGATGTCGACCGAAAGGTTCCCCGCCCACTACTCCGTCCTGATCTCGGGTCCCTCGGGCGTCGGGAAGCTCGACTACATGCTGCGCCTCGGCAAGCAGTTCCTCGACGCGGGCGAACGGATCGTGTTCGTGACCCTCGACCTCCACCCGGACGAGGTCCGCACGTACGCGGAGTCGGTGGGGATCGACAGGTCGTCCGTGGAAGGGTCCCGCTTCGTCTTCGTCGACTGCTATTCTGCGAACGCGACGGACCGGATGGACGCCCCCGTCCTCCGGAAGGTGTTCTCCGTTTCGAGCTTCAGCAACCTCGAGGGGATCGGGATGGCGATCAACAAGGCCGCGCAGGAGGCGAAGACCCCCGTCCGGATCCTCTTCTACATCGCGTCGACACTGTTCCTCCACAATTCACCGCAGGCCATCGCGAAGTTCGTCCAGATCATCACGAGCCGGGTGAAGACGAGCATCGGGTTCATCGCGTACGCGATGCACGAGGGCGTCCACGACGTCCAGACAACGAGCCTTCTGCGGTCGCTCGTCGACGGTGTGATCGAGATCCGGTTCCGGGACGACATGACGCGGGAGATCCGGTTCCACCACATGCGAGGACTCAAGTTCACGCCGGGATGGACGTCGGTCGAAGAGGAACTCCTCGTCTCCGTGGCGGGAGGTGGGCCCGTTGGCTGAGGCCGCGATCCCGCTCGCCGCGAACCGGATCACGACGGGCATTCCCTTGATCGACCGCCGCCTCGGCGGAGGGTTCCGCGGCTCCTCGACCCTTCTGTTCTTCTCCGAGATTCCCGCGGAAAAGCGCGTGTTCGCGGAACATTTCGTCGTGACGGGCCTCCGAGAGGGCGAGCGATGCCTCTACGTGGACTTCTTCCGCGCGCCGCAACTCGCGCGGCGGGAGTTCGCGCAGTTCGGGGAGTTCCCCGCAGACAAGCTCGTCTTCGTCGACGCGATCTCCGCGCAGCTCCTCGTCCCGTCCGAGGAGAACTACCGGATCTCGGACATCGACGACCTCGACCACATCATGGGGGTAATCCGCCAGGCCCTCCAGGAGAGCCGGCCCGCCCGGGTCGTGATCGATTCGATGGAGTTCCTCGCGGACCGGTTCGACAAGAAGGCCGTGCTCCGGCACTGGCGAGAGCTCATCCAGGCCGCGCACGAGGTCGGGAGCGTCCTGTGCTTCATGTTCATCAACTGGACGTACCGCGAGGCGGAGGTCCAGGAGATCCAGGCGATGTCGGACTATATCGTCGAGTTCCAAAGCACGATGAAGGCGGGCGTCCTCAACCATACGCTCCGGATCACGGAGAACCGGGCCGGCGGCCTCCGGACCGCGTGGATCCCCTACACGTTTAAGGACGTGATCGGACTCACGGTCTACTTCCCGCGCGTCCTCGTCACGGGTCCCTTCAACGCGGGCAAGTCGACGGTCGTCAAGACCCTGGCGGGGACCTCCGTGAGCGTGGACCGCTTGGGCACCACGGTCGCTTTCGACTACGGCCGGGTGGACCTCCTGGGCTTCGAGGCGGAACTCCTCGGGACGCCCGGGCAGGAGCGATTCGAGTTCATCTTCAAGATCTTCGCGCGGGAGGTGAACGGCATCCTCCTCGTCGTCGACGCGACCCGGCCCGACGACTTCCCGAGGGCGCGTCAGATCCTCGACCTCGCGGGCGCGGACCTCCCGTTCGTGGTGCTCGCGAACAAGACGGACCTTCCGGGTGCGCTGGATCCCGAGGTGATCCGGCACGCGATACGACTGCCCGACGCGGCCCCGATCATCGCGACCGTCGCGACGGAAGGGAGAGGCGTGCGCGAGGCGCTCCAAATCCTCGCGGAGAAAATCATCGGAGCCCGGTAAATGACGGACGTCTGGCATGAACTGGAAAGGGTCATCGACGGGCTGTCATCGATCCCGGACGTCCAAGCTGCGGCCGTGGTCCGCCGCGACGGGCTCATCGTTACTCACAACCTTCCTGAGTCGGTCGATCCGAAGATCGTGGCGGCGGGGGCCGTGAGGTGTCGGATCTGCGGGACACGCCTCGCGGAGCCCGCGGGGAAGCAGGGGACTCGCCACAGCACGAACTACCACGGCTTCGCTTCGACAGAGCGTGGTGCGTCAACTGCATCCTGAGCTAACCGGGGTGGCGGGAACGACCACTCAGTCCCGCACTACGAACTTCTCGATCTGGTCCCGCGCGCGCTCCCGGCGCGTTTGGTGTTCCTCAAGAAACCGCACGACATGCTTGGCGAGCTCCATCTTGCAGTCCCCGCACATCCGCTGCCCGCCACGGCACGTCGTCTCGACCTCCTCCCAATACCTGTCCTCGGGCGCGAACAGGTATGTGTAGTACGCGAAGATGGAGCAGATATCCGGGTTCGCCCCGAGGCGGCGTTGCTCCTCCTCCGTCGCGCGGCCGCCGGTAAACGCATTCCGGATCTTCACGATGGCGACCTCCGGGGAGTCCGTCATGAAGATCGCGGTGTCAGGAGCGGACGACGACATCTTGGAATCGAGGCCCTTCAGGCCCGGCATCATCTTGTTGTGGATGAGTGCGGGCTTGGAGAACCCGAGAGACTCTGCGACGTCTCGCGTGATCCGGAAGTGGGGGTCCTGGTCGATCCCGCAGGGAATCAGGCACGGCACGTTTCGGCCCTGCTCGATCGACTCGAGGAAGGCGGGAACGGACTGGAGAGCGGTATAGAAGATCTGCCCGAGGTTGTTCGAGGTGTCGAACCCGAAGACGGCCCGTGCGGTCGAGAACGTGATTCGCTTTGCGATCTGGACCGCGATTGGGTAGAGCTTCCGGATGTACTCCGTATCGAGAAAGATCCGCGTGCGGTTCGGGTCGAACCCCGCCGCGATGATGTCGAGGATATTATCGTAGCCGACTCGCGTCGCCTCCTCGAGGGTGTCGAAATCCCGGAACCAGAACTTCTCGTCGTCGGTAATCTCGATCCATACATTCGCCTTGAAGTGCTTCTGGAGCCACGCGGTGAAGTAGAACGGGATCATGTGGCCGAGGTGCATCGCACTCGACGGCCCGCGGCCCGTGTACAGCGAGAACGGGTTCCCCTTCTCGTACTCGTCGAGGATCCACGGAAGGTCCCGGTGGGAGAAATAGAGCCCTCGCTTGAGGAGTGGATGCAGTTCGCCCGTGTGTTTCCGAATCCGCTCGAGGAGTTTCGCGTCGATCCGCTGCGTTCCGAACTGCTCCATGAGTCGGTCGTAGTCGACCTTGCCGCGCACCTCCCACGGCGTGACGACGAACTCCTCGGGCATTCCGGCGGAGTATTCGGGGCACGCAGATAAAGACTCCCGGTTCCCGCCCGGCGCGAATCATATCCTGCGGCGGACGATGATCGATGCGATGCCGAGCACAATGTTTGGGAACCCAATCTGAAAAAACGTGAAAAGGACCCACGCAATACCGATCGCGATCAGGCGGAAACCCAACCCGACACCGAAGAAAGTTGTGCCGCACTTGTTCGGCTCCGCGTTACACCATGATCGCATGGCGGCCCCGCATCGTCGCCTCTGTCTCGCCGAGCCGCTCCATGACGTCCGCGACGAAGCCGTCGAGGAGGAGGAGCGCCGCGTCCTCGAACAGAGTCCCGAGGGGGGCGTACTTCGACGTCGACGCTTCCGGCTCCTCGCGGATCGTGATCACCACGTTCGACGCATGCGCGAGCTTCGACGTCCGGTTGCCGGTCACGCTCACGACGGATGCGCCGACCCGGCGGGCGATGTTTGCCGTCTGGACCGCGGACATCGTGGCCCCCGTGTTCGAGACGATGAGGACGCAGTCCCCGGACTCGACGATCGGCGTGATCGTCTCACCGATGAAGTAGCAATTGAGGCCCGTCTGGACGAGGCGCATCGCGACCGCGCGAGCGACGAGGCCCGAGCGACCGACCCCGTAGACAAAGACCTTCGGCGCCTTCACGATGAGGTCGACTGAGGCGGAGATCTCCGCAGAGCGGTCCTCGGCGAGCATCTTTCCGAGACGCTCGAGAATATAGGCCGTCGCGGCCTTCGACGTCACCGCCGCCGCCTCGCGGACTTTCTCTTTGGCTTCGCGGTCTTCCTGAGCTTTGCAGGCCGGGACTTCGGCCGCCGCTTCGGCTCCGGCTTTCGCTTCCGGGCAGCCGGTCTCTGGCTGGGCTTCTTCGCTGCTCGTTTTCCCGCGGGCTTCGGGGCGGGTTTCGCGACGGGCTTCGCTGTGGGAAGCAGTAGGCGCTCCGGCGGCCGCTCCGGCTCCACCGGGCGCGCGGACTTCTTCGCGAGGACCCGGTCGAAGATCACCCTCATGTACATCGCATCGTGCTCGAGGAGCGGAGACGAGGAAATCAGCGTGATGTCGTACGAGTCGCCAAGCAGGCATTCCGCCAGCGGCTCGAACCGCAGGTCGCCCTTCTTGATCGGCGTGTAGCGGATCTCGTTCCCGCCTGCGTGCTCGACACCGCTGAAGTGCGCGTGGAAGGGTCCATTCGCAAAGCGCTGCGCTTTCTCCAGGATCCTTGCGAAGTCCTCCGGGCGCCGGAGGATTCCCCCCTCCCGCGCGTGAAGGTGCGCAAAGTTCAGGACGGGGACAACGCCTTTTATCGAGTTCCCCAGGTAGAGGATCTCGTCGAGGCTACCGACGACCTCCTGGAGCCCGCTCGCCTCGAGGCCGAGCATCGGAGACAGCTTCGCGGCGTCCATCCGCTGCCGAACGATCGAGAGATTCTCGCGGATTTTCTCGAGGGCCTCCGTCGGAGCGAGCCCACCATACCGGCCGAGATGGGCGACGACGGTCGTGCCCTGCACCGCGTGAGCGAGGAGCGATCCCCAGAGAATCGCGTCGCGGCTCTTCTCCGCAAGCCCGTCGACGTCCGCGAGGTCCATGTAGTACGGTGCGTGGAGGGACATCTGGATGTCGAGCTGTTTCGCAATCCTTCCGAGTTCCTCGAGCTCCTCGTAGTCCCGCGCGACCCCGCTCGCGAGGGGATAGAGGACATCGCCGCGCTCGATCTTGGTGTGGAAATCGGAAATGAACGTCATCTTCCGTTCTTCGGGTCGGCCGATCCGGACGACGAGCTCCCCCGGAAGGTCGTGAATCGTGTGGTCGATGTCCTCGTCCGTCGCGTATCGCTCGTTGAGGTTCACGCGGACGAGCTGGACCTCCATGGCGCTGAGCCCGAGGTTGTGAACGTCCTCAATCCCATCCCGCAGCGTCCGCCCCTTGCAACTGAGGGGGATTCCAGAGGGGCCGAACCGTATCATCGGGTCACCGGGAGGCGGGGGTATAGGAGATGTATTATTTAATTCGCGACGGGCTTAAACTTTCTGACCCGCGCTCCCCATCGAGCTAGAGAGGCGCTCGCCCGCGATCTCTGGTCACAGGGAGAAATGGAGGTCCTCCTTGACCAAAACGTTTATATGACGCCCGTTTGTACTTGCGACTTCCAAGGCGTTTTGCAATGCCCCACCGGGTGAAAACGAACCCTGACCTTCAGCGCGTGATCGACGAGCTGAAGGCCCTCTCCCGGGAGCACGACGCCCCGATCTGGCGGGCCGTCGCGGAGCGCCTCGAGCGGCCCCGGAAGAACTGGTCCGAGGTGAACCTGAGCCGCGTGGCCCGTCACGCCGCGAAGGGTGCGCAGGTCGTCGTCCCGGGCGTCCTCCTGTCGAGCGGGTCCCTCCCGTTCCCTGTCACGCTCGCTGCGTTCCGCGCATCCGCCGCCGCGCGGAAGAAAGTCGAGGAGGTCGGCGGAATCGCGATGCCGCTCCTCGAGTTCGCTCGGGCGCACCGACAGGGCACGGGCGTCCAGATCCTGGGGTAATGCGATGGTCGTGATCGACGCGACGGGACATGTCATCGGGCGCCTTTCGAGCGCCGTCGCGAAGCGCCTCCTCAATGGAGAGGACGTCGTGATCGTCAACGCGGAGAAGTCGTTGATCACGGGGCGACGGGGCTGGCTCCTCAACGAGTTCCGAGAGCGACGTGAGCGGGGAAGCCAGCGGAAGGGGCCATTCTACCCGAAGCGCCCGGATCGAATCCTATGGCGGTCGATCCGCGGCATGGTTCCCTACCAGCAGCCTCGTGGGCGAGAGGCGATGAAGCGCCTCCGCGTGTACGTGTCCCTGCCCGCGGCGGTGAAGGACCAGCCCCTCGAGCGCGTGCCGGGCGCTGACCGCGTTAACACGGTTCGGTATATGACCCTCGGCGAAATCTCGGAGCGGTTGGGGGGATCCTTCTGAAGGTCATCGTCTCGAGCGGTAAGCGGAAGACCGCAATCGCGCGGGCGTCCGTCTCGAAGGGGACGGGGATCATTCGGATCAACTCGCGTCCCGTGGAGATCTGGGAGCCAGACCTCGCTCGAATGAAGATCCTCGAGCCCCTCCGCCTCGCTGGCAAGAGGGCGGATTCCGTCGACATCACGGTGAACGTGCGGGGCGGCGGGATCATGGGCCAAGCCGACGCGATCCGGACCGCGATCGCCCGGGGCCTGGTGCAGTACCTCAATGACACGGAGCTCGAGTCGCTCTACCGGGATTACGATCGCACGTTGATCGTCCCGGACACGCGACGGAAGCTGCCGAAGAACCCCCTTGGCCGCGGGGCCCGGAAGAAGCGGCAGAAGTCGTATCGGTGAGCCCATGATCATCCCCGTTCGGTGCTTTACGTGTGGGAAAGTCGTCGGATCGCTGTGGGACCCTTTCGTCACCCGCGTGCGAGGGGGCGAACCGCCCGCGACCGTCCTCGATGACCTTGGGCTCCGGCGCTACTGCTGCCGCCGGATGCTCCTCTCGAACGCGGACCTCATCGACGAGGTCGTGCCGTTCGGCTGAACTCCAGGGACGACACCTTTTTGCTTCCCCCGGCGTACCTGCGCGGTGCGGGCTCGTGGGGTAGCTTGGTATCCTACCAGCTTGGGGTGCTGGCGACTCCGGTTCAAATCCGGACGGGCCCATTGTCTTCCTGTTTCTCCGCCTCGAGAACGAAAGGGTCAAAGCCGCAGAGCCGCTTGGGTGCCCGAGGCGAACCGTGCGGGACGTCCCCGTCCATGAGCTTTCAGGGGCCGTCGTCAAAGAATGGCGGCTTGTCGACCCGAGACAGCTCGTCCTGCAGCTCGGTGACGAAGGGGATGAGCTCCGACTCCTGTGCGAGTGCGGGCGATGCCATTGGATCCTGCGGGAACGGCCGGAAGGGTCGCGAATCCGGTTGGTCGTCACGTGTCACGCGTGCGGGACCCGCGGCGAGCTGTTCTATGAGGGCAGCCACCGCCACCATGCTTAGCGCATCGCGTAGCCGCCGTCCACGACGAGCGTCTGACCCGTCATGAAGGAAGCGTCGTCGGAGCACAGGAAGACGATCTTTCTTGCGATCTCCACGGGGTCGCCCGTTCGCTTCAACGCGGCCTCGT
>Ga0184639_10000487_pt1 | contig 15347 bp, 16 predicted proteins | sample PLM31_170_b2_FD_133155 | JGI IMG/M metagenome (GOLD analysis project Ga0184639, IMG submission 133155) | Groundwater sediment microbial communities from an aquifer in East River, Colorado, USA - PLM3-1_170_b2 | ecosystem: Environmental > Terrestrial > Soil > Riparian zone | place: USA: East... | reverse complement strand
GCCGGGGCGAGATCATCGAAGAGGGCGACCACCAGGACCTGCTGTTTCAGGGCGGGCACTACGCGGAACTGTATAATACCTATTTCAGGCACCAGAGCTTGGAATACGTCGAGGCCGCGCGAGACTTGGCGCGGGCGGAGCTGGTAGCGGCCGATTGATCTGACCTATTCTATACCACGTAAGTAACAGGAAGGCAGGAGGATCTACATGTCTGGGATTGACAATCGGGACGTATTGCGTCGTGCCATCGAAAACTGGAATGCTGGAAGCCTGGACGCCTATCTGGAACTGTATGCGCCCAACGTTGTCCTCCACACGGTTCCCCCGGACTTCCCTCCGGGGATTGAAGGAGTGAGGAAGATGTACAGCGGCATGTGGTCCTCGTATCCGGGGTCAACCATCGAGATTGACGACCTGTTCGGGGAAGGAGACCAGGTCGCGTGTCGCTACAAAGTCCATGCTACTCACCAAACTACCCACGAAGAAGTGACCTTTGCCGGCATAACGATCCTCCATTTTTCGGACGGGAAGTGTGTCGAAAGGTGGGACATTGACCGAAAGGAGAAGTAGCTCCGAATCCGCGGGACTCATGGAGGCAGAGCAGGTGACTCGAATGCCGCCTGACACCTCGCCAGATCGTGCGAAAAGTAAGTGGCAGGGGGCTGACTCCGGAGCGGAATCCGCACTGGAGTTCACTGATTCGGTGAAGTGTCGCCTCTTGCGAAGGCCGGAGGTAACTGTCTTAGAATAGAACTGGAGCACTCCGCGCGACCCTTCACCATGCTCGATGGGCCGTGGGGCAACCTCCGGCCTTTTTCGTTTGCGCTGGGCCTGCGGGGGATTTTGTGTTTGGATAAGGGGCTTTGGAGTGTTGCCGTCCAACAAAGAAAATTGTATATTCTGCTCTGTAGAGCAAGGGCGTCGCGGCTGCTTTGGGTCACCTTTTGAGAGCGCTCTAGCGAGCGTGCCAGCTGCCGCAAAGGACGAAAGTTCGGCACCACAAAAAGAAAGGGGTTCTGTCAATGAAAAAGATAGCTAGTTTCCTCTCGCTTGCCCTGATCTTGGCCATAAACACTGAGGCACTTGCGGACAAAGGCCCTAGCATTATCGGAGTTTGGGAGGGAACGGTTGATCTGGTATCTGGTGACCCCAGCGCAGACTGTGCAGGCGGTGCGTTTACCACTGCTAGCGTCTCTATGAACATCAGTGAACAGCAGGGTAATCTTTTCCATGGGACCATGACTGTCAGATCTGGAACGCCAGACGTCTACGGAAGTATTAGAGGGAGGACCTTGCAGGCTGTCACCGGGGATCCGGGGCGAATGCAGTTATCAGGAAGCCTTTCCCAAGATGGTCAATCGATAAGCCTTTCCATACACACACCAGCAGTTGTCGCAAGCAATCTTGAGCTTGGGCATTGTTGGCCGTTTGAGGCCCTAGGCAGTCTCGCGAAGATCCAATAAAGGATGGACAAGTCGCTGGAGTATATTGAGCAGGCGCGGGAGATGGCTCTCGCTTGAGGATGCCCCCAAAACCGAAGATAAAAAATCCGTTTTCATCTTCGGTTTTCGGAATCCATTTCTATCTACGAGGCGCATATCTATGAGCATGTTCACCTTTACCGGCATTCTGCTCAAGGAGGATCAGGGCTACAGCTCGCTCTGTCCCGAACTTGACGTTGCTTCGCTGGGTAGCACTCGCGAGGAAGCAAAGGCGATGTTGCTGGAAGCCGCTACCCTGCATCTCGAAGGGGCATTTGAAGACGGTCTTCCCTATTCGCGCCCTGTGCCACCTGATGCTGACCCACGCCATGCCGCCCCCGAAACCATTGTGGAGGTCTTTCGGCTCAAATTGGACGACGAACTGGGGGTGAAGTAGGCTGGGTTAGCCGTGGCGCATTTCTTGGGCCGTGGGCCAACCTGCGGCCCTTTCCATTTGCGCTGGCCTCGCGGGGCGTCTTGTGTTTGGATAAGGCTCTTTCGAGAGTTGTCTTGCGACAAAGACGGTTGTATATTGTGTCTGGCTGGGTCAAAGTTTTGCGGGCCGTTGCGTGACAGCCGGCAGGAGCGGTACGGGCAGCGTGCCGGTTGCGGCATAAGCCACGGGTGCATTATGCAGCAGAATGGAATACAAGATACCCAAGTCGGAGCCGCAGGCGGCTGGCACGCGGCTCCAAAGGCGTCGTGAAGTATGGAGAGATTATTCCTTCGTCACCGTAACCCTGGCAGCGCGATGGTTTTTGTTGATGGCGAAAACTTGGCGATTCGCTACGGTAACATGCTTGGATCAAAAGGGCTCAAAGTGCCTCATCACACTGTCTATGTGCCGAATGTTTTCGTTTGGTCAACAGGCATAAACGGAGCATGTTACCACGGCGGAGTTCTCAGAAAACACTACTACACCTCAGTTCAAGGTGACGAGATGCACGTCACGGCAATTGCGGACAAACTAAAGGAAGCGGGCATCGAAGCGCCTCGCGTATTCAAGAAGGCAAAGAGTCGTGGCTCAAAACGAGTAGATATCTCTCTAGCCACTGATATGCTCACTCACGCGGCGCTAAAGAACTACGATATTGCAGTCATTGTCGCAGGTGACGAAGACTACGTCCCTCTCATTGAAGCGGTTAAGGCCCTAGGGCGAAGAGTTTACCTTTGGTTCGTAGAAGATGGACTCAGTCCGGTGCTAAGGAGAAGTGCAGATCACTACGCTGATTTGGGGGCAATTCTCTTCTCTCCGGAAACTCAACCTTGGAGATGAGTTTGTTTTTTGAAGCGCGGACCGACAAATCATTGCAGCTGGCCGCCAACAGGGCAACCTCAGCCAACTCACTCACGTCGCGTTTGCCTACAACACGGCTTTGAACATCCGGCGGGGACCCTGTAACGGCGTAGACCTTGACGCTCTGGCCTGCACCTGCGACGCGATGCCCGTGAACCCCGCCACTCTGTTTGAATACACTCCCGGCGATGAATAGAGTCTTAGTTTGGATTGCTCTGGTGGCGGCGGTTTTGGCGGTAGTTGTCCCGCCGGTCTGGGCAACATATACGCGCTTCACACAGGGAAGCTGGCCGGCGTGGTCGGGAATTGGCGAGTACGTCAATCCAAAGGGAGTAGTCGAAGAACGCGCCAAAACTCTATGGGATTTATGGGAGCTGCTGATCATTCCCGTGGTGCTGGCCGGTGGTGCGGTTTTATTCAATCGATCGGAGCGCGAGTCAGAGCGTGAAATCGCAGCGGAACGCGCGCGAAGTGAGCGTGAGATTGCAACAGATCGTCTTCGTGAGGATGCATTGCAGACATACCTTGATCGAATGACGGAACTGTTGCTTGAGAAAGGGTTGCGCACGTCGGAGCAGGGGGATGATGTGCGCGATGTTGCACGGGCGCGGACGCTGACGGTATTGCGCGGACTGGATGGCACGCGCAAAGGACTATTGCTGCGGTTTCTGTACGAGTCGGATTTAGTTATGATTGAGACAACAATAGTTTATTTGCAGGGGGCAGACCTGAGTAATGCCATTTTGGACGGGGCCAGATTGGGCGCGGCCCACTTGGTTGGGGCCAACCTGGCTAAGGCCAACCTGGCCCGGGCCGACCTGAGTGGGGCCAATCTGGGTGGGGCCAATCTGGGTGGGGCCAACCTAGCCGGGGCTGACCTGGAAGGGGCCAATCTGGGTTGGGCTGACCTGGGTGGGGCCAACCTGAGACATGCCAACTTGATGAATTCCGAACTAAGAAATGCCAACCTGATGCTTGCCCAACTGAGAAATTCCAACCTGTTTGGCGCCCGCCTTATTGGCGCCAGCATGAACGGGGCAGACTTGACCGAGGCTAAGGTGAGTGACGCACAGTTGGCAGAAGGTTTGTTACTGCGGGGCGCAATCATGCCGGATGGCAGTCGCTATGATGGACGCTTTAATCTGAAGGACGATATTGAATGGGCACAAGATGTAGGCATAGACACTGCGGATCCCGAGGCGAGGAGACGATGGTATGCGGGGTAAGGAGAAGATGAGAGCAAAGACTCATGACCACCCCACACACCATGGGGCACCCCTGCCGCATAGCTATATGGCGGTCTGACATTCCGGTAAAATGGTAGTATGACAACTAACCTCCTTAGCGAGACATGGACGAACCTTGATTCATCTGAATTGAGACTCTTCCTGTACATGCGTATAGGAGGCCTCGGCCAATATGACGAACAGTCCAATAATTGCGATAAGCTTTATCTTCCGCTTGCGGACTCATCCTGCCGAGTCGTGCTTACCTTTCGCGACAAAAGGATCGTCGCCATAGAGCCCGGTCCGGCGTTCGATGCTGACGAGTGGGAGCGGGCTAGCGAGGAGATCGAGAAGTCGATCCTTGCCGGGCCGCTCAAAGTGGGGCGCGAGTATAGTTTCAGTAGCTTCCGCGTTCTGGGTTCGTGGCGGGGGGATCGTTCCGGTGTGCAGATTCTTCCACCGCCAGATGATGCGCCACGCGCCCACGTCGAAATGGCCGAGCACCCGTTCATCCTTGAGTTCCCAATAAAGGGGAGCGACTTTGGACCGATCACGAATCACCGGCGGCTGCGGGAGCACCGCAATCTGACACTTCTGCTCAACGTTCTACTTGCCGGACGTACAAGCCTCCAACCCCGACGATCAGAACACTTTTGGGCAAGCGTGCCTCGCGACGACGGCCAAGACGAGACCAAGTGGGTTCAGCAATTCTTCTTCGCGAAGCTAGGCCATGCCGTGATCGATGAGCTATCGCTACCTGCCGCCGAACAGCTTGAGGGCGTAGAACCTGAAGAGTACTACACGAAGGTCGGCCACGAGGGAAAGGGTTTGCGCGTTCCTGCCGATCTCGACGAGTCGATTTGTCTCTACCAGCAGCTTTCACCGACAAACCACGCCAACTTCGACTGCGCTGCCTTCTGGCTTGACATGGCCTCGCGCCAGTGGAACATTTCCGTGTCCGCATCCTTCGCGGCACTCGTCTCGGCAATCGAATCGCTGATCAACAAACGTGGAAAGGGAGCCACGAAGAGATTCCAAGCCTTCTTCGAGGAATACGCCCCTGATCCAGCTCTCAGCAGTCGCCGCGCTGAGATGTACGACCTTCGATCAGGCATTCTTCATGGAAGCGAGTTGATGCAGCTCGATCAAGACCACGCTTTTGGGTGGGACCCCCCTTGGTGGAACGAGCGCGAACTCAATGAGGAGCTTCGGAGGCTGACGCGGGTCGCTGTGCGCAATTGGCTGAAAAATCCACCCGCAACTTAATTTGTGTCTAAGGCGCGGCTGCCCAATTCAGCATCGTGAGAAACTCTCGTTGCGGCTCGACATAAGAGCCGCCTTGCACGGGTTTCTCGGGTGGGGAATGCCGCCTCCGGCATGGCCTTTTGAAGTCGACCAATTAGGGGGTTAACGTCGCGTTAAATCCAAGGATCGTAGTGCTCGCGCCGGCTGGCCAACCAGTCTTTCTCAGGCGCGGCCTCCTTCAGAGAGTAGTCAGAAACCTCGAATGGCGAGTCCTCATTCTTGGCTTGCCCTATGATGAAGTCCTTGAGGGTCTTGTCGTTGTCAAAGTCGAAGCTAATGAAAACGCGTTTCTTAGCCATGAGTGTCCTCCGTGTTGTGAACTAATTATACTTCCGCCCGTCTAGCGATGTTCGGCAGCCACTCGCGCGAGTCTGGAAGGACTCGGTCACTAATCCGATATTGCCCACTACCTTACTCACGCAACCGGCCCAGCGACCTTGTCCTAAAACGGACCTTTTAGGACAATGAAACCTGGACCAGAATCAACAAGCCGCGAGTTGGCGGCTTGTTGACGGTTTGAGTGGCCCAGTCACTCGCGTGCGTACAAAATGACCTGTGGCTACTTGAATTTGAAGTACGCCAGGTACGATGTGCCGTCATCGAAATTGAGAATTAATTGGCGGCAGGTGCCTGCCCAGGCCTTGTTGGTCTTCCAGACATAGGTGTAGGTGGCGGTGCTGGCGTTGTACGAGAGGCCGCTTGAGCCGGCGGCGACCGTCTGTTCGATCGCGTCCACGGCCGCGGTTGAGCTACAGTGTATCTGCTGGGATTTTGGGTACCCAGTTTCGAATATGCTCAGGCCTCGGTCCCCTCCCAGGCTGAACTTCACGGGCACGCCGGCCCCGGCATTGACCTCGTTGAACGTGGGCAGGTTATCGACCGGCTGGAGAAAGCCGCCGAAGTTGTAAATCACGTTGGCCGTGGCTTGGTCAGTCGCGGTCAGGCCGCCAATGTCCGTGACACGCACGACAAGCGTGTGATTGCTTGGCGCGGTGAGCGCGGCGGCTGAGAAGGTCACACTCTGGCCGGCGGTCTCAAAAGAGCCATTGTTGTCGAGGTCCCAGGCATAGGTGAGTGGGCTTTCTTCGGGATCGTGGCCCGATGCCGTGACAATGATGGAGCCGCCCTCGTTCACGGCGTACGGCCCCCCAGCATCGACCGTCGGCGCAACGTTCAGCAGCTCCGCGACCGCAAAGGGCGAGAGCGTATTCACCTGGCCACAGATGACATGATTGATCGTGTCATTAGATGTTGTTACATCTGCCCACGCACTGATTTCAAAATGCAGCAGGCGCAGGTTAGTTACGTCAGAGTACTTGGTCGGATCATAAGAAATGCAGACTGTCACAGGTGGTGTGTACGTGGCTGTCGTACTGATGTCGTAGTAAATCGGTAGATCTCCGAGGCTGAATCCAACTGGAGGTGCTGGGCCGCTGCTGCTAGAGGCAAGACTGGTAGTTCCAGCTTCAGATACTTCAGCGAATGTCAGGGTAGCAATAGTCATTCCTGTAGTAGCATCTACCGGTTCGACGGTGACGTTAGTACCCACTGGTGTGTTGACGGTTGGAGCACGAAATGCATAACGCACCTGCCTAGGGTTATCGTCAGTCCAGATTACGTGCACAGAGCAGTCGGGACCCACGGCTACACTAGCTATGTCTGCTTCAAGTATTCCGTTTGAGATATTGGCTGGACTCGACCAAGCCCCTGAAGAGGCTCTCTCTACGTAATAGATTTGATCAGCAGCGCCAACAAAACGCTCGGTCCACACAGCGTGGAGATGACCATCCAAGCAAGAGGCGATAGATGCATTCTCAGAGCGCTCCGGGCTATTTGAGATATTCGCTACAGGTGTCCACATCCCCCCCGGTAGTTTGGTTGAATAGAGTATTTCAACGCCGTTACCGTCACTTCTGACCACATGGGCTGCGCCTTGGCTATCGGAAGAGATGTCGGCGTTCTGCGATGGAATTCCTGGAATTGTTTCTGCTGGCGTCCAGCTACCATTCGGCAGTTTTGTCACATAGTATGACTCCGGGGAGCCAGAGGTATCTCCCCAAACGACATGGACAGAGCCATTACCTCCGAGAGCAATATGAGGCGCGCGAGATCCGTCTGGGGTATTAGAGATATTCACTGGAGTTGACCAGGACTGGCCTGGCAACTTTATCGAATAGTAGATGTCTTCATCACTCCTGCCGTCTTCCAAAACTACATGCACCTCACCACCTTCTGAAGCAACTATGTCAAAGGTAAGCCCCCCACTCATTTCGTCTAATAGAGGAACTGGTGGAAGCCATTGACCGTCGGTCGTTCGCTGCGCATAGAGAATCCCGCTTGCTTCCTGGTCATACCAGATTACATGAACAGCACCATCTCCGCCGACAGCAATAAGCATGCCCTGAACTCCGCTACTACGCCTGCCAATTTCAGATACCTTAATGAGAGGTGTCCAGGTTCCACCTGGGGCTTTATTGCTGTAATAAACGTCGGCATTGAACTGGAATATGCCTGCCGTTGGTCCAGCCCAGACGGCATGAGCAGTTGCATCAGGTCCTACCGCAACCTGACCCCATACGCCTGAGGCAATCACTTCTGGGTTAGACCACTCACCTTGAGAATCAGCGCCCAATGGAAAAGCAGCAAGAACAAGGCCGGATATCAATATGGCTAAGAGGCCGGGTAGCAGCGGTAATCTTTTCCGATCCATTAGGCACCTCCCGCTTAGATGTTACCTGAAGGGTTTGGGTTCGACGGAAGCCGGGCCAAACTGGCCAACTTACTGTTAAGCAGCCTATTACATTCGCTGGTTACTTGGAGCCAACTTTAGGTACGGATAGCGATTGTCAGCAAGATCACAACGGGTCAAGAAATACGGGCACCCTACTTGAATTGTAGATGGGGCCAAGACAGCTCCCAATCGACATTTAGATAAAAGCGAGGAATGATGACATAAATACCATAGCATGGAAACCCGGAATGTGTCAACCCTTCTGGGACAACTCGGTCAGGAATTTAGTGTAGATCGTCCATGTCTACACCGGTCGGCGCAACCGCCCCGGAGACTGCGCCAGTTTTTGGCGGATTGATCCAGACCGCCGTGGGCAGGGACGGTGGGACCGGGAGCCCTTTGACAAAGCGGTCCGGATGAGCCGCATAAGCTTGCTGCAAGACCGACTGGCGATCTTGAAACAACTGTTGGGCCTGCCCGTAGTGGACGCTCGCCGGGGTCATCAGGCCAATGCCGCTGTGATGGTGTTCGTGATTGTACCACGGAAAGAAGACCCGGGCCCAGGCGTGCGCATCCGCCTGACTGCCGAAGCGCTCCGGGTAGTCCGGGCGATACTTCAGGGTCTTGAACTGCGCTTCCGAGAACGGGTTATCGCTCGAGAGATGGGGCCGCGAAGGATTAAAGGGGTTCTTTGGTCTGATCTATGCTTCTTTTCCCGGTGCCCATCTGACCATCGAGGACATGGTGGGCGAGGGAGGCAAGGTAGCTTGGCGGTTTACGGTGAGCACGACCCACAGCGGCTCATTTCGGGGGCTGCCGCCAACCGGGAAGTCGTTCACGTTGACCGGGATGGCGATCACCCGGATGCGCGAGGGACAGATGGTGGAAAACTGGAATGAGACGGATGATCTGGGTATGTTGCAGCAATTCGGCGTGATTCCCCGGCGGGGTGGGTAGGATCGGGGTTCAATTTGGCGCACTCGTTTGAAACTGGAACCCTCCGCAAGGCCTATGGCCCATGGGGGTTCGCGTCTTCCGCAATGTAGACAAGTCCAATGAAGCAGTGATTGTGGGAGAATATGAGGATCTGGAGAAAGTCCGATCGCACACCATCATCCAGAGGAATTGAAAAGGAGGCAGAACATGGTTAAAGTAGCATTGTTCGTTCGACTGGAGGCAAGACCCGGAAAAGAGGCCGACGTCGAGAGCTTCCTCCGTGGCGGACTGGCGCTCGTCCAAGAGGAGCCAGCCACGACCGTGTGGTTCGCCATCCGCTTTGGACCGACGACCTTCGGCATCTTCGACGCCTTCCCGGACGAAGCGGGACGGCAAGCACACCTCTCGGGCCGCGTCGCTGAGGCGCTGATGGCGAGAGCTTCCGAGCTTTTCGCCCAACCGCCCGTGATCGAGCAGGTCAACGTGCTTGAGGCCAAGCTTTCTGGGTAAGTCTGGGGCGTTGGAGAACGATTCGCTGTTTCTCGCCCTGATCGCTTCAATTGCATAGTTGTGCCTTGCGCCACGCCGCGCTCTTCTTCCTGACATGGGGTGCGGCGTAGTGCAAACATCTGCCGCCGAACTTACGGGATGCGTATGCGCGATATTGGATTCTCATTATTGTATCACCAGTATATGTAGGGATGCCGAAACGAGACTATAGTCTCGTTTCGGCGGGGCTTGCAGCATAAAGGAGGCACTACCTGCCATTTGGCACAACTATAGTTAGGCGGCTGAACCCTGGCACGGCCCGCCACGCCGATCCGTATGAATGCAGGCTAATGGATACGAAGCCTCGGAACCAGGAGCCAATCTACTGCCTGGTGGGCGCCGGCTGCATATTCCTTGATTGGGACTCGCGACAACTGTGACCAAGCCTGGTTCGAAACTGCCGAATCGAAAAGGGGGAGACGCCAGCCTGCCGTACCCGCCCAGCTGGGTGGATCGCCTCATGGCCTGGATAGATCGCCTCCCCGGGCCGCCCTGGCTGTTCTATCTTGCCGCCTTTCTGGCGGGCGCCTATTCAAGATGATGCCCTCATGGACATGGACTCATTGCTGAGCGATTGGGACGGCGAGACCGTCATTGTTCGCCACGACAAACCGACCGGCGCCTGGATCTTCATTGCAATTCATTCCACACGCCTTGGCCCGGCGGGCGGCGGGACGCGAATGAAAACGTATCCCAATCCGCATGCGGCACTTCAAGATGTACTGCGCCTCTCCCGGGGCATGACTCACAAGTTTGCCATTGCGGGCCTTCCGAAGGGAGGCGGGAAAGCTGTAATTGCCCTTCCTGCCGACTTCGATTCCCGATCGCGGCCTGATCTCCTGCGCCGCTATGGCGCGCTGATTCGCCAACTCGGCGGCCTCTTCATGACCGCGTCGGACGTTGGCACCTCAAGCGTGGATATGGACATCATCGCGGAAACCGGTGCGCCATATATCTTTGGCCGAACCCCTGCCGCCGGTGGAGCGGGCGACAGCGGGCCAATTACCGGATTGGGAGTATTCGCTGGCATCCGCGTCGCCTGCGAACATATCTACGGAGACGACTCTCTAAAGGATCGCCGTGTATTGGTGCAGGGCGTAGGCCAGGTGGGAGCGAGTTTGATTGGGCATTTGCGCGCCGCGGGCGCCGAGGTGTTGTTCAATGACATTGCCGAGACTTCCACCCGCCACTTTCGAGACGAGTTGGGGCTGAACTTTGTCCCTTCCGAGTCGATCTACGCGACGGATTGTGACGTTTTCGCTCCTTGTGCACTGGGTGCGATATTGAATGCCAGAACGATCCCCCAATTGAAATGTCGCGTTGTGGCTGGAGGGGCTAACAATCAGTTGGATGTTCCGGAAGATGCCGAAAGGCTGCAGGCCAGAGGTATCCTTTACGCGCCCGATTACGTCGTCAACGCGGGTGGGGCGATCGCCCTGCTTGGCATAGAGACGATGGGCTGGTCGCATAGTCGGGCTGAAAAGGAAGTGGTCAAAAGTATCGAGCGCGCCTTGCGCCGGATCTTTCTCATGGCAGAAGCTGAAGGCATTACGACCGAAGCCGCCGCCCGCCGTATTGCCGAAGAGCGGTTGCGGACATTGGAATGAGACGGACGATCTGGGTTTGTTGCAGCCGCTTGGGGTGATTCCGCAACGGGATAGTGGCTAATCACGAGCCGAGCCGATTAAGGGTCAATGGAACTCCACACCGAGCGACTGATCCTGCGAGAATTCAACCCCAACGATTGGCGTGACGTCCTGGCGTATCAGTCTGACCCGCTCTACCTGCGGTACTATGACTGGACCGAGAGAATGCCAGAGGCAGTTCAAGAATTTGTCCAGATGTTTCTTACTCAACAAGAACAGCAGCCGCGCACCAAGTTTCAACTTGCCATCACGCTAAGGTCCGATCATCAGCTCATCGGCAACTGCGGCATTCGGATGGCGTCAGCCGAAGCTCACGAAGGTGATATCGGTTATGAGCTATCACCCAAGCACTGGGGGTGCGGCTATGCGACGGAAGCGGCCCGCGCCGTTCTGACATTCGGGTTTACCGAACTCCATCTTCATCGGATCTGGTCTTGGTGTGTTGCCGATAACGTTGGCTCGGCGCAGGTGCTCGAGAAGATTGGCATGCAGCCTGAGGGACGGCTCCGTGACAAAGAATATTACAAGGGCCGGTGGTGGGACACAAGGTTATTCGCTATTCTTGAACACGAGTGGCGTGCACAGGCGGTTGAACCCGCCACCGCCTGATCGCCCCGAAGAGACTCGCTTTCCTGACGGTGTAGCCTTCCAGGTATTTACAATGGCGGCCATGCCGCTCACTCGTCTCTGCTATGGGACGGAGCGGGCATTCGGCGGGAAATCCTTGGCATCAATCCCCCAACTGACGATCCGCCTCGGTCTGATTCGGAACATCTCGGGATCAAACAAAGTAGATCACCTGATCGCCGAGCAAAGGACCATTGACTATGGTGATGTATCGTGTTGCGACCGATAATGATGTGACAGAACTGGCGGCCATGCGCTGGGACTTTCGCCTCGAGGAAGCGCCGGAGAGGCCTGTCTATGACCGCGAGACGTTTCTGCGCGCCTGTCGCGCCTTTTTACAGCAGGGGTTAGCCGACCAACGCTGGAGCTACTGGGTCGCCACAACCGACGGACAGATTGTCGCGCATATCTTCATCCAGCGGATCCCGAAAGTGCCGAAACCCAACCGCCTGGCGGAAGCCTTCGGCTACGTGACGAATGTCTATACGCGTCCGGCGTATCGAAACCAGGGTATTGGCACCCAATTGATGGCCCAGGTCCTCCAGTGGGCCACCGATCAAGATCTGGAGAGTTTGATCGTCTGGCCGAGTGGTCCAAGTGTCCGCTTTTATGAGCGCGCCGGCTTTCGCGGGAGTCCTGAGATGCTGGAGTACGAGATCCGTCCCTATATCTTGTAAAACGCCTCTGGAAGGGTCCACGCTGCCATTTCTCAACACGAACTCAATGGCATCTTAACAATTGCTCAACAATCACCTTGTACCCTTTGGCCCTGGGAAGAGGCCCGCCGCACGGTCTATTAATCATCAGATCAAGGTAGACTCTTCGATAGCGTCTCACCTGATAGACAATTATCAATAGATCACGAAATGTCACACCTGTCACGGACGCAGGTGCCGTGGTTCTGAGGGCGCGGAGCGCCCGAAGAATCTCGCATTTCCGGCCTGGAGATGCTTCGCCTGGCTCAGCATGACAGGCATTCGTGATGTACTGATTATTATAGAAGGAGGCAGATAGTATGGACAACGACGATCGTCAAATTGGGTACGTTCTCAGTCGCAGAGAGGCCCTCAAGCTCCTGGGGGTAGCGAGCGGTGCACTGCTTGCCGGTTGCGCGCCCGGCGCCGTACCGACAACGAGTGCTCCCTCGCAGACGCCGGTGAGCGGATCAACGACAGCGCCATCAGATGTACCCACTGAAGCAGCTTCCGCAGCAACTGACACGGCGCCAGCTTGCATCGTGCGGCCGGAGCAGACCGAGGGACCGTATTTCGTGGACGAGAAGCTCGAGCGCTCCGACATCCGCTCCGATCCCACGACCGGTGAGGTGAAAGAGGGTGAACTCCTGGCCCTTACGTTCAACGTCTCGCAGGTCACTGGCAGCGGCTGTACCCCGCTCGCAGGCGCCACGGTGGATGTCTGGCACTGTGACGCGCTTGGGGTTTATTCGGACGTGTCCGATCCCGGCTTCAATACCGCCGGGCAGAAGTTCCTGCGCGGCTATCAAGTGACGGATGCGAATGGGACGGCCGCGTTCACGACGATCTACCCCGGCTGGTATTCAGGCCGAACGGTCCACATCCACTTCAAAGTGCGCACGGACCAGAACTTTGAGTTTACTTCGCAGCTCTTCTTTGATGAAGCGCTCTCGGACCAGGTGTTTACCCAGGCGCCCTATGCCAGCAAGGGGCAGCGTAACACGCTGAACAGCACGGACAACATCTACGACGACCTGCTGCTGCTCACGGTCACACAGACCGACCAGGGTTATGCCGCAACGTTCGATATTGGGCTGCAGATGGCGTGACCGGCACGGGTACAGAAGACGATTCCGAAAAAAGGAGCCACGACAACAGAGTTGTCGTGGCTCCTTTTTTCGGAGGGCATCCGTAATCTCAACACGAACTCAATGGCCTCTTAACAATTGCTCAACATCTTTCCTTTATCCTTTGGCCGTAAATAGGGACCGGGCATGCCGGTCAAAACCTTCAGATCAAAGGAGATGCTTCGATGAAGAAACAGTTGAAACTTATTTTAGGTGCGAGCGTGGTGGTCCTGGCCATCGCCATCACGGGAGCCTGGGCCTTTCGGCCCACGGCCGAGGCGGCCGCCGCAATCGTCACCGGCCGGACGACCGTGGCCGAGGCCAGCCGCGCTGCCCTGCGCGTCGAATGGCAGTCGGGCGGCCTTCAGCACGGCATAGGCCACTCCGGCGGCCTTCAGCACGGCATAGGCCACTCCGGCGATGACACGTTCCTTGCGGACGCCCTGGGCATCACGGCCGCCGAACTGCAAACGGCCAAAGAAGAGGCGCGCACGGCCGCCATTGAGCAAGCCGTCGAGGATGGCCTGCTCACCCGCGAGCAGGCGGACGAGCTGCTGCTCAACGGAGGCAGAGGTTTCCACGGCCTGGGTGGCCACGGCCGGTTCGGCTTCAGCGTGGGCATAGACTATGACTCCTTCCTGGCCGATGCCCTGGGCATCACCACCGAAGAGCTGCAGTCGGCCCGGCAGGAAGCGCGCGAGGCGGCTATTGCGGATGCCCTGGCCGAAGGCCAGATCACCGAGGAGCAGGCCGAGTTGTTGCGCGCGCAAGCTGCCGTAAAGGAGGCCATTGACGCCGGAAGCCTGGCAGCGGGTGTGCTCGGCATGACGGTTGAGGAGCTCCAGCAAGCGCTGGTGGATGGCGAAACACCTGCTGCCATCATTGAAGAAGCTGGCCTGACTGTCGCCGAGTTCCGCACCGCCCTGAACGAAGCCTACCAAGCGGAGATTCAGGAGCTGGTGGACGGTGGCGTGATTACTCAGGAGCAGGCCGACCAGATCCTGAGCAGCGGCCTCGGTGGAGGCTGCGGCTTCGGCGGGTTCGGTCGGTTCGGTGGATCAGGTTTCTTCCGCGGACCGGGCTTCTTCCGGGCGCCGGTTACGCCTGAGACCTCTTCGAGTGACGCCTGACAGGACATAGGGCTGCACAGCAGATTGCCCCAGACCGGCAACCTGCTGTGAAGTCCGTTCTTCACCCAGATCCAGGGAGCGCCGGCTCTCACCGGCGCTCCCTTTTTGATGGACTTATGTGACTTTGAAGGAGGAAAAAATGACTACAACAGTAAATCGCAAGCTCGTCCCGATCATCGCACTCCTGCTTCTGTTCGCCACTGCTTGTAACGTTGCGGCGCCAGCAGCGGTCGCTCAAGCGCCAACGGTTGACACCAGCCAGATCGTCGAGACCGTGCTGTCCCAGGTGGAGCAGCAATTGCCGCAGCAGCTTGAAACTGTGCCGGTCGTCCAGACCGGGGCGGCAGCGGTCGCCGACACGGAGCTTGAGGAGGCCCTGATTCAGCTCTATCAAGAGGCTAATCCGTCTGTGGTCTACATTGTCACCCCATCGGGCAGCGGCAGCGGCTTCGTCTACAGCGACGAGGGATACATCGTCACCAACAACCACGTCGTGGAGGGCAGCAGCCGAATTGAAGTGGTATTTGCAATCGGCGAGCGGCAGGGGGCCACCCTTGTAGGGGCAGATGTGGATAGCGACCTGGCCGTTCTCAAGGT
>Ga0184639_10000486_pt1 | contig 15365 bp, 12 predicted proteins | sample PLM31_170_b2_FD_133155 | JGI IMG/M metagenome (GOLD analysis project Ga0184639, IMG submission 133155) | Groundwater sediment microbial communities from an aquifer in East River, Colorado, USA - PLM3-1_170_b2 | ecosystem: Environmental > Terrestrial > Soil > Riparian zone | place: USA: East... | reverse complement strand
GACCCTGGAGGAGGCGGACCTAAAGGCTGGGCTCCGGCGGGCCATCCTGCTGGGCAAACTCATTCCGGTCTGCTGCGGCTCCGCCACGAAGGTCGTGGGGACCCAGGCCCTCCTGGATTTCATAGCGGAGTACCTCCCGAGCCCCGCCGACCGGCCGCCGGTGGAGGGGACGGACCCCAAGACCAAGCAGCGGGTGAGCCGCCCCCCCCGGGAGGAGGCGCCGCTGGTCGCCCAGGTCTTCAAGACTTTCGCCGACCCCTACGCCGGCAAGATCTCCCTGGTGCGGGTCTACGGCGGCGTCCTGAGCGCCGACGCGCCCGTGTACAACGCGACCCGGCAGGTGAAGGAGCGGATCGGCCAGCTCACCCTGCTCCGGGGGAAGGCCCAGACGCCGGTCCCGGCCGTGGGCCCCGGGGAGATCTGCGCCCTGGTCAAGCTCAAGGAGACCGCCACCGGGGACACCCTGGCCGACGAGAAGGCGCCCGTGCTCCTGGAGCCGATCCCCCTGCCGAGCCCGGTCATCTCCTACGCCATCGCCCCGAAGTCGAAGGGGGACGAGGAGCGGATGAGCGTCGCCCTCACCCGGCTGAGGGAAGAGGATCCGAGCCTCCAGGTGGGCCGGGACCAGCAGACGAGGGAGACCCTCATCTCGGGGATGGGGCGGGTGCACATCGAGGTGGCGGTGGAGCGCCTGAAGCGGAAGTTCGGGGTCGAGGTGCAGATGCAGAAGCCCCGCGTTCCCTACAAGGAGACGTTCCGGGGGACGGTCCAGGCCCAGGGGAAGTACAAGAAGCAGACGGGAGGCCGGGGGCAGTACGGGGACTGCTGGATCAAGCTGGAGCCCGTGCCCCGGGGAAAGGGGTACGAGTTCGCCAACCAGATCGTGGGCGGCGTGATCCCGGGGAAGTTCATCCCCGCAGTGGAGAAGGGGATCGTGGAGGCCATGGAGGGGGGGGTGCTGGCCGGCTACCCCGTCGTGGACGTGAAGATCACCCTCACCGACGGCTCCTACCACAGCGTGGACTCCTCGGAGATGGCCTTCAAGATCGCTGGCTCCCTCGGCTTCAAGAAGGCCGCGGCACAGGCCACCCCAGTCCTGCTGGAGCCGATCATGACGGTGGAGGTCGTGGTCCCGGACGAGTGCGTGGGGGACATCATCGGGGACCTGAACAGCCGGCGGGGGCGGGTCATGGGGGTGGAGGGCCGCGCCAGGAACCAGGCCATCAAGGCCCAGGTGCCGTTAGCGGAGATGCTGGAGTACGCCCCGCAGCTCCGCTCCCTGACGGGGGACCGGGGGGACTACACCATGGAGTTCTCCCACTACGAGGAGGTCCCGCCCCCCATCCAGGAGCGGGTCGTGGCGGAGGCGAAGAAGGCGGCGGGGGAGGAGGGGGAGGAGCCCTAGCGACATTTTCCCCTTGTGCGTGGCCCCGCTCCCTGGTAGAGTTGCCTTCGTCGAACAAGTGGGCCCGATGCCCACTTTTTCTTTTGTGGAGGCGGCCGTGGGACGGCCCGATGCGTTGCTCCTGGAGCGGCTCCGGGCGGTGGTGGACCCGGTCCTCCGGGGGGAGGGGTGCGAGCTGGTGGACCTGGAGTACCGCCGAGAGGGGCCGGGCTGGGTTCTGCGGATCCTCATGGACAAGCCTGGCGGAGTGGCCCTCGCCGACTGCCAGCGGGTGAGCGAGCAGGTGGGCGACCTCCTGGACGTGGAGGACCTGATCCCCCGCGCGTACACCCTGGAGGTCTCCTCCCCCGGCCTGGAGCGGCCGCTCACCCGGCCCGAGGACTTCGTCCGCTTCGCCGGCCGGGCGGTCCGGGTCTCCACCTTCGCCCCGGTGGACGGGCAGCGCCACTTTGCCGGGACCCTCCGCGGGTGCGAGGGGGAGGCGGTCCTCCTCGAGCTGGAGGGCCCCCGCCTGGTCCGGATCCCCCAGGGGGTGATCAGCCGGGCCCGGCTCCAGTTCCCCGGGTAAGGCCGGGGAGACGGGGCTTGCCGGAGCCCCCCGGCGACTGTAGACTGGAACGGTCCAGGGTCGGAGGCACGCGATGACGGCGGACCTGCAGCAGGTCATCGAGCAGATCGGGCGCGAGAAGGGCATCGAGCGGGATGTCCTCATCGACACGGTGGGGGCGGCCATCCTCTCCGCCGCCCGGAGGACGCTCGGGGCCTACGATCTCCGAATCGAGTTCGACCGCGGGACCGGGGCCTTCCGGCTCTACAAGGTCCAGAAGGTGGTGGAGGAGGTCGCCAACCCGAAGATGGAGCTCACCCTCGAGGAGGCTCGGGCCCTCAACCCCGAGGCGCAGTTGGGGGACGAGATCAAGACCGAGATGCCGATGCCGGTCCAGGGCTTCAGCCGCATCGCCGCCCAGACGGCCAAGCAGGTCATCATCCAGCGCGTCCGGGAGGCGGAACGGGACTCGGTCTACAACACCTTCAAGGGCAAGGAAGGGGAACTGATCACCGGCCTCGTCCAGCGGGTGGTGAAGGGCAACGTGATTGTCAACGTAGGGAAGGCGGAGGCCATCCTGCCCCCGCGCGAGCAGCTCCCCAGGGAGGACTACCGGCCGGGGGACCGGATCCGGGCCTACATCCTGGACGTGAAGAAGGTCCCCAAAGGCTCCCAGATTGTCCTCTCCCGCACGCACCCCGGGATGCTGACGCGCCTCTTCGAGCTGGAGGTGCCCGAGGTCGCCGAGGGGGTGGTGGAGATCAGGGCGGCCGCCCGGGAGCCGGGCGAGCGGGCCAAGATCGCCGTCCTCTCCCGGGACCCCAACGTGGACCCGGTAGGGGCCTGCGTGGGCTACCGGGGCTCCCGCGTCCAGGCGGTGGTGCGGGAGCTACAGGGGGAGAGGATCGACATCATGCCCTGGCGGGAGCGCCCCGCGGACTTCATCAAGAGCGCGCTCCAGCCGGCAGAGGTGGGGACGGTCTATGCGAACGAGGAGACGCACACCCTGACGGTGGTGGTGGCGGACGAGCAGCTCTCGCTCGCCATCGGCAAGCGGGGCCAGAACGCCCGGCTCGCCGCCAAGCTGGTCGGTTGGAAGGTGGACATCAAGAGCCGGGCAGAGCTGGAGCGGGAGCGGGCGGCGGCCGCCGCCTACGCCGCGGCCGAGGCGGCCGTGCCCCTCACCGCGTTAGCCGGTGTCGGGGAGAAGATGGCCGAGCGGCTTGCGGAGGCCGGCTTCGGCACCCTGACGGCCCTCAGGAAGGCCACCCTGGAACAGTTGACCGCCGTCAAGGGGATCGGGGAGAAGAGCGCCGAGAAGATCCTCCAGGCCGCCCGGGAGTACCAGGTGGTTCTCCCGCAGGAGCCGGAACCCGCCGCCGAGGCCGCGCCCGCGGCGGGGGAGGCGCCGGCCGCGATGGCCGCCCCGGTGGCCGAGATTGCGGAGGAGGCCGGGGGGACCGATGAGCCAGAGGCTCCCCCGCAGGAAGGACTCGCGGAGGCCGCCCCGGTCGAGGTGGCCCCGGCCGGCGAGGGGGAAGGGGAAGCAGGCGAGCGGCCCGGGGGCTAGGTGGGTTCTCCGGGGACGCCGCGGCGCACTTGCATCGGCTGCCGCGCCGTGCGGCCGCAGGCGGCTCTGCTCCGGTACCGGCGGGCCGCGGGGGGCCTCGTCCCGGATCCGGACCTCGCGGGGGGCGGCCGGGGAGCGTACACCTGCCCGGACCCCTCGTGCATCGGGCGCGCCGTCGCGCGGCGAGCTTTTGCCCGCGTGCTCCGCGGCGACGTGGGTCGGGTGACCGTGGAGGGCTTGGTGGAGGCAGTGGCCGAGGCGGTGCGGGGGAAGGTCAGCCGACTCCTGGGGCTGGGTCGCCGGGCCCGCCAGATTGCGGCGGGCCACGAGGCAGCGGAGCGGGCGCTCAAGGCGGGGGAGGCGGCCCTGCTCCTGGTCGCCTCTGACGCTGGAGTCGCCGAGGCCAAGCGTTGGGAGCGCCTGGCGGCCCGTCGCGGGGTCCCGATGGTCGCTCCCCTGGCCAGGGCAGCCCTGGGGGCGGCGGTCGGGATGGTGCCGCGGGCGGTCGTGGCGGTGACCGATCCGCACCTCGCCCGCGGAGTTCTGGACGTGCTGTCGAAGCAGGTTCCCGCGCCGCCACGGCGGGGAGAGGGGAAAGGGTGAGCAGTGCGCGGGACCGCCAAGAGTGGGTCGGGCGGCCGGATAGCAGCCGCAGAGGCGGAGGTGGTCAGCGTGGTCAAGATCCGAGTTTTTGAGTTGGCGAAGGCGGTGGGGAAGCCGAACGCGGAGGTGCTGGCCCTCCTCCAGGCGGGCGGGATGGATGTGAAGAGCCACAGCAGTTCCGTGGACGAGGTGGCCGCGCGCGCCATCCTGGCCGACAGGAAGGGGGCGAAGCCGCCCGCGAAGCCGACGGGCGCCGGGACCAAGGCCAAGGCGGAACCGACCACGAAGAAAACAACGGCGGAGGCCAAGACCCCGGTCAGGGCCAAGGCGAAGCTGCCGGCGGCGAAGGCCCCGACCAAGCCTGTGCCTCAGGCGGAGAAGCCGGCGGCGCCGGCAGCGCCCCCGGCCGCCAAGGTGGAGGCCCCGGTCAAACCGTCGGGCTCCCCCATCCTGACGCGGGGCCCGGTCCCGCGCCACGCGAAGCCTGCCCCGAGCCAGGTGAGGCCCCCCAGCCCGAGTCCGATCCTATCTCCAGCGAAGCCCGTGCAGCCGGTCTCCCCGCCGGCTCCGCCGATAGCAGCCGCCAAGCCCTCGGCACCCCCCGTCGTCAAGCCCGCCGCACCCGCGGCGCCCCCCGCCAAGCCGCCTCTGCTCGGAGCCCCGATCCTGATGAGGCCAGCGGCCCCCGCGACCCCGGTAAAGCCCGGGGCCCCGGCCGCGACCCCGCCCCGGCCGGGCCCTGTGCAGACGGCCAAGCCCGCACCACCCCTCATCGCCAAGCCCGCGGTGCCCGCCGCTCCCCCGCGCCTCGCACCCCCGGGAGCACCCGCGCCCAAGTCGGTGCCCCCGGCGGCTCCGGCCAAGCCGGGCGTGCCCCCGGTGGCCAAGGCCACTGCTCCTCCCGCGGCCCCACCCAAATCGCCCGCCCCCCCGGCCCCCCAGGCTCCTCCCGCCTCCGAGGCGGCGCCGCCCGCCCCGGCGGCCCCGCAGGTCATCAAGGTCGCCGAGAACCTCACGGTGAAGGAGCTGGCCGGCAAGCTGGCGAAGAACCCCAGCGAGATCATCAAGAAGCTCATCAAGCTGGGGACCATGGCCACGGTGAACCAGACGCTGACCGCTGATGTCATCAGGAAGTTGGCGGCCAACTTCGGGTACGAGGTGGAGGTGGCGCCGCCCGAGGAGCTGGAGGAGGCGGCGGTCGCCGAGGTGGAGGATCCCGCGCAGCTCCGTCCCCGGGCCCCGGTGGTGACCATCATGGGGCACGTGGACCACGGGAAGACGTCTCTCCTGGACGCGATCCGCCACACCAGCGTGGCCGCTTCGGAAGCCGGTGGCATCACCCAGCACATCGGGGCCTACGAGGTGGAGGTTCCCAACGGGCGGGTGGTCTTCCTGGACACGCCGGGCCACGAGGCCTTTACCGCCATGCGGGCGCGCGGGGCCCAGGTGACCGACGTCGTGGTCCTGGTGGTGGCGGCGGACGACGGGGTCATGCCCCAGACCGTGGAGGCCATCAACCACGCGAAGGACGCCGGGGTCCCCATTCTGGTGGCCGTCAACAAGATTGACAAGGCGAACGCGGACCCCGGCCGGGTCAGGCAGCAACTGTCGGACAAGGGGCTGATCCCGGAGGAATGGGGCGGGGACACCATCTACGTGGAGGTCTCGGCCAAGAAGCGGCAGGGGATCCAGAACCTCCTGGACCACCTCCTCATCCTGGCGGAGGTTCAGGAACTGAAGGCCAACCCCACCCGGCCGGCCAAGGGGACCGTCGTGGAGGCCGAGCTGGATAAGGGGCGGGGCCCGGTGGCCACCGTCTTAGTCCAGCAGGGGACGCTCCGGGTGGGGGACCCGGTCGTGGCCGGCCTGCACCACGGCCGGGTCCGGGCCATGATCAGCGACAAGGGGCGCAAGGTCCAGGAGACCGGGCCCGCCACGCCGGTGGAAGTCCTGGGGCTCTCGGGCGTCCCCGAGGCCGGGGACGCCCTCCTCGTGGTGGGGGACGAGCGGAAGGCCCGCCAGATCGCCCTGGCCCGCCAGCAGAAGCAGCGCGAGCAGGCGGCGGTGGCCAAGCCCCGCGTCACCCTGGACGATCTGCACAAACAGGTGCAGAAGGGGGAGGTGAAGGAGCTTCGCCTCATCCTGAAAGGGGATGTGCAGGGTTCCATCGAGCCCCTGAGGGGATCGCTGGAGCGCCTCAGCACCCCCCAGGTGAAGCTGGAGGTGATCCACACCGCCGTCGGCGCGGTCACCGAGTCGGACGTGATGCTGGCGGCCGCCAGCAACGCCGTCATCCTGGGGTTCAGCGTCCGGCCCGAACCGAAGGCGCAGAAGCTGGCGGAGACCGAGCGGGTGGATGTCCGCCTCCACACCGTCATCTACGAGGCGGTGGACCAGGTGAAGAAGGCCATGGAGGGGCTCCTGGAGCCCCAGTACGTGGAGCGGCACGTGGGGCGCCTCGAGGTGCGCAACACCTTCAACGTGCCCAAGGTGGGCACCGTGGCCGGCTGTTACGTGCAGGAGGGGAAGGTCATGCGGGACGCCGCCGTCCGGTTGGTCCGGGACGGCCGGGTCATCCATGAGGGGAAGGTGGCCTCCCTGCGCCGCTTCAAGGACGACGTGCGGGAGGTCACCACGGGCTATGAGTGCGGCGTCGGTCTCCTGAACTTCGGCGACATCAAGGTGGGAGATCTCATCGAAGTACACGAGCTGGAGGCCGTGGCCCCCAAGCTGTGAGGGTCTTCCCATGGTGGTGGGCACCTGCGTGGTGGAGTTGCAACTCCCGGACAACGGCTCCCTGAAGGGCAAACGTCAGGTCCTCCGGAGCATCAAGGACCGGGTCCGAGCGCGGTTCAACGTCTCCATCGCCGAGGTGGACCGGCAGGACACGTGGCAGCGGGCGACGTTGGGGGTTGCGGTGGTGAGCAATGACGTCCGGCTGGTGGACGAGACGCTGAACAAGGTCATCAACTGCATCGAGGGGAGCCGCGACGCCCTGCTCCTGGACTACACCATTGACCTGGTGACCCACCGGTAGTGTGACTCAAACGAATTGTCCGAAATGCTCACGCTCGCACTAGGGTGCCGGGCCAGATGACGAGCATCACGAGGCCCGAGGGAGGAGCGGGGACCCGGCAATGGTGGGTGGGGAGGCGTACGCTCGGGTACGCTCCGAACCGCCGCGGGCACCACCCGAAGGGTGGTCGGAGAACGACGTGAGGCGAAGTGAGTTGGCCCGGCAGTAGGTCCCTCGAGGTGGTATGCCCCATTCGCGCGCCGAGCGCGTCGGCGACCTGATTCGGGAAGAGCTGAGCGAACTGTTCCTCCGGGCGGTGAAGGACCCCCGGGTGGGCATGGTGACCATCACCGGCGTCACGGTGACTGCGGACCTGCGGTCCGCCCGGGTCTACGTTGTCAGCCGAGCCGGGGAGGGCGCGGAGGACCAGACGCTCGTCGGTCTCCGGGCGGCCCGTGGCTTCCTGAGGGGGGAGCTCGGCCGCCGCCTCCGCCTGAGGGTTATCCCGGAGCTCACCTTCGTCGGCGACCCCTCTCTCGACCACGCCATGCGCATCGCCACCCTCCTCCGGGGGCTCCACCCGGCGGGCGAGGAGCCGGCGGATGGGTGATTTCCCCCGGATGGTGGAGGTCCTCCGGGCCGCCCGCGGGGTGGCCGTGCTCTCCCACATCAACCCGGAGGCGGACTGCATCGGCGCGGCGCTCGGCTGCACCCTGGCGCTCAAGGAGCAGGGGAAGGCGGCCGTGGCCTACAACGCCGACCCCCTCCCCCGGGCCCTCCGCTTCCTCCCGGGGGCCGCCGACTTGGTGCAGGCCCAGCGGCTCCCGGGCCCTCTGGACTGCGTGGTCGTGGTGGACAGCAGCGACCCGGAGCGGGTGGGGGGGCTCCTCACCGGGGTCGGAGTCCCCGTCCTGAACGTGGACCACCACAAGACCAACGTCCGGTTCGGGACCCTCAACTGGGTGGTCCCGGAGGCCTCCTCGGCGGGCGAGATGGTCTTCCACCTCCTGCGGGCGCTGGGGCACCCCATCTCGCCCCCGGTGGCCATCAACCTCTACGCCGCGATCCTGACCGACACCGGCTCCTTCCACTACAGCAACACCACCCCGGAGGCGCTCCGGGTGGCGGCCGCCTTGGTGGAGGCAGGGGCGGTCCCGACCCAGATCACCGCGTCCCTGTACGAGCAGCGGGATGCCGGGGAGCTCCGGCTGCTCTCGCGCTGCCTCAGCACCCTGCAGCTCAGCCGGGACGGCCGGGTCGCCTGGATGGAGGTGACCACGGCCGACCTGGCTGACGTGGGGCTCACGCAGGATGCCCTGGAGGGGTTCATCGATTATCCCCGCTCCATCGCCGGGGTGGAGGTGGCCCTCCTCTTCAAGGCCCTCACGGGGGACGGGATCCGGGTCTCCCTCCGCTCCCGGGGGCGGGCGGACGTGGCGGCCGTGGCGGCCACCTTCGGGGGCGGGGGCCACCACAACGCCGCCGGCTGCCACGTGCCGGGGAGCCCGGCGGCGGCCCAGGGAGCGGTTCTGGCGGCGGTGGAGCGGGAGCTCGCCGGGGCGGGGTGCGGGGGGCGGGGATGACCAACCGGCGGGAGCGGAGCGGCGTCCTCAACGTGAACAAGTCGGCGGGGATGACCTCCCACGACGTGGTGGACGCCGTCCGCCAGTTCTACGGGATGCGCCGGGTGGGGCACACCGGCACGCTGGACCCGCAGGGGACCGGGGTCCTCCCCATCTGCCTCGGGCGCGCCACCAAGATCGCCCAGTACCTGATGGCGGCCGACAAGGAATACCAGTTAACCATGCGCCTGGGTGTGACCACCGACACCCTGGACGCGGACGGGAAGGTGGTGGACGAGAAAGACTGGTCCGGGGTGACCCGGGAGCAGCTGGAGGCGACGCTCCCCCGCTTCCGGGGGGAGATTCAGCAGATCCCCCCCCTCTTCTCGGCCAAGAAGGTCCAGGGGGAACGCCTGTACCGGCTCGCCCGCAGGGGGCAGGTGGTGGAGCGGGCCCCGGTCACCGTCACGGTGTACGATGTGAAGTGCACCGCCTTCGAGCCCCCCGAGGTCGGCCTCTGGGCCTGGTGCGGGAAGGGGATGTACGCCCGGACCCTCTGCGACGACATCGGGCGGGCCCTCTCCTGCGGCGCCCACCTGGCCCGCCTCACCCGGACGCGCTCCGGGCGCTTCGAGGTGAAGGACGCCCTGACGCTCACGGAGCTCGCGGAGCAGGTGCGGGCCGGGCGGGGGGACGAGGTGTTGATTCCGATTGCCGAGGCGCTGGCCCACCTGCCGGCGGTCCGGGTGGCCCCCGAAGTGACCGCGGCGGTCCTGCACGGCGGGGCGATCGCCGCGGCCGCCGTGGTGGCCTTCCCGCCCGACGTCCGGAAGGGGACACTGGTCCGGGTCCTGGGGTTCCGGCGGCAGCTCCTCTCGCTCGCCCGGGTAGCCCTGGACTCCGCTGATTTCCCCACCACCGACCCCCGCCGGAGCGTCCTGACCCCGGTCCGGGTCTTCAGCGGGGCCGCGTGACGATGCAGGTAGTGTCGGACCTTGCCGCCCTGCGACAGCGGCCCTTCCCCGGGATCATCTGCGGCGTCGGGGTCTTCGACGGGGTCCACCTCGGCCACCAGGCCATCCTCCGGGGGGTGGTGGCGCAGCCACGGGCGGGCGGTGGAACTCCCGCGGTCTTCACGTTCCTCAACCACCCCCTCACCGTCCTGGCGCCCTCCCGCGCCCCCCGACTCATCACGCCCCCTCCCCTGAAGACCCGGATCCTGGAGGAGCAGGGGATCGCCCTCACCATCGGTGTCCCCTTCACGCCCGCTATGGCAGCCCTCTCCCCGGAGACCTTCGTCCGCGACGTCCTGGTGGGGCAGGTGGGGGTCCGGGGGGTTCACGTCGGGGCCGACTTCCGCTTCGGCCGGGGGCGGGAGGGAACCCCGGAGGACCTGATCCGCCTGGGGGCGGCCCTGGGATTTACGGTGAAGGTGGTGCCGGAGGTGGCGGTGGGGGGGACGCCGGTTCACTCGACCCTCATCCGGGAACTGCTGGCCCAGGGGAAGCTCCGGGAGGCCCAGACCTTTCTGGGCCGCCCCTACCTGGTCCTGGGAGCGATCGAGGTGGGGGCCGGGCGCGGGAAGGCTTTGGGGTTCCCCACGGCCAACCTGGACGGGGGCGATGTCCTCGTGCCGGACGGCATCTACGCCGGCCGCGCCCGGGCGGCCGGGGAGTGGCGGAAGGCCGTGATGAGCCTGGGGGTGGCCCCCACCTTCGGCGGCACTCGCCGGTTGCTGGAGGTCCATTTCCTGCCCCCGCTCACCGAGGCGATCGGCCCGGGGGTGGAGCTGACGGTGGCCCTGCTCCACCGGATCCGGGACGAGATCCGCTTCCCGGACGCGGCAGCACTCGTGGCCCAGATGCGGCAGGACGTCGCCTTCGCCGAGCGCCTCCTCGCGGCCGAGAACGGGTAGGCGGCGGCCGGAAAATCCCTTTGCGGCGGTGTGTTTTCTATGGTAGGCTATGTCCGCGAAAACATTGAGGATGCGCCGAGTGGCCGGGACTCCCTGCGCAAGGGGGTGAAAGGGGGGAGCGCGGAGATGGCGAAGGAGTTCGCCAAGAAGCAGGAATTGATCGGCCAATTCAAGGTCCACGAGAGCGACACCGGGTCGCCCGAGGTGCAGGTGGCCCTCCTCTCAGGCCGGATCACCTACCTCACGGAGCACCTGAGCGTCCACAAGGAGGACCACCATTCCCGCCGGGGTCTCTTGAGGATGGTTGGCCGGCGGAGGAAACTGCTGGACTACCTCAAGGACAAAGACATCCACCGGTATCGGGCCCTGATCGAGCGTCTGGGGATCCGCCGGTAGCCGTCCGCGGGCTGCCGTGACGGTCTGGGCGGTGCCGGGGGAGCCCCGGATCCGGACTCGCCGCGGGCAGCGGAAGAAAAGGACTCATGACTCATCGCTTTGAGACTGTCGTGGGGGGGAAGCCCCTCAGCATCGAGACCGGCACCGTGGCCCGCCAGGCCGACGGGGCAGCCTGGGTCCGCTACGGGGATACCGTGCTGCTGGTCACCGCCGTGGCGGCCAAGCAGGCCCGGGAGGGGATTGATTTCTTCCCCCTCACGGTGGACTACCAGGAACGGGCGTACGCCGCCGGGAAGATCCCCGGGGGCTTCTTCAAGCGGGAGGGACGTCCCCGGGACGCCGAGACGGTGGCCTCCCGCCTCATTGACCGACCCATCCGTCCCCTGTTTCCCAAGGGGTACCGCCGGGATGTCCAGATCATCGCCACCGTCCTCTCCGCCGACATGGAGAACGACCCGGACGTCCTGGCCATTGTCGGCGCGTCGGCGGCCCTCGCCGTCTCCCCGATCCCGTTCCTCGGGCCCATCGGCGCCGTCCGGGTTGGACGGGTGGACGGCCAGTTCGTCGTGAACCCCACCTACGGCCAGCTGGAGCGGAGCGACCTTGACCTGGTCATCGCGGGGACGCGGGAGGGGGTCGTGATGGTGGAGGCCGGGGCTCGGGAGGCCCCGGAGGAGGTCGTGCTGGAGGCCATCGCGGTCGGCCACAAGGCGCTGGCGGACCTCTGCCGGATCCAGGAGCAGTTCCAGAAGGCCGCGGGGAAACCCAAGACGCCCTTCACCCCCCCCACCCCCGATCCCGCCCTCGCCGAGCGGGTGGCGGCGGCCTGCCGAGAGCCGATCCGGGCCCTGGCCGCCGGCCTCGGGAAGGAGGTTCGGGCGGACCGCCTGGCCGAGGTCCGGGAGCGGACCGTAGCCGGCTTTGCCGGGGAGCCGCCCGAGGTGCTGGCCCAGGTGCGGGAACTGGTGGAGAAGGTAGAGAAGGAGGAGATGCGCCGCCTGCTCCTGGAGCGGGGGATCCGGGCCGACGGACGCACCCCGGCCGCCATCCGGCCGATTCGGATTGAGGTCGGGCTCCTCCCCCGGACCCACGGTTCCGCCCTCTTCACCCGCGGGGAAACCCAGGCCCTGGTCACCACGACCCTGGGGACCTCCGAGGATGTCCAGCGCCTGGATAGCATCGAGGGGGAGGGGTTCAAGCGGTTCATGCTCCACTACAACTTCCCCCCCTTCAGCGTGGGGGAGGTCCGCTTCCTCCGGGGACCGGGGCGCCGGGAGATCGGCCACGGGGCGCTGGCCGAGCGGGCCCTCCTGACGGTCCTGCCGGCCCCCGAGGAGTTCCCGTACACGCTGCGCATCGTCAGCGACATCCTGGAGTCGAACGGCTCCTCCTCCATGGCGACCGTCTGCGGGGCTTCCCTCTCCCTCATGGACGCCGGTGTGCCGATCCGGGCGGCCGTGGGGGGCGTGGCCATGGGGCTGGTGAAGGAGGGGGACAAGGTGGCCATCCTCACCGACATCATGGGGCTGGAGGACCACCTGGGGGATATGGACTTCAAGGTGGCCGGGACGCGGCGGGGGCTCACGGCCCTACAGATGGACATCAAGATCTCCGGCGTGACGGCCGCCCTGATGGGGGAGGCGTTGGAGCGGGCCCGCGCGGCGCGGCTCCACGTTCTGGACCAGATGGACAAGGTCTTGGCCCACCCCCGGGACCACATCTCCTCCTACGCGCCGCGGATTATTTCCTTCAAGATCCCCGTGGACAAGATCCGGGAGGTGATCGGCCCGGGCGGGAAGATGATCCGGAGCATCATCGAGGAGACGGGGGTCAAGATCGATATCAGTGACGACGGGACGGTGGAGATCGCCTCGGCGGACGAGGCCGCCGCCGCCAAGGCCCTCGGGATCATCAACAAGATCATCGAGGTCCCGGAGGTGGGGAAGACGTACACCGGCAAGGTGAAGAAGATCACCGACTTCGGCGCCTTCGTGGAGATCCTCCCCGGGACCGACGGGCTCCTGCACATCTCCCAGATCGCGGAGCAGCGGATCGTGCGGGTGGAGGATGTCCTGAAGGAGGGGGACGAGGTGACCGTCAAGGTGATCGAGATTGACCGGGCGGGTAAGGTTCGCTTGAGCCGCAAGGAGGTTCTCCGGGACCAGCAACAGCGCGAGAAGCGGTAGCCCCATGCCCCGTTCCCCCCTCATCCGGAAGGCGGTCCTGGCGAACGGGCTCACGGTCCTGACGGAGCGAATGCCCGCCGTCCGGTCCGTGGCCCTGGGGGCGTGGATCGGGGTCGGCTCCCGGGACGAGGAGGCGTCGCAGGCCGGGGTCTCCCACTTCCTGGAGCACATGCTCTTCAAGGGGACGGAGCGGCGCTCGGCCGAGGCCATCGCCCAGGAGATCGAGGCGGTCGGGGGGAAGCTGGACGCCTTCACCTCCCGGGAGCACACTTGCTACTATGCCAAGGTCCTCGGGGAGCACCTCCCGCTCGCCGTGGACCTCCTCGCCGACCTCCTCCTCCATCCGCGCCTGGACGTAGCCGACCTCGAGAAGGAGCGGGGGGTCATCCTCCAGGAGATCCGAATGGTGGAGGACACCCCCGACGACGAGATCCACGACATCTTCGCCCGGGCCATCTGGGGGGAGCACCCCCTGGGGCGCTCCATCCTGGGGCGTCCCCAGACGCTCGAGGCCCTCACCCGGGAAGCCCTCCGCGCGTACCTCGCGGACCACTATCGCCCCCACCGGACCATCCTGGCCGCCGCCGGCGACCTGGACCACGACCGGCTGCTGGAACTGATCCAGGCCCACCTGGGGGTATGGGACGGTCCGGCGGCTCCGGCGGTCCCGCCTGCCCCTCCCGTGGCCCGCCCGGCCACCATCGCCAAGGACCGGGACGTCTCGCAGGTCCACCTCTGCCTGGGGGTCGAGGGCCTCCCCTACGCCCACCGGGACCGCTACGCCCTCAACCTCGTGAACACGGTCCTCGGCGGGGGGATGGCCAGCCGCCTCTTCCAGGAGGTCCGGGAGAAGCGGGGGCTGGTCTACTCCATCTACTCCTACCTGGCCTCCTACCGGGACGCCGGCCTGCTGGTCATCTACGCCGGGTGCGGCGAGGCCGCCCTGGAGGAGGTCATCGGCTGCATCCGGGAGGAGTGCGCCCGCCTGGCGGAGCGCCCCATCGAGGCCGAGGAGTTCCGGCGGGCGAAGGAGCAGTTGAAGGGGAACCTCCTGCTCGGCCTGGAGAGCACCAGCAGCCGCATGACCCGCCTGGCCAAGATGCAGATGTACTTCGGGCGCACCTTCAGCCTGGACACCATCATCCGGGGCATCGAGGAGGTCACCCCGGAGCGCTTCCAGCAGGTGGCCCGGGCCTGCTTCGCGGACGGGCGGTTCACCCTGACGACCATCGGCCCGCTGGCCCGGGTCGGGGCCGTCCCGGTCCCCGCCTGAGGAGAAGCCGCCCCCGGCCGGCCCGGGGGAGGGGGAGCTCGTGATCCCGCGCTACAGCCGCCCGGCCATGGCCCGCCTCTGGGAGGAGCGGACCCGGCTCGACCTCTGGCTCCGGATCGAGGTCCTGGCCTGCGAGGCCTGGGCGAAGCTGGGGGAGATCCCCGCCGAGGCGCTCCGGGTCATCCAGGAGCGGGCCGGCTACGACCCGGAGCGGGTCGCGGCCATCGAGCGGGAGGTCAAGCACGACGTGGTCGCCTTCCTGACGGCCGTGGCGGAGCGGGTGGGGCTGCCGGCCCGCTACATCCACCGGGGGTTGACCTCCTCGGACGTGCTGGACACCGCGCTCGCCGTCCAGATGCGGGACGCGGCCGACCTCCTCCTGGAGGGCCTGGACGGGCTGCGGGCGGCCCTCCGGCGCCTCGCCCTGGCCCACAAGGACACGCCGATGGTGGGGCGTACCCACGGGGTGCACGCCGAGCCCATCACCTTCGGCCTCAAGGTGGCCCGCTGGTACGCCGAGGCGGGCCGGAACCGGGAGCGGCTCCTCCAGGCGCGGGAGGCGGCGGCGGTCGGGAAGGTTTCGGGGGCGGTGGGAACCTTCGCCCACGTCCCCCCGGCGGTGGAGGAGTACGTCTGCCAGCGCCTGGGGCTCACGGCCGAGCCGGTGGCGAGCCAGGTCGTTCCCCGGGACCGCCACGCTCAGTACCTCCTGGCCCTGGCCCTGACGGGGGCGGCCCTGGAGAACGCGGCCCTGGAGATCCGCCACCTGCAGCGGACGGAGGTCCTGGAGGTGGAGGAGCCCTTCGCGGAGGGGCAGAAGGGGTCCTCCGCCATGCCCCACAAGCGCAACCCGGTCGGCTGCGAGCAGATCTGCGGCCTGGCGAGGCTCCTG
>Ga0184639_10000483_pt1 | contig 15398 bp, 15 predicted proteins | sample PLM31_170_b2_FD_133155 | JGI IMG/M metagenome (GOLD analysis project Ga0184639, IMG submission 133155) | Groundwater sediment microbial communities from an aquifer in East River, Colorado, USA - PLM3-1_170_b2 | ecosystem: Environmental > Terrestrial > Soil > Riparian zone | place: USA: East... | reverse complement strand
CCGCGGTCATTGTCGCGCGAGCCGCCCCAGCCGCCGAAGATCATCGCAAAGCGGCCCATCTGGGCAATCGCGGTGATGGCGCCGGCGAGCGTTGCGGCAATTGACGTCGTGAGGATGTCGTAGTTGCGCACGTGCGAAAGCTCGTGCGCGATCACGCCTTCGAGTTCGTCGTCGTTCATCAGTTCCAGCAAGCCTGCGGTGACCGCCACCGATGCGTGGCTTGGATTGCGGCCCGTGGCAAACGCGTTCGGCGCGGGCTGCGGCATCACGTAGAGCTTCGGCATCGGCAGGCCGGCCTTGCCGCACAGCCGCTCAAGCACTTCGTAGAGCCGCGGCGCCTGCTCGCGCGTGACGGGCTGCGCGCCGCTCGTCGCCAGCGCAATCTTGTCGGAAAAGAAATAGGCGAAGCCGTTCATCGCCACGGCGAGAACCAGCCCAATCATCATGCCCTGCGGCCCGGCAATCGCCCGTCCGCCAATCACGAGAACCAGCGTCAGAGCAGTCAGCAACAGCCCGGTCTTCAACGTATTCATGGTTTCCTCGATCTACCTCGATCCGATACCAGTGTACACCAACGGTGTGCTGACCGTGCGGCTGGCGAAGCGTGAAGAAGCAAGACCGAAGCAGCGTATTAGGTGGCGTCTTTCGCATAGCTGGCTCAGGCAGGGTTCCCACTAGGCGTTAGCGGTTCTCCTCCGCCACCACCGACGATAAAATGGTAGGGCCCATGAGGCTCACCCAGTTTGAATACGGCTTGCCAGCGGAGCTGATTGCTCAGCGGCCCCTGCCCGAACGTGACGCCTCGCGGCTGCTCCTTCTCGACCGCAAGAGTGGCGTCTGGGAAGACAGCGCATTTCGCAGCTTCGCGGATCTGTTGCGCGGCGACGAGCTGCTGGTGGTCAACAACGCGCGAGTTCTGCCGACGCGGCTTCTGGGGCGACGGCTGGGAATCGGTTCCGAGGCTCCCGGCAAAGACACCCGTGTGCGGCGGGAGTTTTTGCGTTCGCCCATTGAAGTCCTCCTGACGCGGCAACTCGAAGGAGATCTCTGGGAGGCGCTGGTCCGGCCGGGCCGCAAGATTCGCGTGGGCGAACGGATCATTTTCGGCGAGGAGGGCGAACTCGAAGCAGAGGTCGTGGGCCGCGGCGACTACGGACTGCGCGAGGTTCGGCTATCGGCGCACGGCGACTTGATGGCCGCGATTGAGCGTGTTGGCCACGTTCCGCTGCCGCCATACATCGACCGGCCGGACGAGCCCGCCGACCACGAGCGCTATCAAACGCTTTTCGCCCGGAAGCCGGGGGCAGTGGCGGCGCCCACGGCGGGCCTGCATTTCACGCCCGCGATTCTGGACCGGCTGCGCGGGCGGGCTATCGAGATCTGCGAGGTCACGCTCGAAGTGGGGTTGGGAACCTTCCAGCCGATTCACTCGGAGAACGTGGAAGACCACAAGATGCACCGCGAAGTCTACGAGATCCCCGAAGCCACGGCTGCACAGATTGAAGCGGCCAAGTCTGCCGGGCGGCCCATCCTAGGGATCGGCACGACAGTCGTGCGCGCGCTCGAAGATGCCGCGCGGAAGAGCGCCTCGCGCGGCGGCGCTCCGCCCGCACCGGGGCGCGCCGAGGCCGAGTTGTTCATTTATCCGGGCTACGAATTCCGCGTGGTTGACCAGCTTCTGACGAACTTCCACCTGCCGCAATCGAGCCTGCTGGTGATGGTCTGCGCGTTTGCCGGACGCGAGCGCGTGCTGGCCGCGTACCGCCACGCCGTCGACGCGCGCTACCGCTTCTATAGCTACGGCGATTGCATGTTGATCCGCTAGGCCGGAGCGGAGACAGAGTGCGGGGACGACCGCGGCGCGAAAAAGACTCGGGGAGGCCGCTTACTGCCGAAGCACGGCCTCCCCGTTTTGCAGCCCATGGTGGGAACTTTCCCCTTACGGAGTGGACAGCACGAGCACGCGTGAATCGCCCGCAAAGCGGAATTCCTGCACTTCGCCATTGGGGCCGACCAGGATGGAATTCCGGGTCTGCTTCCGGTCACGCTCCTCCCATCGGCCTTCCACTTCGGCGAGTATTTTCTTGCCCTGCTGCACGGTGACCTTGGAGCCATCGACGAGGATGCGGTATTCACCCACGGGCAACTGCGCAGTGCCGACCTTGGCCGGCTGCAGGAGGTTGATGTTCTTGCTGAAGGGTTTGGCCAGGACGGGGACCGCTAGAGCGGCCACCGCCACCAGCGCGAGAATTCGAACCAGCGACTTGCTCCGCATGTGGTGTGTCTCCTTTTCCTTTTCAGGACAACCGTATCGTTTCGCCGCATGCGGGAGGGGATTGACAGAAGCGGGAGGGCTTGGGTAGGCTCCGCTTGACACAAAGACCTCTCTGAGCGCACAGCCGGTGAAGTCTTGCGTGTCCGGGCCCTGCGGCCGCCACCGCGGGGCCCTTCTTTTTATCCCCGAATTCCCTGTTTCATCCCACGCGCAACGAGATTCTTTGCGTTCGCAACAACGCCGGAGCCAAATGGTTCTGCGCCCCGGTGAACATCACTGATGAAAGTGGCCGCTTTGCTTTTCCCGATCGGGAACTGCGCTCACTGCGGCCTCACCTGTATAGACGATGCCGGCCCGGCGAAAGTTTCCCTTTCCATAGGTGCCTTTGCAATTTTTTACAAACTGCACATGCGCGTCTCATTCCATTAGACGCCCCTAAATGACCGCTCGTTAGCCTGGCGGAGCCATCTGGGCCGCGCGATTCTGCGGGCGTCCGTGCAAGATGCGGTGGCATCGTCTATAATCGGTGCCCGCTCGCGGGGGCACATGCGCTTCCTGATCCTCAGCGACATCCACGCGAATCTCACGGCCTTTGAGGCGGCCCTTTCCGTTGTGGAGGGCCGCTGGGAACGCGTGGTTTGCTTGGGCGACGTGGTGGGGTATGGCCCCGACCCCAACGAAGTGATCGATCGCGTGCGCACGATGGGCGCGCTGACGATCCGCGGCAACCACGACAAAGCGGCGTGCGGGATCGGCGACGCCGAAGATTTCAACCCGGTGGCGCGGGCTGCTGCGATCTGGACGCGCGCGCAGTTGCGTTCCGAAAACCTGAAATTCCTGCAGGAACTGCCGCAAGGGCCGCTCGTGGCCGACGGCATCGCCATGGTCCACGGCGCCTATCACGACGAAGACGAGTACGTCTTTGCGCCCGCGCAGGCTCTCGACGGCTTGATCGAATCGCCCTCGGCGGTGACCTTCTTCGGCCACACGCACTTTCAGGGCGGCTTCTCCTATCGCGACACCAAGCTCGAAGTGATCCAATTGCGGCCCGAGCCCGGCGCAAATTTCTCGGCGCTCCGCGTGGAGCCCTCCATGCGCTATCTCCTGAACCCCGGCTCGATCGGCCAGCCGCGCGACGGCGACCCGCGCGCCGCGTTTGCCATCGCCGACCTGGGTCACGGCGTCGTGGAATTCTGGCGCGTGCCATACGACGTGGAATCGGTGCAGCAGCGCATGGAGAAAGTGGGGCTGCCCGAGCCGCTGATTCTCCGGCTCTCGTTCGGCCGTTAGGGAACGCAGAGAGAACTCGATGACTGAAAAAGAGCCCAGCCGCGTCCCTTTTCCCTTCCTGCTAGGAGTCTTCATCATTGCCCTACTGGTCGCCGGCCTCGTGCTGCTGACGCGCAAGCCGCAAACGGCTGCGCCGGTGGAGAAGCCGCTGCCGATGACGGCCGTCGAGCAAGCGTATGCGGCGCACATCCAATTCCAGGACCTGCAGATGAGCCGGGCGGCAAACTTCCTAAACCAGGAGGTCACCTATCTGTTCTGCACCGTCTCCAACGAAGGCGCGCGCACCTTGCGGGAGATGGAGGTGACCATCGAGTTCCGCGACGTCTTCAATCAGGTGGTGCTGCTCGAGAAGCGCCGCCTGGTGGGGCCGCACGACCCACCGCTTGCCGGCGGCCAGAAGCGCGAATTCCAGCTTTCGTTCGAGCACGTCCCCGATTTCTGGAACCGGCGCTACCCGTCCCTGCGCATCACCGGCCTGCTGCTCGAATAGCCTCGGCGGTTTCTTCCCCGCCTCCGAATCGGTATGGCCCTGGCGATAACCAAACTATAATGGGCAGCCGTGGATCAGGCGGACGAGCTCGCGCAGGCGCTGGAGCGGCTGGCCGCTTCCGGGCGCGTAGAAGTGCGCGAAAACGGCGCGTGGCTGGCGGCCCTGGCCGGCGCCCAGTTTGAGGTGCGGCGCCAGGGCGGCCACACGCTCGTGCACCTGTGGTCGGAGGAACAAAACCTCGTGCGCCGGGTGGTGCGCATTGCCGAGCAGTCTGACGAAAGACTGCTGCTTGAAGTGCTGCGCTTCGGCCGCAGCAAGCCGGACCGGCTCGAGCTTCTCCTCGCGGACCGCGAGCGCCCTGCGGCGCGCCGCTCGCGCGAAGAATTCCGCGGCCGCCTGCGCCAGTTGCTCGCCGAACAATTCCCCGACGAACCGGTGGACACGCTCACGACGGCGGCCGATCTCGAGCACTCCCTTTCCGGCTGCTACACGCGCGGGCTGATGCACCAGGGCTCTCGCGCCTGGGCCGTGGTGGGCGTTTCGCCCGCGGAGGACGCCGCCACGGTGGACTCCGTCCTGACCTACGCGCTGATCTGGCTGGACGCTGCGCGCCAGCGCGCCCGCGAGCGCAGCGTCGCCGGCCTGCGGCTCTTCCTGCCCGAGGGCAAAGCGCGCATCACCACGCACCGGCTGAGCGCGCTCGACCCCGCAGTGCAGATCGAGCTCTACGAAATCGAAGAAAGCTTGGGCCGGGCGCGGCGCGTGGACCCGCGCGACATCGGGAACCTTTCCACGCGGCTGACTCCGCGCCGCGAGGTGGAGCTCATCCTGAACCAAGCCCACGAGGCCACCGAGAAAATCCGCAGCCTGGCGCCGGATGCAATTCGCCTCGGCGTGGTGCCAGGCACGCGCGAAGTGACGCTGCGCTTCCGCGGCGCCGAATTTGCCCGCTGGCAGAACGGAAGAATCTTCTTTGGCTTGGGCGACGACCGGGAGGAGCTTGCGGAGCGGAAGTGGGGCGCGCTCGAAGCGCTGGTGCGGGAGCTCGAAATCTACCGCAGCCCGGTGGCGCAGGACACCAACCACGCGCTGTATCGCATGCAGACGGAGCGGTGGCTCGAAGCCAACGTGCAAAGCGATCCGGCGCGAATTGATGCGCGGATCGATCCGGCGCAGCTCTATGCGCAGGTGCCTGCGTTCGCAGCGGGGGACCGCGGCGTGATTGATCTGCTGGGCGTGACGCGCGACGGCCGGCTGGCCGTCATCGAACTAAAGGCCGACGAAAACATCCATCTGCCGCTCCAGGCCGTGGACTACTGGCTCCGCGTGCGCTGGCACCAACGGCAGAACGATTTTCGCCGCCACGGGTATTTCGCGGGAATCGAGTTGCAGCCCAAGCCGCCCTTGCTTTACCTGGTGGCGCCGAGCCTGCGCTTCCATCCCACCACTGGCACGCTGGTGCGCTGTCTCTCCAGCGAAATCGAGGTCGAGTGCGTCGGGCTGAACGAGGACTGGCGGCGCGGTCTGCGCGTAGTCTTCCGTCAATAGAAAAACTCCGCCGCAAACCAATCAAGGAAAAAGCGTGCCCTAAAAAAGAGAAGCAGCCTTGGCAGAGCCAACGCTGCTTCCCGGGGTGTGTCCTAGAAGTGGTGTTGTACTATTGGATGTCTATAGCACGAAAAGGTTGCTCAGGAAACAAGAATTCTCCTATATCGTGTTACGAGGTAATCCCCGAGAGGAAGCCGGCTGCTAACCCCTAGTAAAAGAGGTATTTGCGCCACTTCTCGTCCTTATTGCCGAGCAGGCGCATCAGCTGGCGCGACGTGTGCAGCGTAAACGGCCGCGGCCGCCGGACCAGTTGCAGGCCGGCCTCTTCGGGCGTGCGGTCGCCCTTGTGGTTGTTGCACAGGTAGCAGCAGGCCACCAGGTTTTCCCACGACGAGCGCCCGCCGCGCGAACGCGGCACGACGTGATCGAGCGTCAGCTCCGATGCCGAGAAGATCCGCCCGCAGAACTGGCAGGTGTTGCGGTCGCGCAGGAGGATGTTCTTCCGCGAAAGCGCACGGCTCTGCTGCGGGATGTGGCGGTACGCCAGCAGGCGGATCACCGAGGGGACTCTCAGGGCCCGCGACGGCGAGTGCACTTCCGCGTGGTTAAGCTCTTCGGCCTGGGCGACGCCCTTCAGCATCAGCACCATGGCGCGCCGCACCGCGGTCACGTTGATGGGCTCGAACGTGGCGTTCAGCACCAGCACCGGCTCCTGCATGATGCCGGGGCGGCCGGAAGGAGAAGGAATCCTGTTGAGGGAGGGCTTCTGGGCAAACGAATGCACTGGCAGCACCGCTGGCCGGGGTCTGGGGCCGTCCTGACCGTTTGCGCTCATCCTGTTGGTTTCCGTCCTGCCTCGTCTGCCGGGCTCCCGGCTACCCAATTAGATGCAACCCGGGCCGCCGTGAGTCCCACGACACGCCCAGCACCTGCCCGCCGAAGGGCTCGGGCACAGGCATCCAAAGTCGCGCCAGTGGTAAAAACATCATCTACCAGCAATACAGCCAGGTTGTCAACCCGCGTTCCCTCGCGCATCGCGTATGCGCCACGCACCGTCTGCCAGCGCTCGCGGCGGGTCAATTTCAGCTTGTTGGGCCGCGGCCGGGTGCGCACCAGCAGGTACGACCGCAGCGGCAGCCCCAGCCGCCGGGCCAGCGGACGCGCCAGCAGCTCGGCCTGGTTGTAGCCGCGCTCGCGCAGCCGCGTGGGATGGAGCGGCACGGGCACAACCACGTCCGCCGCCAGCAATTCCGCCTCGCGCGCCGCCACCTCCGCCAGCCGCGCGGCCAGCCGGCCGCCCAACGGCGCCACGGCCTCGTACTTCAGCAGCACGAGAGCCCGCACCATCACATCCGTGTAGACCGCGTAGCTCCGCGCGCACTGAAAGGCATATGCGCCGGCGCGGCACAGCCAGCAAAGCGGCCGTTGCGCCGTCGCAGCCACAACGGAAATAAACGGCCGGCCGCAAAGCTCGCAGAGCGGCGGCTCAATCGGGCGGATGGAATCGAGGCAGGCGCGGCAGACCGGGATGCGGCTGGCGGTGTCGAGCGTCGCCTCGCAGACGCGGCACGGCGCCGGAAAGATGAGCGAGGCAAGCGCGTCGCCCACCTCTCGAAGCACGGAGCGCGGCCCGGAAGCAAAGCGAGGGAGTCCCACGCAGGCCGCAGGCTACACCGGCGCACCAGTAATGAAAAGGGATAGATATTTGAGGATAACTACGGCGGAGGGTCGGGGTTGGGGGCTACAGCCGGCCCTGCTCCTGCTTTTCCTGGCAGTCAATGCAGTGGCGGGCCCACGGCACGGCCTCCAAGCGCTTCTGCTGCACTTCTTCCTGGCAGTTCGCGCACAGGCCGAACGTGCTTTCCCGGATGCGCTTCAGGGCCTCTTCGATCAGTTGCAGCGTGGCCCGGTCGTGGTTGGTCTGGCCGAACAGAAATTCCTTGGTATAAGAGTTGGCGGCCTTGTCCGCAAGATCCACGGTGGGATCGTCGTCGGCGGCGCGGCCTTCCTCTTCGGTGCGCGCGATGTTCTTCAGCAGATCATCACGCTTGGCCAGCAGCTTCTTCCGGTAGTACTCGAGTCGCTTCTTGTCCATGGTCCCGGGCTCCACGGCGGCTATTTCGTCTGAGCCACAAACGAACAATTGTAGGGATGCGCCCTCGACGTGTCAAGAAAGCCCAGGCCGCGCAGGGTTGCGGCGCCCCGGAGCGGCTGATAGAATCAGCATTCCGTCTAGTGGGCAGAGGCGGCGCGGATGGGCAAGCCCGCCACGGCGGGCAAGCGCCTGCCCTTTCGCTCTCCCAACACGCACCCAATCGAGCGTTAAACTGCCCGGCGGGGAGGGGGAAGCTTGTCCAAGTACGATCTGGCCATCATCGGCAGCGGGCCCGGCGGCTATGTGACCGCTATCCGCGCTTCGCAGTGGGGCCTGAAGACCGTTGTCATTGAAAAAGATGGCTTCCTCGGGGGCACCTGCCTGCACATCGGATGCATCCCCACGAAAATCCTGCTGCACCACGCCGAGATCTACGACCACTTCAAGAACGCGGCCGAATTCGGCATCGACGTGAAGGACTTCAAGCTGAACTGGGCGCGCGTGCTCGAGCGCAAAGACAAGATCGTCAAGAAGCACGCCAAAGGCATCGAGTTTCTCTTCCGCAAGAGCAAGGTCGAATCCGTGCAGGGCTGGGGCCGCTGGGCCGGGCCCGGCAAGGTTGCGGTGGAAAAAGATGGAAAAACCACCGAGATTGAGGCGAAAGACATCATTCTGGCCACCGGCTCCGAGGCGCGCAGTCTGCCCGGCGTCGAAATCGACGGCAAGACGATCCTGAGCAACAAAGAAATCCTCTCGATGCCGGGGATTCCGAAATCGCTGGTCGTCGTGGGCGCGGGCGCGGTCGGCGTCGAATTCGCTTCCATCTACAATTCCTTCGGCACCGAGGTCACCATCCTCGAAATGCTGCCGCGCATTGTGCCGCTCGAGGATGAAGAAATCTCCGCCGAGCTGGACAAGGCCTTCCGTAAAAGAGGCATCCAGATCAACACGGAGGCGAAGGTCGAATCCGTGAAGAAGGACGCGAAGGGCGCCACCGTCACGTTCAAGGACAAGACCGGGAAGACGCAGACGCTCACGGCGGAAAAAATTCTGATGGCTGTGGGCCGTGCGCCAAAGACCGAAAACGTCGGCCTCGAGAAGAGCCGCGCCAAAGTCGAGCGCGGCTTCGTCCACGTGGGGCCTTACATGGAAACCGCTGAGCCGGGCTTGTACGCCATCGGCGATATCGTCGCCGGCATGCCGCAGCTTGCCCACGCCGCTTCGATGGAAGGCATCACCGCCGTCGGCAAAATGGCCGGACGCGACGTGCCCGCGCTCGAGCGCACGCGAATCCCGAACGCGACGTATTGCGAGCCGCAGATCGGCTCGATCGGCCTGACCGAAAAACAGGCGCGCGACGCCGGCTTGAAAGTGAAGACCGGCAAGTTCCCGTTCGCGGGCAACAGCAAGGCCTCGATCCTCGGCCAGCATGGCGGCTTCATCAAGGTCGTGGCCGACGAGCAATACGGGGAGATTCTCGGCGTGCACATTATCGGACCGCTGGCGACGGAAATCCTGGCCGAGGCGGTGACCGCGTTGCAGCTCGAGGCCACGATTGACGACATGCTGTTCACCGTGCACGCGCACCCGACCGTCTGGGAAGCCATGGGCGACGCGTTTGCGTCCGTGCGCGGCTGGTCCATCAACGCATAGATGCGCAATTGTCTGATTGTCGATCTCGGCCTGGCGCCCTACGGCGCCACATGGGATTTGCAGCGGCGGCTGGTGGCCGCGCGCAAGGCCGGCGTGATTTCCGACGTGCTGCTGCTCTGCGAGCACCCGCACGTGATCACGCTGGGCCGCAACGGCAAGCGCGAACACCTGCTGGCATCGGAGCACCTGCTGCGCCAGATGAACGTCGAGTTTTGCCCGACCGACCGCGGCGGCGACATCACCTATCACGGCCCGGGGCAACTGGTGGGCTACCCGATCCTGAACCTGGCGGAGATTCGCCGCGACGTCGTCTGGTACGTGCGCCAGCTCGAAGAAGCCATGATCCGCGCGACCGCCGGGTTCGGCATCGCTTCGGCGCGCGTGGCGGGCAAGACCGGCGTGTGGGTCGCGCAAAGCGGCGCGGAAGAGAAGCTCGCCGCCATCGGCGTGCACATCAGCCGCTGGGTGACTTCGCACGGCTTCGCGTATAACGTGGCCACGGACCTGCGCTATTTCGACTTGATCGTGCCCTGCGGCATCCCGGACAAGCGCGCGACGTCGCTCGAAAAGCTGCTCGGGCACCGGGTGAGCGTGGCTGAAGCGGCGCCGCGCATCGCCGAAGCGTTTGGTGAAGTCTTTGGCCTGGCCATGCAGCCGGCGACGCGCACGGAGCTTGAAGAGCGGCTGCGCGCGCATGAGGAACCCGTCGCCACGGCGATAGCGTCATGAACGCTCGTCCACAAAGGAAACCCGAATGAACGTCTCGCTCACGCGCGAGCAGCACCTCGAGCTCTACTACTACATGAAGCTCAACCGCGCGCTCGAGGATCAGCTCGGGCGGCTGTTCCGCCAGAACAAAGTCGTGGGCGGGCTGTACGGGAGCCTCGGTCAGGAAGCCATCTCGGTGGGCACGGCCTACGCGCTCGAGCCGCGCGATTGGATGGCGCCGATGATCCGCAATGTCGGCGCGCTCCTGGTGAAGGGCTTCAAGCCGCGCGACATCCTCACGCAATACATGGCGCGCTACACGTCACCCACGATGGGCAAAGACGGCACCAGCCACTTCGGCGACTTGAAGGTTCTTCATGTCGTCTCGCCCATCTCCATGCTCGGCGACCTGATTCCGGTCATGACGGGCGTGGCCATGGCCGGCCGCTACCTGGGGCAGAACATCGTGGCCATGACGTGGATCGGCGACGGCGGCACGTCCACCGGCGCGTTCCACGAAGGCATGAACCTCGCCGCGGTGCAGAAAGCGCCGTTCGTGCTCGTCGTCGAAAACAACCAGTGGGCGTACTCGACGCCCGTGAAAAAGCAGGCGCCCATCCGCGACCTCGCCGACCGCGCGCGCGCCTACGGCATTGGAAGCTGCATCGTGGACGGCAACGACGTGGTGGCCGTCTACGGCGCGGCGAAAGAAGCTGTCGACCGCTGCCGCGCCGGCGAAGGGCCCATCCTGATCGAAGCGAAAACAATGCGCATGCGCGGCCACGCGCAGCACGACCCGGCCGAGTACGTGCCGAAGGAAATGTTCGAGTACTGGAAGGCGCGCGACCCGCTGGAGCGTTACGAGCGCTATCTGAGCGAGAACAAGCTCTGGGACGCGAAGGCCAAATCCCAGATTGAAGCGCGCATCGAGCGCGAGCTGAAGGAAGAACTCGAGGCCGCGGAGAATGCGCCCTTCCCGCCGCCCGAATTGGCCGAGCAGGGCGTCTATTGCGAGGGCTGCCACACAATCGAAGCCCAATGGCAGCGCGACAAGTCCGAGCTGATGCCGCCGAAGTCGAGCGTGCAGCCCAGCTGGGTGGTCGAAGATTTCGGCGCGCAGGAAGCCGCGAAGCCGGCGGCTCCGCGCGCGGCGAGCGTTTCCGGCGACAGCGCGCGCGCCTCGTCCGACGGCCAGAAGCCGCGCAAGGCGAAGCCTGCGAAGGCAGCCGCGCGCAGCAAGGTGCGGAGGTAGCTGTGGCCAAGGTCACATTCCTCGAAGCCATCCGCCAGGCGCTCATCGAAGAGATGGAGCGCGATCCCGCCGTCCTGCTGATCGGCCAAGACATCGGCGTCTATGGCGGCGCGTTCAAGGTCACCGCGGGGCTGCTCGAACGCTTCGGCTGGGAGCGCGTGATTGACACGCCGATCAGCGAAACCGCCATCGTCGGCGCCGCCGTGGGCATGAGCTACATGGGCCTGCGGCCCGTGGCGGAAATGCAGTTCATTGATTTCATCGCCTGCTGCTTCAACCAGCTCACGAACTTCGTCGCCAAGTCGCACTACCGCTGGGGCGCGCCGGTGCCGATGGTGCTGCGCGGCCCGTCGGGCGGCGGCGTGCACGGCGGGCCGTTCCATTCGCAGAACCCGGAGATGTATTTCGTGCACACGCCGGGCCTGAAAGTCGTCTATCCGGCGACCGCGTACGACGCGAAGGGCTTGCTGAAGTCCGCCATCCGCGACAATAATCCTGTGCTCTTCTTCGAGCACAAGTTTCTCTACCGGCGCATCAAGGAAGAATTGCCGGACGAGGAGTACACGGTGCCGCTGGGCAAAGCCATCGTGCGCCGCGAAGGGCGCGACCTCACCATCGTCACCTACGCCGCGATGATGTACACCTCGCTTGAAGCCGCCGAGCTTCTGGCCAAGGAAGGCATCGAGGCCGAGGTGGTTGACCTGCGCACGCTGTTGCCGCTCGACCGCGAAACGATCCTGGCGTCGGTGAAGAAGACAAACAAGCTGCTCGTCGTGCACGAGGACACGCGCACCGGCGGCATCGCCGGCGAAATTGCGGCCACGGTCTGCGAAGGCGCGTTCGAGGACCTGGACGGCCCCGTAATGCGCGTGGCGTCGCTCGATACGCCCGTGCCGTTTTCACCGCCGCTCGAGGAGCGGTTCTTGCCCAACGTGCAGAGCGTGGCTCGCGCCGCGCGCGATTTAGCGCGATACTGAAGAGAACGAGGAGACGACCATGGCCGTTGACGTCATCATGCCCCAGATGGGCGAGAGCATTTTCGAGGGCACCATCACCAAATGGCTGAAGAAGCCCGGCGACAAAATCGAGCGCGATGAGCCGCTCTTCGAGATTTCCACCGACAAAGTGGACGCCGAAATCCCTGCGCCCGCTGCCGGCGTGCTGAAAGAGATTAAAGTCGGCGAAGGGCAGACCGTGCCCATCCAGACCGTCGTGGCCGTGATTGACGCGGCCGGCGCCGCCGCAGCACCTGCGGCAGAGAAGCCTGCGGCGAAGCCCGCTGCAAAGCCGGCAGCAGCGGCCGTCGCGCCGCCACCGCCCGCAGCCGCGCCTGCTTCCGCAGCGGCGCCTGCACCGCGCGGCGATGGGCGCCGCGTGCACAGCTCGCCGCTTGTGCGGCGGCTGGCGCGCGAGAACAACGTTGACCTTTCCACCCTCAGTGGCACCGGCGCCGGCGGCCGCATCAGCAAGAAAGACATCCTCGCCGCAATCGGCGCGGGCGGCGCGCGTCCTGCGGCACGCCCGGGCGCTCCAGCGCCTGCGGCAGCGCCCGGTGCTGCCGGCGCAGTGGCCCATGCGGCGCTCGAAAGCGCGGTGGCGCGCGAGCGCATCTACTTCGGCCGCTACGAAGTGCGACCGATGAGCGTGATGCGCCAGCGCATCGCCGAGCACATGGTGCTCTCGAAGCGCGTCTCGCCGCACGTCTATTCCATCGACGAAGCCGATATGACGCGCATCGCCGAGCTGCGCGCGCAAACCAAGGGCGAGTTCGAGAAGCACACGGAGACGAAGCTGACGTTCATGCCGTTCTTCGTGCGCGCGTGCGTCGAAGGGCTGCGCGCCTTCCCCACCGTCAATGCGTCGGTGGACGGCACGAACGTGGTCCTGCACAGCGAAATCAATATCGGCATCGCCGTGGCGCTCGATTGGGGCCTGATCGTGCCCGTGATCAAGGGCGCCGATGAGAAGAACTTCCTCGGCGTGCAGCGCGCCATCAACGACCTGGCCGAGCGCGCCCGCACGAAGAAGCTGAAGCCGGAAGAAGTGCAGGAGGGCACGTTCTCGATCACGAACCCGGGCGTCTTCGGCGGCTTGATGGGCCTGCCCGTGATCAGCCAGCCGAACGTGGCCATCTTGGGCATCGGCGCGATCCAGAAGCGCCCCGTGGTGATCAACGACGCGATCGCCATCCGCTCGATGGTCTATCTGACGCTGAGCTACGACCACCGCGTGGTGGACGGCGCCGTGGCGCACCAGTTCATGGGCACGGTGAAGCACACCCTCGAGGGGTGGAACGAAAGCATCCTATAGCGGCAGCTCAAGCGAAGCCTGGCCGAGCGACGCCTCTGCGGACGCTTCGGCTCCGCCTCCCCGAAGGACGGTGGCTTTCAAGCGGCTGGCATCTCGTGACGCAGTGTTCCAGCAAGCTTGCTGAAAAGGTGTTGGAGACCTTTCCGCAAATTTCATCCCGCCGGTTCTGTTGCACATCTGACCTTGTGTTTCGTCCCCGTCACAAGGCAACCGCTTCGGAAACCCGAGCCGACTTTGATCTCGGGCCGAGAAAACGGCCAAAGAGAATTGCAGGTAAGGCTGAGCCATGCGTGTGGCAGACGGCCCATTCCTCGCCAGCGCAGCCCTCCTGAGCCATTGCCCTGGCCGGCGCCCCTCGGTATCCTTCGTGACTACAAGGAGGTCCGGATGGCCCGCCTCGTTGCTGCAGCCCCTCTCGACTTTTGCCAGGCGCTGCTGGAGATTTACACGGTCAACGACCGAATCAACCAAATCCTGCTCGAGCATCTCAACCCTCACGCGTGGCGGGCCAAGCCGCCTGGCGGCAGAGGACGCACCATCGCCGCAATCTTCGCGCACATGCACAACATCCGCCGCAAGTGGCTGAGGCTCTCAGCCCCGCATCTGAAGCTGCCGGCCCCGCTCGACCGCACCCGCTGTACCCAGAAGCAGGTCCGGGCCGCACTGGCCGAGAGCGCTGCGCGCTGCTCCCAGATGCTCGCGGACGCCCTGGCCGGTCCCGGGGGCCGCGTCAAGCACTTTCGCCGGGACGGTTGGGCGAGGCCATGGCCTGCGGGCGCCGCCATGTTTGCCTACATGGTCTCGCATGACGTGCATCATCGCGGACAGGTGTGCATGCTGGCGCGGCAGCTCGGATTCTCGCTGCCGGTCCCGGCCGCTTACGGAATCTGGAATTGGGAAAAACTGTGGAGGGAGTGTGGGTTCACGCACCCGCGGTGAGGTCCTGGGCGGGCCCCACGACCTTCGGTGGTCCGCCCAGGCGGGTGGCCAGCCATTCTTCTGCCGAAACGAAACGCCTTTGACCCAGTTTCCGAGAAGCCGACTTTACGTCCACTGGACAATGCTCGCCGACCGATCTTCAAGTGATTTTCAGGCTCTTGCGGATTTCTAAGTCAGTCTTGCGGACTAGACGACGTACATGTCCTTGATAGTTTTTGACTGTTGCCAAACGCACCGGAGTGCTATGTCGCACCCGGTGAGCGATACTCCCGCGAACATTGACAATGACGTCTAACTTTGCCTTTGCTCTGTCAAGAGACATGCCAGCCCAGTGCCAGCACTTTGAGATGCCCTTCATTCCCAGCACCCGATGGAAAAAGTCATCGACGCTGTTGGAATTGGGGTTGTGGAATTTCTCGATTGTTTTCGTCTTGTAGTTGGAAAGCACATCCTTCCACCCGGAACCAGCGAGATTCCAAATCACTCTTTCGTCTTTGGCGTCACGCAAAGATTCGCCGACTCGTTTTATGACCTCTTTAGGAAAACGGCGTGGTTCCTGACAACAGTTCAAGGCAGCATCGAAGGCAAGAGAAGCGACGTCTTCCAAATACGCCTCCCAACACGCAATTAGCAGAACGACCGCACTCTTGTTGAGCACCTCCGTGCCCCATCGTCTTCCCGGGCCGGGGCCACCTAACTGTCCGTGAATTTGGAGAAGGCGTCTTACCTCCGCCATATTCTCCAAGAATATCTTGAACGCTGGAGTCCGACCTCTCTCGGCCATCTTCTACCCGCCGCCAGGCTGCGGAAATTCGACGCGTGTAACTAGGGCTGTGCT
>Ga0184639_10000482_pt1 | contig 15422 bp, 14 predicted proteins | sample PLM31_170_b2_FD_133155 | JGI IMG/M metagenome (GOLD analysis project Ga0184639, IMG submission 133155) | Groundwater sediment microbial communities from an aquifer in East River, Colorado, USA - PLM3-1_170_b2 | ecosystem: Environmental > Terrestrial > Soil > Riparian zone | place: USA: East... | reverse complement strand
CATCGCCCGGCCACGTCCATCACGCCCTCGCCGAGCTGGCCGACCGCGAGAAGCGCGAGGAACACGAGGGCGAGGCGTCGTCCCCCGCCGGCCACGGGCACCAGCCCGAAGCTCTCACCGAAGCGCAACTCCGACGGCCGCAGCAGGCGGCGATGGGCGAGGACCAGCACCGGCACGAAGGCGAGGTTCGTCACGGTACCGAGCATCACCCGGGTGAACGGCTGCTCGGGGCCCACGACGGAATAGAGGTAGAGAACGCTGAGCGTGATCACGCCGAGCGCCCCGCCGCGGACAAGGACGACCACGCCCTCGCGGCCCCGCCAGGGCGGTGGGAGGATCGCGGCGCCCACCCGTGCGAGGCCGCGCCGCCGCGCGAGTCGTATCAGCGCGAGCAGCCCCACGCCGAGCAACACCAGCTCGAGCGCGATCATCGGGCGCATGCGGAGCAGTAGCCGGTCGGACCGAGCGATCTGCGCCTCCGTCACCCTGTCCAGCAGCTCGCGGTCGCCCGCTCGGGACGCCAGGCGTGTGGCGATCCGGTCCCTGAACCAGCCCGTTTCGAGCGCTTCTCCGAGCGCCTCGTCGAGGGCTGTCCCCTCCGGCGTGTCCAGCTCGTCGCCGAGATAGGCAGCGGCGACGAGACGCGCGAGCGCGGGCAGCGGGTCGGGTCGGTGATCCCACTCGTCCGTCCGGCGCTGGACGCTGTCCAGACGCCCGGCCTCACCCTCGAGGATCGCAAGGTGCAGATCGACGGCGGGATCGAACGACTCGTCGGCGAGCTCTTCGTACCACCGGATTGCCTCCTGGAGATCCCTCGCGGGCTCGCTCGACATCACACGGTAGAGAACCCGCTCCCACGCGGGCGCGCGGGCGATCGCCTCGTCGAAATCCAGGGCCCGGCCGACGATCAGCGCGAGCGCGCGCTCGGGCTCCGCCACCGCCTCCACGCGGGATCCGCCGTACTGCAGCCAGGCCATCAGGGCGAAGAAGGCGACGAGGGCGAGCGCCGAAAGGGCGGTCAAGACCCCGATATGTCGCCGCTCGACCGGCGCGGACACGCTATCCATGGGAGAGACCATGCCTGCGCGCATCATAGGGAGCATCGTGCTATGGTGCAAACCATGGCGCCGCACTCCATCGGCTCCGGGACGATCTCCTTCGGCCTGGTCTCGATCCCGGTCCGGCTCTTCACCGCCGCGTCCTCGGCGAGCGTGTCCTTCAACCTCCTCCATGCGAAGTGCGGCTCGCGGATCAAGCAGCAGACGTTCTGTCCCGTGTGCAACGAGGTCGTCGATCGTGCGTCCCTCGTTCGCGGCTACGAGTTCACGAAGGACCAGTACGCGCGTGTCGCCGACGAGGAGCTGAAGTCGCTCGAGGGCGAGGCCTCGAAGGTCATCGACATCGCCGAGTTCGTGCCGCTCCAGTCCGTGGATCCGATCTTCTTCGAGAAGACCTACTATCTCGGACCCGACAAGGGCGGCGACAAGGCGTATCGCCTCCTCGCCGACGCCATGGAGAAGGGCGGGCGGGTCGCCCTGGCCAAGTTCGTCATGCGCGGCAAGGAGAGTCTCGTTCTCATCCGACCGGCCCGGGGCGGCCTGATGCTCCACACGATGTACTTCGTCGACGAGGTGCGAGACTTCGGCGAGATCGACCGTGGACAGTCGGCGAAGATCAAAACGGGCGAGCTCGAGCTGGCGCTCCAGCTCATCGACGGCCTCTCGAACGACGAGTTCCACCCGGAGCAATACCAGGACGAGTATCGCCACCGCGTCCTCGACCTGATCAACCAGAAGGTCGAGGGCAAGGAAGTCACGGCCGCCGGGCCCCAGGTCCAGCGCGCCCAGGTGATCGACCTGATGGAAGCGCTCAAGGAAAGCCTCGCCAAGCGCGTCGCCGCCGGCGAGAAGAAGCCCCTGGCGAAGGCGAAGCGGGCCGAGCCCGCCGCGGCCGCCCCCGCGAAGAAGGCCCAGGCCGCAAAGAGGTAGCTCTCGGGGGTTGCAGGGTTAGAATGGATCTGGGCCGCCAATGCCCAGAATCACCCTCGAACCTCGATTCCAGGTCGAATACCTGTCGATCCTCGACAGCGACGGTAACCTCGACACCGCGCTCGAGCCCAAGCTTGCCGGGGAAGACCTGAGAGCCCTCTATCGCGCGATGGTGCTCGGCCGCCGGCTCGACGAGCGAATGGTGCGTCTGCAGCGCCAGGGACGCATCGGGACCTTCGCCCCGATCAAGGGTCAGGAGGCCTCCCAGATGGGAAGCGCCTTCACCCTGCGGCGGATCGATTGGATGGTGCCGTCGTTCCGCGAGACGGCGGCGATGATCTGGCGCGGGTGGCCGATCGAGAAGCTCCTGCTCTTCTTCGCGGGCCATCTCGAAGGGGGCCAGCCGGCCCTCGATCAGCACGATCTGCCGATCACGATCCCGGTCGCGACCCAGCTTCCCCACGCGGTGGGTCTCGCCTACGCCGCTCAGTACCGGGGCGACGACGTGGTCGTCATGGCGTACTTCGGCGACGGGGCGACGTCCGAGGGCGACTTCCACGAAGCGCTGAATTTGGCCGGGGTCTGGCACGTCCCCGTGGTCTTCGTCTGCCAGAACAACCAGTGGGCGATCTCGGTACCCCTGAAGAAGCAGACGCACTCGCGCACGATCGCCCAGAAGGCGCTCGCCTACGGCCTGCCCGGCATCCAGGTGGACGGCAACGACGTCCTCGCCGTCTACGCCGCCGCGCGCGAGGCCGTCGATCGGGCGCGCGCCGGCGACGGTCCCACGCTGATCGAGTGCGTGACGTATCGCCTCGGTGTTCACACGACCGCCGACGATCCGACCAAGTACCGGACCGCCGAAGAAGTCGCGATGTGGGAGCAGAAGGACCCTCTGACCCGCTTCCGCGCGTATCTGGAGAAACGGAATCTCCTCGAGGCGAACGTCGAGCAGCGGATCGACGAGGAGATCGCCGAGGCGGTGCGTCGCTTCGAGTCGGCGCCGCCCGCCGATCCGCTCACGATGTTCGACCACGTGTACGCCGAGCTGCCGGCGGACCTCAAGGCCCAGCGGGAAGAGATGGCCGCGCGTGAGCCGGCCGCCCCGGCGCGCGCTGGCGAGCCGCCGATGACGCCGGGCCCCACGCCGATGCGGGGCCAGCGGCTGACGCGGCGCTGACGCGATGCCCAAGCTGAACATGGTCAAGGCGCTCAACCTCGCCCTCTTCCAGGCGATGGAGCGCGACGCTGACGTGCTCGTCCTGGGCGAGGACGTCGGCGTGGACGGCGGCGTCTTCCGCGTGACCGATGATTTGCAGCGGAAGTTCGGTTCCCAGCGCGTCATCGACAGCCCGCTGGCCGAAGCGGCCATCATCGGGACCGCCGTCGGCATGGCCCTCTACGGCCTCAAGCCCGTCTGCGAGATCCAGTTCTCGGGCTTCGCCTTCCAGTGCTTCCACCAGATCGAGAACCACTGCGCGCGCTACCGGGCACGCTCGCAGGGACGCTTTCACATCCCGATGGTGATCCGCATGCCATACGGGGGAAGCGTTCGCGCTCTCGAACATCACTCGGAATCAGAGGAGCAGTTCTACGCCCATATTCCCGGGCTGAAGATGGTCATTCCATCGGGCCCGCGCAACGCGCGCGCGCTGCTCGCCGCCGCCATCCGCGATCCCGACCCCGTGATCTTCTTCGAGGCGAAGGCGCTCTACCACGCCGCCAAGGAGGAGGTTCCGGAGGAGAGCGAGACGGTGCCGCTCGGGCGCGCGCAGGTGGCGCGCGAGGGGAGCGCCCTCACGCTGATCGCCTACGGCGCCATGGTCCGCGTCGCCCTCGAGGCCGCCGATGTCCTCCGCGACGAGGACGGGGTCGACGCCGAGGTGATCGATCTGCTGACGATCTCGCCGCTCGATCGCGACGCACTCGTGACCTCGGTCAAGAAGACCGGCCGCGCCGTCGTCGTCCACGAGGCGCCGCGCAGCTTCGGCGCGGGCGCCGAAATCGCCGCCTCGATCATGGACGGCGCGTTTCTCTCGCTCGAGGCGCCGGTCCGACGCGTGGCCGCGCACGACGTGCCGTTCGTCGGCTTCGCGCGCGAGAAGGCGAACATCCCCGACGTGCCCCGGGTCGTCGCCGCCGCGCGCGCGACCCTCGCGTTCTGAGGCAATGCCCCGGCCGTTCGCGCTGCCAGACCTGGGTGAGGGACTGACCGAGGCCGAGATCGTCAAGGTCCTCGTCAATGAGGGCGACGTCATCGCCGAGGACGCGCCGCTCCTCGAGGTCGAGACCGACAAGGCCACGGTCGAGATCCCTTCCCCGTTCGGTGGTCGCGTCGCTTGCGTCCATGTGCAGGCCGGGCAGACCGTGAAGGTCGGTGAGGTGCTGATCACGTTCGAAGAGTCCGTGCAGGCGCCTGCGGGGAGGGGAGGTGGGGCGACCCTGCCGGAACCTGAGAACTACGACAGGTTCCGGCAGGGTCGCCCCACCTCCCCTCCCCGGCGGGAACCCGCGGCGGTCGCCGACGTGAGCCACACCTCGACTGCGTCGGCGACTGCCGCAGCTAGTCGAGGCGGCGGGCCGGCGGTTCCGGCGGGGAGGGGTTCAGGCGGCGCGAGCGGAGGACCGGCGGCGGCCGGCGCGCGCGTGGGGCCGGTGCCGGCGACGCCGGCCACGAGGCGGCGCGCCCGCGAGCTCGGCGTCGATCTCGGTACCGTAAGGGCCACCGGGCCGGGCGGGCGCGTGACCGACGACGACGTGCGCGCCGCCACCGGCGGCGCCGAGCGACGGCCAGTCGCGCCGGCCGGGCAGGCTCCCGAGCGCGGCGCCATCGCCAAGCCGCTACGGTCGGTCGGCGTGGAGCCGGCGCTGCCCAGGTTCGAGCAGTGGGGGCCGGTGGAGCGGCAGCCCCTGTCCCACCTGCGTCGCACCATCGCCGAGCGCATGACGCTCTCGGCCACGCTCATCCCGCACGTGACGCACTTCGATCGTGCTGACGTCACCGAGCTCGACGCGATCATCCGCCGCAACGTGGAGCCCGCACGCGAGCGCGGCCTCACGCTCACCCTGACGAGCTTCCTCCTGAAGGCGGCGGCGCTCGCGCTCCACGAGCACCCGCAGTTCAACGCCAGCCTCGACCCGGCCGCGGGCGAGCTGATCCTCAAGCGGTACTGCCATCTCGGCGTCGCCGTGGCCACCGAGCGCGGCCTGATCGTCCCGGTGATCCGCGACGTCGATAGGAAGCCGCTCATAGAGCTGCAGCGCGAGCTGGCGGCGCTCGCCCAGCGCGTCCGCGAGGGCAAAGCGACGCTCGACGACCTGCGCGGAGGCACGTTCACGATCACCAACATCGGCGCGCTCGGCGGCACGGGCGCGATTCCGATCATCAACTACCCCGAGGCGGCCATCCTCGGCGTCGCCCGAGCCCGAGAAGAGCCCGTCGTGCAGGCGGGCCGGATCGTGCCGCGCACGCTCCTGCCGATCTCGCTCACGTTCGACCACCGCGTCGCCGACGGCGCCGACGGCGCCCGCTTCGCCGCGGCCATCGTGCGGCGGCTCGAGCGCCCCGAGCAGCTTCTCCTGGAGTGGTGATCCGACAGGTGGCCATAAAGGAGGCCTGGATGTCCGACCATCGAGATACCTGGTCGAGCGGTGATACCTACGAGCCCTATGTGGGCCGCTGGAGCCGGCTCGTCGCGCGTGACTTTCTGGGCTGGCTCGGCGCGCCCGACGACCTTCGCTGGCTCGACGTCGGCTGCGGCACCGGCGCCCTGACCGAGACCATCGTCTCGCGCTGCTCGCCGGACGCGGTCGTCGGCGTCGACCCGTCCGAGGAGTACCTCGCGTATGCCCGCGCGCGCGTCACCGACCCGCGGGTCAGTTTCCGCGCCGGCCACGCCCAGGCGCTCCCCGTCAAGGACGGTGAGCACGACGCCGTGGTCTCCGGACTGGTGCTGAACTTCGTGCCGGACCAGGCGCGGGCGGTGAGCGAGCTGAAGCGAGCGCTGTCGGCCGGAGGCACGGCGGCGGCGTACGTTTGGGACTACGCGGGTGAGATGCAGCTCATGCGCCGCTTCTGGGACGCGGCCGTCGCCCTCGATCCCGGGGCGCTCGAGCTCGACGAAGGACGGCGGTTTCCACTCGCCAGGCCCGCGCCGCTCGTCGAGCTCTTCGAGGGCGCCGGCCTGCAGGACGTCCGCGTTCTCGCGATCGACGTTCCGACGGTCTTCAAGGACTTCGACGACTACTGGTCGCCGTTCCTCGGCGGGCAGGCGCCGGCGCCCGGGTACTGCATGTCGCTCAGCGAGGAGCGCCGCGCCGCCCTCCGTGAGCGCGTCCGGTCGACCTTGCCGATCCAGGCCGACGGCAGCATCCGTCTGATCGCTCGCGCCTGGGCGGTCCGCGGCGTCGCGGAATGAGGGACTGATCAGGCCGTGGTGATGGGCGACCTCGTGATCGAGGTCGACGTCGCCGTGGTGGGTGGCGGACCCGGCGGCTACTCGGCGGCGTTCCGCTGCGCCGAGCTGGGGCTCGAGACGGTCGTCGTGGACGCTGGCAAGCGCCTCGGCGGCGCCTGCCTCTGGGAGGGCTGCATCCCGTCGAAGGCGCTGCTCCACGTCGCCGCGCTCATCGAGGACGCCGAGCGCGCCCGCGAGCTCGGCGTCGACTTCGGGGAGCCGCGGGTGTCGCTCGACCCCTTGCGCAAGTGGAAAGCCGAGCGGGTCGTCGGCCGGCTCGCGCGCGGGCTCGCGTCGGTCGCGAAGGCGAAAGGCGTCGAGGTGATCGGCGGCCGCGCGGTCTTCGAGAGCTCGCGCGAGCTGCGCGTCGAGGGCGACGAGCCGCAAAAAGTGCGTTTCAAGCATGCCGTCATCGCCACGGGCTCGGCGCCGGCCGGCCTGCCCGGCCTCACCGTCTCGAGCGATCGCGTCATCGACTCGACCGCGGCGCTCGAGCTCGCCGACGTGCCCGAGAAGCTCCTCGTGATCGGCGGCGGCTACATCGGCCTCGAGCTCGGGCAGGTCTACGCCGCGCTGGGCAGCGCGGTCACGCTCGTGGAGATGACCGACGGCCTTCTGCCGGGCGTCGACCGCGCGCTCGTTCACCTGCTCGCCCGCCGGTGCGAGAAGCTCTTCGCCCAGATCCGCCTCGGCGCCAGAGTAACGTCGCTCGTCGAACGAGGCTCGGCGATCGAGGCGCGCTTCGACGGCGACGGTGTCGCCGCTTTCGACCGCGTGCTCGTCGCGGTCGGCCGGCAGCCGGCCAGTGCTGGACTGGGTCTCGAGTACACCCGGGTGAGCGCCGATGCGCGCGGCTTCATCGGCGTGGACGACCACTGCCGCACCACCGATCCAGCGATCTACGCCGTCGGCGACGTCACCGGCGAGCCGATGCTCGCCCACCGGGCAATGCGCCAGGGCAAGGTCGCCGCCGAGGTCATGGCGGGGCGCCCGGCGGCGTTCGACAACGTCGTCGTCCCCGCGGTCGTGTTCACGGACCCGGAGGTCGCCTGGTGCGGGCTCACCGAGTCCGAGGCGGAGCGCGAGGGTCGCACGGTCAAGGTGGCCAAGCGCGAGTGGGCGGCCGCCGGCCGTGCCTTGACGCTCGGGCGAAGCGACGGCCTGACGAAGCTCATCGCGGACCCGGACTCGGGCCGCGTCCTCGGCGTGGGCATCGTGGGCCCGGGCGCCGGCGAGCTCATCGCCGAGGGCGCGCTCGCCGTCGAGACGGCGCTCACCGTCGAGGATCTCGCGGCGACGATCCACGCTCACCCCACCCTCTCCGAGACGCTCATGGAAGCCGCCGAGGCGCTCTTGCGGGGCTGAGGACGCTTACCCGACCGCCTTCCTGCCGTCGGAGAAGAGGTACGGCCCGTCGAAGTCGCCGATGTAGCTCGTGTGGCTGACGAGGCCGGTGCCGGGGCGCCAGACATGGAGCTGGCACGCCGGCGGCTCCATGGTGAACATCAGGGGGGTATCGTCCTCGAGGTCGAGCGCGACCTGGTGCGCGGTGCTCGGCGCGGTGCTCGCGAGTGTCCCGCCCACGCGCGCCTGGATCGGGCGGTGAAGATGACCGCACACGATACGCTCGACCTGGGGGTGACAGCGCACGACCTCGGCGAACTCGCGGGCGCTGGCGAGGCCGGAGCTGTCCATGTGCGCGATTCCCGTCACGAACGGCGGATGATGCATGAAGATGACGGTCGGGCGATCGGGCGCCTCTTCGAGGCGCGCCGCGAGCCAGCCCAGACGTTCCTCGCAGAGCAGGCCGCCGACCTGGCCGGGCACGAGCGTGTCGAGCGCCACGAGCCTCACCGGATATTCCTCGACGACGTATTGCATGAATCGACCGGACCGCGGAAGGTACGCGTGGTCGGCGAACACGGCGGCGAGCGCATCGCGGTTGTCGTGGTTACCCGGGATGAGGTAGACCGGCATGGGGAGCGGCGCCAGCAGCTCGCGAAGGCGCCGGTACTCCTGGTCGGTCCCGGCATCGACGAGGTCGCCCGTGGCCAGCACGACGTCGGGGCGCGGCCTCAGGCGACGCAGGTGCTCGACGGCGCGGGCGAGGTAGGGAGCCGTGTCCACGCGCCGGTAGGCGAGGACGCCTTCAGGCCGGATGTGCATGTCGGTGATCTGGGCGATGATCACAGCTAGAGAATAGTCCCGAGCGAGCCCGAAGGGGAGACGATCGCGACCCTGTGACGTCCCGCTGGCCGATCCTGGTGCTCGTGACACTCGCCCACGGTCTCGGCGCCCTCACCGCCCTGGCGGTGGCTCCGCTTGCGCCGTTCCTGCTCGAATCGCTCGCCCTCTCCCGCGTGCAAGTCGGCCTCTTCCTGCCCGCGGTCTATCTGGGCGGCGTGCTGATGGCGCTCCCCGCCGGCTGGCTGACCGACCGCCTCGGCGTTCGCCTCGCCCTCGGGCTCGGTCAGCTCCTCGTCGGCGCCATGATCACGCTCGCGGCCTTGAGCCCGAACCTCGTCTGGCTCCTCACGCTGCTGGTCCTCGGCGGCTTCGGATTCAGCGCCCTCAATCCCGCCACCGGCAAGGCGGTTGTGGAGTGGTTTCCGCCCCGCGAGCGCGGCATGGCGATGGGCGTCAAGCAGACCGGCCTCACGCTGGGCGGGCTGGCCGCGGCGCTGGCGCTGCCGCCCATCGCGCTGGCCTGGAGCTGGCGACATGCGCTCGCCGCCGCGGGCACGCTCTCGCTCATCTCGGCCGCGCTCGTCTCGATCTTCTACCGTCCCAGCCCGACCGGTTCGCCCACGCGCGTGGGCGACCAGCCGCGGCTCGCCGAGCTCGGCACGTTCCTGCGGCGCCCGCCGGTTCTCGTCGTGTTCGGCTGCGGGCTCGCGCTCTCGATCACCCAGTCCTCGCTCCTGGCTTACCTCGTGCTCTACACGAAGGAGACGTTCGCCGTTTCCGCGGTGACCGCGGCGCAGTTCCTCGCCCTGGCGCAGGTGGGCGGGACGGTCAGCCGCGTCGCGTGGGGAGTGACCTCGGATCGCTCCTTCGGCGGCCGCCGTCGACCGGGCGTGGTGGCCAGCGCGGCCATCGGTGCGGTCGCCTACGCCACGCTCGCCCTCGGGACCCGGCTGCCCGTGTGGTTCATGATTCCGCTGGCTCTCGTCGCGGGCGCCGGGGCGTTCGGGTGGGTCGGGCTCTACTTCGCGCTCGTCGCCGAGATCGGTGGACCGCGCTACGCCGGCCTCCTGACCGGCGCCGCCACCGCCTGCTCGTGGAGCGGGACCCTCATCGGTCCCCCGATCTTCGGCGTGATGCTCGAAGCGACCGGCGACTACACCCTGTCGTGGCTCATCCTGACGGCGATCGCGGTGGCGGTGGCGGTGACGCTACCCCGCCTCTCTCCGCTCGTGCAGCGCGGCTGACGGGCGATGTGGCAGACTGAGCGGTAGCCAGAAAACAGGCGATGCCTGAAGATCGCGTCATCCTCGTCACCGGATTCGAGCCGTTCGGGGCTCACACCGTCAACCCGTCCGAGGGGCTGGCCAAGGCCGTCGACGGACGTCGGGTCGGCGACTTCGGCATCCTCGGCGCGGTTCTGCCCGTTCACCACACCGACGCGGCGAAGCGGCTCGCGGCAACTCTCGCGGACACGAGGCCGGCGGCGGTCGTGCACCTCGGGCTCGCGGGCGGGCGGGCACGCGTCGCGCTCGAGCGCGTCGCCGTGAACGTCATGGACTACGAGCAGCCCGACAACGCGGGTGTTCGAGCGAGCGGGGAGCCGTGCGTTCCGGGCGGACCAGCCGCGTACTTCTCGACGCTGCCGCTCGCCGCGATGCTGAAGGCGCTCGTCGCGGACGGCATCCCGGCCTACGCCTCGAACGCCGCGGGTACGTATCTGTGCAATCAGACGCTCTACTGGACGCTCCATGCGGTGGGCCAGCAGTCCCGGCCGCCGAGAGTTGGCTTCGTCCATTTTCCGCTGCTCCCATCGATGGTCGCCGCCTCGGGACTGGAGCAGCCCAGCATGGACTTTCCCCTCATGCTCCGCGCTGTCGAGACCGTGCTGGGCGTGATCGCTCGAGAAGAACCGTGAAGGCGCTGCTCCTCGACCTGGACGACACGCTGCTCGACTACTCCGGCGGCGTGGATCAGAGCTGGACCGAGGCCTGCAGTGCCTGCTGCGCCTCCGCCGGGATCGATCCGGCCGTGCTCGTCACCGCGATCGCCGACACCCGGCGGTGGTTCTGGGACGACCCGGAGCGCCAACGCCGGGAGCGCTTGAACATGCTCGGGGCCTGGCAGCACATCGTGGAGTTCGCCCTTGAGCGCCTCGGCCAGACCACCACCGGTCTCGCGGCGGCCGTCGCGCGGGACTATGCGGCGCGGCGGAGAGAGAGGATGCGCCTGTTCCCGGACGCGCTCGACTGCCTGATGGATCTCCGGCGCCGGGGCGTGCCGCTGGCTCTCGTCACGAACGGTGACGCCGTCCAGCAGCGCGACAAGATCGAGCGTCACGGCCTCGCGCGCTTCTTCGACGCGATCCTGATCGAGGGCGAGTTCGGCGTGGGCAAGCCCCACGAGGCGGTGTATCGACAGGCGCTACAGGCGCTCGGCGCGGCGCCGACCGAGGCGTGGATGGTCGGCGATCATCTCGAGTGGGACGTGGGCGCGCCGCAGCAGCTCGGACTCAGGGGCGTGTGGATGGACCGCGGGGGACGCGGGCTACCGCCGGACAGCGCGGTACGGCCTCACTGGATCATCCGCTCGCTCGACGAGCTGACCACACCGAGAGGTGAACCCGCCGCTTAGTGGCGGCCGTGGACGACGTCGCACCAGCGCCGGTTGTCGTCGCCGCCCGCCTCGGCACTCCCCGACAGGTACGCGGACGCGGTTACCACCTCGTCGTCGGCGCCGTCACGCGCCGGAGAGTGGGATTCGCACCAGCGCACGTCGAGGATTTCCTGGCTTGGATCGGCATCGGGCTCACAACCAGGACAATAGGCGCGGGCGACACATGGAGTGTCTGGAAGGTAATCCGTCACCGGTTTATGGCGAGAATCTGCTGCACCGCCATTCCTTTCTCATATTAGGGTAGCCACCCTCCTACGCATGCAATAATTAAACCGCCGGGCGAGCCTCAGGATCCCGACGACGGGAGCGAGCGATTTCAGGCTGATCCAGATCGGCTGGAGAGGGTGGCAACGTCCTTACCGCAGTGAAGGCCTTACCCGATGAGGGCAAATCAGGCCTTCCCAACCCTTGAGGTGACGAAAATGTCAGCATGCTGGACTGCCTGACATTGGCTGGCCCGCGCCCTCCTCGTTGACGTAGACTCCTCGTGGCTTCGGTCCGGGAGATGACGCGATGAAGATCATCGAACTCAAGGCCTATCCCACGTCCTTCCCTGTGCCGCCCGAGAACAGCGTGACGCTCGGCATCGGCCGAGCGGTAAAGCGCGACGCAGTCGTCGTCAAGGTGACGACCGACGATGGCGTCGTCTAGACCGATGACGTCCGTAGATTCGACGGCGGGCGACCGCTTCGTGATCGAGGGCGGGCACCCGATCGGCGGAGACGTGACGCCGAGCGGGAACAAGAACGAAGCGCTGCCGCTCCTCGCGGCGTCGCTCCTCGCGGCGGGAAGCGTCGTGATCGAGAACGTGCCGCGCATCCGGGACGTCACCACGCTGATCGAGCTCCTGCGCGCACTCGGCGTCCGCGTCGACTGGTCGGGGGAGCACGCGGTCGAAGTCGACGCCGGGAGACTCCGGGATTCGCGGCCCGACGCGGCGCTGGCCGCGGAGATCCGGGCCTCGTTCCTCCTCGCGGCCCCGCTCCTCGCGCGGACGGGTCTCGCCGTGCTGCCCCGGCCGGGCGGGGACAAGATCGGCCGCCGCAGGCTCGACACCCATCTGCTCGCCCTTCGCCAGCTCGGCGCCCGGATCACAACAGACGACGCCTACTATCACCTCGAGCTCTCGGGTCGCTTCCGGGGCGCCGAGGTGTTCCTCGACGAGGCCAGTGTCACGGGGACGGAGACCGCGGTGATGGCGGCCGCGATGGCCGAGGGGCGCACGCGGCTGCTGAACGCGGCCTCGGAGCCGCACGTGCAGGGGCTCTGTCATGCCCTGAACGCGATGGGGGCACGGATCACCGGGATCGGCAGCAACGTCCTCGAGATCGACGGCGTCGGTGAGCTTCACCCGGCGCGGCATCGCGTCGGTCCGGACCACATCGAGGTCGGATCCTTCGTCGCCGTCGCCGCGATGACGGGCGGCGAGCTTCGCGTGCGGGACGTGGCTCCGGACCACCTGCGGATGATCAGGATGGTGTTCGCCCGGCTCGGCGTGGAGACCCTGATCGAGGGTGCGGCCCTCCGGGTGCCCGCCGCGCAGAAGCGGGCCATCGTGGCCGACGTCGACGGCGCGATCCCCAAGGTCGACGATGCCCCGTGGCCGGGCTTCCCGGCCGACCTCACCCCGTTGGCCCTCGTGCTCGCCACCCAATGCGACGGGACCGTGCTGATCCACGAGAAGCTCTTCGAGAGCCGCTTGTTCTTCGTCGACAGCCTGATCATGATGGGCGCCCGGATCGTCCTCTGCGATCCCCACCGGGCGCTCGTGATCGGCCCGAGTCGTCTCCACGGTGCTACGATCGTCTCCCCGGACATTCGGGCCGGGATGGCCCTGATCGCCGCGGCGCTCGCCGCGCACGGCCGCTCGGTCATCCGCAACGTGCAGCAGGTGGACCGCGGGTACGAACGCGTCGAGGAACGCCTGCGGAGCCTCGGCGCCAGGATCAGCCGGGAGTGAGCACAAGCGCTTCACTGACGACAACACTGAAACTTGGGAGGCTCTGCATGCGTACCATTCGAGTTCGCGGGACGTTCCTCGGAGGAATCCTCGGCGTCCTGGCCCTCGCCCTCGCCGCCGCGTCACCAGCTGGCGCGGACGAGACGTGCAACTCGCCCTACATGGGCAACCTGATCAAGGGACAGGAAGATTACCTGTACGTCTGGGCGCTCGGCGTCAAGAGCATGGGCGACGGCGGCGACAAGCTCGTTACGATCGACGTGAACCCGGCCTCGAGTCGCTACGGCAAGGTGATCCACAAAGTGTCCGTGCGCGGCCGCGGCGAGGCTCATCACATGGGCTTTACCGACGACCGGCGGTTCCTCTGGGCCGGCGGCCTCGACAATAGCCGCATCTCGATCTTCGACGTCGGAACCGACCCCGCGCGCCCCAAGCTCGTGCAAACGATCGCGGACATGCCGGCCAAGACCGGGTACGTCGGTCCGCACACGTTCTACGCCATGCCCGGCCGGATGCTCGTCCAGGGCCTGTCCAACGCCAAGGACGGGGGCGGCGTGACCGGAATGGCGCTCTACAGCAACAAGGGCGAGCTGATCGCCACCTACCCCATGCCCGCCACGGGCGGCGGCGACGGCTACGGCTACGACATCGCGATCAATCCGCAGAAGAACGCGCTGCTGACCTCGAGCTTCACCGGCCGGAAGAACTACATGCGGAACCTGGGCGAGCTGGTGAAAGACGCCGAGGCCATGAAGCGCTTCGGGAACACCATGGCCGTCTGGGATCTCAAGGCGATGAAGCCGAAGAAGGTCCTGAGCGTTCCCGGCGCGCCGCTCGAGATCCGGTGGTCGCTCAAGGACGGCGACAACTGGGCGATCACCGCCACCGCGCTCACCTCCAAGCTCTGGCTCATCAAGCCGGACGCCTCCGGCGAGTGGCAGGCGAAGGAGGTCGCGGTCATCGACGACCCGACGAAGATCCCGCTGCCGGTGGACATCAGCATCAACAAGGACGGCACCGGGCTGTGGGTCAACACCTTCATGGACGGCAAGACGCGCTACTTCGACCTGTCGAACCCCGAGCAGCCCCGCCAGACCTACGAACGGGTCACCGGCAAGCAGGTCAACATGATCTCCCAGAGCTGGGACGGGACGCGCGTCTACATCGCGTCCTCGCTCCTCGCCAACTGGGACAAGGCGGGCGCGGACGACGAGCAGTTCGTGCGCGGCTTCCGCTGGGACGGCAAGGAGCTCAAGCCCGCCTTCGAGGTCGACTTCTACAAGGAGAAGCTCGGCCGCGCGCATCACATGAAGCTCGGCTCGAAGGCGATGAAATCAGCGTATGGGCTCGAGCGCACCGCGACGCTCCGCTGAGCCTCGGTTCGGGCGGATCATCATCGTCCTCGCGGCGGTCGTGGCCCTCGCGATCGCCGCGCGGACCGGAACGGGTGCGGCGCACGAGCCCGACACCGGCCCGCCCGCCGGCCTCGGTCACGATGGACTTCGTCCCGCCGCCGCCCGGAAGCTACGCGCTGCACGCGATCATGCGGGCGCCGGACGGCCCGGTGCTCGATCGCGATGGGCGGCGCCTGCCGCTCTCCCGCTTCACTTCGGGGAAGATCACGCTCCTCGGCTTCATCTACACGTCGTGCGCCGATCCTCGGGGCTGTCCGCTGACCTCCCAGGTGTTCCACACGGTACGGCACCGGGTGGCCGAGGATCCCGAGCTCCGCGAGCGCGTCCGCCTGGTCTCGCTCAGCTTCGATCCGGCCCGGGACACCCCGGCAGTGATGCGCCACTACGCGGCCGGCGTGCCTCGAAACGGCGTGGAGTGGGCTTTCCTCACCACCGAGCTCCCCCGGACGCTCGTGCCGCTCCTCGACGGCTTCGGCCAGGACGTTCGCGTCGAGCTCGACGCGCGCGGTCGGCCCGCCGGGCCCCTCGCGCACGTGCTCAAGGTGTTCCTGATCGACGAGCGCGCGGTCGTCCGGGAGATCTACACGACGTCGTATCTCTTCACGGACGTCATCCTGAACGACATCAAGACGCTTCGTCTGGAGGACAAGATGCCGCGGCGGGCGGCCCCGTGACCTCGCGCGCTCGAGCGCCGGTGACCTCGCCGCTCGTCACGACCGAGTGGCTCGCCGCCAACCTGGGT
>Ga0184639_10000481_pt1 | contig 15428 bp, 19 predicted proteins | sample PLM31_170_b2_FD_133155 | JGI IMG/M metagenome (GOLD analysis project Ga0184639, IMG submission 133155) | Groundwater sediment microbial communities from an aquifer in East River, Colorado, USA - PLM3-1_170_b2 | ecosystem: Environmental > Terrestrial > Soil > Riparian zone | place: USA: East... | reverse complement strand
TCGCCCATGTACTTCTTGTTCTCTTTCATCAGTAGCTCCTCTCCTCCTCGACTCGCTCGATCAGGTCGTAGGGTATGCTGACCGTCCTGTCGGACATCCCGATCACGAAGAACGCGCCTTTGGGATACGCATAGTTCGGTTTACCGTAGACTTCCTTCTTGCCGCTACGACGCAGCGAGATGCACACGCTCTTGATGGGTTTTGTCATGGTCTCACCTGAACATAGGGTCGTGCGTCGGCTTCCCCGCTGGCGTTGTCTCGGGCGGCGGCGCGGGCCCGCCTGGGACCTGGCCGTGCGAGATGCTATAGGCGAAGATCATCCCGTTGATGAATGCGTTCACCAGAGGCATCTTGGCGTTGCCGTCCTCCTGGCTGGTGGGTACGGGAATGATGCCCTTGGTGATCATCGCGTATGCGGCGGCCACCGCGAACGCGATGACCGTGGGCACGTCGCTGTGCTCCTCATGCCTCGGTTGGAGTTGCAGGAACAGCCTGCCGGTCATAATGCCCTCCTCGTATGCGATCTCCTCGTCCGTTCGCGGTGGGTCGGTGCGGTCCTGGTCCAACGGCTGCTCGTTCTCCGGCATCTCAGACCCCCTTCTCCGTGGAAATCGCATACTTGATCCCGTCTGCGAACCCGAAGCACATTACGCCGAACGCGGCGACGAACAGCGCCACCGCCATTGATGTTCCCAGGTCCACCGTCACCAAGGCGACCACGCCGCCGAGGGCTGCCGAGGTGACGTAGAGCACGAGCCCCAGGCGTCGAGCGATCCGTTCCTTTCCGCGCAATAGCAACTCGTTGAGTGCGTCCATTGTCTATGCCTCCTTGGAGAAGCGCGCGGCGAAGTCGTTCCACATCTTGGCGATTGCCCGTACCTTGACAATGGTCTCGCGCTTCACGTTCGGGTTCCGGATGTTGACGATCCGCGAGAACAGCGTCTCGTTCGCGCTGGCCTGGGTGCGCATCTCCAGGTTGATGAACTCCTGGAGCGTCTTGCTGTCCTCCCTCTCCTTGCTGATCGCGGCCTCCTTCAGCAACTTGGTCTCGGCCTCACGAGCCTTCTGGTCCTGGTCGGCTGAGAACTTCTCCGCAAGTTTCGCGCGCTGTTCAGGAGGGAGCACGTCGATCCTGATCTTCTCGATGCGCACGTTTCTGGCCTTCTTCGCCTCGTCAATAGCCTTGGCTTCATCGCGCATCGCCGTGATGGTCTGCTCCACCACCTTCTCGCGCTCCGTCGAGGGGGTCTCCTTGAACGTCCTCATGATCTCCTGCACATCCTGGGACCGCAGCGGTGCGTCGTCCGAAGTGCGTGCCGCTACGATCTGTTGCGCGGCCTTGGAGGATTCCTTGGCGACCGCTGCGATTGCAGCCATGTCCTTGTTCGAGACCTCTTTGACCGCCTCCTTGATCGCCCGCGGGGCCTCCCGCATCATCTTATGCCGAGCCTCATAGCCCTGAAGGTAACGTGTGATCAGAGGCTGAGCGATACCCGTCTCGCGTTCCATCTCCCGGAGTCCCGTATAGACCGCATCTTTACGCACGCCTGGGCGGCCCTCCTCGTCCGTCTTGAACTCGGACTCCCACAACTTGTAGACCGCGGCCTCCTTGTCCGCATCACGGAGCCGCACGAAGGTGTTCGCCGCAATGGCGAGAATCTTCATCTGCCGGTCCGTCAGCGGCTCGATCACGGCCTTGATCGTCTTCTTGCCGAGCCTGCCCTGAATGAGTTTCCGCATCGCGCCGTCCCCGAGTTGGAAGCGGCCCGACTTCTCCGGGTGTTGCCTCACCAGGATCGGCATCTTCTGCCCGACGGCCTTGATGCTGTTGAGGAGGTTCTGGACTTCCTCGTCGCTCGGGTCAGTCGGCCCGCGCGGCTGCCACGGGTTGCTCTCGATCCTGCTTAACTCGATCTCCGCGAGTTCCGGGCTGATAACCTGGTTATCAGCGTTTTTCTTTTTGGCTGGTTTGGTCATGGTTCTCACTCCTTAAATTGCTTCGAGAGTATTTAAAGGTTGTGCGCTCTTGCGTGGCGATCCCGGCTGTCGTTCGAGGTTCCATAGTTGATGAAGTCGGCACAGGATACGCAAGTCGTCGAGGGAGTCTGGCTGACGAGAAGACGAACGAACGTCAGAAGACAGACTTGAGGATCGTCGGATGTTTGTCATCTTTCACCTCACATGACCAGAGTTACAAAGACACGGATTCCCGTCCTCGTTCACCGGGTGCCGATAGCGCCCTCCACATTGCTCACTGGCGCAGCGGAAGAACTCATCGAGTGGTCCGTTACACTTCGAGCACGCGCCCGGCGTCATGGTTCCCGTCTTCACCCGATCATTGCCGGGCCCGCTCATTGCTGGCTTGGTTGTGGTTTTCATCTTACTTCACCTTTGACTTATTTCGCGCCATGATAATCAGTCGCCCTCCCGCATTCCGCGGATGATCTTGCGCGCCAACTCCTTCTCCTCGGTGTGGTGGCTGTAGTGATGCACCAGGTAGTGCGTCTTGCAGTCGAACTTCTCCAGGTACTTCCTGACGGCCTCCTGCATTGCGCTCTCCATCGTGAACTGGTCGTGATTGTCATCGATCCTGCGACCGTGACCCGGATCGCCCCAAGAGTGGATATTGCGGACCACCGCCCGTGGGGGATCGGCGTCGAAACTCTGGTACAGGATGATCGGGTCGTCATCATCCTCTTCGAGTTTGAAGTAGTAGTGACTGGCCCCCGCGCCGATCCCGATCCAGGTGCTGATCTCGATCTCGACCTTGCGCTTGGTCCAGAACTTGGACTGGCGGATAGGGTTGCCCGCCACGGCGGAGGCCCGGTCCTTCTCGCTCCCGCCTCCGACGCTACTGTTCCAACAGGGATCGCGGACCGTCTCACCGCACGCGATGCACTTCTCGGTGCGGTACGAGTTCGGCTTGGCTTGCTCATCCGTGGGACGAGGCGCTGGAACGATCACTGTGTTCTCATTGATGTGCATGTCCTCCAGGTGCTCGGCACGCTGGCGCGTCGCGGAACGTGCGCGGTTCGGCGTGAACCGGATGAAGCACTTCGGGCAGCGGACTTCGGTCATACTCACCGCTCCCTCAAGGTAACCTCGAAGGTCAGTCCCTTCTCCGCCATCAGGCCGAAGAACCCGCGCGGTTTTATGGCGAGTTCCCGTAGCGCATTGAAGGTGAACAAGGGATCGGCGAGCAGGGCCTTGTTGAGTTCTTCCCGTATTCGGTCGGCGGTGATCCTCTCCAGACCCTGGGCCTCCAGCACCATGGCGTGCTCGGTGTAACTCTCGATGTCAAACTTAAGGACCGCGGCGAATCGGATCGCACGGAGAATCCGCAGGTAGTCCTCGGCGAACCTTTCGCGTGGAACGCCCACGGCGCGGATCGTCTTCCGCTCGATGTCGCGCTCCCCGCCGAAGTAGTCGATGATCTCGCCGTCAGCGGCCTGGTACATCGCGTTGATCGTGAAGTCCCGGCGCTTCGCGTCCTGCTCCAGACTCTGCGCGAGCGTCACGCTGCTGGGCCTGCGCCCATCCGTGTAGTCGCCATCGACGCGCGGGTAGGCGACATCGAAGACTTCGTTCTCATATCGAACGCGCAGCGTCAGGAACTCGGGCTTGCTCACGAAGATCGTCGCTCCCGCGCGCAGCATTGCCGTTGACAACTGATCGAAGGTCAAGTCGGTAAGAACCACGTAGTCGCGGTCCTTGCTCTTACGTCCGAGAAGTTGGTCGCGGACCGAGCCGCCCACAAGGTAGAACTCCGTGCCTTCGACTTGGATCATGGCGTCCCTCCCCGCAGGAATATTAGCAACATGATAGCGAAGCCGACCAGGATTCCCATGACGAGTCCCGTGGCCGACCACCGCATCTTGATCCGGAATTTCATCAGTTGCAACTCTTCCGATGGGTCGGGCACCGCGCCTTTATCCATGATCATGTCCGCGACCGCCTGCCCCGAGCCGATCACGTCGTAGCAGGGCTTGCAGTACTGTACTTGCTTGAAGCCATTGTGCGGGGGCGTCCGAGGGACCTGTCCGATGTGGAAGATCAGGACGTTGAAGCCGCATCGGTCGCAGAAGTCCTTGCGTGCGTCGGTCATTCTAATTTTTCCTCCTCAGATAACGCCTGATGGCCTCTGTGTTATGAGTCTCAAAAAATCCCACGGCTATGTTACAACCATTACACAGAATCCCCCGAATTTTACTAATTCGGTGATCATGGTCGATTTGAGAATCGACAGAAGGATAAGGTAAGATATGCTTCTCACATACCGCGCACAGCCCGAGTTGTTGGTTGTAGATGATGAGCCATTCTTCCTTTGAGATTCCATGTTTGTTCTTAACTCCATACCAGCGGTAACTCTCCTTCCTTCTCAAATAGTATACCTTCTGGTACTTTTTCTGGTATGCCAACCTCCTCTCTCTATCAGCGTATGGCATCTACTCCACCGCCAGGTCCAGCAACGGGATCAACCTCTCGTCCATGGGTACACCTTCGGCGAAGATCACGTAGAGCCGGGCCTTCTTACCGGGGAATGGGCGCAGTAATCGACCAAGGCGCTGAACGGTCTGCCTGCTGGTCTTCGCGCCTGCGAGGATCACGCCGACTGCGGACTCGGGTGCGTCTAGGCCTTCCTCGCCGACGCGGGCCACGAGCAACACAGGAAATTCGCGGCCCCAGGCCTGCTCGATGATCCGCTTGCGCTCCTTCTTCGGTGTCTCGCCCGTCACGAGTTCGGCGACCTGGTATCTCTCTTTGTAGGGAACGTAGGTGTTCAGCGCGTGTTTCGCCTTCTCCAAGGCTTCGACGTATTCACTCCAACAAAACATCCTACCGTTGCCTTCCTCGCGTACCACCTGTGTTACTATCTCCACGAGTTTTTCGTACTTCTCCTCCGCGAGCGCGACGAGTTGTCGCCGCTCGTTCGTGATCGTGCCGCCCCAGATCGTGTCGCCGGTCACCGGGTCCTTGCCGTAAGGCTTGTTCTGGTAGTGCTCCGCGCCCCAGCGTGCGATCATCCCGCGAATCTTCTCCGTCAACTCAGCATACTTCGCTCGTTCGGACTCGGTGAGCTTCACGGGGATCGGCCTGATCTCGATGTCCGCCGAGAATCCCTGCTCGCGCCCTTGCGAGAACGTGTACGTGTAGACCACCGGTAGGACCTGTAGCGAAACGTTCTCCTCACCGTCAACCGGCTTCGGCGGCGTCGCCGTCAGGCCGAGCGCGTACTGGGCCTTGTAGATCGGGATCAAAAGTTGCCGGAAGACCGGGCCTACCCCGAGGTGGTGGCTCTCGTCTGCGACGATCATGTCGTACTGCCGCCAGAACTCACCGTGGTCCGCGCGCGGCGCTGCCCACTGGTAAGTCTCGATCTTTGCGAGCACTCCCTCCCTGGCGAGAACATTCTCCCACTGATCACGGAGGACTAGCGTCGGCACGAGTATCAAGGCCCTGAACATCGGGTTGTCCTTCGTCATCCGCTTGATGATCCTGACCGCGATCAGAGTCTTTCCCGCGCCAGGCGCGATTGCGAGTGTTCCGTGGCCGACCTTCATCCATGCGGCGATTGCCTCCTCCTGGTACGGGCGCAGTTCGATCATTCGACCACCGGCCAGACTGGTTTGTTGTTGATAGAGAGCCAGTCCCACGCGAACCCGTCAAGTCGCGCGACGGTCCAAAAGTGATCGATCCCCCACGTTGCCTTTTCCCACTCATTCTTCGGAAGGATGTTACTGAGAACAAGGTGCAGCGTTTCGTGCGCAAGAACGGAAGCGATATTGTATTGGTGAAGAGAGTTCCAGATGTAGATGGTCCGCGCGTGCTTCTTGTGCTTGACGGACGCGCCGCCCCCATCAAGCCCGTTGCGGCGGCGTGTACCGTATGGGAATGCGATCCTGATGTTCAGAACATCGCCTCCATGGACGCGCGGTTGTCGCCGATGTCCTTCACGGTGCCGTCGTCGTTGAAGTCGATGTGCAGGTCGTACTGCGGCTCCTCGTGGTTGCCGACCACGCCCTCGCGCACCTCGACCTTGTAGCGGCGCAACGTGCGCGTCACCGGGTTCTCCCGTGTGAACATGTTGCCGTCGAAGTAGCCGAGCCTGTAGTTGCGCCCGCTCGTGGTACGAACCCAAATGCCGAAACGCGGCGTCTCATACAAGGGGAATGACATCTGGTCGCTTGGTATCCCGAACATGTTGGCGACTGCCACGATCCGCTGATGAACCGTCATCATCGATTAAGCCTCCGTATTTCCTGATAAATTTCTTCGAGGCGAGCGTCGGCTTCAGGTTTCACTGGTCTTACCTGAGTAATCAGGGCGAGGGCTTCGAGAAGTAGTACACGGTGACGCTCTTTGATGATCAGCCGAAGTTGAGGTAAGATGAGCCTCATTGGATTACTTGTGACAACAAGAGCATAACACGTCTTACGCGGTGTCTTACGCCTGTTTGATTGAATGCTTCCTCCTCCAATGATCGCTCGCGCCCGGTTAAGAAATTCCAGGTTGGTGTTTGAAATCATAAGTCTTGGCACCCAGGCAAATCCGCGTTTAACGGGTCTACTGTACTTATTCCTATGAAGTGTAAGTGTGCCCTCACCATCAATGGCTGCTTCAAGCCAGCCCAACTCTCGCTCGCTCATCGGTATTTAGCCTCCAGGAGTTCGGCCTCGCGCTGGATCGTCTCGACCTCGTTGTCGAATGAGTAGCCCAGTCGCTTGAGCCGACCGATCTGCATCTTCGCCTGCTGTGCAGCTTTCTGCTGCGGCGTCATCTGGGCCCATTTGTACATACGCGCGTCGGTCAGGTCGGCTATATCACAGCCGCCGAGCGCGTCCGTGATCCCGCGCTGCACGAGGAGGATCGCCTCGACACGCGCGATCTGGCGCAGCAACTTCTTACTGAACGCGCCGACGTGCGTGTGCAGGAACTTCATGTTGGCGAACGTGTCCTTTCCGATGATGATCGACGTGACGAGGTGCGAGAGGGCGTCGTAACCGTGGATACAGCGCCTGCCGCCATGGCTCCGGAAGTTCTCCTCGTGGTGGATGCCCAGCGCGTGGATGGCCTCGTGCACGACGATCTCGATTGCGTACATGAAGTCCCTCTGCTCGATGTGTGAACCGATTCGGATGACGCCGACACCGCGGTTGTACTCGCCCCCACGACCCTTGCGCAGCGCCTTGATCTCGATGAAGCCGCGGAAATCGAGCCGCTCGCGGATCACCTTGACCGCGCTGGCGATCAACGGGAAGTCCTGCTCCATCAGCCGGTTGTCAACGCCGTTCGAGTAGATGGGCATACTCAATCCTCCACTATAATCGTTGACCGCGCCCGGTCGAGCGCCGTGATCTTCATGACTCGTCCGGTGTCGGTCTTGTAGAACGCGCCGACGACGAGGCCGCCCGCCCACTGCTCCTCAGTGACCTGGATCACGCGCTTCATGCGAACACCGCTTTGGCGCAGTCGATGCCGTAGGCGAAGAATCCTTGCGAACGCTCGGGTAAGATGGGCTCCTTTGACGGACCGCCGAGATGCGTGTCCCACTCAAGCCAGACGGTGCTCGCCGGGTCCAATAGTCTGCCGCAGTTCGTGCAGTGGGTGTGTCCGTTGATGCCGCAGGACTTGAGAACGTGGCCCTTCATCACACGAGCCTCCGAACTGACGGGAACCGCATCGCGCCGTCTTCGGCTTCAGAGAGAAACTTGATCTCGACGCGCTTGTGCCCCTTGCGAATCTTCTCGCGCATCTGGAACGAGCCGCAGTTGACTTTGCACTCGCGTCCGTTGTTGACCACGTAGATCACGAAGCCGTCGCCGATCCCGGTGTCCCTGAAGCGCACTATGTCGAAGACGCGCTCCTGCCACGTCTTGGCCTTGACCCAGTTGCGTCCGCGCTTCGCAACGTAGGGTGCGCCCATGTTCTTCAGCATGATACCCTCGGTCTCAAGCTCGCGGCACTTATTGACGAGCGCCTGCACGTCGGTGTCGCTCTCGATTGGGATTTGCTCCGTGAGCTTCATGCCCTTTGGCGAGTGAGTCAGGAAGTAGCTCTCCATGAAATCGCGCCGGTAACGAAGGTCGAATCCAGTCACATCCTCTCCGCTTTCATCTTCGAGCATGTCGAACGCCATGAACGTCGCGGGGCTCTGGCGCGCGAGCGCACGAATTTTGATTGGGTCATCGGTGCTGCGCTCCTGAATCTTGTTGAAGTACGACTGTCCCGAGTCATCGAGGATGACAACCTCGCCAACGAGCACCACATCGGTGACCTTCTCGATCTCCGGGAAGCGGTGCGTTATGTCGTTGCCGCTACGGTTGATCAACCGACCGTCGATCAACATTCCGAGTTCGCCGTCGAACTTGATCTCCGCGACCCACTCGCCGCTGTTCAGGTCGCTCAGCTCATAGGTGTGCGCGAGTTGGAACCCGTGTCGTATCTTCCCGAGTTTCACGGCCTTCTTCGATTGGACTTCCTCGCGCTTGACGCGCGCAACGTCCGCGACCTCATCGGGGCTTGCGCCCGCTTTCAGCGCGCTCTTCGCAGTGGGTGCAGAGTCCATGGGAGTGCCATCGGGAGTGAATCCAAGTCTGGCCGAGCGCCTTTCCACGGGCTGGTCGCCGTATCCAATTTCAATTTTCTTTCCCTTGATGTGCTTGCAGTCTCGGCGCGGCATGTGGCCTACCCATCCCATGCACGCGCACGACCACACGTCATCAAACGTGACGGAGACCGTATAGGGTTCCTTGGCGCTGCCCTGAACCTTCCACTGCTGCTTGTACACCGGCATCAGCGGTCCCCCGTCTCATCCAGATCGAAGACTTTCAGTTCCTCGCGCGGGCGCAGGCTTCCCGGCCATGCCCATGTCTCCTGCGGGGGTCGGGTCTTCTGCTCGTAACGAACGCGATAGGGATGCTTGCCGCCACGGACTGCGATCACGACGCCGGGCTTCTCGGTGGCTTCCCACTTCCCTCCCTCTCCAGTGGGATATGCGCGACCGCGCTCGATCCATACCAGGTCTCCAACCTCGAACTTCAGAAACTCCATCTACTGAACCTCCTTGATGTTGACGACGCCGATCCGGTCGTCGGCGTCAAGTTGGAGAACGCCGTTGCCACCACGGTAGCCCTCGATCACGGTCCCATCGGGGTGATCGCGGCCTCCGCCTCGGGCCTTCCAGAGTTTGATCGCGTCAACTTTGGCGACCTGCTCCTGGCCATTGCGGTCGGTCCACTCGATCTGAATCATCATGCGTCCCTACCTATGTGTAGCTGTTTCGCGCCATGATAATCACTCCCTTGGGTAGAGGCTGAGCCCCATGGGGTGTCCATTGCGGCAGTACAGAACCTGTCCGGTCCCGGCCCTGTTCTCTCGCCAGTCTCCCTTCAGGCCGTCCACCGCCGCGCCGCAGACCTTGCACTTGAAGATCGTATATCTTCACCCCCAAAGAAGGAACCCGGTGCAGGGGCAGTCCTCGTGCGTGCAGAGCCACGGCATGTACTGCCCGTGGTCTTTCCGTGGGTGGTTACAGTGGCACAGGCGATTTCCGACCTCTGCCGCGTGTTGAATGTTCAGTTTCTTGCTCACGCGACGACCCCCATGCTTTGCGCCCGGTTGATCGCCGTCTGCTTGATCCCACGGAACTCCGAGTGCCGCTTGACCGTCGCCTTCACGCGGTAGGTCTTCCCCCGCTCGAAGCCGTGCTGACCCCCGGTGAACCAGACCAGTTCGTTTCCCTCGTCGTCGGTGAACTCGATCACGGTCCCGGTTGTCCCGTCCTGGTAGTTGATGCTGCGCAGGGCGGTGACCTGGGCGATGAACTGGAAGCGCACGCCGGGCTCGCCGACCCACTGGGATTGAGCCGCGCGGTCCTCGAAGGTGACCTGCTTCTGCGTGTCGCGCTGGTACGCGGGGATCAGGGATGCCGCGATCCCGAGGACGCGGTAGTTCAGCCCCTCCAACTTCGCCACTTGGCGCAGGTTGTAGAGGTAGTCGTTGTTGGGCTGCTCGACCACGCGCTTCGGGAGGACAGTCGCCGCCCACTCCAGAGCCGCGTCCGCCAACTTGATGCTGTCCTCGGTGACCTTGAAGTCCTTCCACGCGGGCGCATCGCTCATGATGAGCGTCGCCGCGAGGTTGCTGGTCCTGTCGAGGTGCTCGCCGCGCTCCTCGGCCTCGTATGCCATCTTACCGCTGACCCAGCCGCTCTGCTTGATGACCTCGGCTACCACGCACATGTAGGTGCGGGTCATGAACAGGCGCTCGTACTTGGTGAGCCCGCTGTGGTCGGCCCCCGCGCCTCTGAACATGTCGTCAAGGAGACCCAGGGATTCGGCCCAGTCGGCGTACATCTCGGGCTTCGGGTGGCCGATGAAGTCCTTCAGGCACTGCCGCCCGACCTGGCGGTAGGTCCCAGTGGGGTAGCCAGCGTCGTTCTCGTTGAGAATGTCAACCGAGACCTTCTGGACGATGAACGTGTCGTTGCGCACGCGGCGGGTCTCGCAGTGGTCGCACCAGCGACCATCCGTCTCCCGGTACTGTACCGGGACCGTCTCGCCGGGAACCGCGTGGATCACGGTGCTGCTGTCGCCGTTGTCAGCGATGTGCTGGAGGGTCGCCACGAACTTCCACCCCTTGAGGACCGGGGCCTCGCCGATCACCTCGACAGTGACGACCTTGATCGCCATCATGCCTGCGTTCCCCTCGATTGCGATGAGGGACGCCTCCACGGAGTCGCGTGCCTGAGTGCGCGAGACCTCCCGAAGACGTTCGCTGATGACCTTCATGGTGATCGGCTGAACGTCAAGTTTCTCGGCGGTCTTGTTGAGTTTCTCGATCTTGGCTCGGAGCCAGGTGAGGTTGAACTCGGGCACTTCGTAGGTCGCCAAATCAATCGCTCCTATAATACAGTCTTTGTTTCGCGCCATGATAACGGGGAAAGGGGAGCCCGTCAGGGCTCCGTTTGGACGCGCCGCAGGAGTTCCTTCAACGCCTGCTTGTACGTCAGGGTCTTGGGGAGGGTGACCGTCACCGCGTCCGCCACACGCCACGACCCGGATACTGGGCTCTCGCTCGTGGCGATCACGCTGACACGCCAGACTCCCGTCTTGCTGCGCAATGTGCCTATCGCATCACCTCTCATCACATGTAGGTTGTTTCGCGCCGTGATAATACCTAATCACCGTTGAGACTCTGCTTCCAGTGGTACAGCACCTTGGCGGCCAGGAAGGCCTCGAAGTCTCCCGCGGTCTCCGTCCACTGGAACGTCCCGTTGTCGCGTAGTAGCACAATGCCACCGGCCTCCGCCATCTGCGGCTGGTCCACCAGTCTCTCCCCGGTCATCCCATCGATCAGCATGTCGGCGCGCCGGTAGGCCTCGACCTGGAGCGGCATCTCGTCGTAGACGTACTTACTCGTCTTCCAGTCGATGATGAATACGCGACTGCCGATCTTTGCGATTAGGTCCGTGGTCCCAGCGTAAATTTCCTTGGTGTTCACGAGGACCGCTTCGATGAAGAACACCTCGGGCTTCATCGTCTCGAAGAACGAGCGGATCGCCTTGAAGTACGGGTTATTGCTGGAGAAGTTTTCTGCGGTCCCTTTGACGACGGCCTTTGCGTAGGCCTCGGCGACGGCGTGCGCCTCGGTCCCGCGTTCGGTCGCGGTCTGCCCGCCCTGCTCGTTGATCTCGTAGATCGCCGCGGCGGCGGCCTCCGGCGTGTCGTACTTCGTGGGGTCCATGAGCACCGCCTTCGCGCCCATTTTCGCGGCCCACCTCATCAGCGCGGGCTTGTTGATCACGCCGAGGATCGTGGTGACGCTCGGGTAATCGATCCCGTCCACCAAGTAAAATCCAGCCCTTCGAGTCGGTATGCCTGTCGGCTTCCAGGACTCCGGTAGTGGCGTCCCACGGTGGGGGATGATCGTTTTGGCTGTCGCCTCTGCCGTCGCCTTCTTTCGGATTTCGTCCAGTGTTGTCATTCGCTCCATTCTCCTGGGTCTGAACCACCAATGGTATCACCGCGTTTAATCGCATAGTACCATTGATGAAGTTCACATAGAACTCGAAGATCGTTTAGTTCACGACCGCCATGAACTACTTTCCATGTTCGACCCGTGCCTCTCTGCTCAGATGAGCCATCGCCGTTGATGTGATCGATTTGGAGTTTACCACGGCACGGAACGTCCAATAATTCAGGTGTAAGGTCTGCGCGGCAACGAGGAGTGTCATCTCCGTTCGCTTGCGCTATGATGAGCATCTCTTGAGAACGGTAGATAGTGTTGATCGACCGTATCCTCTCCTTGTTTTCCTGGTAGTAAGCGTGGGATCGTGCACGTCCTTTCCTTGGGTCTGCGTAAGGCATCATTTCACTCCATTAACTTTCAAGAGCATTGAATCCCAAAGGCGTGCGGCCTCGTCGGGGGATAGGAAATCTGTGTCAGTACGGAGGCGCTTCTCGTCGTCCCACGTCCACTCCACAGTCGAGTCCTGGAGCCAGTGCGCGTACAGGCGGCGCTGCTTCTTACCAGACCCGAGAATTAGAAAGCCTACCTGGTCGAACTTCTGGAATACGACTCCCGCCTCCTGGAGCGCACGCTTCGCGCGGGCCTGCGCGGTGTTCTTCATGGAGGCGTGCGCCCGCATCCAGTGGATCAACAGCGTGTGGTCCTTCTTCTCCATGAACCTTTGTTTAGCCTCCGCGAGCATCGCCTTCACGTCGCCGCCGGAGAACATCGTCTCGAAGACGCGGCGCTGCGCGACGCGCTGAAGTTCCGGCGTGGTCCCGCGAACGTAGCCCTTGAGTTCGATCTCGCTCACCGGCTTACCGTCTTCGAGCCTCGCATAAAATTTCTTCTTCTCGATGTACATATCGGAGATCAGGCTCTTAAAGTCGAACGAGCCAACGAACTCCACGCCGTACTTCTCCTTGAGTTTCTCCGCGATATAGCGCGTCAACTCCGCGGACAACTTGATGGCCGACTCCTTGTTGAACATCTCCGGCAGGACCTTGACGTAGGTGGAGTCCGTGTCTCCCGCGATCACCTCAAGACCCATCTCGCGCATCCGTGCGATCATCATCTGCACGCAGTGCTGCCCGAGGGTGGTGATGTTCTTCGCCGAGTTGTAGTGGTACAGCGGTGAGAAGACGGCGTACAGTTGGCCGTAGAAACTGTTGTTGAAAATCTTCAGCGCCTCCGTCCTCCCTTTCAATGCGGCCAACTCCTCAGTCGTCGCGCCCGTTGCCTTTTTCTCCTCGTACTCCTTCTTCACTGCGGACCGCTCCACGACCAACTCGTCAAGGATCGCCGCGATGGTGGACCGAGGCTCCCTGCGGTATCGACCGAACGGCGGCGCGATCTCGCCGTTGGGATCAGCGCTGTCGTACCCGAGGTTGAAGGACTGGATGATCGTGGGGTACAGCGACTTGAAGTCGAACTCGATCACGTTCTTATGGTGTCCCTGTGCTGGGGTCTCAACGAACCCGCCGGGACGGTCGATCTTCTCCGCGCTTCGACGCCCCTTCTCGGGGTCGCTAGGCCACTGCGGAATCGGGCGACCGTTCTTCTTGCAGTACTGCGTGACGAGACCCATCAGCGGCCTCCACCACGCGAAGCCCCCGTCCTCCTTCATACTGATTCCGGCGAACTTCCGCGTGCCGTACTCGTCAAGCCCGGAGCGCGTCACGATCCCGTTGAAGGTCTCCCAGTACCCGAAGGTCTCGTTCAGCATCCACACCAGCCGCGCGTCCTGGACGTTATACAGTGCGAGTTTTTCCGGGTCTGTCTTGAACGTCTCCAGTGTCTTACCTGGGTCGAAAGGCAACTTACCTTCCTTGAGATGCTTCCTGGAGACGTGATCCAACGTGTATGAGGTCTCCTGCTTGCGCAAGACGTGTTCGTGGACCCGCATGCAGTCGATCAGCAGCGGGAGCCCGGCCTCCTCGAAGGCGACCTCGTACTGCTGGAGCCTGAAGGCGAGGAGCGGCCCGTCGAAGGCGTCCGAGTTCCACCCGAGCAGCGCCTCGTACTTTTTGGCCTCCTCTATGAAGGCCTCAAGCGTCTTACCCTCGTCCTCGAAGATGATCACCATCCCATCCGGGTACTGGTCACCGTAGAGCGCGATGCTCAAGATTCGGTTCTCGGGATCGTTCAGGTCGAGCGACACCGACTCAATGTCCCACCCGGCGATCATGGGCTTCGACTCCATAGTTGATGAAGAACGCAGAGTATTCTTAAATCTTCCGTGCTGCGCGATCCCGAGAAAATCCTTCGGTAGAAGTTTCTTCTATCGTTCTTACCGTCAACGTTCATATGATCGATCTGTAGTTGCCCATAACATGGAACCGACTTCAATGGATGCCCTTCGGGTAAGGTATCAAACCTACAGCGCGGAACGCGGTCTCCCCATCTCAAGGCAACCTTATTGGCTGCCAAAAATCGAGGAGCCGCTTTCTGGCGTTTCTCTCGTTTAGGTCCTTTACCAAGACGTTCGCGTCTTTGTTGGTACGAGCAAATAGCACAAAGTTCTCTTCCGGGTTGTAGGAGAAGTCCACACCGACGGCATGGTGGTAGATCGTCGCTCATTCCTTCTCCTCACGGTGGCGCTGAAGGTCCTCGTCGGTGCGCAGGATAACAGGCCGTTTAGGTTGATTGACCTTTGAGTTGGGTATTTTTTTCTTATACAACTCTTCCTCCCCTTTCTGACCCTCTTTTGGCTCTTCTCCTTTAGGAGTTCGTGTTGCGTCTAGAATTACTGGCACGTAAGGTCTATCAGCGTGGGCTGTAGGGGCGTTTTCCTCCTTTGATTGACCTTGGCTGATTGACCTTGGGTTTTCGGTCAGTTTAGGCCTAAAACGCAGTCCGATGATGGTCGGTTTCTGCTTCCCGTCTGGGCCCCGCGGGTTGGCTGTACGCATGTCCAGGTTGCGGTTGATGAACTCCTCGCGTAACTTCTTGAAGAAGCCGTCGTAGGACAGCACGGAAAGTTCACCACGGTAGTCCCGGAAGGACCGATACAGGTCGTTCTTGATGATCCCGGTCGTGACCTCCTGTCCGTCGTCGTCCACTTCCTGGAAGGACAGTCGATCCTCCCAGAAACCGTAGACGGGTCGGCTTTCGCGGTGGTAGTTCTCCCGCTTCACGTCAACGTCGTCGCTGTCACCGTTGAACGCCAGGCGGTCGAGGAGTCCGGGCAGCACGTCGAGGCATTTGTTGAGAAGCCCAGAGAACTCAGACTTACACTCAGCCATGATCTGGCTCTGGCGCTTCTTCATCCTACCCTGGAACTTGTTGTCGAAGCGCATCTTGTAGACCCGGCGGTGGAAGGCGTCGGTGTCGTCTGGGCTCTGCGGCAACTCGTTGAGACTGAAGAGCATCTTGGCGTTGTTGAAGAATGTGAACAGCGCACCGTGCTTGATCTCCCC
>Ga0184639_10000479_pt1 | contig 15439 bp, 18 predicted proteins | sample PLM31_170_b2_FD_133155 | JGI IMG/M metagenome (GOLD analysis project Ga0184639, IMG submission 133155) | Groundwater sediment microbial communities from an aquifer in East River, Colorado, USA - PLM3-1_170_b2 | ecosystem: Environmental > Terrestrial > Soil > Riparian zone | place: USA: East... | reverse complement strand
GCCGGCATGGCGGGATTCTAGCGAGATCCGGATCACCGGGCCGGGGATGGCGAAGCCGAGCGGGAATCTGCGATACTCACGGCCGCCTGCGCGGAACGCCCATGTCAGCACCCGCCCCAGCCAAGCCAAGAGGGACGCGCGTCGCCTGCTCGATGCGCGTCGGCAACGGCGCGAACGGCGTGTACTCCGTCTATCCCGGCGCCGAGCTCAAGTCGATCGGCAGCATCGAGCCGGTCAAGTGGGACAAGGATCCTGCCGGCCCGGTCGTGCAGGGCGTGTTCACGATCATCGGCGAGATGGGCATGACCGGGCAGGTGATCCTGCTCGACCAGGCGAAGTGGGACGCGCTGCAGAAGACCAAGCTCGTGACCCACTTCTATGCCGCCCTGCTCTGGGGCGGCACCCCGCTCAAGGTCGTCGACGACGCGGTGCTGATCGCGAAGCGGGGCTAGCGGCGCTTCTCGCGCTCTCGGTGTAGGGGAGGGCGAAGGTCAGGGAGTCTCGTTCGGCCGGTCGGTGACGTATACCGTACCGGTGAAGCTCGATACGAGGACGCCGTCCTGGCGCGCGACATCGATGCGATAGACGCCGAGCTTGCGTGAGCGCGAGACTTCGATCGCCCTCGCGGTCAGCGTGTCGCCGGCTCTTACCGCGACCTGGTAGGTGATGTGGGCGTCGATCGCCGCGGCGATCACGCCGTGCGAGTTGGACGCGAGACCGAATGCGCTGTCGGCGAGCGCGAACGTCACGCCGCCGTGGCAGGTGCCATTGAAGTTGAGGTGATCTTCGCGGACGGCCAGCGACACGACTGCGTGCCCGGGACCGCCGCCGACCCACTCGATCCCGAGCAGCCGCATGAGCGGATCACGCGCGGCGAGCCGTTCGATGCGCTCTGCCGAAACCCCCTGGCCCGGCGGGCCACCCCCCTTGTCAGGGGGGCCGGTCGGCGAGTCCATCACTCGAAGCCCTCGAATCGCGCGAACCCCGCGACCGGCTCGCGCTCGGTGACAAGCCGGCTCTCCGGCGGGTCGGGATCCGCGTAGCCGAGGCTCATCCCGCACACGACCTGCTCGTTCGCCGGGAGTCCCAGCTCGCCGGCGATCGTCCGCGGGAACTCCATCCACGCCGCCTGCGGGCAGGTATCCAGGCCGCGGGCCCGCGCCGCGACCATGATGCCCTGAAGGAACATGCCGTAGTCGAGCCAGCTGCCCGGCTCGAGGTCTCGCTCGATGGTGAAGATGAGCCCGACCGGCGCGTCGAAGAAGCGGTAGTTCCGGCGGTGCTGCGCGTGCATCCTGGCCTTGTCGCCGCGGCCGATCCCGAGCAGCCCATAGAGATCCCAGCCGATCTTCCGTCGCCGGGCGAGATAGGGCTCGAACCACTTGGTCGGGTAATAGTGGTACTCCGGATGCTCCTCACCGGCGTCGTACGCCGCGGCGACCGCCCGCGAGAGCCGGTCCTTCGCCTCGCCCGACAGCACGTAGACCTTCCACGGCTGGATGTTGCTGCCGCTCGGGGCGCGGCTCGCGACGGCGAGGAGCTCCTCGACCGTCGCCCGCGGCACGGGGCGCGGGAGGAAGGCTCGCACCGAGCGCCGACTCGTGATCGCGCGGTCGACCGCCGCGACGTCGTCGATCGTCGTGGGCGCCTGCGTACGCAGGCGTCGGCCACGCCCCGCGAAGGCGCCGTGCTCCTCGACCTCGTCGGCGAGGGCGGGGACGCCTTCGCCCGTCGTGGCGGTCGTGCGCAGGACCCTGACCTCCCACGGCCCCCGGCGGCGGAGCCGCAGCATCTCGCGCAAGGTGCGCTCGGTGTCCGGGGCGAGCGGCGAGTCGCCCCGGTTCACGACCAGGAGGTCGGCGATCTCGAGCACGCCCGCCTTGATCGCCTGGACGTCGTCGCCGAGGCCCGGCGCGCAGACCACGATGCGCGTGTCGGCGAGCTGCGCGATCTCGACCTCGGATTGCCCGGTACCGACGGTCTCGACGATGATCGCGTCGAACCCGGCGGCGTCGAGGACGTCGATGATCCGGTGCGTGCCGCGCGACACCCCGCCGAGGTGCCCCCGGGAGGCGACGGAGCGGATGAACACCCGGTCATCGCTCCCGTGGCTTCCCATCCGCACGCGGTCGCCGAGGATCGCGCCGCCGGTGATCGGGCTCGAGGGGTCGACCGCGACGACGCCGATGCGACGGCCCCGCGCCAGCCACCCGCCGAGCAGGGCGTTGATGAGCGTCGATTTGCCGGTGCCGGGCGCGCCAGTGATGCCGACGACGTGCGCGCGGCCGGCGTGCGGCGCGAGCGCCTCGCGCAGGCTCGCGGCCGCCGCGGTGTCGTTCTCGACGGCGGTGATCGCGCGCGCGATCGAGCGCCGGTCGCCGGCCAGGATCGGCGCGATGAGCGGCTGCTCGGCAGCGTTCATTCAGGCATCCGACTCAAACCGCCGCCGCGAGACGGGCGGCGATCTCCTCGGGGAACGGCACTGCGCGCCGCGCCTCGGTGTCCATGTGCGCGGCGGTGATCGTCGTCGAGGCGACCTCCTCGCCGGTCTCGACGTCGTACATGCGGTGGGTGAACCGCACGACCTTCGGCTTGACCTCCTCCACCTCCGAGGTGACGCGGATGAGCGCGCCGGGCAGGAGCTCGCGCCGGTAGTACGTGTGCTGCTCGAGCGCCCCCATGCCGCGGCGGTGATCGCGCAGGTAGGAGCCGTTGAGGCCGAAGTTGGCGAGGAGCTGCCAGCTCGCCTCGTCGAAGCGCGCGATGTAGAACTGCACGTTCATGTGGCCGACGTGGTCGGTCTGCCACGGGTAGACCGTGCCGCGCGCGGTCTCGAACTTCGTGCCCATCTAGAGGATCGCCTGCACGTGGCCGAACCCGAGCTCGCGCCGGAGCCGTCCGCAGATCTCGCCGTGCGTGCAACCGGCCTCGGCTGCGGCGACGACCGCGGCGAATACGTTCGCCTTCGGCTCGTGCGCGGCGGCCGCCAGCGCATCGAGCGCCCGCGTCACCGTCGCCTCCGAGCGGCCCGCCTTCCACGCCCTGAACGACGCGATGTGGGCGCGCATCCGTGCCGGGTCGGGCCTGGCGAGCGCCTGGCGCTCCGCCGCGTCCTCCGCGACCTGGTAGCGGTTCACGCCGACGACCGTCTGCTCGCCGGACTCGACCCTGGCCTGGAAGCGGCGCGCCGACTCGCCGATCATCCGCTGCACGAGGCCCGACTCGACCGCCTGGTACATGCCGCCGGCGTCCGCGACGATCCTCATCACCCGGAGGATCTCGGCTTCCATCCGGTCGGTGAGCGCCTCGACGTAGTAGCTGCCGCCGAGCGGGTCGATGACGTCGGTGAGGCGGGCTTCCTCGCGCAGGATGTTCTGGGTGGCGATCGCGACGCGCGCGCCGGCGTCGGTCGGCGTCGACAGCGCCTCGTCGTAGGCGTCGGTGTGCAGCGACTGCAGCCCGCCGAAGATCCCCGCCATGGCCTGCACCGCGACGCGCGCGATGTTGTTGAGCGGCTGCTGGCGGGTCAGGTCGACGCCCGCGGTCTGGCCGTGGAACTTGAACCGCCAGGCGCGCGGATCCTTCGCGCCGAAGCGCTCGCGCGCGACCCGCGCCCAGATGCGGCGGCCGGCGCGGAACTTCGCGATCTCCTCGAAGAACGAGATCGAGATGTCGAAGAAGAAGCTGAAGCGGGGGAGGAACTGATCGGGGTCCATGCCCCGCGCGATGCAATCGTCGGCGGTCTGGATCGCGGTCGCCAGCGTGAACGCCATGGCTTCGGCCGGGGTCGCGCCCGCCTGCTGCATGTGCTGGCCGACGACCGACATCGGATTCCACTTCGGGACGTTCCGGTTGCAGAACTCGATGTGGTCGACGAGGATCCGCCGCGCCCCGGTGAGCGCGATGCGGAAGAACATGTGGTTCGCGACGTAGTGCGAGAGGTAGTCGCTCTGGTTCGAGGTGCCGCTGATCGCGCTCCACGGCACGCCCCGCCGCTGCGCGGTCGCGAGCAGGAAGGCGGCGAGCGTGAACGGGCTCGGGTCGTTCATCGCGCAGGAGGTGCGGGCGAGGTCCACGCCGGCGAGCGCCTCGCCCATGTGCGCGGCCGAGTTCACCACCGTGCCGCAGGTCCCGAGCAGCTCCTCGTGGACCTCGTCCATGTCGTAGCCCCGGAACACCGAGTTGCACGGGATCAGCGAGACGGCGGTGGTGCCGTGGTCGATGAGATCGCGCAGCCGGGCGTTGTAGTCTGCCGGCGTGCCGAGCCCGACCAGCTGGCGCTGGGTCCACGTGCGCCCGCGATGCATCGTCGCGTAGATGCCGCGCGTGTATGGCGGCTGGCCGGGGAAGCCGAGCGCATCGTCGTAGCGGGTGGTGTCCCAGTCGCGCGGCGTGTAGAGCGGCTCGACCGGGATGCCCGAGCGGTTGACGATCGGACGGTCGGCGCCGATTCCCTCGGCGTACTCCGCTTCCCAGCGAGTCTCTGCCCCCCTGTCAAGAAGCGGCGCGAGCCGGGGGGTTTCAACGGGTTTGTTCACATCGCCTCCTACACCATCTCGCGCGCAGCGCGCACCTTCGGCGTCACGTCGCGGACGAACCCCGCGATCTCTTCCAGCGACGCTCCGGGATGGAACACCCTTGCGACGCCGGTCTGGAGCAGCACCACCTCGTCCGCGTCCGGCACGATGCCGCCGACGATCACCGCGACGTCGCCCAGCCCGGCGGCGCGCAGCGCGTCCATGAGCTTCGGCACGATCAGGTGGTCGGTCGCGAGCGAGGAGATCCCGATGACGTCGACGTCCTCCTCGGTGGCGAGCTTGACCACGGCCGCGATCTCCTGCCAGGGCGGCGTGTAGATCACCTCCATCCCGGCGTCGCGGAGATAGGCCGCAACCAGGCGGCTGCCGCGGTCGTGGCCGTCGAAGCCGATCTTCGTGACGAGCACCTTGGGCGGGCTTGCCCCCCTGTCAAGGGGGGGTGCAAGCGAAGCGCGCTGGGAGGTTGCCATCGTCATTCCCTCCCGAGGGGCTCCTTGAGGAGCTGCACGAACCGCTTCGCGATGGTGCGCGGGCTGTCGCGCCCCTTCCGGTACCAGGTCTGCGACCAGTTCAGCGCGCCGAGCAGCATGAGACGGCAACTCCGCCGGTCCACGCCGCGCGCGAGCGGCAAGTCCTGGACGAGATCGACCCAGCGCCGCTCGTAGTCGTCGCGGAGCCGCACCAGCTCCGCGACGACGGAAGGCGCGTCCGCCGGCAGCACGCGGATAACGACCTGGGCGTAGTCGCTCTCCTGCAGCAGGGCTTCGAGATGCGCGATGCACGCCGCCTCGAGGCGCTCCCACGGATCGCGTTTGCCGGCGATCGCCCCGGCGACCGCCTCCGAGATGCGGCGCACCCCTTCGGCATAGACCGCGGCGAGCAGCGCTTCCTTGGTCGGGAAGTGGTAGTAGAGCGAGCCCGGCAGCATGTCCACCGCGCGCACGATGTCCCGCACGGAGGTGCCGTGGAAGCCCTGCGCGCGGAAGAGCCGCGCCGCTTCGTCGAGGATCAGGGGCAGGCGGTTATCGGCGCGCGGGATGCGCGCCGTGCGGGCGGCGAGCGGCATGGGCACAAACCAAACGAATGTTTGTTTTGTACCACGCCGGTCGACCGGCGGTCAAGCCGGGGTGCGCGGATTTACGCCGCCCGCCCGGGTTTCCGGCCGTCGGCCCTTCCGGTGGGTTGACCCACGCGGACCGGCGCGCGCCGCCGGCCCGGGTCCGCAGCGTCCGCCCGCCAGCCGAGCTGCTCGGACAGCGCCCGCGCGAGCTCGGCGAGCGGCGCGCGCAGGTCGCGCAGCTTCTGGTGCGTCATGCGGCTCTTCGGCCCCACGGCGCACATTGAAGCGACGACCTGGCCGGCGTGCCCGAACACCGGCATCGCGATGCAGCGGATGCCCTCCAGGTGCTCCTCGTCGTCGATCGCGTAGCCGGCCGCGCGGATGCGGCGCAGCTCGGCCTCGAACTCGGCGCGCGTCGTGATCGTCTTGGGCGCGTGCCGCTCGAACCGCACGCGCGCGAGCAGCCCCGCCAGCTCGGCCGACGGCAGCCACGCAACGATGGCCTTCGCGACCGCCGTGCAGTGGATCGGCCGCTGCGCGCCGACGTCCTGGACGACGCGCACCGGGCCGTCGTGCTCGCGCTTCGCGACCACCGTCACCGCGCCGTCGCGGTACGCCGCGAGGCTCGCACCCTCGCCGCTGCGGCGGGCGAGCTCGGCGAGGAACGGCTGGCCGATCCGCGCGAGCTGTTCGGGGGCCCACGTCCGGCCGGTGAGCAGGAACGGCTTCGCCGCCAGCTCGTAGCGGCGCGATTCCGGGTCCTGGCGCAGGTACTCCAGGCCGACGAGCGTCTGCAGGAGGTGGTGCGCGGTGCTGCGGTGCAGCCCGGTGCGCCGCGCCGCCTCGGCGAGGCTGATCGCACCGCCGTTGAGGGCGACCGTCTCGACGAGGCGCAAGCCCCGCGCGAGCGACAGGTGGGTCGCGCTCCCCGGCTCCCCGTCCGGACCGTTGCGGTGTTTCATTTTATGAGATTCTTGCACGGCTCCGTTTCAGCAATCAGAATACGCTAGACGTTTCATACCGTCAAAACAACATGGACAACAGGGTTTCATAGTCGATACTAGCGTTCACCGGAGGAGGATCCGATGAGAATCCTGGCAGTGCTCGCACTCGGCCTCGCCTGCTCCCTCGCACACGCGCAGGCGAAGTACACCCTCAAGTTCAACCACGTGCTCGGGCCGAAGGAGCCGTATCACGAGGGCTTCCTCAATTGGGCCAAGGCGGTCGAGGCGCGTACCAAGGGCGGCCTCCGAATCGAGGTATTCCACAGCGCCCAGCTCGGGAAGGAGGAGGACATCCTCGAGCAGATCCGCCAGGGCGCGAATATCGGTCAGAACACCGACTCTGCGCGCATGGGCAACTACATCCCCGGCATCGCGGTGATGAACGGCCCCTATTTCGCCGAGACGCTCGAGGAAGTGGCCAAGCTCCGCAAGGCGCCGACCGTGGTGAAGTGGAACGAGGAGCTGGCGACCCGGTTCGGCTTCCAGGTGGTGTCGTTCAACTGGGTGCAGGGCTACCGCCACTTCTTCACCAACAAGCCGATCCGCAAGCCCGAGGACCTCAAGGGCCTGCGCATCCGGACGCCGCCCGCGCCGATCTGGCAGGAGTCGATCCGCGCGCTCGGCGCCACCCCGGTCGCCATGGCGTTCACGGAGATGTACCCGGGCCTGCAGCAGAAGGCGATCGACGGCGTCGAGCTGGTCTACAACAACATTCCCGGCGGGCGCTTCTACGAGGTGCTGAAGTACGCGAACGAGACGCGCCACATCATGCTCATCAACTTCGAGGTGGTGAGCGCGAAGTGGTTCGCGAGCCTGCCCAAGGAGTACCAGCAGATCCTCGTCGAGGAATGCGACAAGGCGGGCGAGGAGACGTCGCGCAGGATCTTCAAGCTCGAGGCGGAGGTGGAGCAGCAGCTCAAGGGCCGCGGGATGACCATCGTGAAGGACGTCGATCTCGCCGCGTTCCGCAAGGCGGGGGAGAAGGCCTACGAGACGCTGCGGATCCAGGACGCCAAGAACACCGTGCACAAGGAGATCGGGAAATAGGCGTCGGGTAGCGAATGAGGAGGCTCTATGAGCGGGTGATCGCGGCAGAGGCGTTCATTGCCGCCTCGTTCCTCGTGCTCATGGTCGCCCTGATCTTCCTGGGCGCCGTCATGCGGGCGCTGGGCCACCCGGTCAACTGGTCCACGGACGCGGCCACCTGCCTCTTCGCCTGGGCCTGCTTCCTGTGCGCCGACATCGCCTGGCGCAGGAACAGCCTGATATCCGTCGAGCTGCTGGTGCAGCGGCTGCCGGCAGGCCTGCAGAAGGCCTGCCGGATGTTCAACTACCTGATCATCTGCGCGTTCCTGCTCTACGTGATCGGCGTGGGAACGTGGCTCTCCTGGATCAGCCGCGAACGCAGCTTCCAGGGCATTCCTGAGGTCAGCTATTCCTGGGTCACCCTCAGCATGCCCGTGAGCGGCGCGCTTCTACTCATCACGGCTGTACTCAAGATAATGGCCGAGTTCCGCAGCGCGGGACGGTGATGCTGATCGTCGTCGCCGCGTTCGTGCTTTTCCTGCTCCTCGGCATGCCGGTCGCGTTCGCGATCGGCATCTCGGGCGCCCTGTTCTTCGTCCAGCAAGCGAGCCTCCCGGCCGCCATCCCGATCCAGCTCGCCATCTCGCAGACGCAGAACTTCGCCCTGCTCGCAGTGCCGCTGTTCATCCTCGCCGGCAACTTCATGAATAAGTCCGGTATCACCGAGCAACTCCTCAACCTCGCCTCGGTGATCGCGGGACGGCTCAAGGGGGGCCTGGCGCAGGTTTCGATCGCGCTCGCGACGCTGATGGGCGGGGTGTCGGGCTCCTGCATCGCCGACGCCGCGATGCAGACCCGGATTCTCGGGTCGGAAATGCTTCGGCGCGGGTTCTCCAGGGGCTACGCCGCGGGGGTGCTCTCGTACGGCTCGCTGATGACGCCCATCATCCCGCCGGGCATCGGCTTCATCCTGTACGGCACCGTGGGGCAGGTGTCCATCGGGCGGCTCTTCGCCGCCGGGCTCCTGCCCGCGCTCATGCTGTGGGCGGCGCTCGCGCTGACCATCTCGATCACCGCCAGGAAGCGCGGCTACGCGCCCGAACGCAAGACCCGCCCCACCGTGCGGGAGGTCGCCCGCGCGAGTTGGGGCGGCATCTGGGCGATCCTCTTCCCCGTGATCCTGCTGCTCGGGCTGCGCTTCGGCGTCTTCACGCCTTCCGAGATCGGCGCGTTCGCGGTGGTCTACGCCCTCCTGGTGGGTCTGTTCGCCTACCGCCAGCTGAAGGGCGCCAGCTTCACGGAAGCATTGGAGGGAAGCCTGGTGGACGTGGGCGCGGTGATGTTCCTGCTCGCCATGTCGGGGATCTTCGGCTACGGCATCGTGTTCGAGCGCGTGCCCGAGACGATCTCCAGCGCCATGCTCGGGCTCACCGGGAATCCGGACCTGGTGATGATGCTGATCGTCGCCTTCCTCCTCGTCGCCGGCTGCTTCATCGACGGCTCGGTGCTGATCATCATGCTGACGCCGATCTTCCTGCCGCTGGTCAGCGCGCTGGGCGTCGACCCGGTGCATTTCGGGCTGGTGTTCGTCGTCGCGATCACGATCAGCAACTTCACCCCGCCGGTGGGCGCGGCGATGTTCGTGGTGTGCTCGATCCTGAAGTGTCCGGTGGGCGAGTACACCCGGGAATCGCTGCCGTTCCTGATCGCGGTGTCGCTGGTCGCTCTGGTCCTGATCTTCGTGCCGGATGTCGTGCTGTTGGTGCCGGATCTGATTTTCGGCAAGGACTAGCACCGATCGAACTGGTCGCGCCACAACGGCGGACGGGCCGCGCGGCCTGCCGAAGGCGATGCTCGCGGCGCGCCGGCGCCTCCGGCGTCTCGCTTCCCTCGCTTAGGTGTTCTGCCAGTCGAGCTTGAACTCGAGCGGGGGAGGGGTCCAGGCGGCCATCGCGTCGAGCAGACGCTCGGGGTCGGGCGCGTCGACGACCAGTCCGCGGTGCGACGCGCGCAGCAGGCCCTCCACGACCGCGCGATCGAACTGCGCGAGCAGGCCGTCGAAGTAGCCGTCGGCGTTCACCAGGCCGCAGGGCTTGCGGTGGATGCCGAGCTGCGCCCAGGTGATCATCTCGCAGATCTCCTCGAGCGTGCCGTAGCCGCCCGGCAGCGCGGCGAAGCCGTCGGCGAGCTCCGCCATGCGGGCTTTCCGCTCGTGCATCGAGCGGACGACGATCAGCTCGGCGAGATCCCCGCCCTCGTACGCGAGTTCCTTCTTCTGCAGCGCCGCCGGGATCACGCCGACGACGCGGCCGTGCGCGCCGCGCGTGGCCGCGGACAGCGCCCCCATCAGCCCGACGCGTCCGCCGCCGAAGACGAGTGTGATCCCGCGCCGCGCGAGCGCTTCGCCCATGCGGCACGCGGTTTCGGCGAAAACCGGCCGGTCGCCGGCGTTCGCGCCGCAGAAGACGCAGAGGGATCTCAAGTGCGACGGATCTCGTCAGAACTCGCCGCTCGAGAGCCACCGGTCGATCTGGTCGAACCGGTCGACGCCCCAGAACGGCTCGCCGTCGACGACGACGTACGGCGAGCCGAACGCGCCGAGCGCGATTGCCTTGTCGACCTCGGCCTTCGTGAGGTCCTTCACCGCCTGGTCGTTGATCCCGGCGCGGACCTCGTCGGCCGGTAGCCCGAGCCTTGCGGCGACGGCGATCGTGTTCTCGGCGTTCGAGGTGTCGACGTCCTCGAGGAAGTACGCCGCGTACAGCGCGCGGGCGAGCTCCTTCGCGCGCTTGGGATCTTTGGCGTTCAGCCAGTAGAACGCGCGCGTCGGCGCGACCGAGGCGATCGGGAAGTTGGTGGGATGCCGGTACGGCACGCCGTGGAAGCGCGCGCTCCGCAGGAAGTCGCGCTTCGCGTAGTCGCCCTTGAGCGGGATCGACGGCAGCGGCTGCTGGCCGGTCACCTTCATCACCGCCCCGAGCAGGTAGGGGCGCCAGAGCGCCTCGCGACCGTGCTTCGCCGCGAGCGCGTCGATCTTGTGACTCGCGAGGTAGCCGTAGGGCGAGGAGAAATCGAAGTAGAAGTCGATCGGTGCCGGCATGGGATCTCCTTTCTAACCGCCGCCTCCGAGCCCGGTCATTGGGACTCGACCAGCTGGATCTCGACCTTGATCGCTTCGGGCGGCTTGGTGCCGGGGACTCGCGCCGGCTTGACGGCCCGCAGGACCGCCGTGATCTCCAGCGCCACGTTGCGCATCATCTGGATCTCCTCGATCAGCTGCGCACGGCTCTTGCCCGCGTGGCGGGAAGCGCCCACTGCGAGCACCACCCGCTCCGGCTCCCAGTCGCCGGTGTAGCCGTAATCGGCCCGGAAATACGCGAGCTGGGAGAAATAAAGGAACGAGTTCGGGTAGTACCGGCGGACGTGAGTCGGATCCTCGTCGGCGGCGTCGCTCGCGCCGTGGGGAACGCGAAAGACCGCCTTCGCGCCCGGCGTCGCGATGCGATGCAGCTCCTGCATCAGCGCGAGCGGGTCGCGCAGATGCTCGAGCACGTGGCTGCCGAGGAACTCGTCGATCGAAGCGTCGGGAAAGGGCAGCGCGGTGCTGCGGCAGCGGTCGAGGTCGGCGACCACGTCGACGCCGGGCAGCCACCGGCCGTCCAGATTGATCCAGCCCTGGAGGATCGTCTTGCCGCAGCCGAGATGCAGGCGACGGACCGCGGGCTCGGGACCGGCGGCCTGCGGCGTCCCGCGCCGGCGCAGATTCCGGATCAAAGCGCCAAGCATCGGTGTCCTAAGGAACGCGCGGGCGGCTCGCTGCCATCACTCGCCCGCGATCGCCCGCCCGATGACCAGTCGCTGGATGTCGTTCGCGCCCTCGTAGATCTGGCACACGCGCACGTCGCGATAGATCCGCTCGACCGGGAAGTCGTTCACGTAGCCGTACCCGCCGTGGATCTGGATCGCGTCCGAGCACACCCGCTCGGCCATCTCGGCGGCGAAGAGCTTCGCCATCGACGCCTCCTTGAGGCAGGGCCGTTTGGCGTCGCGGAGGCTCGCGGCGTGGAGCGCCATCTGGCGCGCGACCTCGATTTGCGTCGCCATGTCGGCGAGCCGGAAGCTCACTGCCTGGTGCTCGATGATCGGCTTGCCGAACGCCTCGCGGCTCTTCGCGTACGCGAGCGCCGCCTCGTACGCGGCCCGTGCCATCCCCACCGCCTGCGCGGCGACGCCGATGCGCCCGCCTTCCAGATTCGAGAGCGCGATCCGGTACCCGTCGCCCTCGGTGCCGAGGAGATTCTCGCGGGGAATCCGGCAGGCTTCGAACGCGACCTGCGCCGTGTCGGAGGCGCGCTGCCCGAGCTTGTGCTCGACGCGGTTGACGACGTAGCCCTTGGCGTCGGTCGGCACGATGAACGCGCTGATCCCCTTCTTGCCGGCTTTCCGGTCGGTGACCGCGAAGACGATCGCGACGTTGGCGTGCTTCCCGGTGGTGATGAACTGCTTGACGCCGGTGAGGACCCATTCGTCGCCCACGTGATCGGCGCGCGTGCGGATGGCGGCCGCGTCCGAGCCAACGTGCGGCTCGCTCAGGCAGAAGCAGCCGAGCAGCTCGCCGCGCGCGAGCTGCGGGAGCCACCAGTTCTTCTGGCCCTCGCTGCCGAAGTTGAGGATCGGTCCGCAGACGACCGAGTTCTGCACGCTCATGATCGTCGAGCAGGAGCCATCGCCGGCCGCGACCTCCTCCAGCGCGAGCGCGAGCGAGACGTGGTCGAGCCCGGCGCCGCCCCAGCGCTCCGGCACGCAGACGCCGAACAGGCCGAGCCCTGCCATCTCGTTGAGCGCCGGCCGCGGGAACGTCGCGTTCCGGTCCCACTCCGCGGCATTCGGCGCCAGGCGCTCGCGCGCAAAGGCGCGGACCGAGTCGCGGAGCGTTTCCTGCTCGGGCGTGAGCAGCATCGGGCCCCTCCTTCAGGCGGCCGCCGCCGCGCGTTTCTGGAGCATGCGCAGATGGCCGCCCAGGAGCGCGGCGGGCACGACGGCGAGATCGCCGGCGAGCCGCAACCAGAGGGGCAGCTCCTGCGAGAACGCGATGAGCACCGCCTCGCCGAACACGAGCGACGCCACGCCGACCGCGAACGCGTTCGCGTACTCCGAGTGGTTGGCGAAGCGCGCAGCGACGTACCCGCCGAGCGCGGTGCAGCACAGCCCCCCGACCATGCCGAGGAGCAGCCATCCGGCCGAACGGTCGACCAGCGAGGCGACCTCCTCGGGCGAGATCCCGCCCGCGGCGAGGCTGACCCCCGCGATGACCGACAGCAGGGTGGAGACCACCATCGTCGCGAAGATGTCGACCCCGAACCCGAGGGCAATCGCGCCGAGCGAGGAGCGCCGCCGGGAACTGGGCGGATCCTTGACCGGCGAGCCGGGCGGGGTGTAGGGATTGCTCATCGCCTGAGGACCAAGGTTCCGGCGTTCCTCTTCTAGACGAGCTCCAGCGCCACGGCGGTCGCTTCGCCGCCGCCGATGCAAAGGCTCGCGATCCCGCGCTTGCCGCCGTACTTCCGCAGCGCGCCGATGAGCGTGACCATGATGCGCGCACCGGACGCGCCGATCGGGTGTCCGAGCGCGCACGCTCCGCCGTGCACGTTGACTTTCCCGTGCGGCAGCCCGTGCTCCTTCATCGCCGCCAGGGTCACGACCGCGAACGCCTCGTTGATTTCGTAGAGGTCGACGTCGCGCGCCTTCCAGCCGGTCTGGTCGTAGAGCTTCCGGATGGCGCCGACCGGCGCGGTCGTGAACCAGGCCGGCTCCTGCGCGTGGGTCGAGTGCCCGACGATGACCGCGAGCGGCTTGAGCCCCAGGTGCTCGGCCGTGGAGCGGCGCATCAGCACCATCGCCGCCGCGCCGTCCGAGATCGACGAGGAGTTCGCCGCCGTCACCGTGCCGTCCTTGCGGAACGCGGGCTTCAGCGTCGGGATCTTCTCGAAGTTCGCCTTGAACGGCTGCTCGTCCGCCTCGACGAACCGCTCCTCCTTGCCGACCTTGATCGCGATCGGCGTCATTTCCCACGCGAACCAGCCCTCGCGGTTCGCGGCCTGCGCGCGCTCGAGCGAGGCGATCGCGAACCGGTCCTGCTCGTCGCGGGTGAACTGGTACTTCGACGCGCACTCCTCGGCGAACGTGCCCATGAGGCGGCCCGTCCCTTTATCGTCCCGGTCGTACGCATCCTCCAGGCCGTCGTAGAACATGTGGTCGATCACCTGCTGGTGGCCCATCCGGTAGCCCGCGCGCGCCTTCGGCAGGAGATAGGGTGCGTTGGTCATGGATTCCATGCCGCCCGCGACCATGACGTCGTTCGTGCCCGCGGCCAGAGAATCGTGCGCGAGCATCGCCGCCTTCATGCCCGAGCCGCACATCTTGTTGACCGTCGTGCAGCCGGTCGCGAGCGGCAGCCCCGCGCCGATCGAGGCCTGTCGCGCCGGCGCCTGGCCCTGTCCGGCGGGCAACACGCAGCCCATGATGACTTCCTGCACCTGCTCCGGCTTGAGCTGCGCGCGCTCGACCGCCGCGCGGATGGCGGCTGCGCCGAGCTCGGGCGCGGCGAAGCCCTTGAGCTCGCCCTGGAAAGCGCCCATCGGCGTGCGGGCGACGGAGACGATCACGATCGGGTCGTTCAGCATGGGAGCACCTCGGTCTGGCCGCCGCGGCGGGCCGCGGCACGAACGGAATTTATACGGCTTTGCGGTCGAGCGCGAGCCAGGCGGCCAGCGCCCCGAAGGCGCCGCCGAGGAACCACCGCTGCGCCTTCAGCCAGACCGGCCGCCGCGTGAACCACAGCGCGACGAACCCCGCGGCCGTGACGACCGAGAGATCGACCGCCGCCGCGGTCGCGAGCTGGACCGCGCCGAGCACGAGGCTCTGCGCCAGGACCGAGCCCGCAGCGGGATCGACGAACTGCGGGAAGAGCGACAGGTAGAAGACGGCCACCTTGGGGTTGAGGAACGCCGCCATGAACGCCTGGCGAAGCAGCGCGCCGTCGGCGGCGGGGGGAAGCGGCCGGGCCTCGAAGCTCAGGCCATCGCCCCGGATGGTGGTCCACGCGAGCCACAGCAGATATGCGGCGCCCGCGAGCCTGATTAGGTCGAAGGCGAACGGAATCGCCAGGAGGACGACCGACAGCCCGAGCGCGGCGAAGAGCGCGTGCACCGCCAGCCCCGCAGTGACGCCGAGCATCGAGAAGTAGCCCGCCCGCCGGCCCTGCGCGAGCGTGCGCGAGATCAGGTAGAGCCAGACCGGCCCCGGCGTCAGCGCCAGGACGAGCGACGCGATCGCGAAGAGGGCGAGCGTCTGCGCGTCGAACATCTCAGCTCGTCTCGCCGAACAGCTCCCGCCCGATCAGCCACCGCCGGATCTCGGAGGTGCCCGCCCCGATCTCGTAGAGCTTGGCGTCGCGCCACAGGCGTCCGGTCGCGTACTCGTTGATGTAGCCGTTGCCGCCGAGGCACTGGATCGCCTCGCCGGCCATCCACGTCGCCTTCTCCGCGGCGTAGAGGATCGCGCCGGCCGCGTCCTTGCGGGCGCTTGTTCCGACAGCGTCGCCCCGGTCGAGCATTTGGCCGACGGCGTAGACGTACGAACGGCACGCCGAGAACGTCGCGTACATGTCGGCGAGCTTGCCCTGCATGAGCTGGAACTCGCCGATCGGCTGCCCGAACTGCTTCCGGTCGTGCACGTACGGGATCACGACGTCGAGGCACGCGGCCATGATGCCGAGCGGCCCGCCGGCGAGCACCGCGCGCTCGTAGTCG
>Ga0184639_10000474_pt1 | contig 15501 bp, 20 predicted proteins | sample PLM31_170_b2_FD_133155 | JGI IMG/M metagenome (GOLD analysis project Ga0184639, IMG submission 133155) | Groundwater sediment microbial communities from an aquifer in East River, Colorado, USA - PLM3-1_170_b2 | ecosystem: Environmental > Terrestrial > Soil > Riparian zone | place: USA: East... | reverse complement strand
GAGAACCTGTCGACGAAGAAGATGAAGACGGATCCGGAGGGACGGCTCGTCCTCCCGTTCCAAGGCATGCGCGCCGTGAAAGACGTCGTCATGATGAACCTCTAGTCCCGGTTCGATCCGACGAGACTCACGCGGCTTTCGACGCGCCGAGAGCGCGCAAGGCGAGCTGAAGCTTATCGGGGTCCTCCAGAAACGCGGCGATGACTGCCACGAGGAGCGCGGCGGTCGACCAGACCTCGATCATGACGTCCGAGTCCATCCCGAAGGACCATTCGATGGGGCCCGCCATGGGTCACGTCACCGTCGACGGGTCCGCTGCGGGAGCGCCGCAGTGGCCGCAAAACCGGGACGTCACGGGCCTCACTTCGCGATGTCCTTGAGCTTTCCAGCGAGCTCGGAGAGATCCATTCCCGTCAGGGCCTTCACGAGGGCCGGGGCCGTCGCGGCGATGTCCACGACGCTGCTCACGAGCTGGGACGGCCCGCGCTCCCCCATGATGATCAGCTTCTGGGTCGTCTCGAGGGACTTCGCGGCGTTCGCGACGATCTCCGGCAACTTCTCCACGATGAGCTGCGTGATGGCCGCGCGGCCATACTGCTCCCAGGCCTCCGCTTTCGCCCGCATGGCCTCCGCCGTGGCGAGCCCTGTCGCCTTGATCGCATAGGCCTCCGCCTCGCCTTTGAGGCGGATGATGTCTGCCTCGGCCGTGCCCTCCTGGCGGATCCGCTCCGCCTCGCCCGCCGCGGTGCGCGAGAGCCGCTCACGCTCGCCTTCAGCGACGAGGATCGCACGTTCCTTCTCGCCCTCCGCCATCAGGATCAGCTTCCGCTTCTCGCCATCCGCCGTGGCGGCAACCGCATCGGCCTGCGTCCTTGCAGGGACGACCTGCGCGGCAATCTGCTCTTGCTCTCGCCGCCGGACCTCCTGCTGTTGGACGAGGACCTCCTGTTCCTTCGCCCGGATGTCGACCTTCCGCTGTTCGACGATTAGCTCCTGCTGACGCTTCGCGGTCTGCAGTTGGAATGCAATCTCCTTGTTCGCCCGTTCGACCTCGACCTGGGTCTCCGACTGCTGCTTGATGATGTCCCGGTCGCGGTGGTACTGGGCGACGTTCGCCTCCGCTTCCGCGTTCGCCTTCTCCGCCTGCTGGGCCGCCTGCGCCTCGGCGATTGTGGCCTCGCGGTTCGCGCCGGCCTTTCCCATCCGGGCGTCCCGTTTCACCTCTTCCGTCCGCTTCACGCCGAGCGCGTCGAGGTAGCCCTGGGCGTCTTCGATCTCCTTGATTACGAAGGATCGGATTTCGATGCCCATGTTCTTCAGGTCGTTCCCCGCCATCCCGAGGATCTTCGACGCGATCGCGTCCCGGTCCGAGTTGACCTCCTCGACGGTCAGGGTCGCGCACACCCCTCGGACGTGACCCTCGAGTGTCTTCAGCGCGATCTCGTCCACCTGTTGCTCCGACTTCCCAAGGAGGTTCTCCGCGGCCGTGTTCAGCGTCGCTTCGTCCGAGGAGATTTTCACTTGGGCGACGGCCTTGATGTTGATCTTCGCGCCCGATCGCGCGACGTCCGTCACGATATCCGGCACAACGAGATCCAATGTCCGCACGTCGAGCCGGAGCCACTTGACCGACTCGAGGACGGGGATGATGACTTTCGCCCCGCCGGAGATCACCTTGTATCCGCGACCACCGGCTCCCCGCTGCTTCCGGCCGTAGACGACCATCGCCATGTTCGGGGGCACCTTCTTGTACCGACTTGCCGCGATTGCGATCGCAATGAAGACGCCAGCCACAAGTACGATTACCACAAGTCCGAAGTCGATCCCGTTTGCCATGCGTAACCCTCCCTACACCCGATGCACCTTGACCGAACTGCCGACAACTGCGTCGACCATCACATGCTCGTCCGTCCCGATTGTCTCCTCCGAGATCGCCTGGAGGAGCGTCCGTCCGCGGGCGTCCGTAATCACGACGACCTGTCCCGGTTGACCGGGCTTGATCGGGATGATTACCTGTCCCTTGTAGCCCACGATCTCCGCCAGATTCACTTTCGTCTCAGCCTGGGTCTTGACGAAGATGTTCAGCATGAGGAGCCAGACGCCTCCCGCAGTGAAGGTCGCCAGGACGACGGCGAGAATCGGGGTCAGGAGCGACCCGAAGGCCAGGGACTCGAGGATCGTCCCGTAGGCGCCGAACGCCGTCCCGAACACGCCGATGACGGGCAAACTGATGGGGCTCAAACCCGTGTCCACGCCCGTGTCCACATCTCCCCCGACATCGAAGAAGTCCCCGATGTCCCCCAGGACGACGACGATGAGCAGGAAGGCTAGGAAGACGATCATGAGGATCGTGTATGAGCTCATCGCGACGCCGAAGAATTCGACCATCGTCTCACGGTTCCTTGGGACCCCGCCAGTCCCGCGTCATGTTCTGATTCTTCTTTGGCGGTAGCTTGACGGGTTCCCTCGGTCTCGCCGTTGCCTTGCCGCAATTCGAGCAGAAGGCGTCTACTCGCTTCAGGGCCGTTCCGCAGTGCGCACAAAAGACTCGGTCGGTCTTCCCCGCCTTCCCGGATGGGGCGGCCGGTTTCGCTTTTCCCGATTCGGGTGCACGGACCTCAGGGCCCGTTAGCGACGGAGGCCGCGAGGCCCGCGGGGGGCCTTCGAAAACTGCACCGCACTCCGTGCACTTCGTGGCCGTCTCGGTCACCAGGGACCCACAGATCGGGCACACGTACCCGCGGAACACGACGCCGCGCCGACCGAACCCCAGGTCCCGATTCTCGTTGAACACGAGGTCTCGACCGGGGTCGAACTCGAGCGGTCGCCGGATGTCGAACTGTAGCGGACGGCCCGGCTCGAACTCGAGTTTTCGGTCCGGATTGAAATTCAGGAGGCCGTTCATGGTCCCCTCCACGCTCCCCTCGAATGACATTCCGAGCCCGCGTCATAAACGTTGTGTAGGAAATCCTCGGTCCTACACGAGGACGCGGCGTTCTTCTTTCACGACGTTCAGGACGACTTGGGTGTACGTGTTCTCAACGTAGTCCATCGAACCGAGCCGCTTGATGAACGTGTCGAGCTCCCGCGTGTTCTTCAACCGGACGACGACGATCGAGTCCCATTCGCCCGTCACGTCGTACACATGGGTCACGCGGTCGTCCTTCGCGATCCGCCGCTGGACCTCGAGCAGCTTCCCCTTGTGGATCTTCACCCCGACGACCGCGAGGACGTCGTATCCCAAGCGCGATTCGCTCAGGAGCGGAGCGTATCCGGAGATTACGCCCTCCTCCTCGAGCTTCCGGACCCGGTTCGAGACCGTGCTGAGGCTCGCGTCGACCGCCTTCGCGATCTCCCGGAACGACTTCCGGGCATCCGCATTGAGGAGGCGGAGGATCCGCACATCGAGTTCATCGAGGACCGGCGAAGTCATACTGTCCCCCTTTCGCTTCGGACGCACGATGCGCGCAGTGCACGCGCGGCGTGTGCTCGAGATCGAACATTGTTTCGATTGCTTTGAAGATTTCGGTCATTTGTACGATTTCCTCGGCTAACAGTTTATATATGTTCATATTTCTGCCGAAGATACACGACGGATTCGTGTCGTCCGTCACGGCGGGAAGGAGATGGCGATTGCATCGAGTACACCGGCGAAGTCGAAGAAGATGACCGTGGCTTCCGTGCTGAAACAGATCGAGAGCGAGAAGATCCGCTGGATCGACCTTCAGTTCGTGGACGTGCTGGGGGCGCTCCAACACATCACGATCCCCTCGACCTCGCTCGGCCCGGAGGAGTTCAAGCGGGGCGTTGGCAAGTTGGACGGTTCCTCGATCAAGGGGTTCAAGGAGATCCACGAGTCCGACATGGTGATGAACCCCGATCCGGCGAGCTTCGCGGTCCTCCCTTGGTACGAAGGGGAACACAAGACCGGACGGTTCTTCGTCGACGTCTACGAAGGAGCGAGCCACGAACGGTTCACGCGGGATTCGCGGTATATGGCCCAGCGGGCCTCGCAGTTCGCCGCGGACCAAGGCTTCGACACGACGTACTGGGGCCCGGAGATCGAGTTCTTCGTGTTCGATGGGATCCGGCTCCTTCCGTCCGCCGACAGCGTGCGGAACCCGTGGTCCGGCGCCGGATACGAGATCATCTCCCGCGAGGCTCCGTGGAACAGCGGAGACGGGAAGGATTTCCCCATCCGGTTCAAGGAGGGCTACTATCCCGCGCCGCCTGTCGACAGCCTCCAAGACTTCCGGAATGAGGCATGCCGCGTCCTGATCGATTCGTTCGGGCTCACGCTGGACGCGCACCATCACGAGGTCGCGACCGCGGGCCAGTGCGAGATCGACATGCGCTTCGATGAGCTCGTCCCGATGGCGGACAACGTCGTCACGTATCGCTACGTGATGAAGATGGTCGCGCACAAGATGGGCATGCTGGCGACGTTCATGCCGAAGCCGATCTTCGGCGACAACGCGAGTGGGATGCACGTCCACCAGAGCCTCTGGTCGAAGGGCAAGAACGTGATGTACGATCCGAACGACGAGTACGCGGAGATCAGCCAGACCTGTCGATACTACATCGGCGGTCTCATGGACCACGCCCGGAGCCTTTGCGCGTTCACGAACCCGACGACGAACTCCTATCGCCGGCTCGTGCCCGGATACGAGGCCCCCGTCTTCATCGCCTGGTCGAGGCGGAACCGCAGCGCGAACATCCGGATTCCGATGTACTACAAGGGAATCGAGGCCGCGAAGCGGATCGAGTATCGGACGCCGGATCCCGCGTGCAACCCATACCTCGCCTTCGCCGCGATGCTGTGCGCGGGCTTGGACGGCGTGAAGCGAAAGATCGATCCCGGGAACCCGGTCGACGAGGACCTGTACCACCTCAGCGCCCACAAGCGGAAGGAGTACGGGGTCCGCGAGCTTCCCGGCTCCCTAAAAGAATCGATCGAGCACCTGCAAACGGACTACATGTTCCTGAAGACGGTATTCCCGCAGGACCTCCTCGAGAAGTACGAGGAGCTGAAGCTCGACGAGCACCTGCAAACCTCGCTGCGGCCCTCGCCGTACGAGTTCTATCGGTACATGGACGCCTGATCTTGGTGGGGCCGAGGACAGCGTTCATGGTGCACCGTGGGGTCCCGCCGATTCGGTGCGTACCCTCGCCTCGCGCGTCGCGATCGTCGGGAGCCTCCTCTTCCTGATCGTGTGAATCGTCGCCGCGCTCGTAGCGACCGCGGCCCTAGTCGCCGGGAACTTCGGACTCGCAGCAACCCTCGCTCGACCGGCCTGGACGATGGACCTCCCGTTGATTGGATTCCTCGGCCTCATGGTCCTCGGCCTCGCGATGCATTTCATGCCGCTCTTCGCGGGTCGAGAACTCCGCAGCCCCCTTGCGGCGACGATCGTGGTCGTCTTGGCGATGGCCTCCATCGGAGTTTCCCTCGGCTCTTCCCGCCTCTTGACCTGGGGCCGCTCTCTGTGGCTCGCGTCCGCCAGCCTGTTCGTCGGCCCGGTCCTTTGGAGTCTGAATTCGAGCGCGGTGACCACACGGCCCGGAGGCAGTCGCGAGGGCCTGCGGATCGTCGATCGACGCTCCGCCTTCATTACCCGCGCCTCGGCGGTCTATCTTCTCGCGGCTTCGGCCGGGTTCGTTCTGGTCTCCCCTGGCGGTCGCCCCCTGATCCCCGCCCTCGGCCCGTACGGGAGCTCCGTCTTCCATCTGCTCGCGGTCGGGTTCGTCGGCCTCGCCCTCATCGGTCTTGCGTCCCATCTTCTCCCTCGACTCTTGGACGCGGTTCCATCCGCGCTGTGAAGACGCTGACGGTCCTAGCGATTACGGGTCCCGCGGGGTCGCGCTCACGATCCCTTATGCCGGCACGGACGGTCCGGCCCGGTTCCTGTTTTTCGGGTTTGCCCTAATCGAAGGGACTGCTGCGGTCTTGTTCGCGTTCTTCCTCGTGTCGATCGCCCAGGACCGTCCTGCACACCGACCCGCGGTTGCCTTCTTTGTGGTCGGAAGCTTTGTTTCGTCCCTAGCGTGGGCTTGGGTGTGTTCCTCGCTGGCTTCTCGGGAACCGCCCTCCACTCCTCGTCCGCCTATGACTGGATTACCCTCCGCGGATTCGCAGGATCGCTCGTCTTCGGGATCACTCACGAAATCCTCCCGCCTTATGCGAGGAGGGGTGTTCGTTCATGGCGGATCGCGGCCGGGGCGCATGGAGTCCTCGCGACCCTCGGCTTGGTCCTCGTGATTCTCTCGCAGGTCCTCTCCCTGGCGGGTTATCCGCGGTCATCGGCCGCGGTCGGCCTCAAGGGCTTTGGTCTCCTGCTCGGAATGGTCCTCAGCTATGCGATAGGAACCTTCCAGACTCTGGCGACGACCTCTCCGCCTCTCGAAATGGTCCCCTCGCGGCGCTAACCCGCTGCTTAAATCTTCCGAGCCGCCATCCACGCGGTCGCGAGCACGATCCCGCCGACGAGGTAGCCCAGAAGGGCGACCCCCATGAGGGCCGCGAGCGGAACCACGATGGGTTCCAGGATGTTCGTGTGCACGTAGGGGATGTCGCCCACATGACCACCGCCTCCAAGACTCGTGGGCAAGAGCGCGGCTCCCGCCTGGAAGCCGCCCCACGCCATCAGGAGCGTCGCGGCGGCTGCTCCAATCCCGCCGAGGATCAGGTGGATCCAAGCCCCGATGCTCCGTCTCCCGGACAATGGGGCACCCATCGTCACCTCGAGGTGTTGGTAGAATAGGGCGCTCAGACCGATTCCGACGATTCCGATCAGCAGGTAGGAGAGCAAGCCGACCACAAACCAAGTCCCAGCGCCGCCTCCCGCAACGATCCGGGAGGAGGCCGGCCCGAGGGCATAGTTGCCCATCCCCGCGAGGACGTTGCCCAGGACCAACAGGGCAATGATCAGCCACGCGGCTCCGCCCAAGACGAACGTCAGGCCGATGAACCGGCCCGCCCACACACTCCGCGTCGCCTCCATGGCACATCCCAAGCCGGGGAATCCGGATAATTGTTCCGTATGTACGTTACGGAGGCGGTCGTACCTGCCACTCGGGCGCTGGTTTAAGTCGAACGATGTCTCTCTCGGCCGGCACCATGGCGGAGGCGAAGGACGACATCACGGAGGAGCGCCGCATCCTCAAGAAGGCGGGCGTCCTCGACGACAAGCTCCTCGACCGGATGGATATCTTCCCGGGCGACCGAGTCCGCTTCCGTTTCTACTATCCGCACTCCGGCTTCGAGGAGATCATCGGCCATTTTCTCGGGTTCTACACCCTGTACGAGGGGCCCGAAGGCGGCGGCGACCTGAACCTCGTCATCCGACTCGTGAAGGATGGCCGCACGACGGTCGTCTACAAGGACCGGAACTACCTGGAAGAGTTCGAGGTCATCGAGCCGAACCTCGACGTCCGGGACCAGATTCGGGACCTTGACGCCCGCCACGGGCGGCACGTCGGGCACGAGTTCGGCTGAGCCTCTCGCGGTCGGGGGCCGTCCCCGAGATTCGAGCGAGCGGCATGGTGGCCGTTAATCCTCCCGGTGAAACCTTCGGCTTCATCCATCGCAACCCAATATCGAATCGGGGAGCCGAGTGCTCTGGATACAGTTTGGGAACGTGAAAGAAGGGAGAATGAAAGAATTCCAGGAATGGACGAAGAAGAACGAAGGGCTTTTGGAGAAGCACGCCCCGAAAGGATGGAGCTACCGCGGGACTTTCGGGACCGTCCTCGGGTTCGGTCGGCATGATACGGCGCTCCTGATGGAGTGTGGCAAGTACGGAGATTTCGACGCGCTTCGGGAGCACAACGACCCGACCTGGAATCGCTTGAACGAGGAAGCGGGCGATTTCTTCCTCCCGGGAGCGGCGAAGCGATCCTCCTCCATGAAATCGGCGACGTCAAGATCATGAAACCGAAGAAGCCCAAGAAGTGACCGGCCCCGGGGCGAGGGCATCGAAGAGCCAATCAATATCGGTTCACGCCTTGGGCGAGGGCCCGGAGCCGGGCGATTCTTTCCTCGACGGGCGGGTGCGTCCGGAACATGCGGACGTAGGCTCCTCCCTGGAACGGGTTCACGATGAACAGGCTCTGGGATGCCGGGTTGCCGAACGTCAAGGGTCGGCGGCGGTTCGCGACTTCGAGCTTCTCCAGCGCGGAGGCGAGGGCGAGCGGCTGTCCGATTGTCGTCGCGCCGGTGTAATCCGCTTTGTACTCTCGGCTCCGCGAGATGGCGAGCTGGACGAGGACCGCCGCGATCGGAGCGAGGATGAGGCCCACCACCGCGAGGATCATGGCCGCGCCGTTGCCATTCCGGTCCCGTGAACCCCCGAAGAGGCTGTTCCACCAAAACACCCGAGCCATGATCGAGATGGCGCCCGCGATTGTCGCGGCGACGGACATGACCAAGATGTCGCGATTCCGGACGTGGGACACCTCGTGGGCGAGGACACCACGTAGCTCGTCCTCAGACAGGAGGTGCAAGATGCCTTCGGTGACCGCGACGACTGCGTGCTGTGGGTTCCGCCCGGTCGCGAAGGCGTTCGGCGTCTGGGTCGGGACGATCGCCACCTTCGGCATGGGGATGTTCGACTGCTGGGCGACCTGTCGGACGATTCGGTAGAGTCCCGGCGACTCCGCCTCCGTCACGAGTTTCGCCCGATACGACCACAGGACGATCCGGTCCGAGGCGAAGTACGCAACCGTATTCATCAGGGCGGCGAACGCGACGAACAGACCGATGCTGACGAGGGGGTCGCCTCCGAGGAAGCCGCCGATCGCCCAGCCGAAGATCACAAAGATGCCGGTCAGCAGGACAAAGAGGGCGAATGTCCGCAGGTACGCTCCCATGACTCCACTCCCCGTCTTTCGGTACCCCTAGGGACCCGCACGTCGGATATGAAGTTGATGCGGGCACGCCCCGACTGCCACCCTTCTAAAGTCCGAGGACCTGCGCGTACCCTTCCATGTCCATGAATCCGTGGCCGCTCACGTTGAACGCGATGACCTTCCGTTCGCGGCGCTCTTTGCACTTCATCGCCTCATCGATCGCGCAGGCGATGCTGTACGCGCTCTCCGGGGCGGGCAGGAATCCTTCCGCCTGCACGAACTGGCGGGCTCGCTCGAACACATGGCGCTCGTCCTCCGGGTAGGCGACCGTGTCGATGTAGCCGAGGTGCCGGAGCAAGGAGAGGATCGGGGAGCAGCCGTGGTACCGCAGGCCATCTCCCTTGACCGGTCGCATCTCCGTCTTGTGCCCGAGCGTGTACATCTTCAGGAGCGGGGTGAGCTCCGCGTGATCCGCGAAGTCGTAGCGGTATTCGCCCTGCAGGTTCGGGGCCACGGCGCTTTGGGCCGCGACGAACCGGATCTCCTTCCCGTGGATCGCGTCCGCGAGGAACGGAAGGGTGAAGCCGCCGAAGTTCGAACCGCCGCCAAGGCAGGAGACCATCACGTCGGGATAGACGCCGATGTGCTCGAACTGTCGTTGCGTCTCGAGGCCGATGACCGTCTGGTGGAGGAGGACGTGATTCAGCACGGACCCGAGGCAGTAGATCGCCTTCGCGTCCCGCCGGGCATCTTCGAGTCCCTCGGACACCGCGATGCCCAGGGAGCCCGGATGGTTCGCCTGCGTCGCGAGGAGCGCGCGGCCCACGTTCGTCTCGGCGCTCGGTGAGGCGTGGACGGTCGCTCCATAGAGCTTCATGAACTGTCGCCGCTGGAGCTTCCAGTCGTGGACGGCGCGGACCCAATAGATCGTCGTCTTCAGTTCCACGAGGCTCGCGGCATACGCGAGGGCGGTGCCCCACTGGCCGGCTCCGGTCTCCGTCGTGAGCCGCTCATATCCTTCCTGCTTCGCATACCATGCCTGGGCGAGGGCGGTGTTCACCTTGTGGCTTCCCGTCGGGCTGAAGAACTCCGTCTTGTAGTAGAGGTGCGCGGGCGTCCCGAGTCGTTTCTCGAGACGGCGGGCCCGGATCAGGGGTCTCGGTCGGCCCGCCTGGCTATAGAGGTCCTGAATCTCCGCGGGGATGTCAATCCACCGTTGGGTCGAATTCTCCTGGCGCAGGCACTCGCCGACGAGCAGCTCGGGCAACGTCTTCAGTCGGGAGGGCCCTGATTCCGGATCCTTGGGAGGCGGCAGCGGCTCCGGGAGATCCGCCACGATGTTGTACCATTTCGTCGGTCGCTCCTCCTCCGGGAGTTGTACGACGGCGGCGTCGGCCTGCGACATCACACCACCAAAACCGGCCCGCGGCGGTAATGGTCCGTCCGGACTATTAGGACTTCCCGGGGGTTCGGTGGGGGCGCTACGCCTCGACGCTGTGTCGCTCGACGATCTGGACTCCGCCGGACGGCATCGTCCGGACGATTTCCTCGATCGGGACGGTAAAGGCCGCGGCGAGACGCTTCGCGACGGCCTCGCGATCTTCCTTTCCGGGACCGAGGACGACATACCGCGTCGCGCGGGCGGCGACTGCGGAGGCGGGCCCTCCCATGATCTTGCGGTGGCCTTCGATCTCCACCTCCCCGATCGCAACTCGCACCGGGAGGTCGTGGAAGTAGTTCCGCTTCCCTCGGATGACGAACGCCCCTCGTGGGAGGAACTCCCCGGATTCCGCCTGCTTCGACACCTGCTCCGGGAGCACCCAATACGTGCTCCCGCTCACGAATCCGGAGGACCATGCCTTGCTGTACGCGAGCGCAAACTCGCATGCCTCCCGCAGCGTCACCTCGGAGGCCTTCGCGCCTTCCTTGATCACGGTCGATGGCGCGCCATGGATGTCGGCATGCGCGTAGCGGTCCCCTTCCTTCAGATGCTTCTTCACGATCTGGTCGTTCGTGCGTGCGTCGCGACCGCCGAGGATCAGATGTCCTTCCGAGGAAAGGGCCCAGCGGTATGCCTCGAACCACAGGGCCTTCGTCGCCTTGACTCGGGGCTTCTTCGCGGCCTTAACGGCCTTGGCTTTCGCGGCTTCCATCTCCGACCGCGTCTGGGTAATCGCCACTTCGACCCGCTGTGCCTTCAGCAGCGCCTCCTTGCGGCGGTCGTAGAGGGCTTGCGCGTTCGCGGTCACATCCTTTTCGTAGTCCAGGGTGATTGCCTCGAAGTCTCCGACCGCGAGCGTGATCGTGCGCGCCTTGCGGTCGATCGTCTTGATCTGCCCGTGTTCCGGCGCCGGTCGGCCTTCGCGGACGGCCTTCAGCAGCTCGTCGAGGATGGCATAGTGATTGTAGAGGAAGACGGCCTGAGCTTCGAGAAGCATCGCCTCCTCCCGCAGGCTTCGCTGCGTCTCCTGTTGCTGCGCGATGCGGCGCTCGAACTTCGCGGTCAGTTCCTGAGGGACTTTGGCCTCCGGCTCCGCGACCGTGAGGAAGTGGGAGAGCGCCTCGTCGAACGTCGGAAACTCTCTCCGTTCCAGCTCGCGGTACTGGAGCAGTTCGATTGGCGTGGCGTCGATGGCATGGCCCTCTTGGAAGATGACCGCAGGGCGACGTTCCTGTTCGACCGCGACCGCGAGGTTGTTCAACGCGGTGTAGAGAGAATCGATTTCCAATGTGGAGAGGTCCTTCACCCGGGTCTCTTTGTCGAGTCCGGCGCGTAAGCAAAGCTCCTCGGCATAGGTGCCGCCGAGGTTCATCACGCTCGCGAGGACCCGGACGACCTGGCCCTTCGCCTTGGTCAAGGAGTCCGCGAAACCGCCGCGGTCCAGCTCGAGCGGATCGACGCCGGCCGGGTACGTGTATGGTTCCCCCACTTGGACGGACCGGTCTTTGAATTTCTGCGGATACAAGGCCGCGACGGTCGTCCCATCCCGCACGAGCACGAGATTTCCTTTGCCGAAAACTTCGAACACGACGTCGAAGCGTTCGGGACCCCGCTCGACTCGGAACACGGCAATCCGGTCGAACCCGCGCTGTTCGACGGCGGTCACACGGGCGTTGTCGAGGAGTCGGCGCAACGCCTGCGCGAAGGCCGGCGGAGACCCCGGCTTGTTCTCGACTTCATGCATGCAGAGCCAGCGGCCCGCTTTCGAATACAGCTCGACCTTCCCGCGATTCGGGACGTTGATTCGGAAAATCACTTCTTCCTCCCGCTGGTAGACCTTGTCGACGTGGCCACCGACGAGGTCCTGCCATTCCGCGACTAGGGCCCGGAGATCGAAGGACGAAAGGGAAGTTTTCATGTCGTGCGTCGTTGCGAAGACCCCTGCGTTACTTAATGATTGTCTGCAGAAGAGTTCTCGGAGAGCGAGGGTCGATAGTCCTAAGTAACGTCTGCCCTTTGGCCGCCTCGCTGCCGCAGTGGCTTAGTGGTATAGCGGCGCCTTGGTAAGGCGCAGATCGGGGGTTCAATTCCCCCCTGCGGCTCTGCGGTCCACCGGGAAACGGATAGTGTGCCCGACTAGACTTCGTACACGTTCGACCGGTGCCCAAACCGAGTGAACCTGACCTTGCCCTGCTCGACCTCGTAGATTCCACGATAGTCTCCGACGCGTAGCCGCCATGTGGCCTTCACGCCGCGCAGGGGCTTGACATCGAGGCCGGGTCGAGGTCGGGTTGGCTCCTCGGCGAGCGACTCGAAGGTACTCGCGAACCACCTCTGGATTTCCCTCGGGAGGCGACGGAATTCCCGCTCTGCACTAGGCTTGAAAAGGATCTCCGCGGGCATGCCCGGTCACAGCTTGAGTCGCTTGCGGACTTCACTCCAAGGAATGTCCGGCTCCTCGCGGAGCCGCCGGAGGTGCTCGCGGATGAACCCCCCCGGGGGGTTGTCATCCATCAGGTCGTTTAGGACCTCATCGTACGTCGTGCCGCCAACCTTGTAGGATCGTAAGCGTCGCAGCGTCTCTGGCTTCACGGGGACCGTCGTGGTCGCCATCATTACGACTATCACCACCATCATATTAATAATAACCGAAGCTGCCACGGGTCCGCCTACGCATTGGTAAGGCGCAGGCCCAGGGTTCAATTCCCCTGCGACTGACGCGTGCGACGCTCGGGGCTTCCGGATACGCGTCTCCATCGGCCGAAATCGTGAAACGGCGGGCCTGCCTCCCGGAAGTGAGGAACGTCGAAGGAAGTGGTTCCATCGAGGTCGTGCCCGGGATTCATCGGTTGACGAACGGTGTCTCGAACTTCTATCTGGTCGAGGAAGAAGGGAAGCTGCTCCTGATCGACGCGGGGACGCCTCGCGATTGGGACTTGTTTACGCGCAAGGTGTCGGCGCTCGGTCGCAGCGTGGACCAGTTGGAGGCGATTTTGCTCACGCACGCCCACTCGGACCATACCGGGTTCGCGGAACGGGGGCGGGCGGAGGCGGACGCCGTCGTTTGGGTCCATGAAGCGGATGTGGCGGTGGCGAAAGGAGGAACTGCCGGGAAGAACGAGGGGCGGTTGTTGCCCTATCTCCGATACGCGGAAGCGTGGCGAACCTTGTTCCGGCTCATGCGCCGAGGGGGAACGAAGATTGTTCCAATCCTGGAGGTGTCCGCGTTTGCGGACGGCCAGACGATCGAGGCGCCGGGACGACCTCGGGCGATCCATGTCCCGGGCCACACGCCCGGTATGACCGCGGTGTTCTTCGAGCACCGGCGCTTGCTCCTGACGGGCGACTGCCTGGTGATGAAGAGTCCGTTAACCGGCCGGAAGGGGCCACAAGTCATGCCGTCGGCCCTGAACCGCGACACCGGACAGGCAATCCGATCCCTTGCTGCCCTCGAACAGATTCCGGCCGAGGTCATCCTCCCTGGCCATGGGGAGCCATGGACGGAAGGGACTCGCGAGGCAGTGCGGTTGGCAAGGACTGTGGCGCGCTCGTAGATCGATCCAACGCACCAAGTGGCGCGGTTCCTGTGCGATGTTTCCGCAAGAAACCGTTTTAGAGACTCGTTGGTATGGACATTCGTGCAGGGAAGAACGTGGAAAGGAGCGAATTCCGAGGGTCTTGATAAGGTCCGCGAACTCTTGATCCGCCGAGGCGCCGTCGAAGACAAGGAATTGAAGAGTCCCCACGAGGCATGGCGCGTTCGGACCGAGAAATCCGTGTTCACGGGTTACCGGAGTGGCACGATCTACTGCACTGGCGGCGACATTCCCGAGCTCCCCTTCCTCTACAAGTCGATTTCGGAAGTCCTCGGCCAGCTGTGACCGTGAATTCCTGGCGGGGCGTCAGCCTTATCACGAACTAAAGCCTGAGTTTGTATTGCTCATGTCGATGGAACGCGCTGAGTCTCAGCCCAAGATCCGTGAAATTGCCGAAGTCCTTGCGGCCCGTCCAACGATCGAGGGCGCGGGAGTCCACCTGCGCCGTGCCTTCGGAGGCGCGGAGGTCCCGCGCTTGGACCCCTTCCTGCTCCTCGACGACTTCCGATCAGAGAATCCGGCCGACTACATCGCGGGCTTCCCTTGGCATCCCCACCGCGGGATCGAGACGGTCACGTACATGTTGGACGGCCGCGTCGAGCACGAGGACAGCATCGGGAACAAGGGCATCATCGGCCAGGGCGATGTCCAATGGATGACCTCCGGAAGCGGGATCATCCACCAAGAGATGCCAAAGATCGACCGCCACCGGATGGGCGGCTTCCAGTTGTGGGTGAACCTGCCGAGGACGAGCAAGATGATGGATCCGCGGTACCAGGAGGTCAAGTCCGGCAGGATCCCCGAGGTGGCACCGATCCCGGGTGTGCATATGCGCGTCGTCGCGGGGGATGTGCAAGGCGTCCGCGGTCCCGTCGGGGACATCGCCACCGATCCCGAGTACCTCGATGTCCGGGTCGACGCCCGGACCGATTTCGTCCACCCCGTGAAACCGGGTTACACCGTTTTCGCATACTTGGTCGAGGGTCGCGCGAGCTTCGATCAAGATGCTTCCGATGTCGTCGAGGACGGTCATCTCGTGATCTTCCAGAACGGCGACGCCGTCCGCGTGAGGACCCGCGACGGTCCCGCGAGGTTTCTCCTCGTGTCCGGCAGGCCCCTCCGCGAACCGATTGCCTGGTGGGGTCCGATCGTGATGAACAACCGCAAGGAGATCGAAGTCGCGGTCGAAGAATTCCAGAATGGGACGTTCATCAAGCACGGAACTCCGCGGCCCTGAAGTTCCGAGAGGTCGCGGTCGAAGGTTTCTGGGAGGCCGCCGTCAGGCAGCTGCCGGCTCGGTGCCCTCGACGTAGGCCTTCAGCGCCTCAAGGACGGACTGCCACAAACCGTACCAATCCCCCGGGAGGAACTTGGGCGAGTGTTGAACCACGTGAACGGCCGTCTGCGGTCCCCTGGGATTCAGTTCGTACACGACGCTCGTGACGACCGTTGCGTCTTCTTGCGGGATCGGCCATGCGAACGAGACCTTCCGTGGCCCATCGATCGCGGTAATGGTCCCCTCCACGCGGCCCACGGACAGGGTCGTCTCGTACACCCCGCCAATCTGGGCGTCCACGCGGGCGTCTTCGCCCCACCACGCTGCTAATCGTTCGGGGT
>Ga0184639_10000473_pt1 | contig 15503 bp, 25 predicted proteins | sample PLM31_170_b2_FD_133155 | JGI IMG/M metagenome (GOLD analysis project Ga0184639, IMG submission 133155) | Groundwater sediment microbial communities from an aquifer in East River, Colorado, USA - PLM3-1_170_b2 | ecosystem: Environmental > Terrestrial > Soil > Riparian zone | place: USA: East... | reverse complement strand
GAACCGAGCCCTATGCTCTCATGCTTGTTCTCAGGCTTGATGACGAACGTGACCGAGCCAAAGTCCTGGCCTTCCTCCATAGCGCGATATGCGGCTTCGCATACCACGGCATTAAAGCTATATTTATCTCCGGCATGAGACTTCGCTGTACCGCTCGGTCGCCCCCAATCTGCGGGTGCCGGGTTTTTGAGCTGCGGATAATGCAACGTAATCTCCTTGGACTTCGGTGAAGACTTACCCTCCCACGAGTCGCTGATGCTGGATTTACGACAGTCATCAGCTTCCTCGAACGTCAACTTTGTGTAAACGAACGACGTCGGGGCGTTAATAAAGCCCTCAGGCCTATAGGGCCTGGTGACTTCAGGCAAGAACATGAACCACGGCGCGTCCAGGAAATCCCGTGGCGTATTCACGTTCACCGGACCCGTAGAAGCCTGAGCTCCAGCCTCTGCTCCCGCCTTCACCCCGACATTCTGCCGAATATCCACCTCCTGCTTCACGTTTACCTTCTGCTCAACCTTGGGCTTGTCGCCCCCACCTCCCCCACCATGGGGCGGACCGTGATTGTCCTCCCCGGCGAAGACAGGAGCGGTGCAGAGAAACACCCCAATTGCCACTACTATCATTTTCCACATTGCCTTTTCCTCCCTTTTTAGGTTACTTGTGTCTCGGAACATACATCGGTACTCGGTGTTCGTCCTCATCCCGCGACAGCCTCTTCGGCGGCGTAACAGTCTCCAATGCCGCCACCCGCTTCGAAAGATCATCCAACCCCCGCCTCAGTTCCCCCAACTCAGCTCGTACCCCATCCAGACTCTTCGCTAGGACTGCTACACTCCGCAGCAAAGCAGCCTGCTGAGCTTCGGAAACGGACAGCCGATCCTCAATCGCGGTCAGACGTGCCCCCACATCGGACGGCGGAGGCGAGGGTTTAGTTACCAGATACACAAGCCCCCCCATCACAACCAACAGCAGAACTACCAACACGACGAACTGTTTCGTTTTCATTTCAATTTACTCTCCTCCTCCGTGTTCTGGGTTCGTTCATTCTGTTCCGTGGCTCCCTTACCTCCTTGGAAAGGGATTGTTTTAGCCTCTCTCCCAGCCCCAGGAAGAAATCCCGGAGCTCCCGAAAAGCAAACGCCGGAAACCCAACCTTCGTCCATGTCACCCTCTCATTAGATGCCAACCAAAACACTCCAGCCGGACTTTCGACTAACAAAGCGAAATCCATACCCTCCACTTCCTCAATCCGACTCTCCCCCCAACGTGCCACCCGTCCCGCTTCATATGGTACGGCGGACCTTCCCAGAGCCTCCAGCGACTCCTCCCATTGCCCCAACCGCCAAGGACCATCAATCGCCGTCCGAAGATGAATCACTTTCTTTCCTTCCTGGCATCCACGTACAAGACCGCATCCCTCACTCTTCCCCCTCCGGAGCTACTTCCCGACCCACACTCTTCCCTTCTTCGGTTACGATCCACGGCTTCTCTTCCACCAACTGAGGCAAATCCTCCCGCTTGAACGATTTCCCTTGATACTGATATAATCCCCCCCGCTTTCTAGTCACCACTCCTTCCTGTTCCAATAGCTCAATCAAACCCGAATACCGATCAACGCCCGTGAAGAAAGACACCTCCACCGTCGCCGACCGGAGCGGAGGCGCCGTCCGATTCTTCGTGCATATTACCCGACAGAGACCCCCCGTCGGGATGACCTTCCCTCTCTCCTCCTTCTTCTGCCGGACTTGGGATAACTTAAGCCGTACCGAGGCCAGATACGGAATCGCCCGACCGCCCGGCGTCGTCTCAGGATCTCCGAACCGGACTCCAATCTTCTCCCGCACCTGATTGATAATGACGAGCGTATCCAGCGGTCCCGCATACGCATTCAAGAGTCTCGCGGCCGCAGAGACCATCCGCGCTTTGGACAAATCCGCCTTGGCCAACCCCTCCTGAAGTTCAAACCGCGTGGACATAGCCGCTACGGAATCCAACACCGAGATCGTCAGCATATCTTGCGTGATTCTCCGGACTTTCTTCCAGGCCGAAATAAAGAAATGCGTAACATCTTCCACCGTCAACGTAACTTCACTCTCATTCGACGCCGTCTTCGGATTCCAATACACCAATGCCGGATCTTCCAAACCAACTGCCCGTCCGAATGTTCGATCGTACGCTCCCTCCACATCTCCGAAGATAGCTACTCCTCCTAACTTCTGAAGCTCAGACATCATATGCACAGCCAATAGGGACTTCCCCGAAGAAAAGGGCCCGTACAACTCCACCACCCGACCAACCGGCACTCCCCCACCCATAATACGATCAATTGCCAGATTCCCGGATGAAAATCGCCGAAGCTCCACAGCCCGGCCGATCTGGCCAACAAACTCCCGCCGAAGAGCTTCAGCGACCTTCGATGCTGCGATCTGCTTCTTATTCATCTACCCCTACGTCTCGCTGGGGGCGGCGTCGGCTGACGACGTGCCGGGCCCCGTCGCGGCGGTGGCGGAGCAGCAGCTTCCTCCCTCTCTGGAGGCTGCTCAAAATACTGCTGCCCAACCACGTCTTCTGCTGCGGAAGGCATTGCCCCCCGTCTCACTGGGGGAGATGACGCAGGCGGCGAAGGCGCGGCCGTCCGGCGACCAGCCGGAGACGACGCAGGTGGACCCCGACGAGTCTGCGCTTCCGGCTCTGGCTCTGCTTCCCCTTGGAGCACCTTGCCCAACTCTTCATAAGCCATCGGCTGGACGTATGCTTCCAGATCATAGAGTTGTTCTTCCCATCCCGTGACGGCCACTTTTGATGCTCCCCTTGGATCAACTTGCACCCGATACATCAGCGCCGGGACTTTGTCCTTGTGCTTCGTAATGATGATATCGTGCCCCTCCTTGGGATCCGTGATGTCCCCGTACTCTCGGAAACAATCCCGAATCTGATCCTGCACTGTCGGGGGAGCTCCGAACACCTGCACTCCCTTCCCCACATCTTTGCGGTCTATGATGTTGTAATAGTAACGACTCTGCCCCGACAGGGACTTGGCCAGCTTGATATCCTCTTCCGTCCCCGACTTATAGAGCTCATCCACATACTCACAGACCGGGCACGGCTGTTGGATGGTCAACCGGGGGCAGAAATAGGGACGACGCTCGATAAAATGCACGCCCCCATCCCGCATGCCGACTTCCAACGTCGCCGGATCTGAGACGACCCGGACCTGATTACGTCCTTCCTCAGCTGCCCACCAATCCCGCGCCCCGCGAGGCCGGCGTTTCTCTGCCTCATCTGCTGCCTTCAAATAGCGATCCACATCCACGCCCATCTCTAAGCCTCCTCTCCCCGACCCTCGGGTACTTCGTACTGTTGAACTTGCCCCCTCCACCCCAAACCCCACCTCAACTCAGGCGGAAAACACGTAAAACAAGCAAGCGGTTCACTCGGCCAATAATGAACATGGCCGTTAATGCATGTCCACTCATGCCACACTACCACCCGAAGACTCTCCTCTCTACGACGGCCGCCGACGATGCCCAGGACCCGTGCCCATAATACCCCGTACTTCCTCCGCCCCCACGCTCACCCGAGCGTTCAACTCCGCCCGTTTGTTCGCCGCATAGGCTATGAGCAACTGCGACCGCTGCTCGAAAGCCTCGCGCGCCACCTTCAACACCCGCTCATCTGTACAAGCCTTCAAGAAATCATCGTACCGCTGCTTGTACCGGGAATCCACGAGAATCTGTGACCGAAGACTCGTTTCCGTCATCTTATCCTGCGTCGTTGCTGCTTTCGACCGATACTCCCGATCCAGCTCAGCCGACAACATCTCCAACCCCTGCTTGATCTCATCCCGATACGACAATGCTACCGCATGTAACGTTGCCACCCACGCAAACTTGCTCGGCTGATTGATCAACTCTTGATCCAAGGAATCCTGCGTTGCCTTCAACTCCTCTTCCAGATCATACCGAGAGACCTTCCGATCGGAAAATCGGACCTGAAACTGCAGAATGCTCGACCCAACTGGTAGGCTAATAATCTCCTGAGCCATTGTCTCCCCCTATCATAATAGAACGGCAACCGCCTACCGCATCGGTAAGGGCTCCAACCCGAACTTTTCTGCAATAACATTATAATCCCACTGAGTACCCAAATCGGGCCCCGCAGTAATTCCTATCCTCCACGGTTGATTAGCCTCCAACAAGAAATCCGCCGGTACTCCATTGAACCGGCGGGTGACGACCTTCGCCGCTGTTTCCAAGGTGCCCGGTGCTCCATCCATCCACAGAGCATCATGTACTGTATTACTCAACCAGACCAGACAAGTCTTGCCATCCAACCGGACATGTTCGACTTCTGGAAATATCGAACCCCCTCCCCAATACTCCGGCTCACGCAACTCCACATACTCCCCATGATAACAAAGCGCAATACACCAGAGCGTCGTTGTCGCCTGCGCCGCCTGCGTCGGACGATTTGCATAGATATGCCGACGGTTCTCTAACATGCTCCACAATAGACCCCGTCGCTCCTTCGATAAACCAGGCGGAAACTCAAACGTGATTCCCTTACTACTTTTCAACATCCGAACACCCGGCGGTGGCCCCAACTGCCATCGACGCCCGTAGGCATCCTCCACATACTTCTGCTTAAACATGAGCTCCGTATCTACCCCATACCGCATCTGCAAATCCGGATATCCCACAAAAAAGTTTCCATGCAATCCCACCGCTTCCTTGTCTTCCTGCCAAATACGAGCTTCCAACCACAACGCCCGCTGCAGTGCCTTCCACGATCCCCCAAAGATTAGCAAGAAATACGATGTCTTTCCTACTCGCTCCCGCTCCACCGTTCCCTTCCCATACGTCCCCTCTGATACTCGGTACAAAATCGACGCCGTCTTACTGTGAATGTCTTTGCCCTCTCTCAAATAGGGAGCCGACACCCGACACCGAGCAATACATCCCGCCCGAACTACTGCCTCGGCTCCCTGCACATCTACCTTTGCTACCCACCCATGCTTCCGGGGGTCCCACCCGTCTGGACTGCCCATCCATGGCTTCACCCGCGGAACAATGCACGCTTTGACTAACTTCGCAACTTCTGGATTCGCCCGCTCCGGTAACTGGTGAACCGGCGGATCCTCGGCCGAGAGCCGAGTCGTATTCTCCTTGTCCCACCAATACTTCGGATGACAGGCTCCATCTTCTCGCCGCCAACTCAACAAATTCGACAGATGGGTACCGGCCGCTTTAGCGATCGAACGAATCTTGAGTACCGAGTACACGACCGGATGATCCTCCCCCCAATGATTCGGACCCACCGCTGCGTATGGCAAAAGCGCCTCATCGTCCGTGGACGGCTTCTCCCCTTTCTCTGTCCATTTCGTAATCTCCAAACCCAACCCCGTCGGCGAATAAAGAAAATCCCGGAACACAGCATCAGGCTTTGGTGAATGACGAGGACTATACTGAAAGATAAAACCCTTCTTAGCCGCCTCTCCTTCTACATATGCCTGCAACTTCGATAGCTCTTTCTCCCACGCTTCCAACTGGTCGACCGCCCGCTTCTCGGAAACCGGCAGCCCATTACGCTGCATCGCCGCGACCGTGGTATAGGCAGGAACATGAACCTTCCGATGGTAGTCCGCGATCTTAATAGTACTCTCCTTTATCCAGTCTCGCCTGTAATGCGTCATCCAAGGCCCATGCCAAACAACAATCTCTCACTGCATACTCCGCTACTTCCTCAACCGACATCTCCATTATCCTTTGCGGATCCACCTTCCCTTTTGGCTTACTAATACCCAACAAATCCAAACAGAGTCGCTCCAGACTATGCCCGTGGCCCGTCTCATCCAGCGCTATTGCAGCCAAATACGGATCTCGGGTCCGATTACGAACTCCCTCCACCCACCCTGGCACAATCAACCCATTCTCATCAAACGACCCGTAAAAGGCCCCTTTCTCCCACTCCGACATAAACACGGGTGTTAAGATTTTCGAAGCTTCCCCCTTCCGATCTTCCCACGACCGAAGCTCGATCCACGCCCCAATCTCCGGACTCAAAGCGATTGCCACTCCTCTCACCCGGAACTGCGGATGAAAAGGATCCGTTGCTACTGCCTTCCGAGACGGAACTCCCTGTGCATCCCCCGTCTCTATATCGAACCAGAACCGTTTGTGCGGCCCCCCAGACTCCTTGAGCTTTCCCAGGAAACCGGAGGCTTTGAGGGGATCAGAGAAAACATGGAAGCGGACAGGGTAAGGCTGTCCATCCTCCGATCCAAGAACCCGGGCCGCCATCCGGGCCAAATCGTCTCGAAACCCTTGCTCTACCGTTATTCTCGATACTCCTTCGGTCCGGATTACCCTTGCCGGATGATACGATAGAAAACAGTTCCACCCCTGACTTTTCTCCCACGTGCCATGCAACGTCTTTAACCGTGCTTTACCATCATGTAAAAACTTCTGTACCGTCCGGTCTGATAACAACAGCAACGGACCATCCCATCCCTGCAAATCTCTCATCAAATAACTCCAGCACCTCTTCTCAGCTTCCTTCCACTCCGACGTATCAAAGTCATCCCCCGGTGGCCGACACCTTCCCAGATTGGCATATCCCACATCCTTCTCCGGGTCCAAACCCACCGCTTTCAAAACCTTCCGGAGCAACTGACCAGATTCCCCCTGGAAAGGGAGCTTCAACTCTTCTTCCACCCGGCCCGGAGCGATCCCCACAGCGATGATCTTCGGATTCGACGGAATGACTGGAGCGACCTTGATCTGAGGCTCACAGGGACATCCCTCGCAAGGATTCACCCAGGCCTTCTTCGGTGACCGGGGCGGCTTAGGCTCTCCTCTCCGACGCCTCTTGGGCTGGAGATTCGTCTCCATCTCCGGAAAGAACGTTCTTCTCATCTAAGCCCTTTCCCGACAAACGTACAATCTCAGCTATCAGGCCACTGTAGCAGGAATGATGAAATGCCCCGTCCCACTTTAAGTCAAAGACTCGGAACAACTCATGGGTGGAAAGCTTTCCACTCACCCACAGCACAAGAGCCTCTCTTTCCGCTTCTGTAGCCATTACTCCTTCTTCTCCTTACACCCACAATTGCACTCGACATGGACCCACCTTCCACAACAAAGTGTATAACCCGCATTCGGATACTTCGCCGGCTTCTTACAGACTGCGCAAAGAGGACTCATCAATGCTTTCCAATCAAAAGTAAGATATGCTCAAATCCTTCTTCGTCGGTGAAATACAACGGATGCTTGTCATCCTTGTAAAAAAAGACCGATGACCGTTCCACCGCCTGTCGGAACAACGGACCCGACACCCAAAAAGAAAACTCCGTATCGCCCTTCCACTTCGCCGGGACGAACTCCTCAGCCCGATCAGCTGGAATTATTAAAGCCGGATTGATCCCCTTCGGATTGACTACAATACGCAACCCCCCCTTCGCCGAATACACTTCGATGATTCGATTCACATCCCCTTCTGTAAATAAGAACAGCCGGTCCAACGCCAGCAGCAAATTCTCCCTCTGCCCCTCTGATAGATCAATCCGAATCCCGGACTTCCAAATCCACTTCGCTTCTTCGAAGAAAGGCTTCACCGATGGAAAGTCTGCTATATGCTTAACCTGAAATGCTACAACCTCCTCCCCAATCCAAGCCCAACACGCTGACCCATCCGGTGACAACAACGCCCCCTCCCGTAACGCCAGCTCCGATGCAGCTAACATACGAGCAATACGAGGCGGGAGCGTACCTTCCCACTTCACCTTTTTCTTCATCTCATACTTCGAAATCCGATAACTGTCACTTGACGCCAACACCTTCCCTTCTTGCACCCCAACTCCAGTCAACTGCGGCTTCATCTGATCCGCCCCAATCGAAAACCCGATCCGATCCACCCCCGTTACAAACTCCACCGGCATCTCCTGCGCCCCCTTCTGCTGCTTCTGCAGATGCCGCGTTGTCTGATCAGGCATCTTCGGAAAATCTTCTACCCTCATTTTCTGAAACTGAGCGAAAAACTCTCCCGCCCGTAACTCGATCGCTGACTGCCCAACTCGGAAGGATAACTGGAGATCTCCCGGAAATGAATTAACCACCGCTACCAACCGCTCTGCTTGGAGTAAAAAAGGACTCATACAAGAAAAAGGTACCCAAGACCGACAACCAGCATCCCCACTCGACGCCGAGATCTCATTCGGTTCAAACAGGAAACAACTTAAGGCGGGAACCACCGTACGCCTCGACGTTGTGAACTCCTTCAACAACTTCAGGACCTGCTGGAGATCAGCGACTTGAATACTCTCACTTTTTTTCTTCACCCACCGCCTCCTTCCATTCGCCCTTGTGCGAACTATCCGACTTTACCTCCAGATAAAAATACGAGAACAGACGGCGAGCATTGGACTTTTTTAACTCCGCCTTCACCCGAGCTCCTGGAGCTACTCCCGCCAGATAGACTTTCAAAAGAAACTCCCCTGGACGATCCCTGGATTAAAATCCACTCGCTTCCACGTCCGTTCCAACTCCTGAAAGAAACGAATATTAATAATATCCCGTGCTTGGTAATCCTTGGCTACCTGTTCCATTGTAAAACCATTCTTGTTCACAATGTCTTCAACCACCTTTTGCTCCAACCCAGACAACGTCTTGTAGTGCTTCCCTACTTTTTTCTGATCTGGCGATCGATCCGACACCGACACTGCCAGTACCCGGCCATCCAGCTGGATAAAAATTCCCCCAAACCGACCCTGCAAGACCCACGCCGTCGAATCCACTGAAAAGAAAGGATACCGGAGCATAATCGGCAATGTTGTAATGCCGAACCCATGCACCTTATGCCTAACCTGACCCTTCTTATCCACCAAATAGCCAAAGATCTGATCCAGATGCTTAATGATCTGCGGGACGGTGATATCCTTTCCCGCCACCCCTCCCACCCCAAAGTACTCATACCCATCTGCAATCTTTTTCAACCAACTAAAATCTTCCTTCCCCGAATGAAACACCGGCAAGGGATTCAATCCGTTCTTTTCCATCTCCTTCTGATTATCCCACGTCGCCTGTGCGTCCCCAATGACATCCAAATTCGCATAGACCGATACTCGATCCTTATACCGACGAACAAAATCTATGTAATCTGCGAGCTTAATTTCCACCTTCCGCGTCCAGGCACTAAACGCCCCCGAATCTAAAAACACATCCGGGCGTGACAACACCCTATCCAATTTCTTTGTCCCCCTCGTCTGGTCCCAAAACGAAACGAGTTCCCGTACCGGCCAATCAAGCGCCGGATGACTCTTCGGTAACGCGTAGGAGAAACCAGCAAAATATACCTTCATTCCCCACGACCATGACTTCCACCATCGGACACTGTAACAACAAGCCTCTGAGCTCTAAACTTCCAGACATGCGTCGGTCGCAAATAGCTAAACCTTTCAGTTAACATCTTTGCGGCCCCCCTAGCTCCTGCCCTTGTTTGGAAGGCGGCAGGCCAAGCCAAGACACAATCTGGGAGACTTCCACTGCCAAGCCACGGGAAGCCGACGAGAAAAGAATCCCGTTCAGATGAAAAACGAACCGCCCAACGACGAACTATAACCTTCTTACTCCTCATACCGTCCCAATCTTTCCAAGACGTACTCCATATCCGACGCCTGCTCCGGTACCGTGATCCGGACAAGATTCGGATACTGTCGAACCCGATTGATCAACACCCGGACCTGTATCCCTTGCTCTCGAAACCACTTCTCCAGCTTCTCGGGATCCTCCGTCTCGACGGTCACAAAATTGGCTGTATCCGTACTCACCACTTTCCCAACCCGAGACATCTCCGCCCTTAGTACCCATCGATGTTCCCGCACTCGCCGAACGGTCTCCTCTAACCACCGACGACCCTCATCCGTCCCCAGCAACCGATACCCTAATACTAATCCCCTCGCCGGCACTGCAAACATCGGAACCGGAACCAACCGCTCCATCTGCTCCAACACTTCTGGGCCTGCAACAATAACCCCCGCCCGCAATCCCGCCAAGCCGATCTTACTTGCCGATCGAATGATGACCACTCGTGGGAATGAGGTAAACAAAGCCGGCAGATCGCCTCTCCCCAGATAATAATCCCGATACGCCCCATCAATACAAATTCCCTTTGCTCCAAACTTCCCCATCGCCACAAGCTCCGACTCCCTCACTATCGTACCCAAGGGATTATGCGGCGAAGCTACAAACGCATATTGCCACTCTGTCTCATCCAGATGATAAGTCCATTCCTCAAAACTCGCATACCCCGACTGACGAATCAAATCCACCATCGGTGGATAGGCCCCATCCTGTATAACAGCGATGGGAACGAACGACGACGGAACCTGACTCTTCCAAAACCGAATGACAATATCCAACCCACCAAGTGCCCCGGCACAAGGTAGCACCCACGACGGCCCAGGCAATCCCAAATATCGCGCATAAGCATCTCGAAACCTCTGATAATCTAGCTCCGCCGGATACACATGGTCTTCCGGCAATGACGTGCCCATCCAGGACGGCAGCCCTCGGACCAACGTATTATTTGCTAGATTCAAACCCTGGAAAGCTGGATCAGGTATCTGATACCGCTGCACCTAGAACCTTCCTTTCCACTTCCAACCTCTCCACGCAAGTGTCACAGACCTTACACGACGGCTCTGTCCCTTCATAGCACGAATACGTCTCCGCCAAAAACCCCTGCTCCACTGCATACCGAACGACCTGCTCCTTCGGCGTTCCGATCAACGGAGCTTCTATCCGAACCTTCCCGTCCCGTGACCCGTACCATACCATCACCTGAAACTGACGAATAAAATCTTTGCTCGTATCAAACCCCACCCCGCCTTTGACTCCGATCCCAATACGCCTCACTAGAAATGTCTCCGCTAGCCCCACAGCAAAACTCAAAAAGATGGCATTACGAAACGGCACATAAACCGTCTGTCCATACCCCTTCTTATCCTTCTTAATCTCCTCCAAAGATCGGGAATGCAGCAACTCCGGCTGACCCGGGCCGGTCAACAACCCGGACTCGAAATGTCGAAACTGATCGTACAGAGGCATCAAACGGAAATCGGACAAATACTTACGCGCAAAAGGGCGAGCATAGGCTATCTCCACTGCATTCTTCTGCCCATAATCAAAACATAATCCTAACACCTTTTCTCCCGTTGACTGCCACCTATGCGCCAGTACTGCAGAATCTAACCCCCCGGAGAGTAAAACAATTGCTGTTATCATTTCTGTACTCCCATCAATGCCAACACTTCAGCCCGCACCGCGGGATCCTCCCGACAGACTCCCAGCATACATGACGTGACCATCTTGGCCCCCGGCTTCTGTATTCCCCGGATTGCCATACAGTCATGCGTCGCCTCAATGACTACCGCTACCCCTTTCGGATTCAAACAGACATGGAGTGCCTCCGCAATCTGTGCCGTCAAAGCCTCTTGGATTTGCAACCGGCGGGAAAAACATTCAACCAGGCGGGGAATCTTGGAGAGTCCCACGATCTTCCCATCCGGCAGATAAGCAACGTGGGCTAAACCGCGGAAAGGGAGCACATGATGCCGACAGAGCGAGAACAACTCAATATCCCGCACTACGACAAACTGATCATACCGGTCCGGAAACTCTGCTGAGAGAATCTCCTTCGGATCTTGCCGATACCCCCGAAGCAACTCATCCCAATACATCCGCGCCATGCGGCCTGGTGTATCTTTAAGATGTAACTCCAACTGCCCGAACTCTTCTCGTGATACTAAATCTGCGACCGCAGCAAGAAACCGACCGATGAAATCATCCAGAACAAATTCGAAGCTCTCAATAGACATCTGTCATGTTCCTCTCACGTTCCCATAAAGACGAATCTGCAGTCTGTCCGAATAATTCCACCCCCGACGCTTCGCTTCCTCTGCTACCCAAAACCCCTTAGCAGTAAGCGTCTTGCTATCCACTCCCTCCGGCATCAGATAAACCGAAGACGGCTGAATCTGAAACTGCTGGACTATCTCTTCAATCTCTTTATAATCTTCCGGACTCGCCACTACAAACTTGAAAAAGCATCGATGCGGACGAGCAGCGAACCATTCCAATACCCGCGCGACAATTCTCTTCTCCTTCGAATCGGCTCCATTGTTACTCGTTTTCGGCGACACGACATACTTCAAATTCCACAAGTTCACCCGCTCCACAATATCCGGCAACACCGTGCCATTAGTCTCAAACTGAATGGTCGAGGGTGCCCCCTTGACTAACGCAAATCGATCCCCCCCATAGAAGGCCTCAAACAACTCTCGCAACCAGGGCTGATGCATACGTAACAACGGCTCCCCTCCCGTGACGACTAGGAGCGGAGCCCCCACACACTGTTCCATAACCTCTTCTACTAGCAACGGCTTGATCTCCTGCTTAAGATCCACCCGTTGCTTATCCCACGTGTACCAGGCGTCACACCACGAACAATGCAGATTACAAAACCCCAACCGTAGGAACGTCGCCGGCATTCCCATGTAGGGGCCCTCCCCCTGAATCGACTTAAAGATCTCGCTGACGAAGAGAGGGTCAGACATTTTCTTCAGCTCAGATAGAATATTCCGCGTAACTCGACTCGGTCTCCCACACCCGCACCATCTTCAAATAACAACCTTTTCCCCAAGCAACCAGAGCTTTTTCCAACTCAGCAAAAAGCCAGACACACAAAGTCTCTGCCGTGGTATTTCGGATCTTCAAGACTTCGTTCAGATTCTGGTGATCGAGTCTCGAATGAAAATCTCGCTTCCAGATCTGACTGAGAATGCCGAAATCAAGTATCGCTCCAGGATGCTCCCCCTCCTCATCCACATCTCCCTCAATAACCACCTCGACCTTGTAACTATGCCCGTGGAGCCTCCTGCATTGGTGGCCTTCCGGCCAATCCTCTAAACAATGCGCCGCCTCGAATTGGAAAGTCTTACCGATCTGCATCATTTTCCTCCCAAGGAATACCCCTGTTGCTTTAGGAAATCATTTCCCTCTTCTGTTGCTTCCCGCTCCGCAATATCTAAATTATCTGACGGAAAGGCCGAGACATTCCCACAAATAGCACAAACAAGACGGTAAAACTTTGTATGGGCCCCTCCCCGCAATGGCACAATCAACTTAGACCCAATTTCCCAATTGCCGTTACAATCATGTCCAAACAATCGTAACACCTTCTCCCAGATCTTCACTCCCTCCTCCTCTCAACAACAATCTCCTTCCATAACTCATCGAACTTCGCTTGCTGCTTTGGCGACCAGGCTGTCCGATGCTGAAGTGAATCCAAAAAGTCCGTTTCCCACGTGGACAGTTTCTCGCTGTACTTTTCCAGAAGAATCTCTAAGGCTTCTTTGTCTTGTTGGGAGGGCATGAAACACCGAATTCAACTAAAAAAAGGGAGCGGGCCGGAATCAAACCGGCCACCCCTGCCCGGATGTCCCGAAGCCCTGAGCAGGTTATCCACTCGTGCTGATCGTGGGACTCAATCAGGCAGATCATCCGCTCCCTCATATATAAGATAACGGAAACCGCTCCTGGTATCAATCAGAAACTTTCTCTATGCAACAAGGCCAGCGCCAACCGTGCTTCCCTGACACTCTGACGGACCACTGTTCGTGGAAACCGAGACTCCTGGTCTATATACACAGACTCCAGGATCCCCCACGTCTCATCCGACAACATCGCCCGCAGATCCGCCAACGCCAACCCAAAGAACAGCGTCTCGACGTCCCAATACTCCAACTGCTCCCATGCCGCCGACAGATCAACAGTAATTCCAAACCCCGCCGTACGGACCGCTTCCACCATCTGATTATACAACGAACGTTTGATCAACCGGTCTCGGTCTGGGAATGCCAAATGCTGATAGCGTGTCCATGCCCGACAGATTGCTTCCCACCCTTCCTGTTCGAGATCATACGGATCGAGTATCGGATGACCCCGACGGCCCCAACGACGAGCAGCCCATTTTACCAGCCCGACATATTTATCCATCTCCTCCCCCCTCTTGTTCCTTCAGTACGGCCTGGACGCCAGGACGGTCGAGGGCGTGTTCTAGGTAAAAGTGAATCGTCGTTCGAGCCATAGAAGGATAGGGCCGCGATTGCTCCAAGAGCTCTTTAGCCTTGGTTGCTACCGCCCGCAGATCAGACTTGAGGGCAGTCTCCATCTCCCGAAACTCCCGGAGCAGCTGAATATTATTCGCCTGTTTAACCCGTACGGTCTTCTCTTTGGCAATAAGAGCATCCTTGAGCCCCCCTACTTCCACCTGCTCCTGTCGGTGCAATTGAGCAATGACATTCTCCAGACAAGCATCGCAAGTCGTCTTCGCTTCGTGTGGGCAATGGAACTCGCTCATCCCGTCCTCCGACGCCTCTTCGGGCCCGACACCTGCAACGTCTCCGACATGAGCTCAAGATGAACTCGGGACACAATCCGGTACCGGCCGTAGAGCAATCGCATCGGAATCCGATTCTGCATCATGAACGCTTCAATCAAATCCCGACCGAATCCCGTCTCCCGTTCCGCTTCGGTCAACGTGAGATACTTCTTGTCGGTCAAATCTTGAAGTGTTACCGCGATTATCTGCAACTTCTTGATAGTCATATCGACATTCTCCTCTCCCCTAACGCATAAAGTGCGACCATCGTTCCACTACCAGAAAATCCCGATTCCGGGCAACTCGAGACAAGAGCCGTTTCGCAATTGCCATCTGCCGACAGAGCATCATCGCTTCTGCTGCGTCTACCGGTAATCCGATTCCACAATTATTGCAACGACGACCCCGTCCGACGTGCCCCGCACAGACCGGACACTCATCAAGTCTCGCCATCGAATCTCTTCTCCATTCTCCTTGTCAAATATCAGCCAACTTGCGAACAGACGCATAACACGTTGGGCACAAATCTAATCCAATAATCGTCTGATCAGACTTGACCTTGAAGATGCTCAATACGTATTGCTCGGTCTTTGTAATTTCCTTCTCACACTTATCGCAGAACTTCCTGTCGGCCATGACGAAACTCCTTTCCGATGATTCTCATCTTCCCTCCTCAACGTACGGCCGTAAACAGCTTGTGCGTGCCCTCCTTCAAAAAGGGCGGGGGCGGGGGCGGAAAACCCGCCCCCGCCTGTGAGCTTCCGACCAGTCAGGTTACTTCTTCTTCCCCTTGGCCGCCTTCTTCGCAACCGGGCCCCCCTTCCGGTGGGAGGAAAACCGGCGCTCGAACTCCTGCATCCACGCCCGGACCGATGCTCCTGTGGACTTCTGCGTTGCCGGGTCGCTCTTGCCCAGGAACTTGAGGGCCGCCGCGGTAGCTTGCTCCTCCGTCCCTCCGCTCTTCCACACTTCATAGACCTTGAACTTCTTGGTGGTCGTGCGGTATCCGGTCGCCGGATCCGCACTCGCAGCCTTTTCTTTTGGCTTCTTCTCCTTCTTCCCCG
>Ga0184639_10000472_pt1 | contig 15504 bp, 9 predicted proteins | sample PLM31_170_b2_FD_133155 | JGI IMG/M metagenome (GOLD analysis project Ga0184639, IMG submission 133155) | Groundwater sediment microbial communities from an aquifer in East River, Colorado, USA - PLM3-1_170_b2 | ecosystem: Environmental > Terrestrial > Soil > Riparian zone | place: USA: East... | reverse complement strand
TTGACGGATTCGAAGATGTTTTGTGCGTGCCCGACAATCTTTGGAGCGCCGCCGAATACCCAGACGTGCCCCGTATGTCTTGGACTGCCGGGATCGCTGCCGGTCATCAACCGGAAGGCGGTTGAGCTGGGGCTCCGCACGGCCGTGGCGCTGGGCTGCCGGGTTCATGCGGCCAGCCAGTTTCACAGGAAGAACTATTACTATCCCGACCTGCCCAAGAACTACCAAATCACGCAGTACGAGTACAAGATTCATCCTCCGCTGGGCACGACCGGCTCACTTGAGGTCACAGCCGGGGGCGCCGCCAGTTCCATCGGAATTCGCCGCGTGCACCTGGAAGAAGACACCGGCAAGCTGGTGCACGTCGAACAGCAGGGCCAAATTGTGCACTCGCTGATCGACTTCAACCGGAGCGGCGTGCCATTGATGGAAGTTGTGACCGAGCCGGACCTGCGCTCACCAGATCAGGCGCGGCTGTTCCTCGGCCGCCTGCGGTCGCTCCTCCAGACCATTGGTGTCAGCAGCGGCCGAATGGAAGAGGGGAGCCTGCGGTGTGATGCCAATGTGTCGTTGCGCCGTCCCGGCGCAGATCTCGGCATTCGGACCGAAGTCAAGAACATGAACTCACTGCGGTCCGTTGAGCGCGCGCTCGCCTTTGAGGCCCAGCGTCAGGAACAGCTCCTGGAGCGCGGGCAGCCTGTTGCTCAGGAGACACGCCACTGGGACGAGCGGCGCGGGGTGACGTTCTCTTCGCGGACGAAGGAGGAAGCGCAGGACTATCGATATTTCCCCGAGCCCGACCTTGTGCCGATCACCGTTGATGAAAAGTGGATCGAGGAGATCCATGTGTCGCTGCCCGAACTGCCCGATGCCCGGCGCCAACGGTACGCATCCACCTACGGGTTGTCGCCATATGATGCGGGCCTCGTGACCTCCTCGATGCCCCTGGCGATGTTTTTTGAGGAGACGGTGCGACGCTTTCCCCAGGCCAAAACCGTGGCCAACTGGCTCGCCGGCGACGTGGCGGCCCATCTGAATGCAGAAGGTATAGAGATCGAAGAAACCCCGCTCACGCCGAATCATCTTGCCGAGTTGCTGCGTCTGGTGGATGCCGGCACGATCAGTATCCGCACTGCCAAAGAGATTCTGCCGGAGATGCTTCGGACCGGCGCGAGTGCCGAGCAACTTGTCGCCGACCGAGGCCTGGCTCAGATCAGCGACGCGGCTGCCATTCGGGGCGTCATCGATCAAATCATCGCCGAGCATCCCGGCCCGGCGTCAGACTTTCGCACAGGGAAGACGCAGGCGCTGACGTTCCTTGTCGGACAGGTGATGAAGAAAACACGCGGGCGTGCAAACCCGGAGCTGGTGAACAAGCTATTGCGAGAGAAGCTCGGATGAATCGCAAACGCGCAAACGGGCAAGCGCGCAAACGCGGACCTGCGCTGAATCGCCGTTACGGGCCCCGGGCTCCGGACCCCGAACCCCGGGTGCTGAGGGTTGGGCAGAGGGCCACGCTGAGGTTTTCTTCAATGAACGTCGACGGCGCTGCGGTTGCCTCCACCGGTGCGCAGCAGATCGCAGTCCCCTTTGCGCTTCCCGGCGAAGAAGCCGTGGTCGAGATCACGCGCGGCGGCAAAGAAGCGGTGGGCAAGATCGTCACGATGATCCGGAAAGCCGGCGAAGCCGCCTCGCCTCGCTGCAGGCACTTCGGCCGTTGCGGAGGGTGCCAGTGGCAGCACCTCCCCTACGACGCGCAGTTGCGCCACAAAACTACGTTGGTCCGACAGTCGCTTGCTCCGATCCTCCGCGGCTTACGTGTTCCTGTCAGGGACGCCATCGGTGCTTCACCGTGGGAATACCGCAACCGCATCCAGGCCGCGTTTGACGTCAGGCAGCACCGGGTGGTCGCAGGCTACTATGCGATGCGTGAATCGACACAAACGAATGGAGACGAATCTTCTATCTTCAACGTTCAAGAATGTCCGATCCAGCATGCCGACAACGTGCGGCTGCTGACTGCGGCGAGGGATGTGATCGCCGAACTGGCCTGGCCGGTGTACGATCGCCACTCCGGTCGTGGTCTGGTCCGGGGAATCGTCGGGCAGGTCGGTTTTGGCAGCGGCGAAGTGATGCTCGTCCTTTCGACGACCGCCGAGGTACCCGATCGGATGGCGCTCGTGCACGCGGTGCGCCGGCGCATTCTCAACCTGACCAGTCTGCTCCTGTCAGTGCAGCCGCTGCACACCCCAGAACTCCTTGGTCGCATCAGTCTCCTCTGGGGACGCCTATATATTGAGGATGAAATTGCGGGACTGGGAGTCCGGCTCTACGCTTCCGCATCGGTTCCGCCCAATCCACGTGCCATCCCGCTGTGGCTCGATGCAATCGCAACCGGCGCCGAGGCGTCTTCTGATGCCACGATCTTTGATGCAGCATGCGAAGAAGGCCTGGTGCCTATCGCGTTGGCGCGGCGTGGGGCACGCGTCGTCGGGGTCGCACCAGATCGCGATGCCATGCACCGGGCCTGGGAAAATGCACGGCTCAACGATGTGGACAGCGTCCTGTTCTATACCAGAGCGCCGTCGGGTGTGCTGGCCAAGCTCCATGAACGCGGACAGCGCTTCACGAGTCTCCTCGCGACCGGCCGGGGCGCGCCCGCGTTCGAGCCACTCTTTCTTGCGGCAAAGCACAGCGGGATTCGACGCGTGGTGTGCGGCGGGCATTCGCCTGCCCGCCTCGCCCTGACCCTCCGGGCGGCGATGGATGCCGGTTACCGGCCCATTGAGATCCAACCGGTAGATCTGCTGCCTCAAACGAGCCGCATTCACTGCGTGGCGACTCTGGCCGCAGAATAGTGGGCAGGATGAATCGGAGGTCACACGCTCCCATGTCAGTGACGATCAAGCGCACTGTCCCCGGTGCGAAGTCCGAAGCGCTTCTTGACGAGAAGAAGCGCTACGTTTCAGATGCCATCGGCGTTCATCTGCCGGCGGCCATCGTCAGCGCAAGCGGCGCGGTGCTGACGGACGCCGATGGCAATACCTTCATCGATCTCGCGGGTGGAGTAGGCTGCCTCAACGTGGGGCACTCGCACCCACGGGTCGTGCAGGCGATCATCGAGCAGGCGAAACGTTTCACGCACACCGACTTCAGCGTGGCACCCTACGAGTCATATGTCCGGCTCTGCCGCAGACTGTGTGAGATCGCGCCGGGAGGAAGGCCGAAGAAGGCCGCGCTGTTCAACTCCGGAAGCGAAGCTGTTGAGAACGCCGTCAAGATCGCTCGCGCAGTCACCGGCCGCCCCGCGGTGATCGCGTTTCAGGGCGCGTTCCACGGCCGCACGTATATGAGCCTTTCGTTGACCAGCAAGGTGGAGCCGTATAAGAAAAACTTCGGACCCTTCATGCCTGAGGTCTATCGCGTTCCCTTTCCGTATCCGTACCGTAGCCCGGAGCCCGACGCGACACGCTGGGTGATGGCGCATCTCGACGAACTGTTTATGTCCCACGTGCAGGCCGACCGCGTGGCCGCGATCGTCGCCGAGCCGATTCTGGGTGAGGGCGGGTTCGTCGTGCCCCCGCCCGATTTCTTTCCGCGGCTTCGCGCGCTGGCCGACCGGCACAAGATCCTGCTGGTGGTGGACGAGATCCAAACCGGCATCGGCCGCACGGGGAGAATGTGGGCCATCGAGCACGCCGGTATTGAGCCCGATTTGATGACCGTGGCAAAGTCAATCGCCGCCGGCCTGCCGATCTCCGCGGTCGTGGGTCTGCGCGAGATCATGGATGCGCTCCCCGAAGGCGCCATCGGCGGCACGTACGTCGGGAATCCCGTGGCCTGCGAGGCAGCTCTGGCAGTGCTGGATGTCATGCATGACGAGCACCTGGTGGCCCGCGCCGCCGTTCTGGGGGAGCGGATCCTAGCCAGGTTTCGGGCTATTCAGCAGCGGTCACCGCTCGTCGGCGAGGTGAGAGGAGTCGGTGCAATGATGGCGATGGAACTCGTGAAAGATCGAGCCACCAAAGTGCCGGCCATGGCCGAAACCAACGAGGTCATCCGCCGCGCCATGCAGCAAGGTGTGCTGCTCCTGCGTGCCGGTCTGTACAACAACGTCGTGCGTGTGCTGATGCCTCTCGTGATCACCGACGAACAGCTCGACAAGGCGCTCGACGTCCTCGAAACATCGGTCATGGAAGTCTCACGCTCACCAATGCTACAATGACCCGGGAACCATTGCCGGGGTTTCGAGCGCATGCCCAATCAGTTCGTCCACTGTCACCTTCACACCGAATACAGCCTGCTTGACGGTCACAGCCGCATCCCCGCGCTGATAGAGCGCGCCCGCCAGCTCGAGATGCCCGCGATCGCGGTGACGGATCACGGGGCGATGTACGGCGTCGTCGAGTTCTACCTCCAGGCGAAGGCCGCCGGTATCAAGCCGATCATCGGCGTGGAGGCGTATGTGGCCTCCCGTAGTCTTCACGAGCGTGACCCACGGCAGGATGCGAACCAATCCCACCTTGTGCTGCTCGCGACGAATGAAGAGGGCTATCGAAACCTCATCAGGCTCACGACGATCGCGCACCTTGAGGGCTTCTACTACAAACCCCGCATCGATCGAGAGATCCTCTCCCGCCACAGCGGGGGATTGATCGCGCTGTCCGGTTGTCTCAAAGGTGAGGTGACCCAGGCGATCCTGCGTGACGATCTCACCGCGGCTCGCGAAATTGCGGGTGCGTATCGCGACATCCTCGGTCGCGGCAATTATTACCTGGAGCTGCAGTCGCACGGCATGCCTGAGCAACAGAAAAATGTCGCGGGTATGACCGAGGTCGCACGTGCCCTGGAGCTCCCGTTGATTGCCACCAATGACGTCCACTACGTTCAACGCGCCGACGCCGATGCTCAAGACACGCTGATGTGCATCCAGATGAACGTCAACCTGGACCAGACCGACAAGCCGCGGATGGGCGATATCCCGGAGTTCTATCTGAAGTCCCATGAGGAAATGGCCCGTGCGTTCCGCGACCTGCCACAAGCGCTCGCGTCCACGTTGGAGGTCTCCGAGCGGGTCGACCTCGAGCTAGAGCTCGGCACGATTCGCCTCCCGGAGTTCCCGGTGCCCGTGGATGAGACCCCGGAATCGTACCTGCGCCAGTTGTGCGGTGCCGGCCTGCGGCGGATCTACGGCGAGGTGCAGTCCGAGATTCAGCAGCGGCTCGATTACGAGCTCTCGGTCATCGAGCGGATGGGTTTCGCGCCGTACTTCCTCATCGTCCAGGATTTTGTGAATTTCGCGCGGCAGCGCGGGATTCTCACGACGGTGCGCGGCTCCGCTGCCGGGAGTCTGGTGCTGTACTCGCTCAACGTCACCGACGTCGATCCGCTCCAGTACAAACTCCCGTTTGAGCGATTCTTGAACCCGCAGCGCGTCACCATGCCCGACATTGACGTCGATTTCATGGACAGCCGGCGCGACGAGGTCATCCGCTATGTCCTGGACAAGTACGGCGCCGACCGCGTGGCGCAGATCATTACGTTCGGCACGATGGGCGCGCGGCAGGCGGTCCGCGACGTCGGCCGGGTGATGGGGCTGCCCTACGGGGACGTGGACCGCATTGCCAAGCTCATCCCGTTCAACGCCACGCTCGACGACGCGGTCCGCGCCGATCCCGAATTGCACCGCTCGGCTCAGGAAAACCCGCAGATCCAACGGCTGCTCGATCTGGCGCACAAGCTCGAGGGTGTCGCGCGTCACGCCAGCACACACGCCGCAGGCGTCATCATCTCGCGCGACCCGCTGACCGAGCATGTTCCGCTGCAGAAGGCCACCAAGGGCGACATCGTGATGACGCAGTACGACATGATCGCTGTCGAGAAGCTCGGGTTGTTGAAGATGGACTTTCTTGGCCTCGCCAACCTGACGATCCTCGACACCGCGATGAAGATCATCGAGAAAACGCGTGAGGTCGCGATCGATCTGAAGGCGATCCCGCTGGATGATAGGAAGACATTCGAGCTGCTTGCAGCTGGCGAAACAGTCGGCATCTTCCAGCTGGAAGGCGCAGGCATGACCCGCTACCTCAAGGAACTCCGTCCGACCAGTATCAAGGACATCATGGCGATGGTCGCGCTGTTCCGCCCGGGGCCGATGGCCAACATCCCGAGCTACATCCGCCGCAAGCACGGCCGGGAACCGGTGACCTATCTCCATCCGGTGCTCGAGCCGGTGCTCAACGAGACGTACGGCGTCATGGTGTACCAGGAAGACGTCATGGCCGTCGCCCAGGCCGCAGCCGGTTTCTCATCGACAGAGGCCGACATCCTCCGCTACGCGATCGGCAAGAAGATCCGCGACAAGCTTCAGCAGCAGCGCGCCAAGTTCATTGCCGGGTGCATTGCCCGCAGCATCCCGGTGCGCATCGCCGAGCAGCTGTTCGAGTTGTTCGAACCGTTTGCCCGTTACGGATTCAACCGCGCGCATGCAGCATGTTATGGACTCATTGCGTATTACACGGCGTATCTCAAGGCCAACTATCCCGCTGAATACATGGCGGCGGTAATGAGCAGTAATGCCGGAGACACGGACAGGGTGGCCGCGGCAGTGGGGGAGTGTCACCGCATGGACCTTCGGGTGCTGCCGCCGGACGTCAACGAGTCCTCCGATGACTTCACGGTCGTGGGTACCGATGCAATCAGGTTCGGGCTTGCCGCCGTCAAGAATGTAGGGCTCGGTGCCGTCGAGGCGGTTCTTGCCGCGCGTACAGAGGGCGGGCGGTTCACCTCGCTGGAGGATCTGCTCGAGCGTATCGATCCGCGCACCGTGAACAAGCGTGTCCTGGTCAGCCTCGTCAAGGCCGGGGCGTTCGATTCGCTCGGCGATGCGCGCGCGCAGATGCTGCAGAAGCTGGACGCCGCCATGGAGTTTGCCCAGCGGGTTCAGCGTGTCAAGGCATCAGGACAGACTGGTCTGTTCGAGCTCGGGACAGCCGCCTCGCCGTCCTCCGGGGAGGAGACCTTCCAACTGGAGGAGTTTTCCAAAGATGAGCTCCTGGCGATGGAAAAGGAGATGCTCGGGCTGTACATTTCCGACCACCCGCTCCGCCACGTCCACGACGTCTTGACCGCGCGAGTCAATGTGCCGCTTCACCAGCTGATGGAGCTTCCAGACAAGAGCCCCGTCGTCGTGGGTGGAATCATTTCCGGCGTCAAACGCACCATGACCAAGGGCGGGTCGGCAATGGCGTTCCTGACCCTGGAGGATCTCACCGGAAGCTGTGAAGTAATCATCTTTCCCAAAACGTACGAGCAAGTGCACTTCCTGCTCAAACGCGACTCCGTCGTGATCATTCGCGGGAAGGTCGACGTCATGGAGGATCAGGCTAAAGTATTGGCCGAACGTGTCCAGAGTCTCGAAGACGCTGATTCGGTCGAACCACTCCAGGTGCTGGCGAACGGCCGATCGGTGAATGGTGAGGACGCCGGCGAGTCGAACGGTCAGTCTGATGGCGGTCGAACTCCCACGCCGACACTGCACGTCAGGGTTGATGCAACGCGGTTTGGGCAAGAAGGGCTGCACCGTCTCAAGGGTCTGCTGGCGCGACGAACGGGCGATCAGCCCGTGGTGCTCCACCTGTTGACCGGAGGCCAGGAGGTCGTCTTGGACGCGCGCGAGATGAAAGTGGCCGCTTCTGAGGACCTGCGCGCGGAACTTGAAGCCTGGCTTGGGGTCGGGAGCGTCTGGCAGGAATAACTCATGCGCACACGGCTGACAACATCGTATCTCGCCATGACGCTCGCCGTCTTCGTTATGGCGTTCCTCGTCGTCGCGCAACTTCGGACCAGCCGGGCAACTACGTCGCAGGTTGAAATCCCCACGCGCAACGTGTACGCGATGGCTACATTACTCCGGCAAGAACGCGAGGCCCGTGCTCGGCTCGAAGTGCAGGTTGCCGCGCTCCGCAGTGAACTGGAATCTTACCAGCGCGAGGGAGCCAAAGGCCGGGACCTGACGGAGGCGATGACCAGAGAACTCGAGACCATGCGCATCGCGCTCGGACTCAGGGCCATGCGCGGGCCGGGGCTCCTCGTGCGGCTGGATGATCCGAGCACCCAGCCAAAGGGCGCCAATCCCATCGTCGTGACGTATCAGGACATCGTGGCGGTCATCAACGAACTGTGGGCGGCCGGCGCAGAGGCCATCGCGGTCAACGGCCAGCGCGTGACCGCGATCACGGGGCTCAGCCAGGTGGGTGGGACGGTCGTCGTCAACCTGCAGAGGCTCAACGGTCCGTTCCAGATTGTGGCGATCGGCGACCCGTCGACCCTTGAGCGAGCGCTCAATATCCGCGGGGGCCTGATCGACGGCCTCCGGGCCCTGGGCCTTAGCATCACTATTACCCCCCGCGATTCCATCCTCGCGCCCGCGTATCGCGGCACCTTCAACTTTGAGCACGCGAAACCCGAGTAGTCAGTTCGATGTGGTCGTCGCCGGTGCCAGTTTCGCCGGCCTTGCCGCCGCCCAGCGTGTGCACGGGCGCGTCGCGCTGATCGACAAGGATCCCATCGGTGCGGGCGTGACGTCGGCCTGCGGCGCGCCTGTCTCGATCGTGAAGGCTATGGGCGCCGAGTCGTCGATTCAACAGATCCACGATCACCTGGTCATTCACACCGAGCGTTCGCGCGCAGTCTGGCCACTTCCTGAGTCATTTTGCACATTTGATTACAAGGCGTTCTGTGAGTTGGCTTTCGCCCGTACCCGCGCCGAGTTCATACATGCGACTGTGCTGGGTCGATCGGGCAGCACAGTCCGGACGTCCGGCGGTGATGTTCAGGGCCGATTTCTTATCGACGCGACCGGCTGGCGCGCGGCGCTGGCAGCCGGGCCCGCATCACCATACGTCAATCGGCGCTGGATGGCGTTTGGAATCGAAACAGAAGTCGAGCGGGAGTTTGAGCCCGGGCTTCATTTCTATTTCCTTCCGGAGATCAGAGACGGCTACGCGTGGGCGTTCCCGTGCGACGGGCGTGTTCGCTTGGGTGTGTTGAGCTACTTAGGACGAAGCAAGCTGCACCATGCCCTAGACAATTTTCTTGACCGCTTCGGTGTAAGCGCGGAGAGGGTCCACGGAGGCTTCCTCGCTTCAGGGCTACGCGCTCCGGTATTCGATGGTGTGTTCGTCACCGGGGACGCGGCTGGACAGTGCCTGCCGGTGACAGGAGAAGGGATCAGGACGGCCGCGTCGGCAGGGTTTGCGTGCGGAGACCTAGTGCAGCGGATGCTTGATGGGATCTTGACTCCAGATGAGGCGGCCGTCGCCTACGCCCGGCTGGTCGCAGGTGAGCGAAGGCGTGTCCGAGCGCTGTTGTGGACGAACATCGCGCTGTTGCTCTTCCCACAATCGCTGATAGGAGAAGCAGCGCGTCTCTTCGGCAGACCGGGACCCTTGCGGTTCTTCATGCATCACTATCTCGGCATCTTACGCCAACCAATCTCCTGGGACACCCTTCCTGAGCTTTCGACCCGGGTTTCCTAGAAGGATAGGCTGAAATTGAGAGCGAAAACCGGGTCGGTCCACCTCACCTTCCTTGTACCTCGTTCATAGCTGTGGACCCGAAGGAGGTGAGCCTGATAGAGCCGTTTGCCCGATGCAGACGGCCCATTTGTTTTTCATGGGAGGTGGACGCATGGAATTGCAAGAGATATCCGAGCAAGTCGTGCAAAAGAATCTTCGTCTTGCGGCCGGCGACCATGTGCTCATCATGAGCTGGGAGCATACGGTTCCCATGGCGGAAGCACTGATAGCGGCTTGCTTCAAAGTGGGGGCGCTGCCGCTGGTGACTCTTTTTACGGACAATGCGTGGCGTGCGTTTGCTCAGACTCCTGACACCGTGCTGCGCCAGCCCCCGAGTCCATTGCTAGCCGCCTACGACCATTTTGCCGCCACCATCTGGCTTGGGGGACCGAAAGATCCAGCTGTCTTTGAGGGCGCCTCGCCCTCGAAGATGAACGCGTGGAACGAGGGGATGAAACCGGTCTGGGACAAGGCGCGTGAGCGAAAGATTCGCAGCGCATTCATTGCCCTCGGGCAGGCGACTGCAGAGCGGGCGCGTCAGTATGGTATCGATAACCGTGCCTGGCAGGATTCGATTACGGATGCCTTGAGCGTCGACCCGACTGAGCTGTCCGCAGTGGGCCAGCGCGTGGCCAACGTACTGCGTGAGGCCAAGCAGGTACGGATCACAGGCCCAGGGACGGATCTTACTATTAACCTCACGGGTCGGCAGCCACACGTCGACGATGGAATCGTTGCTGAGCCGGACCTGGCCATTGGAGCACGGTCCATTAACCTGCCGGCCGGCTCCGTCAGCGTTGCTCCAGATGAGACATCGGCCAATGGAACGATTGCATTTCCCTTCGCGGCTGTCTGGGGGAAGGTGCTGCCCGACTTTCGGTGGACCTTCCGAGACGGTCGGTTGACCGCTTTCTCCGCCCGTGAGAACGAGAACACCTTCCGCATGTTCTTGGACAGTGCGACCGGAGCGAAGGACCAACTCGGAAGCCTATCGATTGGGATCAATCCGAGGGCCAAGGCCGTCAGCCGCGGTCTCGGTGAATCGATCGTGGAGGGCGCGGTCGGCGTTGGACTTGGCGCGAACAAGGAGCTGGGCGGAAAATTAGATAGCAGCTTCTTCTGGTCGGCCACGCTGCCAGGTGCACGCGTAGAAGTCGACGGCCGCGTCATTGCTGAGAACGGACGGGTGCTAGTTTAGCGCGCCTGGGAAGATCGAATCAGAGAAGCGGAGGAAAGACCTCCGCTTCTCGTCTTTTCCGGGGACCTGGAAACACATCTGGGGGAGAGAATGAGAACCTCCAGATGCTTCCGAGGTAGCTCATCATGGTTGGGGCCTGGATGTGCTTGGGCACGATCTTGACGCGGCAGGGAGGATGACCGTGGCTCGCTACGACTGGTACTGCGATGACGTCCTGTCCGGAAAACTCGAAGTTCGCAAGGTCTGGGAGGACGATCGGGTCCTGGCGTTTCACCATCCCAAGCCTCAGTCCCAGATCCATGTCGTGGTGATACCGAAGACCCATGTCCCGTCGATTTTGGATGCGCAGGCGTTGGACGGAAAACTGCTCTCGTCGATGCTGAGGGCGATCCAGGAGGTGGCAAAACAGCTCGAGTTGGACAAGCACGGCTTTTACGTCCGCGCGAACGCCTCAGGGCCAAATGTGACGCCGCACATGCACTGGCACGTGATGGGACCGGGCGTGCCTTAGGCCAAGATATAAGTGGCGCCATGCGGTCAATGTATGGAGAGTTTCGCGGGGTGACAGGCGATTTTCTATTGTTGGCTGGGACACGATCCGTTTGAGAAGCAATGGCATCATGCATATAATAGGTTCACGTACTCGGCCGGGGTGGCGGAACTGGCAGACGCTGCGGCCTCAAAAGCCGCCGAGCCGCAAGGCTTGTGTGGGTTCGACTCCCACCCCCGGCACCACCGCATGGTTCCCAAACCGATCTCACAAGACAGGGCACTGCGCGCCTACATTCTGGGCTTGGCACTTGGTGATGGCGGCCTATCTAATCCAAATGGGAGGGCTCAGAGGCTGCGCATAAGTTGCGACACTAGGTATCCTCAGCTTGTATCAAGGATTGCCGAATCTATTAAACTGCTCTTGCCACAGAACAGGGTTTCATTTGTGAAACACAGCGGGAAGAACTGTGTCGATGTCTCTTGCTACTCGAACCATTGGGAAGAGCTTCTTGGCTGGCGAGCCGGAAAGGGATCGAAACGTGAGCAACGAGTATCTGTCCCTCGGTGGATCTTCGAAGAGGATTCTTATAAGACGGCTTGCCTAAAAGGATTATTGGAGACTGACGGAACGATCTACAGTGACCGAGGCTACCGGATGGTCATGTTCTATACAACGACTCCTGAGTTGGCCACCGATGTGGATGAGTTGATTTGGTCGCTCGGTTTCTTTCCTCGGACGTGTAAAATCAACAGAAACTCTCCTTGTCACACCACTTATCATGTCCGACTCTCCAAGAGAGTCATGGAGTTTCTGTCTCTCGTCAAACCCGACAAATCCTAGTTTTCTTTCTATCGCCCACCGCCAACTTGTCCTATAACCGCGCGGAGTAGACCCGCCATTCTCCGGGGACGCCTTTGAGTACTTGGATCCCACGATCTTCAAAGTCGATTCCCGAACCTGCAACGAGATCTTTTACGGTATGTGACACTAGGACTTCACCCGGTGCCGCGAGTGCGGCAACTCGGGCGCCGATGTGGACCGCGATCCCACGCACGTCTCTATCCAGCATTTCCACTTCGCCCGTGTGTAACCCGGCGCGCACCTCGATCCCTAATGATCGCACCGCTCGCACGACTGCTCCCGCACAGCGGATGGCGCGGGCCGGTCCGTCAAAGATGGCGAGGAACCCGTCACCCGCGGTATCAATTTCACGACCCCGAAAGCGCTCCAACTCCCTGCGTATCGAAGTGTTGTGAGCCTCGAGCAGCGCTCGCCACCCGCGGTCGCCGAGCTGCGCGGCACGCTCGGTCGACCCGACGATGTCGGTGAACAGCACCGTGGCCAGCACGCGGTCGAGTTCCGGGCCCCGCCGGACGCCGGTCAGGAACTCCTCGATCTCGTCGATGATTGCGTCTTGATTGCCGACCCACGTGAGATGATCGGAGCCAGGGAACTCCACAAACCGGGCGCCGGGTATCTTGCTCGCGATGTAGCGTCCCTCCTCGACCTTGATATCGAGGTCGCCCGAGCGGTGGAGGACGAGGGTCGGAACGCGGATCGTCGGCAGAACGTGGCGGATGTCGATCTGGGTGTTCATGCGCGCCAGGGCCAGCGCTGCGCCCGGACTGGCTCCCATACGTAAGTAGGAGGACCACCATTCTTGAAACCGCTCGTCGCCGACCTTGCTGGGCGCCATGGTAGCCAGATCGACTTCACCGCCCCAGCCCTCTTGGATGAGATCGAAGAACTTCTGGCGTTCTGCGGGCGTGGGGGCCCACGGGTAGTCTGGGGACCAGACCCGCTTTGCGTATGATGCGTAGATGATGAGGGCGGAGGTGCGATCGGGGTAGGTGGCCGCGAAGAGCGCACACATCGGCCCGCCCTCCGATACGCCGAACAGCGCCGCGCGCATCGACCCGGCGGCATCCATTACCGCGCGCACATCGTCCATACGTTGTTCGAGCGTGGGAAGCTCGTTCAGCGGAACCCGGTCGGACAGCCCGGTGCCGCGCTTGTCAAACAGAATCAGCCGCGAAAACGAAGCCAGTCGCGTGAGGAACTTTGAATACAGCGGGTCCTCCCAGAAGTAATCCAGGTGAGAAACCCAGCCCATCACATAGACGAGGTCGATGGGGCCGTCGCCGATGACCTGGTAGGCGATGTTGACCTCGCCGCTCCGCGCGTACCGGGTTTGCGGACGGTCCATGCTACGCTATCCTTGAACATAGGTGGATTTCCCTCCACGGACGTTTCTACGTAGGGAGCGCAGAGTGTCAGGATCTCGGAAACTCGTTCTGATTGACGCCAACGGCCTAGTCTACCGAGCTTTTTTCGCCCTGCCGTACTTCACGACTACCGACGGCCGCCCCACCAACGCCGTATATGGCTTCACGAATATGCTCCTCAAGATTCTCGACGAGGAGAAGCCTGACTACGTATCAGCAGCGTTCGATAAAGCCGCGCCCACGTTCCGCCACACCGCGTACAAGGAGTACAAGGCGACCCGCCAGCGCATGCCCGACGACCTCCGGCCACAGATCAAGACGGCCAAAGATGTCCTCGAAGCATTGAAGATTCCCATCTACGAGGTCGAGGGCTACGAAGCCGACGATATCCTCGCAACGATTGGACGAAAGGCCGCGGCCGAAGGGTTTGAAGTGGTGATCGTGACCGGTGATCTAGATGTGCTGCAGCTGGTCGATGAGCATACGCGTGTCATGGTGACCAGCCGGGGGATCTCGGAAACGACGGTCTACGACGTCGAGAAGTTCAAGGAACGGTTCGGCTTTGATCCGTCGCGCCTGCCTGACTACAAAGGACTCAAGGGCGATAGCACGGACAACATTCCCGGCGTTCCCGGCATCGGCGAGAAGACCGCGGGCCAGTTGATCCAGCAGTTCGGCAGTGTTGAAGAACTGCTCGAACGATTGGATCGCGTGTCCCCCAAACAGCGCGAACTGCTACGGTCGCGCACCGAGCAGATCTTGCAGAGCAAACACTTAACAACGCTCGTGACAGATGTTCCGCTCCGGTGGTCATGGGAGGATCTGAGGCGGCATTCACCGGACCAGAACCGGCTTCAGGAGCTCTTTGCGAGTCTCGAGTTCAAGAGCCTTCTCGAGCGTGTGGGTGTTGTAGAAGAACCCAAGCCGCAAGGCCGATACCGGCAGGTTGCCCGACCAGAAGAGCTCTCTGAGGGTACCTCGGCCGCACGCGAGATCGGGGTTTACCTTCAGCGGGGCGAGGGCCACCCGCTTGAGGCTCCACTCACCGGCATTGCGCTCTCGGCGTCGCCTGGTGATGTGCAGTTCTTGGCCATCGCCGATGATCGTTTCCCTGATGCGCTGCGACCCATATTTGAATCTGCCGCACTCAAGGTGACTGGTGATGTGAAGGCCGACCTGCTCACCTGGCGGCGATTTGGGATTCAGCCTCACGGGTTGGAGTTCGACGTGGCGATTGCATCCTATCTGCTCAATCCTGGTCGTCGCACGCACACCATGGGGACCGCTGCCTGGGAGCACCTGGGATGGCGCTTGCGGATGGACGAGGAGCAAGAAGGATTGCCGCTGGACAGCGACCCGGTCGCCGAGGCCAGCGAGGCTGCGGACGTCCTACTGCGGCTGCGCCCTGTACTTGAAGCACGGATGCGCGAGCGGCAGGTCTATCCGTTGTTCATTGATATCGAGATGCCGCTGGCCACAGTGCTGGCCGACATGGAGGCAGCCGGGGTAGCCGTCGATGCTCCTTACCTCGAGGAGCTCTCCGCCGAGATGGATCGGCGCCTGGCAGACCTGGCGGCAGAAATCTATCGGTTGGCCGGTGGAGAGTTCAATATCAGCTCGCCCAAACAGTTGAGTTTCGTGCTCTTCGAAAAACTGCAACTCCCTTCGATGAAGAAGACCAAGACAGGACATTCGACAGATGCCGAGGTCCTGGAGTTCCTGGCGCCGCAGCACGAGATTGCCGCCAAAATTGTCGCTCATCGCGAGCTGACCAAGCTCAAGACCACCTATGTCGATGTGCTTCCCAGGCTCATCAGCCTCCGGACAGGTCGTGTGCATACGACCTTTAACCAGACCCTCGCCGCCACCGGTCGTGTCATCACCACCGACCCGAACCTGCAAAACATCCCTATCCGCAGCGAAGAAGGCCGCAGGATCCGGCGGTCCATCGTTGCTGCTCCCGGCAATGTCGTGCTCGCCGCTGATTACTCGCAGATCGACCTGCGCGTC
>Ga0184639_10000471_pt1 | contig 15506 bp, 20 predicted proteins | sample PLM31_170_b2_FD_133155 | JGI IMG/M metagenome (GOLD analysis project Ga0184639, IMG submission 133155) | Groundwater sediment microbial communities from an aquifer in East River, Colorado, USA - PLM3-1_170_b2 | ecosystem: Environmental > Terrestrial > Soil > Riparian zone | place: USA: East... | reverse complement strand
GGATCTCTCAAGGTCTGGATTCCCGTTGAGCTCAATCACGCTGTCCATATTCGCTTTGGTTCTTGCTAGTGTAAGTTCCTCATTCGTAACTCTGCCATTCTCTAGAAGCGCATCGCGCAAGGCTGCGATCTCAGTCATCGCGCACTGCAAAGTCCGATCGAGCACGTCTACATAGGCCGCAAGGTATTCCCTGTCAACACAGAGGGCTTCAGTCTGTTCTGGTGTGAATGCAGCCATGACTTTCCCTCCTCACCCTAGGCCGAGCCTTCTCGACTGTGTTATTGGGACCTTCAATGAAACCGCTTAAACGAGACAGATTGAGTTTGCGGATCGTACCGCGCCTCACCCAAGAGCGACTCCACTCTGGCGTCACGGTAGACAATTACGGCGAATTTTTCAGATGGAGCAAGGTTGCCGACTTGTCTCGCGATCTCTTCAGAGAACCTCACCGCCTCACCATCCGGCACTGCAGGAGGCAGGGTCAGCTCCACATACTCCTTGAATTCGTCTAGAAAGCACTCTGACACACGCGGGTCTTTTGGGCATGCGAGCGATGTAAGTACCGACCTTGATGGACGCTTGTCAAACTCATGCTTCGCACCTGCGATAAGAAAAAACTCTGGACCTCTATTCTCCGCTGAGGCGTAGTGCGTAGGCCACCGGAGTCTTGCGTGCGGTCTCGGATCGCCGGCCGAGTCTCGGCGATATACATCAACCCAGAAGTAGTGCGCAAAATAAAACTTCCGAGAGCCCTGCCCGGAGGTTACATGCATCCAAGTCCGTGCGGCACTCTCAGCAACAGCGCGAGTTCGTTCCTCAGGGACATTATCCTTCAGTAGGATGTGAATCGCCTTGCCCCCATCATCCTTGAGCATGGTGTAGTCAAGTTCTACGAATGATTCAATACTGCGCAGAATCGAAAGAGTCAGGTATGGGAAAGAGAGAATGACCAGAAGAGCAACTACCCACGGTCGCCAACGGATCGGAATGTGAGAAGCCATGTTGCGCCCTAGGGCTCGAAGTGGCTTTGGGATTAAAGATGCTATAGCTGCGCGGAATGCCTCGCGCCACGTCATCTTCTGAGCGTGCGGGGTCGAGGTTGCTGGACGATGGTTCGCAGGGGCAGGCGCGGTCCACAGATCCACCCGAAAGCCGCAACGATCGCACCTCTTGGCCTCACCGATTTCCCATCCGCATTTTGGACAGGTCGTCATCCTATCTACTCAGCCAGTTGAGACGTACATGTGAGAAACAGGCGCACGCTCAGGTCGGTGCCGTCTCGTTTCAAGGCGAGGAATACTTCGATTGGTTCTTCTGGCATTAGCACCCCCACGAAGAACTGCTTAGCCTCCCACCCGGTTCGACCCTTGATCACGCGATCTGATGGAAAGATGAAGTCCTGCATTTGTGACTGCGGGGCAATCACTGACGGAGCCATGCGCTTATCTTTATCAGCGAGTACCACCCCTTTATGAATCACGGAATGGACAGCCCCCTGAAAATCAACGATGATGACGCGATTCCAATCGATCTCAATCGGACTCTTGCTATTGTTCTCGATCGTGATCGAAAGCGCGTTTACTTCCATATTTAGGAGAAGAGCTGTACTCACAAAGACTTCACGGAGATCCAACCTCGTGAAACCGAAATGAATGCTCAGATCGCCTTTCTGGACCGAGATCCTACCATCGCTCTCGTATAGCATGCTCCGAGTGAACAATCTGCCGCGGTCCTTCGAAACGACATACTCTTTGACCACAAGCGGTCCTGACCGCGAGAGGGACCAGTCATCCGGTGGGTACAGTCTGCACGTATTGACGTTATTTAGGCGAGTCGCTGACGAACCCTCATCACGAACCACCTGAATGTGCGGGGTACCCATGACCCCTGTTCTACTATCTCCGAACCCCGATGAGGGCGTCAATAGGAGGGAGAGGATCATCACTAGAGCCTGTTTCACAGCTAATCTCCCTTCCAGACCGGTGCCGGTGATCCAAGCAATATCCCAACAGTGAGCCCAACGAGCAATCGTCTCATTCCGCTGATCTGTCCTACCATCCCACGCCGTGGGCTTTCAGCAGGTACAGTACTCTGATGTCGTTGGCGCCAGTGTTGTATCTGTAGGTCTCCTGAGTCAGGCTGAACTCCTTCATTTCTTGACCCAGGAGTTCGCTCCACGAACTCGCCTCCACGCTGATTGTTGCATTGATTTCATCCGATGACCCGCCGCGCCCGAGATCCTGCAGTATCCGAGAACCGATCTGACTTTTCCATCTGCGTTGCCCCCGCATGAAGTTGTTCCACCGCTCCCCGGCTTGTAGCAACCGCACCTCCTCGTCTGATCCTCGCGCCTGGTGGCAGCCTTCCGCGCAGCGTGCTCGCTGGAGCACCGCGTGAGCACGAGCCGCAGCCGCCGCATCCTCCTTGGCCTTTTCTGCGTGTCTTAGCTGCGCCTCTCGCTCCTGCCCTGTAACCAAGGTTGCCCTACCAAACCCGATTCTATTTGGTTGCGCCTCCAGCTTTACCCTGGCCTTCAACCCAAGCCAGATTAGAGTCCTCGTATCCTCCGAATACCTTCTGAGCTCGGGTGGGATTTCTATGGTTGCCGTCGGTGGTCCATAGCCCTCCGTGATCTCTGCCTCTACCGCCGTGGCATACTTTGAATCGAACTCAAGGCTCACCTGGACGAGACCACCCTTGCGGAACCAAAATTGGCCCTTGGCGTAACCACTCCTAATTGGAACAAGGTCGTTTTCGCAGACACGCTCTGGCATTACCGCATCTTTGGTATCTCGGCACACCTCAACTGGCAGTTTCTCTCTCAGCATCCGCTCTGGCGCCCCCCACGGGATGTCTCTGAATCCCGTTGGTTCATTCCAGGCGTATGCCATGGACCCCATTACAAGGGAACTAAGAATGAACATGAGGGCCTTCATTTTGTGTATCCTCTTTAACCCCCCACTGGCGGTTACTGCCTCTTGAGGGGGTTGGTGCAATCCGCAGACCAGAACCTTAGACGATCGCTCTAAGCCGCACTGGCACTACTCTTGCCTAGATCCCATCGGTCCCTCCTCGAACAATTCGACGCCCTTCCCATCGAGGACGTAGCGGCCGCTGCCGATGAAGCGCATGGTCACGGTGAACCATCGCTTCACGATCTCCCCGTCAGTGAAATGCACGCTGACGGAGGAAGAGACCTGAGAGCGATCCGATCCAAGTCTGGTAAGGTGGTAGGCGCCCAGGTCGCTCGGGAACTGCGCGGCCTGTGGCGAAATCAGCTTGCCTCTCACGAAGTCTCTGGCGATGGCGTACCGTGGATCTTCTGGTGTCGTGATCGGAGTGGTCGTCGGCGTGGGTATCTCTTTCTTCACGCGCTCGATCGGTCGAGGAGAGTAAAGCACGAGCAGCAAAAGCATGGCCACGCCGAAGGCCAGGAGCCAGATGACAACCCACGTTCCGCTGCGGGTTCCTTGCTTCACGTCGCCACTTCCTGTTCATTCGGTGCCAGCGGCTCCAGGCCGTAGCGAAACTCTTCCATCTTCGCCCGGAGCTTCGCCGGCCGCGTCTGCAAGTAGATCCTGGTCGTCCTGGGGTCCTCATGACCAAAGATGTCCTGCACAACCGCCAATTCCATGAGTTCTCCCATGGCGGTTGCGGCGGTCGCCCGCAGCAAGTGGGGATGCAGATCAGGACGCCCGATGCCAGCACCCCACCGCTTGACGATCCGGTTGACCACGTGGCGGTCGATCCGGAGGCCCTGCTCCCCCACGAACACTGGGGCCGCCACGTCCTTGGGTCCTACGTCAAGAGCGTAGTCTCTTATCGCCGTCACGAGCGGCGGCGCCATGCCAAGGACCCGTTCCTTCCTCCCCTTGCCATGAAGGAGAACGTACCGCCCTCGAAGATCGATATCGCGCCAATCAAGCGCGATCAACTCGCCGCGGCGCAACCCCACGTACAGCATCAGCGCCCGCATTGCCGCATCCCGTTTGGTCATCTCCACTGTCAGAAGGGCCGACACCTGCTCCGAGGAGAGAATGACCTTCATCTTGCGATCACGTCTCGGCCGGATGAGGCGTTTGACCGGATTGGTCGGGAGCGAGTTCCAGCGAACCAGCCATTCGCCGAAACTGGAGAGGCTGTCCAAGTGGCGGCTGACGGTGTTGGGGCTTGGGTAGACGCCCCCCCTGATCATGGTCCGGGCGTAGTCCATCTGGAAGTCCCGGACGATCTCAGCGGTGAACGAGCGCAGTTCTCGGCGCTTGCGAATCCTTTGCAGGTACTCGATGAACTTCTGAAAATCCGAACGGTACGAGGTGATGGTCTGTTCGCTCATCTGCCGCTCGACCCGAAGAGAATCAAGGAATCGCTCATGGAGCTCTGGCAGCGGCGAATCCCATCGCCTCGGCGTGAAGGGAAGCGGTTTGACGTTGGGAACGGACTCTTGTGCGCCTCTCACGATGGGTTCTCCTCAGTCTTAGTCCTATCGCCGTAACGCTCAGAGACTTCAACCAGGCGCCCGTCCACCGTTCTCAACCGCATCATCCTTGTCTCCTGCGTTCCTAGCCGCGTCAAGGCGCCGGGCCTATCCCGACGCCCCGCTTCCACGATGGCGTATGATTCGGTCATTGGCTTCATGTCCGCTTGTGACCGTTCATTCCACCAGTACATCCCTTGACAGGCTTTCACTTGACGCCCCCTTTCGACAGGTCGGCCATGTAGGCCCGGGCCCACAGAGCCGCCGGCGGTCCTGTCCTAGTCACGCGCCGCGACAAGTTCCAGGATTTCAAGTTCCTTGAAGGTGTCCAGAGCCCCATCTAGCACGGCAGACGCCGCCTCGTGCGCCTCCTCGTTCATAGTCTGGCTGCCGCTCGCACACGCTAGGTGCATAACCTGTAGGACACGAAGAGATGAAAAGCCTCGTGCGCAGAGTTGCTCTTTCGTGATCTGAGTCTTCATCGTCGTTTCTCCTTTTCGCGGCTTCACTTGGCCGCTGGTTAAGATGGGTGCCGAGCCTCTTTGCCGTTTTCCCCGTTCTCCATGGTTGCCGCTCCTTTTCAAGAAAACCGACCGTTGACGTTGCCCCAGGACCGGCGATCAGGGATCGGCCCTTAGTGTGCTATCCCCTCGTTCGCCGTGTCAGAGGTCTCCGAGGTCCCGCGTCAGAGGTCTCAGAGGTCTTGTCAGAGGTCCCGCTTGAAAGCCACGCATGCGACGCCCCACAGATCGGGCAAGATCTTGGTAATGTCCAGCGCGGGACCGACGCTCGCCGACACTTGGTACAAGTCACGCTTGCGCTTAAGCCCATCGCCCCGCCAGTTGTTGTGACCTTCATTACAGATCTCCTTTCTCATCCATCTGCGCTGCGTGCTCCAGACACATGCGCAGACTGTACGTCCAGAACGTGGCGCGGGTTGCGCTGATTGCACATCGAGCCGACTCCGCGCCTGGCGACTCAGGCGACTGAACAAAATCGCAAGCTACCTTCTCGCGGATCCATGGCGAGTCAATGGGCTCCACAAGACCGCGATCGTGCCGAACCTTCTCCATCTCGTCGAAGTGCTTATCGCAGAGATGCTTATCAACACTCCGTTCTTCTCTAAAGAGAACGGCGGTCCGGGAGCACCGCGTATCGTCATCCTCGATGCACTCGCAAAGGGCTGGCCGATCCTCTCCCTCAACCTCGGCTCGGGGCTTTACCGTTACCCTCACGTCGCGGCAATGCTGACACATTAGCGTCGTCGTCCCTTCTGCGGCGCCGTCTTCGTCTCCCGGAGATAGTCTTCAATCTTCCGAGTCAGCACGTCCTTGATCGTCGTCCCTTCCATCGCCACCTTTGCCTTGAATCTGTTTCGCAACTCCCGGTCTATATCGATCACAAGATTGACGACAGGCACGGTATCCCCCTTTCGTTCTATAACGAAATATAGGTTACTGGGTACAGATTGTCAAGCGAAATCAGCTCCTCAATTCAAAGTTTTTCTTTCTGCGTGCGGTCAGGTGTGAGAGTAGGTAGTGCGATCGGCGAGCCTAGCAGGCTCTAGGCGCCGCGTACAGCCGGCTGCTACGGAGGCGATCTGGCCAGGTCTTCGGACCCGTTCAACACTTTTGGCTTCTTTGAAGCCGCCTGGACGGAACATTGACCGTCTAGGTCGGCGTAGGGTTGACGATCTCTAGACATCCCTTACCCTATCATGCCGTCTGGGGTGCCGCAACCGAACTGGAGCAAGGCGTCTGCCTTGGTAGCCACCGTCGGACCAACTGCGTAATCGCCTGCTTGGAGATCGTGAAGAGGAAATCTCCGGAGCAGAGGTCCTGGTCAGCGGCGTAGTCCATGAGGCGGTCTTGAAGCGCCGGCGGAATGGTCGGCATTGACTTGCGCCCCCAGGCCGACCGTTTGACGCGAACATGGCCCTGCTCATTAAGCTGAAGCGCCTGGATCTCTGAACGGTACAGTCCTGCAGCCACCAACTCAAGAACGAGCTGGGCGCGTTCCGTCTTTGGCCTCCTTTCGCTGGCCAAGAGGCCGACGTGAGAGGCTGCCCGATCGACCGGAGGACGCGCTGGCTTGGTCGGCGTGGCCGGAAGAAAGTGAGGTGTGCGACCAGCCATCGCGTGAAGGTATCTCAGCCACAAGGCCCGGGTCGATGGACCCATGCCCTCAGTCGCCTTGGCGAGCCAGCTCTCCCAGGCGGTCTCCTCAATCGTCAAGAGGTGCCGATGAGCAAGCGGGGTGAGGGCCTTCGCAATTGGGGCAAAGCTCTCCCTGGCCTTGGCCGTCTTCGCTTCGAGTTTTCTCTGGTAGGTGTTGATCAAGAGAAACAAGAGTGGGCCAGCAGGGATCGGAGGGTTGTCCCTTCGATGTTTCTTAATACGGCAAGCATCGGAACAGGTCTCCGCGTTTGCGCGACGACCCGCTAGGCTCCTGCCACAGCCGCATGTCCTCGGGCTCACCTGATCTTCGACTGGCATTTCAGCCTCCATGAGCGGTCTTTCTCTGCCCAAGGCCCTCTTGTAGCCTAGAAGTGTAACGTAACGGTCCCAACACCCTCCGCGCTCCTGCTAGAGGCATTCTAGGACTGATCTCAGCCGTTAGATTGGCTCTCAACCCTGCTCCTGTAGTCCAAAAGGGCGTCCTGCTCGCCTGCCTTGATCAGGACGGCGCTTGCCAGGTCAGGCAGAGCTGTCAATCTGTGAAGGAGGATGACCGTCTTGCCCCCCCACCAGAAGAGCCGATCCCGCTCCTCGATGGTGGCGAGTCCAAAGCGCTCCGTCAAGCATTGGGCCATCAGCATGAAGTCACAGGACGCGAACGTGAGATCGCAACTGACGAGGCTGTCATTCCTGAAGCGAAAGTCGGCCTGGCAGCAGATCGGACCATCTATGACGATGGCAGAAACGACCCGGTAGCCTGGACGGATTGAGGAGAAGATATCCAGGGAGCGGCTGATGTGAAGTCGGGCGTTTAATTCGGACTCGCTGGACCCCCAGGGCAGGAGGTATCCTTGATTATCCGGCAGTCCGTCAAACATCGCGAAACCCGCACTGCGAACATCGCGGCCCGAGTTCTGCCGTCAGCCAGACCGACCCGCAGCCCGGGCAGGACCACGGCAAAGGAGTAGCAGGCGGCCATTGGGGCAGAGACAGGCGCGCCGGCGATCGCTCATCCTGAGACGCTATGACCATCGCTGAACCTTCCATCAGTCAGTCAAAGGGAGGGAAGCGCCCAGGAAGGGCCATCCTTCCCGGGCTCATCCCCCGGCGAGCCGCAAGGAGGCGCAACGGCCGCCTACCTGGCCGCGCTGCTCGGATCAGACAGCGTCGGAGCCTCGGCCAGGATCCTACAGTGATTCAAAGTCCGCACGAAGGACGGCCATCTGGCCGGCGACGTCCGAATCTCCGGTCTTGCTAGTGCCCATATGCGGCCAGACTCCCCACCCTCCGCCATGCGAGCTCAGGATCTCCGCGTAGAGCATGCGAGTGGGGATTAGATCTCGTCGTAAGACTGTCTTGATTTTGAGCTGATCCAAAAGTCTGGCCAGTGCGATCGCTCGACGTTGTATCTGCTGGAACTCAATGGCCGCTTGGTCGATTCGCTCACAAACCTCCTTGGCCATCTTCTCCGCCAAGGCCACTTTCGCCAGGTTTAAGGTCTCGTTGGAAGCCATGATCTGAGCTATTATCTCCAACTCTAGCTTCCGCTCGAGGCCAGTTACCCGGGCCTCCGTTCGCTCGATATTCTCGGCGAGACTGGCGCGCTCATTACGTAGAGACTCAACGTTGTCAGCCGGCTTTGTCCCCATTTCTTTGGTGATCAACGCTTCCTTGATCTTCGCGCTGAGGTCATGGTCTCTGGCCCGAAGCTGCTCCAGCTCCTTCCTGGAGTGTTCGATCAGGTCTACGGCAATACTCCTCTCTCGGGCAGCCTGATCTACCGCCTTGTGCAAGGGTCCGGTCTTCATTGTTGCGGTTGTCATCGGGTTCCTCCTCTCTTCGCCGGCTGCCTCCGCTCCTCCGCCTCGATCATGGCGAACACCTTTCCGAGGAGCGGTTCAAGCTCCCTCTTTGTTGGGCATGACAGGTCCGTGAGCTGGGCGGCGATGATCTGGGCGTCGCCGTAGCGAATTTGGCGCCCCATCTTCCGAACGGCGGCGATGATCATGTCGGTCGCGGCCACAACGTCCGCCCCGGTCTTGTTCGACGGTGGGCGGAAGGTGGCGCCGTCGCGCTCAACGACTCGCCCGCCAGAAACCAGGACCATCCCTTTGTCGAACAAGTACGGCATTTCACGATACTCCCCAGCGGCCAGCACGGTCACGACTCCTTTCTCCGAGTCCCTGGCGCGAATCTCAATGATTGCCGGCGCGATATCGCCAGCCGCTCTGAGCGGTTGGTAGAAGTCTGCAACCGCCCCCGCGATCGCCGCATCCCGCTCGGTCTCAACCTCGATGACCGGGACGGGAACACCGCCAAGGGTGGCGGTTCCATCCGGGTTGAGGACATACCCGTCTCGCCAGAGTCGGCCTTCACGCCGGTAGGTGAGATGCTCCGAGTACACCTTCATGAGCTGCGGCAGTTCGCTTTCGTTCACAACCTGGCCGTGCGGGTCGAGTTGCTTGAAGGTGCGTCGCAGAGCCTCTTGCAGTGTATGCCGCTTGTCTACGTCTGATAGCACAGGCATGGCCATTGCTCCTTTCGTTGTTGGGGCGTTCGCCGCAATGGGCTTGGACATGGGGCCCGAGGTCGGGTCGTGAAAGATCAGGTCAACGTGGCCGATGACGGCTTGAAGGTACTTCATCGCTGCTTCCTCTCTGCGCTGCTCTCTTCGAGGTATGCTTTCAGGATGGCGAGGTGTTTCAAGAACAGCCGAATCTCACCACACCCAAGACAGAACTCTGAGTCGATGGCGACTGGCCGTCCTTCAAACGAGCCAGTCATACAACCTCCGGCGTGAACCAGAAAAGGGAGGCAATCAGGGTGTTGACAGGGTGAACCGTCAGACTTCATGGAGAGACCTCCGTTGAAAGGGGAAAGGAAAGGCTTCGCACGCACACGCGCACGAATGGGACTTCATCGATCAGTACATCGCGCCAGATCATCTCAGCCCAACACCGGTTCATAGTTCATCGTGCCATCGGTTCTGATGAGAAGAACATCGATCCGTAGCCGTCACTCAGTAACCGGTCTCATTGCTTGTATGGCCACGTCTCGGCATCGCATGGGCAACAAAGAACCACGGCTCTCAATTCTAACTATTTACTTTTATTGACTATTCGTTTCATGACTCGCTGATGATCAATCAGCTTCCACTCGCCGAGCTGGCCGAAGAACGGCGCCCACCCTTTGCCAGGACTGGAGCCAAAAACAAGTCGAGGGTTCCCTCTCGCGGCGGCCAACTCATTTCCGGTTTTCTGCGCTACTAGAAAAACGTCAGTTTGTACTTCATATCCTCACCCGACTCTCTGACCACCACACGGCCAAGAGGATCAAGACCATCATGGTCGTTTTCCATGAATCTCGCGTATATGTATTTCTATAGGAGATTCCTGAAAAATGGTCATGACAGTCCTGATGGTCATGTTCCGCTTCCTGCAATCGCCCTGATCCGAAGTCCAAGCCAGTAGCGAACCCCCCCTCGAGTCCGGGAGACAAGACCACGGTGTCCAAGCATGGTCCCGAAGAATTTCTGACTTTCAGGCGCCTCCCCGCTCGCCTGTGCCCACCCCCTGTAGGTGGCATAAAGCTCTCCTGCCGTGCTCATGGCTGAGGAGTCCGAGATGGTATGTATGGCCAAGAAGTCGCCGAGGCTGTCCATCTCCCCGCGATAGTCCTGGGTAGCTGCCTTGACCGCCGATGGCGGCGTCAGGCCTTCTAATTGCCACAGGCGACATCCCTCCACGGCCCATCTGAGAATACCTGAACTCTCCGCCCTGAGCTTGTCTGTAAGTGTTTTGTCCTGCTCACCTTCGGGGATGATGACGGCGCACGGGATTAACCGAATTCGCCGCCAAATGGCGTGCGTGGTCTCCTTGATGATCGGCTTGTGGTTCACGGCGAGCCAGAGCTTGAAAGAGGGGATGAAGTCGAAGTACTCGCCGTAGAGGAACCGAGCCGCGATCCTGTCGCCTCCAGTGAGCTGCTTGATGAGGGCCTCGGCCAGTCTCCGCCCCCCCTCGGCTTCTACCGCGCCGACAAAACGCGCTCCCCTCAGCCGGGCCACATCGTTCGGAATGCTCTGGCCCCGTTTGAGCAGTAGTGTCTCCGTCGGGGTCCATATGGCATACTCACTCAGGAGGTCGCTCACGGTTCGGAACAACGTCGTCTTACCATTGCTTCCGATGCCATAGAAGACGAAGAGACACTGCTCACTGGTGTCGCCGGTCAGGCAATAGCCGACCGCTTTCTGCAAGAACCGTATAAGGTGCTCATCTCCCCCGAAGATCCGGTCCACGAACCTCTCAAAGATTGGGCATGCCGCCTGCGGATCGAAGATCACCGGCGCGAGCTTGGTGATCATGTCTTCTCGGCGGTGCTCTCTCAACGCGGCAGTCCTTAAGTCAATCGTTCCATTGAGACAGTTAAACAGCCACGGATCCCGGTCAAACTGGTCAGGCGTGACGGCGACCCCGACCTCGCTCTCGGCGAGGGATATCATCGCCTTGATCTTGGCCTCCGCTTCACACCGCAATGCGTGAGCCGCCAGTGCCTTCCTGGTCGGTTCGTCAGTCTGCGCGGCAGCCTCGGCGTAGATGCTGATGGAAGTCTCTTTGGCCATTCGGACGACTTCGCCGATTTCGTCCCACCGCCATCTAGTCCCTGCCCAGTAGAGCCATTTCCGCAAGGGCCTGACGTAACGCAGGTCATGGCCGTGCTGGGCGATGAACCGCTTGCTGTTCCCCAGATCACTGAGATGCTCGATCGTGATGAGCGTGTCCTCTCGCCCCGTCCATGCGCCGTCTCCGCGATAGGTCTGTTGGCCGTCCGCGATCACCTTGGCGATCGTGCGCTCCCCATAGGCGCGATCACCCCGCCGTGCATCCCACTTTGCGCGCATCAGGCAGGATTGCCGGAAGAGGCCATCCATGCGGCTGGCATCCTTGCCCACCCAGAAGGCCAGGAGGCTACAGAGGGCTAGATCCGCCTCTGACGCAGAAGGATACCCACTCGCATCGCCCCCCCAGAGCCTGGCAAACGTCTCGCCGTTGGCAGCCCGACGGGCGCGGTCGAGCAGCGCGGCGTCGTCATCGTTCGGGGTGGGGGGTGGCGTCTGAGGTGTCTGGCGACCGGTACCGTTGCGGCCGAAGAGGCGCTCGTGCAGCGCGGCGAGTTGAGGTGTGCGCGTTTCGATCGTCGTTGGCGTCCCCTCGAGGTGTCGCCCCGTGACGGTGAAATATCGGCCTTCGGAGTACATCTCGATCTTCCCAGTTCGCCTGCGCCCCGGAGGCAGTGTGCCATGCACCACGATGTGGATACCTTTACACGAGGGCGAGATTTCGGTGTAGCTGTTCACCTCACGGATGATGGCCCGGGCCTCGGCGGTGAGCGCCCCGGTCTCCGGATCCAGACAGTCGTCCAGGTCCATCCCGCAGAGGCCATTCCCGAGCACAATCCCAACGCCGTCGGCTTTGCCATCTTCGTAGGCCGATCGGGCTTGGCCGAACGTGCCCCACGTCGCCGGATCATTCACCGCCGAGAGATTGTCGGGGCTGCCGGGCTGATAGGGCACCTTGGTCTCATGGCCGTTGCGTTGCTTGCGTTTCCACAGCACGGCCCGCGAACTCTCGAGGATTTCGGCGGGGAGGTTATCGAAATTGACACTCCCCGCTTCGAGCATCCCGCTGTCGTTCGGCGAAACCTCCTCAGCCATGGTCGCCTCGTCGGGTCTCATTGTGGGTTGTCACCATCGCGGGGGATGAAATTTGGGAAGAAATCTCGAACCGTTCCGCCGCATAACTTAACAAGAAGTTCGGCTACCGCCTTCTGCTCGGAATAATTCAGGGTCCCGCGACCTCGCTCAAATTCACCAAATTTGAACGGCGAGACGCGAGCTTGTTTCGCGAAGTCTACAATGGGAATCTCTTTGAGCCTTCTGGCAGCTCTCACGATCTTCCGGGGTTCGATGATCACTGTTCACCTTCAAGGAATAGTTGCGCGGAGGACAAAAAAACACGCTAGTCCAAATTATCCCGGCCAGAGTGCCTGGAAACTCCATTGGCTGCTTCCACTCTCATTGCTTAAATTCTCGACGCTTCAATCCAGTTGACCAGGTCTGACCGCTTCAAGAGGATCATCCCCCTCGAACCACCGTTTGGACGGAATGCGGGAAGCCGACGAGAAAGAGCCGCCCTTCGAAGCGTCTTGGAACTGACGCCGGAGATCGCACTGCCGGCTCTTAGTGTGACAAATTGCGAGTCGAGAACCACGCGCTTCCGCCACCTGCGATCGGATTGCTCTTCGCCGTTGCGCCCTTCTGGCTGGGAATGTTGTTCGGCGATGGCCTTCATGTATCGAAAACTAGCAAGACCCTGGGCACACTACAAGGGAAAGGAGTAGACTGGCGATTTCTAGATGAGGGTGAAAGACTACTTACGCTGCAATCGACGAGGCGGGGAGATATCGGAAAGGCGAGCGGTCTTGATGCTGTCTGCTGTAGTTCCTAGGACTCCTCGAAGCCACGGATCCAGTAGTTCGGCCGCCAATTCATCAGCGACCTTTTGGTTCGGACAACATTTTTTTAGGATCTCTGAGAGTTCGATGCCAGCGTTAAGGATGATCGTTCTCACAACTTGGGTGGAGTTGATCGCCTTATTTTCGCGGACGTGTTTTAGATACTCCTCTGGTTCACGGAGTCTGTCTTTAATATCTGACGGCGGGGTGCCATCCCAGCATGCAAGCACTTGTGATACACGAGAGTTAAAGCGCCTTTGGTATGCTAGTATCTTTTCGTAGGCAGGCTTCCAAGCTCTTCCGGCGCACCGGAGGTCGTGAACTTTGGAGCTCGCTTTGATGCAAACGAGCGTGAGCTCACTAATGATCGGCTCTGGATCCTTTGGGGTCTGCTTCTTGTCTCGGCATTGCTTGCGGATTCTCTCCTCGATTGATAAGAGCCGCTGTTGCCTCCTGTGAGAAGGCCCGGCAACTAGGTTAACAAGCCAGGTTCGATGATCCTTCCGAACTCTTGCCATCTCTTCCTGGTATGGTGCGAGGCGCCTAGAGATCTCCTCCTCTGGGATGCCTACGCTCCGCCTCTTGGCGTCCAGTTCCCCCCGGGTCTCTATTATTCGCCGCGTCTCCTGGTCCGCAAGGAACCATCCTCCAATGGTTTTCTGAGAGGAGTGGAGGTCATTGATCACGCGAGCGATCTCTGCTTCTGGCGTTCCAGCCCGAAGCAAAAATATCGTCAGCTCTGGCAAAAAGAAGAGCACTGCTAAGTCACTATCGGAGAAGTACGGCCAGAGCTTCGCCCTAAATTCTTTGTTCCGCCAGAGCAGCGAGATCTTCTGATCCGTCCTTGCCAGGGCTGCTTGCCAGAGCGCTTCGGCCTTGGCCGCTATTGCCAGAGAGGACCCGCGCTTCGCTCCTTGGCGTGGTGCTGTAGGCTTATCGATCACTCTTGCCATTTCTAGGTGCTCATGCGATGATTCGCGAAGTGGCGGTGAAATCCAGCATCACCTTTTATGTCACTAGCTGCCATATGTCGCCCCGCAGAGAGCTAAGGGCTGAATGAGATCACTTTACCTTAGCGCACTCGTGCCAACGTTGCAACCGGAAGCGTCAGAATCACAACCCTTATAGCAGCGGCTGAATACACCCGGGGCCGTCGTTGGCCGGACTGTTCACCTTCGCGCTGACCGGGTAAACCTCCATCTCGTCTGACGGGTAGGGTTTCAGATGGGAGAGCAGGCGCTCTGGCTCTTGCATTGTAGGGTCGAGCCAGATTGCCTCCGCGTCCTTGACGAGAATCACCGGCATCCGGTCGTGGATTGGCTTCAGCAGTTCGTTCGCCTCCGTCGTGATAATCGTGCAGGTCTTCATCTCCTCCCTATCGGGGGAGGTCCAGGACTCCCACAGCCCGGCAAAGCTGAACGGCTCCCGAGTCTTGAGGGTGATGTAGACGGGCTGCTTGCGTCGGCCGACCGGCTGCCACTCGTAGAAGCCATCTGCTAAGATCAGACATCGTCGCTTCCGGAGCGCGGCACGGAAGGCGGGCTTCGTAGCCACGGTTTCGGCCCGGGCGTTAATCATCCGATTGCCGATCGCCGGGTCCTTCGCCCACGAGGGGATGAGACCCCAGCGCATCTCCGTCAGGTGCCGGGCCCCATCGGCACTTACCACGATCACCGTCTGCGTGGGGGCGATGTTGTAGCGTGGTCCGACCTCCTCGAGGAACCGAGCGACCCCGAAGCGCTTAGCGATGGCTCCCAAGTTGGTGGTGAGGGTGAACCGGCCGCACACGGATCACCGCCCAGCCACGCGCCAGGCGTCAATGATGAACCAGAGCCAGACAATGACCAGGACACAGAGCCGAAGGAGAAGGCGGGCATCCGGTTGGATCAGCAGCAGTGAACCCGTCGGGACCGCCCGACCGAGGAGCCAGATCAGGACGATGCCAGCACCTAGGAACGCCACCCCCTTCTGAGCCTGATGGTTGTAGAACTGCCCCAGTCCGGGGAACACCCCGGAGAGGATGAGCGCGATCACCTTCTGTCGCCTTACACTCTGCTCAGTCATCACCGTGCCTCGGGATGAGGGACAATTGCCCTCCGGCCCCACTTGATGGACCGGAAGGGGAGGGGGCTGAAGTGGCTTTGCTGACCTTAACGCGCTTTTACCAACTGCGCAAGACCTACGCGGCAGTTTTTGTTTAATTCAGCTCCAAAATGTTATATAAAGGGGGGGGTGCCTCTTTGCACCTGAGGAGAGACGCACAATGGCTAACAGGAGGTTCAAGGACATCTTCGATCAGGATCCGCGTGAATTGCCTGCTTATGGGATAGTGGAGGCCG
>Ga0184639_10000468_pt1 | contig 15528 bp, 13 predicted proteins | sample PLM31_170_b2_FD_133155 | JGI IMG/M metagenome (GOLD analysis project Ga0184639, IMG submission 133155) | Groundwater sediment microbial communities from an aquifer in East River, Colorado, USA - PLM3-1_170_b2 | ecosystem: Environmental > Terrestrial > Soil > Riparian zone | place: USA: East... | reverse complement strand
TGAACTTCGCACGGCGCATTTCGCTGCAGCATCTGGATCTCACCGGTCGACATTCCAAGTTGAAATGGACCAATTCCTCGGTTCGCTACGATGAGGGAAGGCAGATCGGAGGCGGCAAAAGCGGCGTAGGGGAGCGTGGCTGCGGCAAGAACGAGCAGCCATCTGAGTCCGTGCCCCAGATATGACCGCGCCTTGAGCGGGCTCACGATTGCCCGAAGCGTACCCAACGGCATTCCCGGGCAGACGCCCTGGGGCCGGTTTCTGTGGTCGCGACGATGGCTCCTGCGGTTAACGAGGATGCGAAATGGGCGGCGGAGATGAGCGTCCCCGCCGCCCAGAGGGCTCTGGTTATTTGATCACAGATCTCAGCGTGTCGAATGTACCCACGAAGTAAGAGACGTTGTGGAAGGCTTCCTTTGCGATCTGTTCCGCGACGAAGCGTGCCTGCGCACTGTCCTTCCCGAAGACGATGATCCTCGTGTTGTGGTCCTCCATCGGCAGACGCCCATCGTTCTTCGCCTGCAGGATCTCGCCGACGTCCTTACCGAGCAGGACGAGACTCCGTGGAATGTTTCTCGCCCCGGTGATCGTGCCGGCGGCGAACTCGGTGCGCTCTCGCACGTCGACGAAAACGGCTGTCCTATCGTTCTTGTACACATGCAGGGCGCCCTCGAGCTCGATCGCTGTCAAGCCGATCAATGCTCGCCAGGTCGGAATTCCCAGCTGATAGCGGCGCACGTTGGAATAGCCGGCTGCGACGAGCTCGTCCCCAAGGCGCTTACTCTTTCCGCAGAACGGTCCGTTGCAGTACAGAACGATCGCGGCGCCTTTGTCACCGCCCACGAGGCGGCCGACTTCGTTCACGTCCGATACGTACTGCGCCATCTGCACGCCGGGTTTCGGCGCCACGTTTACCGCTCCGGGGATGTGGCTGATCGCCCACTCGAGATGCGGACGCGCATCGAAGACCATCGCGCCGCCGGCGGCCAGGATGTCTTGCAGTTCCTGAGTGGAAAGCTCGACCGTCTTCTGGTTTGGCTCCATCAGACGGGCGGTCATGATCGTGGCGAGAGTCTGGGCGCCGAGTCCGCTGACTGCGAGGCCGACGGCAACCACCACGATGCCTAACACTATGTGCCAGCGCATATCACTCACCTCCTGGTGATTTGACTGTTGATGCCGGAGCCAACTGCGTGAGATGCCGTTGCAGAAACTCCGTAAGTTTGCCGTGGTCACGGAAGGCAACGCGCTCGCCGGTCTCGACATGCTGCGCCTCGCCCCACCATCGATGATGCTGGGAGGGATCCATTCGAAGCCGCACCACAAACGAAGCCGAGAGTATCTCCCCAACCATAGCTGCCTCCCACCGTTGTCATCCGGTCGGCATCATCCTAGGGGAGGGGGGTGAAATTCGGGTGAAAGGGTGGGCTAGACGGGTACGGTCGAGCGGGCCTGCTCATAGAGCGCGGTAGTCTCAACTTCCGGCGTGGCGCCGAGTTCCTCGCGGAGGAGGCGTTCGCACGTTTCGTATGCCCTCAGCGCGGCCACGCGGTCGCGCCGGGCCAGGGCGTACCGCATGTATTGTTGATAGGCTGTCTCTCTGAGACGATCGAGCGCCAGCACCTGTTGGACTGTCTCGAGGGCCCGGCGGTAGTCCCGGCGCTGCGCGTACAGATCGGCAAGGATACTGAGCGCCTCGAGCTGCATCTCCCGGTAGCGTTCCCGCTCCAGCGTAGCCCAATCTTCGTACCGGTCAACCTCGAAGAGATCACCACGATACAGCGCAATTGCCTGCTCCAGTGCGCGGATTGCTTCGGAGGCCCGGCGTTCGCGCACGCAGTCGTGTGCATGTGCGATGAGATGCTCGTATTCGTCTAGATCAGTTCGGGCATGCTCACTCCCGATGAACTGCACAGCCTGGCCGATCCGGTGAATGAATTGGGAGCGTGTCCCTTCCTGCAACGGTTCTAACGCCGCCCTTAAACTCTTGATCGCCGCCTTCAAGCTACCGGCTCCCGACGCGGGATCAGCATCCGGCCACAGTATGTCGGTCAACTCGTCCTGCTGGACGGGGTGTTTCCGGTGCAGAAGCAGGTACTTCAGCAGAGTCTTGACCTTCTGCGTCTTCCACGCGGAGTCGGAAATTCGCTCCGCGCCACGATACACCTCAAACGGACCAAGAAGGCGGATGTCGAGTCTCACCGACTCAGGCTCTCGCAGTCTCGCCAGAGCCGCTCGTGCTAACTGACCAATCTCACCGCCGCTCCGTGCCAGTTGGGCCAGGGGGCGTCTCGCCCGCGGATCACCGATCGATCCCAGTATGATTATGGCCTGACGCTGCAGCGTACGATCCCGCAGCAACGGGAGCAGATCGTCTACGGCCCTCGGACCAATCGCCATAAGGAAGGCTGCGGCACGATCCGGCATGACGCCTTCCCGGAGTTCCGTGATCAGCAAGGGTACAGCCCACGACGCTTCTTCAACAACGAAAGGCACGAGTTCAGCCATCTGATCGGAATCATTTAGCACACGTTCGAGGATATCGGAATTGGGATGCAGCCGTGCCGCGAGGAGTCGCACCGGGCGAGCCCTTGTGGGGACTCCCGAGCTTCCATTAATACACGGAGCTCGGCGAGAAGTTTCTCAGCTTCTGTCCGCTGTCCGGTTTGCACGAAGAGGCTGACCTGCTGAAACCGGATGTGGGGGAGCAGCTTGCCGAGTTTCAAACGGGCACAGAGTTTCGACGTGGCGTCGAGCAACGTCTCCGCTTCGCCGAGATGTCCACGCTCGCGCGCGAGACGTGCCAGGCCCAGCTGTGCCCAGAGCCGTGGTTCTTGCGAGTCGGTTTCTCGCAGGGCGTTCAGCACGGTTTGATACGCTCGTTCCCCTGCGTCGATTTCGCCTGCCAGGAGGTGAACGTCTCCCCGCAGGCAGGTCAGCAGCAACTCGCTGGCGCGTTCTCCGGTTCCTTCGTGGAGCTCCTGGGAGCGGGCCAGGGACACGCGCACCCCGGCGAGATTTCGGCGGCTGATGCGAGCGCGAAGGATCCCCAGATGCGCCCAAAGTTGTGCGGTCAGCGAGCCGCGCTCTACTCCGACCCGGACCGACGTCGTAAAGTGTTCAATCGCGCGCTGGTACTCCATTTTTGCCGTGGCCACGGCCCCCGCAAAGAAGGCGAGGCCGTAACTCTTTCCCGGCTGTGTGCCCTGAACCACGATCTCCTCGAGTGCGGGAAGTAAGCGGAGCGCCTCAGCCACTCGGCCGAGTTCGAGGTAGGCATCAATCAGGTCGGAAATGACGCCTCCTCGGAACCGCGGCTCCACATTCGGGTCAAGGGACTCGAGCGCCCTTTCACACAGCGCGGCCGCTTCATCGTAGCGGTCCAGGTGACTGAGCATGACGCCGATGCCGTGGATGGAGAACGTCCATAAGTCTATGTCGCGTCCTTCGGCCATGGCCAGGGACCGCTGGGCGAGCGAAAGTCCGAGCCGGTAATCGCCCACGAAGCGCGCTGAGCTGGCTCCGCAGCGCGCCATCCATGGATATTCGTCCAGCACTTCAGTTGGCAGGCGCGTCACAAGATCGCGGAAGGTGTACGCTAACCGTGCGGTCAGCCTGTCGCCATGCAGCGGCCGCATTACGCGCTCAGCGTCGGCGTAAGCTCCCGCGGCCAGATAGTGCCGGACCGCTTCGTCCGGCACGTCGGTGTCCTCGAGAAACCGTGCGGCGCGATGGTGCAGCGCGGCGACTTCGGCGGCACCCTGCGCCGCGAGTCGCTGCTGGAGAAACTCCGCAAAGAGCTGGTGATACCGGAAGCGGGTCCCCGCGTCATCGAGCCGGTAAACGAAGAGGTTGCGCCGCACTAATTCCTGCAGCGGAGCGGTCACATCCGCATCCGGTATGACGGCGCGCACCAGATCGGGCCAGAATTCTGCCAGAATTGATGTCCGCAGCAAGAAGTCGCGCAGGCGCGGATCGAGCGCATCGACAACCGTGGCTGCGAGATACTCAAAGACCTCGCGCGGCGTCCCGGCGAGGGCGGGAGTGCCGCGAGTTTTCGACGCCAGCGCGGCGAGTTGCAGGGCGGCCGCCCATCCTTCCGTGCGGGTGGTGAGACGTCCGGCCAACTCGTCGTCCACTACCAGGCCGTGGCTCTCGAGGAAAAACGCGGCCGCCTCCTGCTCGGTAAATCGCAACCGATCCTTGTCGATGGTGAGCGCTTCGCCCTGGACCATCAGCCGGGGCAGCGCCGTCAGAGCGGGCCAGGTCCGCGTCGCAATCACCACGTGCACCGCGGGTGGCATCTCCATCAACAGTTGATCGACCAGGGCGAGCACCTCAGGGCTCTCATCAACAGCATGAAAGTCGTCGAGCACAACCACGACAGGCGGGAGATCCTCAAGCATGCGAAGTAAGACGCGATGAAGTTCGGCAGCGCTCGGCCCCACTGTCAGCAGGTCGCCCACGGGCGTGCTCATGTCAGGAAATCTCCGCTGCAATGATGCCGCCAGGGCCGCACTGAACAGATTGGGAGACGTGTCGGAGGTATCGACCGTCACCCAGGCAACCGGAAAGTCGATATCAGGTAGGGCGGCGAGGAGCAGGGCGGTCTTTCCGTAGCCGGCCTCGGCCGACAAGAGCAGGAGCGTCTTCGTCACGCCTTCGCGAATGGCATCGTGCAGCCGCCCTCGCACGAGAAATGGCACGCCGATGCGGGGCGGCGTGATCTTCGCAGTGGGGAAATGCGAGGAATCCCCCATTATGTCCGCAGAGTTTCCACGAGCGTCGACCTGTTCCCTTATGCGAAGGGGCCGGGGACCGGGACAAGGGGACCCGTAACTAAGTCACTCCATAGCCGATTGTCGGGTCCCCGGTCCCGGTCCCCGGCCCCGTGATGCGGAAGTTAGCTTATGGATACAGCGAAGTGCAAGCGAAAAGGGCCGCGGACTCCGCGACCCTTTCCACTTCGACTCCGGATCTCTTTAGAAGTCTTCGTCCATACCGCCGCCACCTGGCATCGGTGACGCAGCACCCCTCTTCTTTTCCCGCTTCTCCACGACGACGGCTTCGGTCGTGAGCAACAACCCCGCGACGGAGGCAGCGTTCTGCAGTGCCAGACGTACGACCTTAGTGGGATCGGGGACGCCCGCCTTGATCATGTCCGTGTACTCTCCGGTCACCACGTTATAGCCCGTGCGCCCGCCCTCCCGCTTCAACCGCTCCACGATGAGGCTGCCCTCGACGCCCGCATTCGCCGCCAGCTGTCGCGCCGGCTCTTCGAGCGCCCGGCGAACGAGATTCACGCCGATCCTCTCGTCCTCCTCAGCCTCGACCTTTTCAAGGGCAGACAGCGCACGAATGTAGGCTGTGCCGCCGCCCGGCACGACGCCTTCCTCGACTGCCGCCTTCGTCGCATTGAGCGCATCTTCGAAGCGGTGCTTTTTCTCCTTCATTTCAGTTTCTGTGGCTGCGCCGACCTTGATCTCCGCGACGCCGCCACTGAGCTTCGCGAGTCGCTCCTGTAGCTTTTCCCGATCGTAGTCGCTGGTGGTGTCCTCCATCTCCTTCTTGATCTGGGAGATGCGACCCTGAATGTCTTTGCGATCGCCCTTGCCACCGATGAGCGTCGTGTTGTCTTTGTCGACTTTCACCTTGTCGGCGCGCCCGAGCATGTCGAGCTCGACGTTTTCGAGCTTGATGCCGATGTCGTCGGAGATCACTTTGCCGCCGGTGAGGACGGCCATGTCCCCCAGCATCGACTTGCGCCGGTCCCCGTAACCCGGAGCCTTTACGGCCACACTGGACAGGACGCCGCGCAGTTTGTTGACCACGAGCGTGGCCAGGGCCTCCCCGTCGGCGTCCTCAGCGATCACGACCAGGGGTTTCCCGAAACGGATGACCTTCTCCATGAGTGGGACGATATCTCTCGCCGCACTGATCTTCTTTTCCGTCAGCAGGATGTAGGGCTCTTCCACCACCACCTCCATCTTGTCTGGGTCGGTGATGAAGTACGGGCTGATGTGCCCGCGGTCGAACTGCATTCCCTCGACGACCTCAACGGACGTCTCGATCCCCTTGCCTTCCTCGATGGTGATGACGCCGTCTTTCCCAACCTTGTCCATCGCGTCGGCGATAATATCACCGACCTCGGGGTCGTTGGCGGCGACGCCCGCCACATGCGCGATGTCGCGCTTGCCCTCCACAGAGATCGAGATCTTCTTCAGCTCTTCGACCACGGCTTCCACGGCCTTGTCGATCCCGCGCTTCAGCAGCATCGGGTTGCTGCCGGCGGCCACGTTCCTGAGTCCCTCCCGAACGATCGCCCAGGCAAGGACCGTTGCGGTCGTCGTCCCGTCGCCTGCTGCATCGTTCGTCTTGCTGGCCACTTCCTTGACGAGCTGAGCGCCCATGTTCTCATAGGGATCTTCCAGCTCGATCTCTTTGGCCACGGTGACGCCGTCCTTCGTGATCGTGGGGGAACCCCACTTCTTCTCCAACACGACATTCCGGCCTCTGGGCCCAAGGGTCACCTTCACGGCGGCGGCGACCCGCTCAACTCCGCGCTCCAGCGCTTTTCTGGCCTCCTCGTCATACAACAACACTTTGGCTGGCATTCTGTCCCTCCCTCACTGGATTAAGACTGGGTTAGCACTCGAGGATTATTACTGCTAAGTCTATTATTCGTGGAAGCCACGAAATTTTCAACTATTTTGGTATACTGTGTCCGCAGTGCGCGCGATTCGACCCCAAATCCAGGGCTGGCAGGTCACCCTCACGCTGTTCCTCCTGCTCGTCGGATTCCTGCTGGTTGTCCAGTTTCGGGCCGGCACGGAGATCAGGCGAGAGGCCGAGCTTCCCACGGTTCGCGTTCGGGATCTGGCCGTCATGGTAAACCAGCAAGAGGACGCTCTGCAGGCCCTGCAGGTGGAAGTCGAGCGGCTTCGCGCCAAGCTGCAGGAGTATAAGACGGCCGCGGCGGAAGGGCGAAGCGCCGCGGAGACGCTTGCAAATGACGCAGACTCCTACCGGCTCGTGCTCGGTCTCACCGCCGTTCAAGGGCCCGGTGTGCTGGTCCGGTTAAAGGAAGGGATCTCGACCGGCGGCGTGGTCGGAGGCCAGCTTCAGGCCCAGGCTCAGGATCTCAGCGGGCTCGTCAACGAGTTATGGTCGGCGGGCGCCGAGGCCATCGCGATCAACGGCGTCCGGATTCTGGCGACGACGGGCATCAAACAGGATGAACGCGGCATTGCCGCCGGGAACTTCAGGCTTGAGGGACCCTACTTGATCCGCGCAATCGGGAACCAGAACCTCATGACGTCCGTGCTGAACCTGCGGGGCGGATTCGTCGAGGGGCTGCGCTCTGTGGGTTTATCAGTGGAGGTGGCGGGGGTTGACTCGCAGGTCCTCCCACCGACGACGGGACAGCTCAGATTTCGGTATGCATCGCCGGTCCGGCGCTAAGGCGAACGGCGGCCGGTCGGCTTCGTCGCCTTCGACAGTAGTTCGTAAAGGAATTGCGCAGGGATGACCGCGGAGACTCCGCGGTGCGGTGAGACGTACCCCACGACCATGCCTAGTAGTAGACCATCCGCAGCATCCACAAGCGGCGCTCCGCTGGTCCCTGGGGCGCTGTAGATCGGAATGGCGACCGCCGCGGAATGGTTGTAGAAACGGATCTCGCTGAAGACCCGTTCGATCGACGTTTCAAGAATTTGCTGCGGCGTGCCGGGGGTGTTGACCACGTGGAGGGCACGGAAGGCCTGTGCCGGCAACGGTTTCCACATCCGCAACACACGCAGACCGCCCAACGGTATCCATAACGCCATGACGTCTTCCTGGCCCCATCGGGTCAGGCCGATGACGGAAATCATGTCTCCGTTCCCCAGGATCACCCGGTACTCGGCGCCGTCTTCGTAGCAGTGCGCCGCGGTGTACACGACGCTGCGAGTGGGTTCACTCCAGCCGATCCATCCTGTGCAGAGCCTGCGGGCTTCGGGTGTTGTGGTTTCGATGCGGACGGCGACGTCCTGGAGTAACTGCCGTGCTAGTTCCGCGGCGGGCGCGGCGGCGATTGCACCGGACTGCAGGCACAGAAACGCCACCGCGATGAGTGCGGCGACCCTTGGCACATTGCTGGTTATACCCTCGCCCTCGGTGGGAAAGACATTCTTGACGCGACCGTGCCCACCGCGCTATATTAGTGTCCCGTTTCGCCGGGAGCACACGCAGCGCCGGATGCGACGAAGAACGCTATCCTGCGTCCGGCCCAAGGCAGTGCGGTTTCCCCGCGAACGGGAACATCGGCGGCTGCGGCAGCCAAGAGACTCGACGGCCACTTGGCGGCAGCCGCTGACTCTTTTTAGATCTCCCTCCTCCGAGGTCCCCGAGCCCTGCCGCTTCCCATAAGAAACAACAGAGGCTGACACCATCCATTTGAGGGAACCTCATGCATGACTCTTGCGTACTTCCGGGCATGGAGGTGGACACTATGCGGAAACTGATAGCAATTGTCCTTACCCTCGGGCTCATCATGGTGCTTGTCTTGCCCATGGCCGCGCTCGCGGACAACGAAAAGAAGGGAAAGGGCAAGGGCAGGGGCGTCTCCATACGAGGGAAGATTCAGGTTGAAGGTACCGTGACATCATTGGACCCCGGATCCTCCATGTTTACGATGCGTGTCACCAAGAATGCCAACCGAGTGAGCAATGAAAGCCTTCTCGTGCTGGTTCAGCGTGGCACCGAGCTACGAGCAGTCGGCAGGGACGATGACGATGATGATGAGGAGCGTTTCCGCCGGATCGCGACGATCAGTGATATCCGGATTGGCGACCGTGTGAAGCTCGAAGGGTTCCGCCTGGACGACGGTCGGATCCTCGCGCTGAAGCTGCAGATCAAGAATCGACGGATCGCAGGCCGGCCGGACTTTCAGGGTGTCGAGGCGCAGGGCGTCGTCACGGCCAAGGGCTTCAACACGCTGACGGTTGTGAGTGGAAATGGCGTCGCCCGCACCGTGCTCGTGACGCCGGCGACCGACGTACGCGGGCAGCGGAACTCGTTCGCAGCGATCCAGCCAAACGACGTGGTGGTTGTTCAAGGCAACGTGAACGCTGATGGCACGGTTTCCGCAAGCCGGATCGAAGTCGTCTTCGCATCGGGTGGGACGGCTTTCAACGGTGGTCCTGCCCAGAGGACCGGAGTGATCACCGCCAAGAGCAGTACCGGGCCGCAGTTCCTGATTATCGATAACTCCTTTGCGGTTAATATCTCTAGCGACACCCGGATCCTGTGGGGTGGGCAGCTGCGCTCGTTCGCCGACCTGCAGGTCGGGCAGAGGGTGATGGTGTCAGGTGACCCAATTCGCGTTGGCGGCATCACCGTCGGTATCAACGCGAGGGTCATTTCGCTGTAAACGACCAACCATTCAGTCGTTCGATCCAACCGGCCGGTGGAGCGTCCACCGGCCGGTTGCATTCCTCTTGCCAATAGGGACGCCTTCCGGTAGACTGTGGGCAGGACCCCCTCCCATGGGGGAGGGGGTATCCGAAAGGAGCCACATGACCCCCCAGGCTACGACAACCCATCTCCGACACGGCAGCGCCGAGGTTCGCGCGAAGGCTGGCGCCAGGCTCCGCAGCGTGGAGGGACACGTGCGCGGCGTGCAGCGGATGGTCGAGGAAGGCGCGTACTGTGTCGACATCATCAAACAGACCCAGGCGATCCAACGGGCGCTCGACAAAGTCAGCGCGTTGCTGCTTGAAGATCACCTGAAGCACTGTGCAACGACGGCGATTCGGGCCGCCGATCCCACCGATCGAGAGCGGACGATCCAGGAATTGCTTGAAGTGTTCGAGACGTCGGCTAAGCTCTAACGAACTGAACGCGGTAGGAACGCGAAAGGCGGACAATGGCAACCAAAAGGTTGGAACTTCCAGTCGAGGGCATGAGCTGCGCCAGCTGCGTGGCCAAGGTCGAGGGCGGGCTTCGCAAGACCGAGGGTGTAGACAACGTCGCCGTCAACTTTGCGGCGCAGCGAGCCAGTATCGTGTACGACCCCAGTGCGGCGGATACGCGAAAATTTGTGGAGGTCGTGCGGTCGTTAGGCTACGACGTTCCCGTGCGGAAGATTCAGATCCCCGTGCGCGGGATGTCCTGTGCGTCGTGCGTCGAGAAGGTGGAACATGCGCTGCGAGGCGTCGATGGCGTCCTCAATGCCAGCGTGAACCTTGCTGCGGAGCGCGCAATGGTCGAAGCGGCGGCGACGGTTCCAATTGCCGATCTGCGTCGTGCCGTTCGCGAAGCCGGCTATGAGGCGCTCGAGGTGGAGGGCGCGGCCGCGGACGACTACGAGCGCGAGGCGCGCCGCCGCGAACTCGGTACGCTGCGCCGCAAGCTCATTGTCGGAACGCTTCTCAGCATTCCGATCCTCTGGGGCAGTCTGCACCACATGGGCCTGCACCAGCTCTGGGTTCCAGAGATGCTCAGGAACTGGTTCGTGCAGCTGGCGCTGGCCACGCCCGTGCAATTCTGGGTCGGTTGGCAGTTCTACCGCGGGGCGTGGGCGATGGCGCGCCGGCGTACGACTGACATGAACACGCTGATCGCCGTTGGCACGAGCGCGGCGTACGGGTATAGCGTCGTGGCGACGCTGTTCCCGCAGGTATTTAAAGCGGGCGGCCTTGAGCCGCAGGTCTATTACGAGACAGCGGCCATCATTATCGTCCTCATCCTGCTCGGTCGCTATCTCGAGGCGCGCGCCAAGGGCCAGACCTCAGAGGCGATCCGGAAACTAGTCGGCCTGCAGGCGAAGACCGCGCGGGTCGTACGCGACGGACGCGAGTATGACGTCCCGGTCGAAGACGTGGACGTCGAGAACTTGGTCGTTGTGCGCCCAGGCGAGAAGGTGCCGGTGGACGGCGTGATCCACGAGGGCCGCTCAGCGCTAGATGAATCGATGCTCACCGGCGAATCGATCCCGGTGGACAAAGGCCCGGGTGATGAGGTGTTCGGCGCAACGATCAACAAGACCGGCGCATTTACATTCAAGGCCACAAAAGTCGGAAAGGACACGGTGCTCGCACAGATCGTCCGGCTGGTGCAAGAGGCGCAGGGCAGCAAGGCGCCCATCCAGCGGTTGGCGGACCGCGTCGCAAGCTACTTCGTGCCCGCCGTTATGGTGATCGCGGCTGCGACGTTTGTGGCCTGGCTCCTCTGGGGGCCGTCGCCGGCGGTGACGTATGCCCTATCCACATTTGTGGCCGTATTGATCATCGCGTGTCCGTGCGCGCTCGGCCTGGCCACGCCGACGGCAATCATGGTGGGGACGGGCCGCGGCGCGGAGCAGGGCGTCCTCATCAAGAGCGGTGAAGCCCTCGAAACCGCGCACCGAATCAACACAGTCATCCTCGATAAGACCGGCACCCTCACCCGGGGTGAGCCAGCGGTCACAGACCTCACAACACTGAACGGATTCCAGGGGCGCGACGTGCTGCGGTGGGCAGCGTCGGCGGAGTGGGGTTCAGAGCACCCGCTGGCGGCGGCGATTGTGCGGCACGCGACCGAGCAGGGCCTCGATCTCGCCCGTCCCGATCGATTCGAGGCGGTCCCTGGAAAGGGCATCGAGGCGGTCGTCGACAGCAGGACCGTGCTGGTTGGGAATCCCGAATTGTACATGGCGCATGGGGTGTCCCTCGACGGCGCCTCTGAGGCCGGGCTCAACTTTGCGCGCGCGGGGAAGACGCCGATGTACGTCGGCGTCGATGGGAAAATTGCCGGCGTTGTAGCCGTGGCGGACACGCTCAAGCCCCGCTCGCGAGAGGTCGTGCAGGAGCTCAAGCGGATGGGGTTGGAGGTGGTGATGATCACCGGCGACAACCGCGTCACTGCTGAAGCCGTGGCGAAGGAGGTCGGCATCGACCGGGTCCTGGCCCAGGTTCTCCCGGAACACAAGGTAGACGAGGTGAAGCGGCTGCAGCAGGAGGGCCGCCGCGTGGCGATGGTCGGCGATGGCATCAACGACGCGCCCGCGCTCGCACAGGCGGATATCGGAATCGCGATCGGCGCGGGCACTGATATCGCCATGGAGTCGGCCGATATCGTGCTCGTCGGCGAGGATCTTCGCGGGATTCTGACCGCGATCCGGTTAAGCCGCCAGACAATGCGCACGATCAAACAGAATCTGTTCTGGGCGTTCTTCTACAATGTGGTACTCATCCCGCTGGCAGCGGGTGCACTCTTCCCGTTCTTCGGGATACTTCTGAATCCCATGATCGCTGCACTCGCCATGGCGTTCAGTTCGGTATCGGTGGTGACGAACAGTCTAAGACTGCGGTTCATTGATCTGGCCAAAATCGCCTAGGAGGAAGCTCAATGCAGATGACGTTGAAGGTTCCAAAGATTCACTGTGATGGATGCGTCAACACGGTAGAGAATGCGGTGCGGAAACTGGATGGCATCCAGAACGTGTCGGCCAGTGAACTGTCCAAAGAGGTCAGGGTCGAATACGATCAGGAAAAAGTGAAGGAAGAGCAGATCCGCAAGGCGCTGATGCTGGTGGGGTATCCACCCGCGTAACGACTCGCGGTCTCGCCATTGTCGGTGTGAACATTCAGTCTCGAGCGAGAGGCGCGAAGGTTCGTCGCGGCCACCGGCAACAACATTCAGTAGTAGACATTGCCAAAAGCCGAAACACCGGATCCACACTCTGACGCACGCGAGCGCAAGCGGAAGAAAGCGCGATACGGGATGCGAGTGACTGGAAGATCCGTGCGATTGCTCGCAAGACTCACCACTGACTCCTCGCGGAAAAAGAGACTGAAGACGAAGAAATCACGATAATCCTGCGTGGGCGTGAGCCCGGAGCTCGTGTGCTAGAATGATGCGGATGCGCCCGTAGCTTAACGGATAAAGCACCGGGCTTCGGACCCGGGGAGTGGGGGTTCAAATCCCTCCGGGCGCGCCAGCTATCGCAGAACGATCTTTCCCCCGTCCATATCAATGACTGTCGCGAGCGCTTCGACCGGGACTTCGAGGGGGGCCAACGAGTGGCGGCCCTCCTCAAAAATCTTCTCAATAACTGCTCCGACGCCCACAACCCGGGCGCCCGCCGCCTGCGCGAGCCTAGCGAGTCCCAGGATCGTCTGACCGGTTGCCAGGAAGTCGTCGATGATCAGAACGCGATCCTCGCTTGACAGAAACTCAGGTGAGATCATCAATTCGACCATTTGACCTCGTGTATGAGAGGGTGCCGTCGTCAGGTAGACTTGCTCCGGCATTGTGATCGGTTTCGTTCTGCGCGCGTAGATGAGCGGCACACCCAAGTGGAACGCGGTCGCGAGCGCCGGCGCGATCCCTGAGATCTCCGCCGTAAGGATCTTGGTAGCGCCGACGGATTCGAACCGTCGCGCAAGCTCCCGCCCACATTCATCCATCAAGGATCCATCGACCTGATGATTCAGGAAGCTGTCGACTTTCAGAATGCCGCGGCCGAGATTTCTACCTTCTATTAGGATGCGGTCGTGAAGAGCCTTCACGGCGACCTCCGGCGAGAGGATTCATTCACGAATTGGCGGCTCGCATCCGGCGTTCCTGGGCTATACTGGGATTGAGATGCGCCCTTTCGGCTGAGATTAGCTAACTCGATCCTGCCAATCTAGCGCTGATTCTCTTCAGTCTGAGAAGAAGGGTCATGCCTTTGCCCGTCGGGTTGTTATCCGGCGGGTTCTTGCATTTGGACGTGTCCGCGGGCCTCCGTGCCTCCCTGCATTCTTACCAGATCGCAGGGGGGTGGAGGAGATGGGTCAGGTTCATGTGGTACGCGGACGAACAATCCTTGCACTTGATGGAAATGAGATGGTGCATGCGGCGCGCGCGTCGCGGCGAGTCGTCGTCGATCTCGGCACGGGCGATGGGCGGTGGATTTACCGTCTGGCGAGAGCGAATCCGGACTGGTGCTGCATCGGTATTGACGCCAACGCTGCCGTAATGCGCGAGCCTTCCTGGCGGGCAGCGAGGAAGGTCGCCCGGGGCGGAGCGCCCAACGCCTGGTTCGTATTGGCAGCCGTTGAATCTCTGCCGGAAGCGCTGTTCTCCATCGCTGACGAGGTGCACGTGCAGTATCCGTGGGGAAGTCTGAGACGGATGCTGCTGGCCTCAGACGAAGATGGGCTTGGCCCCGTTGCTCAGGTGGGGAAGCCCGGCGCAACATTCCACATCACGCTGAATCTACTCGCGGGAGACGCGGAGCGTCACGCACTTCTTCCGGATACTTATGCTCGGGCCGGACTTGACGTCCGAAGGTTTGATCGGCTGGCTGTATCTCCGGGCACGTCCTGGGGCAAGCGCATCGGTCAGGGTGCGCCCATGCCTGTGTTAATTATCGAAGGTAGCGTGGTCTGAATGGAAGTTGATTGTGGGTAGGAAACCGACCGGATGGATATTGTGAGCCTGTTGGTCCAAATGCATGAGCGTGGAGCATCGGATCTTCACCTGAAGGTCGGCAATCATCCGGTGATGCGCATCAACGGGGGTCTTGAGCCGCGCACGGACCTCCCGGTGCTTGATCCTGCGACCGTCCGCGCTGTCGTTGAGAGCATGCTGGATGAGGGCCAGAAAAAGAGGTTCGCCACTAATCTAGAGCTCGACTTTGCCTACAGCGTGCCGAAGGTCGGCCGTTTCCGTGTCAACGTATATCAGCAACGCGGCAGTGTGGGCGCCGCAATCCGCGCAATCCATTTCGGTGTGCCCACGGTCGACGAACTGGGCCTGCCGGAGGTCGTCAAGCGGCTGGCGGGTCTCCCGCGGGGGCTCGTGTTGGTCACCGGTCCGACCGGCAGCGGGAAGTCCACGACGCTTGCCGCGATCGTGAACTATATCAATCACAGCCGGTCTGTGCACATCGTCACTATCGAGGATCCGATCGAGTATCTGCACAAGGACAACAAGAGCGTCATCAACCAGCGTGAGGTCGGGATGGACACGCTGTCCTTTTCGAACGCGCTGCGCCATGTGCTGCGCCAGGATCCCAACGTCATCCTCATCGGCGAAATGCGGGACCTCGAGACGATCAGCACAGCAATTACCGCGGCTGAAACCGGCCATCTTGTCTTCGCCACCCTGCATACGCAGAGCGCCGCGCAGACGATCGACCGGATCATCGACGTATTCCCTCCGCACCAGCAGTCCCAAATTCGCACGCAGCTGGCCGTCGTGCTCGAAGGCGTGCTCTCTCAAACCCTGGTCCCTCTGGTGGGCGGCGGGGGGCGCGTCGCCGCCATTGAAGTCATGCTGGCAACCGGCGCGATTCGAAATCTCATCCGTGAGGGGAAGACCTTCCAGATCCCCTCCGCGATAATGTCCGGGGGGCGCGAGGGAATGCAGACGTTGAACCAGGCCTTGCGCGCGCTTGTGGAACAGAAGAAGATCACCTACGAAGATGCGGCCGCGAGAGCCACGAGCGAGAAGGAGTTCGCCCAACTCCTCGGCCGTCAAAGCGTCACAGCCTGACTCACCCTTCCGCGTTTCCGCAGTTCC
>Ga0184639_10000467_pt1 | contig 15546 bp, 12 predicted proteins | sample PLM31_170_b2_FD_133155 | JGI IMG/M metagenome (GOLD analysis project Ga0184639, IMG submission 133155) | Groundwater sediment microbial communities from an aquifer in East River, Colorado, USA - PLM3-1_170_b2 | ecosystem: Environmental > Terrestrial > Soil > Riparian zone | place: USA: East... | reverse complement strand
GGGAAAGCGGGTGGGACCAGCTGAAGTCGAGTCCGCGCTCGTGTCGCATCCAGCGGTGTCTGAGGCGGCCGCCATCGGCGTTCCTGATGAGCTCAAGGGTGAGAAAATCATCTGCTTCGCCGTGCTGAAGACGGACGGCCGTCCTTCCGATGATCTCCGCGAATCGCTGGCCGACACCGTGGTCCGACACCTCGGGAAATCGCTGCGGCCGGAGCGAATCCTGTTTGTCCGCGAGCTACCAAAGACGCGCAACGCCAAGATCATGCGCCGCGTGATCCGCGCGAAGTACTTGCACGCCGACCCAGGCGACCTGTCCTCCTTGGAGAATCCACAGGCGGTAGACGAGATCGGCCGCGCACAATAGATCCGGAGGAATCGATGAAGGTTGAAGGCACGTACACGCTGCCCGCGTCACGGGACAAAGTCTGGGAGCTCCTCAATGATCCCGACGTGCTTGCGAAGGCCACACCCGGGATCAAGCAGCTTGATCCGCAAGGCAACGACACCTACAAAGCCACCATCGAGCTGGGTGTCGGACCCGTGAAGGGCGCCTATGTGGGGCAGGTGTCGATCGCGGATAAGGTGCCGCCCGAGCGGATGACATTGAAGATCGAAGGTGGTGGCAGGCCCGGTACCATCAAGGCCACGGGTGCACTCCGACTGGAAGAGCAGGATGGAAAGACGGTCGTCGCCTACAGCGGGGACGCGCAGGTCACCGGACTCATTGCCAGTGTGGGCCACAGGCTGATCGGCGGCGTGGCCAAACAAATGGTCGGAGAGTTTTTCAGAGCGCTGGAGAAAGAGCTCGGACGCCGCTGATGGTGCTCTCGCATGCCCTCGGCGCGCGCATCAAGCGCCGGGAAGACCCTCGTCTGATCACCGGCCGCGCCATTTACGTTGACGACCTCAATTTCGCCGGCATGGTGCACGCTGTGCTGGTCCGCAGCCCGCACGCGCACGCGAAGGTCCGATCCCTCGACACGTCGGCCGCGCGCGGAGCGTCTGGAGTCGTCGAGGTATGGACGGGCGGGGACGTGAGTAAGCGGTGCGGCCCGCTGCCGATCGGGCCCCGGATCAAGGACATGAAAGTGCCCAAACGTTTCCCGCTCGTGGTGGACGGCATCGTCCGTCACACCGGGGACCCGGTGGCGGTGGTCGTCGCGACCAGCCTCGAGGCGGCGCTGGACGCGGCAGAGCTGGTGGAGGTCGATTACGAGCCGCTGGTCTCGGTGCAGGATCCGGAGGCCGCGATGTTATCCGGGGCGGTGCCGATTCACCCGGATCTGGGGACAAACGTTTGCTTTCGGATGACCTTTGGCGGTGGCGATGTCGATGGCGCATTTGGGTCTGCCGAGGTAGTCGTCCGGACGCGCATCGTGCAGCAGCGGCTGATCCCGGCCGCGATGGAAACGCGCGGTGTCGTCGCCCAACACAAGGGCGGCGAGCTCACGGTGTGGACCTCGACCCAGATTCCACACGTGGTGAAGACGACGCTGGCAGATACCGTCAGGGTGCCCGAGCATGAGATTCACGTCATTGCGCCCGAAGTCGGCGGCGGGTTCGGCAGCAAGCTCGATGTCTATGGCGAGGAAGCGCTGGTGGCCGCGCTGGCCTTAGCGCTCGGCCGGCCCGTGAAATGGATCGAGTCACGGCGCGAAAACTTCATCGCGACCGTCCACGGTCGCGGACAGATCGACGACGTGGAGCTCGCCGCCAAGCGCGACGGCACCGTGACCGGCCTGCGCGTTCGTGCCATTGCCGATCTGGGGGCGTACAGCCAGCTGCTCACGCCCGGAGTGCCCACCAATACCGGCCTGATGTGCTGTGGCTGCTACCGGATTCCAAACGTACACGCCGAGGTGATCGGCGTCTTTACGAACCGCACCCCGACCGATGCCTACCGTGGCGCGGGGCGGCCCGAGGCGACGTTTCTGATTGAGCGGATCATGGATGTCCTCGCCGCAGAGCTGAAGATGGATCCGGTTGATGTGCGGAGGAGGAATTTCATTCCTGCCGATGCGTTCCCGTACAAAACACCCACCGGAGCGACCTATGACAGTGGAAATTACGAGCAGGCACTGGCTAAAGCGCTCGACCGAGTGAACTACGCGGCGGTGCGGGATGAGCAGGCGAAAGGGCGCCAACAGAAACGCTACATTGGCGTCGGCGTCGCCGCGTACGTCGAAATTACCGGGCTCGCCGCCGCCGCGAATCTGCCGGGCGGCAACTGGGAAAGCGCGACCGTCAGAGTCGAGCCCACGGGAAAGATCACGGTCTTCACGGGCACGTCCCCCCACGGCCAGGGGGAAGAGACGACGTTTGCCCAGATCGTCAGCGACCGCCTGGGTGTGCCTGTCGAAGACGTCGTGGTTGTGCACGGGGACACCCGGTCCGTCCCCTACGGTGTAGGCACGTTCGGCAGCCGCACCACCCCGGTCGGCGGCGCCGCGGTCTACGTGGCTGCGGAAAAGGTGAGGGACAAGGCCACGAAGATCGCCGCGCATCTCCTCGAGGCATCGCAGGATGATGTCACAATGAATGGCGCTCGCTTCCTGGTCAAGGGTAGCCCCGACCGCGCCGTCGACTTCAAAGAAGTCGCGTGGATGGCCTACAAGGCGTTCAAGCTTCCACCCGGCATGGAGCCGGGCCTCGAGTTCGTGCACTTCTTTGTGCCGAAAGAACGCGTCTTTCCGTTTGGTGCGCACGTTTGCGTCGTTGAGATCGATGCTGAGACCGGGGAGGTCAGTTTCAGGCGGTACGTCGCGGTTGACGATTGCGGGAACATCCTCAATCCGCTGCTGGTCGCAGGGCAGGTGCACGGGGGCATTGTGCAGGGTCTGGCGCAGGCCGTCTACGAGGGAGTTGAATACGATAGTGAGGGACAGCTCCTCACGGGGCTGTTCACCGACTACGTTGTGCCTCATGCCACTCAGGTGCCTCCGTTCGAACTCGATCACACCGTGACGCCATCGCCGCACAACCCCTTGGGTGCCAAAGGCGTCGGCGAGGCCGGCACGATCGGCGCGACCCCGGCCGTGGTCAATGCCATCCTGGACGCCCTCGCCCCCTTCGGGGTGAAGCATCTTGACATGCCGATCACGCCATCGAAGATATGGAAGGCGATTCACGGGAAGCCGTGACCGATGCCTTTCTGCCCACCAGCAGATATGTCGCCATCTCGCCCTTGCTTTTGATGGGGACAAGCCCCCGATCGTGAAACTCATACCCCTCCCGCAATCGTGCGTAGGTTTCATGTGAGACCTGGATCGAACCGGGCAGGCCGTGCGACTCCATGCGGCTGGCGGTGTTGACCGTATCCCCCCAGAGGTCGTAGATGAATTTGGTGCGACCGATCACGCCCGCAATGACCGACCCGGTATGGATCCCGATGCGCAGCTGCAGCGACATGATGGCGCGCCCAGCGCAGGCCCTGGCGAGGGCATCCGGCATTTCCAGCGCCATTTCCGCTACGGCCTCCGCGTGATCCTGACGTGGCACCGGCATCCCTCCGACGATCACATAGGCGTCTCCGATGGTCTTGATCTTCTCTAATCCATGGCGCTCACCGACCTGGTCAAACTCGGAGAACACCTCGTTGAGTAGCGCGACCAGTTCCTGGGGCGGAATGCCGGCCGAGAACTTTGTGAAATCCACGATGTCGGCGAAGAGGACGGTCACTTCAGCATACCGATCGGCAATTGCCGAGGGATCCCGCTTCAGCCGATCGGCGATGGGTTTGGGCAGTACGTTCAGCAGCAGCCGCTCAGACCGTTCCTGAGCTTCCTCCCTCTGACGCACGAAGTACCGCATCAACAGGTAAATCACCGTTAGGACGCCGCCGATATTCATGACGAAGAAAGTGGCGGCGATCTGTGGCCGGACAGGTGGCGCGCTTCGCGAAAGGCCCGTATCGAGGACGCCGAATACCACCGACAGTGCGAGGAAGGCAAGCAACCAGCGCAGGGCCTGACGCGCTCCCTGAAATGTGAGCGCGCCGATCACCGTCATGAACGACCACAGCATCACCGCACCGGAGTTGGTGAATCCGCCGAGACTGTGTTGCAGAAGGAAGGGCGCAAGAGCAGCTGTACGAACCGGAAAAAGCCGTAACGTCTGGTCTTCGAGAAGTACCAGAGGTTGAGGACAGAAATCGCAGCGTACACCGTGGGGAATGCGGCTGCACGAAGAAGGCCGAGGGCGGCGTACATTGCCGCCCAGATGAGTCCGGCGAGCGTGAGCAGGCCTGCATACAATATGAGCGCGCCTTTCCGCAGCCGCTCCTCATCGGAGTCGGTGGGAAGCACGCCGAGGCTGGCCAGCCGGCCGACCAGATTCAGGAGGCGTTCTCTCATCGTGGACCCGGGGACCGTCGACTGGCACAGACTTCCTGAGCGCGCTCGGGAGGTCCTTTCCACAGGTGCGGTGAGGATCGTAGGAACGTGCTGACCCTCCATATATAATGAAGTGGAGATGCATCCCGAAATCGCCCGTATTCAATCGATGCTCGACAGCCAGGGCTACATCGCCGATCGCGACCTGGCGACGTCCGTGTACCTCGCGATTCAGCTGCGGAAGCCGCTCCTCATCGAAGGCGCCGCCGGCGTCGGCAAGACCGAGGTCGCGAAAGTGATGGCGAAGGCGCTGAACACGGATCTCATCCGGCTGCAGTGCTACGAAGGGCTCGACGCCACGACGTCACTGTACGAATGGAATTATCAGCGCCAGCTCCTGCACATCCGGCTTCAGGAGCACAGTGATCTGCCGCTCGAGGAGAAGGAGCGCGAGATTTTCAGCGAGCCGTTTCTCTTGAAGCGACCGTTGCTGCAGGCGATCACTCACGACCACGCGCCCGTGTTGCTGATCGACGAAGTCGATCGCTCGGATGAAGAGTGGGAGGCGTTCCTGCTCGAGGTGCTGTCCGACTGGCAGGTCACCATCCCCGAGATCGGGACGATCCGCGCCCGGCACACGCCCTACGTGGTGCTCACGAGCAACCGCACACGCGAGCTCGGCGATGCGCTGCGCCGGCGGTGTCTCTACTTGTGGATCGATTACCCCGTGTTCGAAAAAGAACTCGCCATTGTCCGACGCCGGGTGCCCGGCGTGGACGGCCAGCTGGCGGATCAGATCGCGGCGTTCATGCAGTTCGTGCGGCGGGCCAAACTCGACAAAGTTCCGGGAATCGCAGAAACGTTGGACTGGGGCGCGGCCCTGATGGCGCTGCACCGCGACCATTTGGACCGCGAGGCCATCGAGCAGACGCTCGGTGTACTGTTCAAGCACCGCGACGACGCCGAGCTGATCCGGACCCAGTGGCTCGACCATCTCCTCCGCGGTCTGGAGGACGCCGGCCGGGAACCGAAACCATGGAATCAGTCCACGCTCCAGCGCATCGCAGATAATGCGCTGCCACGCCGGTGAAGCGCTCGGGTGATCTCACCGCGCATGTCGTCGGATTCTGCCGGGCGCTGCGGAACCGGAGCATTCCGGTGGGTCCAAAGGAAGCCGCCGACGCGCTGACCGCGCTCGCCGCCGTCGATGTCAGTGATCGTAGAGAGTCATATCTCGCGCTGCGGTCGGTGCTGACATCCAGGCGCGACGACTTGTTTGTCTTTGATCAGGTCTTCGCGGAGTACTGGAACCCGCCCCAGGAGCAACAGGCGTTGCCGCACATGCCGGAGCCATTGCCTGCAGCCGGGGATGCGCAAGCGTCTTCACCGACGTCGCTGCGCTGGCTCGACGAGGCGCTCGCGGTAGACGGCGAGCAGACGCCGGCCTACAGCCCGGTCGAAACACTCACCGAGAAGGATTTCAGCGCGTTCTCGGCAGACGAGCTCGATGAAGTCGCCCGCATTGTGATCCGGATCGCGAAGCGTGTGGCGACGAGACTGAGCCGGCGGATGCGGCAATCAAAGCGCGGCCGCGTGGACCTGCGGCGGACGATTCGTCACAGCCTGCGGCGCGGCGGCGAGATCGTCGACCTGGCGTACCGGCGCCGGAAGATCACAAAAACGAAGGTCGTGCTGCTGGCGGATGTCAGCGGGTCGATGGATCTGTACAGCCGCTTTCTCATCCAGTTCATCTACGCCCTGCAGCATACGCTCGGGCACGTTGAGACGCTGGTCTTCTCGACATCGCTGACGCGGGTGACCGACGCGCTGGATGAGGCCGACCTGCACCGCGCGCTGAACGAAGTGGCAAAGCAGGTCCCCGACTGGTCCGGGGGCACGAAGATCGGGTACAGCCTCCGGACGTTTCTCAGAGAGCACGGCGACCAGCTGTCACCGAGAACAGTCGTCCTGATCATCAGCGACGGCTGGGATACGGGCGAGATGGATGTGCTCGAGCATGCCATGGAGGAGATCCGGCGCCGGGCCGGCCGCATCATCTGGCTCAATCCGTTGCTCGGCAGCCCCGGTTACGAGCCGATCTGCCAGGGGATGCGCGTGGCGCTGCCGTACGTTGACGTGTTTGCGTCGGCGCACAATCTCGAAAGCCTCAGGCAGCTCGAACAGCATCTGGCAGCGAAACGATGAAAACCGGGATCGGGGAACAGGGATCAGGGAACAGTAACTACGCAAACACTGTCTTTGGTCTGATCCCCGATCCCTGATCCCGCAGGTCTAGCACAAACGGTGAGCCCGTCATGAAAGAGCTCCTCGAAATTCTCGACGCCATCGACAAGTTCGCCACAGAGGGTCAACAAATGGCCCTCACGACGATCATTGGGGTGCGTGGCTCGACCTACCGGCGCGAGGGCGCGCGCCTCTTATGCACGCAACGGCAGCAGATGGTCGGCAACATCAGCGGTGGATGTCTGGAAAGCGACGTCATGGTCGTGTCAGAAGAGGTCATGCACACCGGACGGCCCAGGATGGTGACGTACGATCTTACGGCCGACGACGACGCGGTCTGGGGTCTGGGGCTCGGCTGCAACGGCGCGGTAGATCTCTTCGTGGAACCGGTGGATCCGGCGTCCCCGGTTCTTCCCATCTTGCGCGACGCGATCAGCAACGAGCGGCCGCTCGGACTGATCACGGTGGTCGATGGTCCGGCTCCACTTGGCGCGAGGCTGGCCGTGTACGGTGACGGCAGACGTGTGGGAACCCTGGGTGACGGCGCGCTTGACGATCGCGCTGATCGGGCCGCCCGCACTGTATTGAAAGAAGGAACCTCACGCGTGCAATCGTTGCCGGCGCCGAATGGAGAGGTCAAGGTGTTCATCGAAGCGATCCGCCCCGCTGTTCGTCTGGTGGTATGCGGCGCGGGCCACGATGCTATTCCTGTGGTGAATGTTGCGTCGATGCTCGGGTGGCGTGTGGTCGTCGTTGATCAGCGTGAGCGCTATTTGACCCATGAGCGATTTTCCGGCGCGCGCGAGTTCATTAAAGCCGAGCCCATCGAGGCTGCGGCCCGGGTGCCGATCGACAGCCGCACCTATGTGGTGGTGATGACGCACAACTACCTGCATGATCGAGACCTGCTGCGCGGATTCCTGAACACCGATGCACCCTACGTCGGCATGCTCGGCCCCAGGATGCGGACCGAAAAGATGATCAGCGAGCTCCAGGGCTTGGGTGTGCCGGTCACCGATCGCGACCGAGGTCGCATTTTTGGCCCTGTGGGTCTCGACCTCGGCGGGGATGGACCGGAAGAGATTGCGATGGCCGTGGTGGGCGAGATCCTGGCGGTCGAAGGCGGCAGGCGGGCGGGTTTCCTGCGCGAGCGGGCAGGTCCGATCCACACCCAGAGTACGGTCGTGGGTCGTCGGTCGTAGGTCGTGGACATCTATTGTCTTAAGCTACGACCAACGACCTACGACCCATGACCGCAGTTTCTGGTCGTATCGGAGCCGTGATTCTTGCCGCCGGTCCCAGCACGCGCATGGGCCGGCCCAAACTCCTCCTGACCTACAAGGGCGTGCCGTTGTTGCGGCGCGCCGTCGATGCGGCGGTCGGCGCTGGATGCGCTGAGACCGTCGTCGTCCTCGGCGCCGCCGCGGATCAATACCGCGCCGTACTCGATGGCACACCAGCCCGGATGCTCGTCAACCAGTCCTTTGCTGAAGGGATGGCCGGCTCGATTCAAGTGGGCATCGAGGCCCTGGGAGATGCTGTCGGTGCCGCGGTGATCATGCTGGCAGACCAACCATTCATCGATGCCGACATCATCCGGAAACTGATTGAGACATACCGGAGTTCAGGGAAGAAGATCGTCGCCAGTCAGTATAACAACGTTCGGGGTGTGCCTGCCCTGTTCGACCGCGCCCTCTTTTTGGAGTTGCTCGTCGTCACCGGGGATCAGGGCGCGCGGACCGTGATCGAAACGTATCCCGGTCACGTTGCCGCAGTCGACATCCCGGCGGCGTCTGCCGAAGATGTCGACACGCCCGAAGACGCCGAGCGTCTGGTGAAGGACGGAGGCTAGCGAGTCCCAGTCGCGGGGACGACGGTGAGGGCATCGCCGACGGGCCGTTCGCCCGCTTCGTCCGCAGGGAGATTGACGACTTGCCCGCCCACGACCAACGTTGTGGATCCTCCACCGTCAAGGTTCATTGCGTCGACGACTCCGATCCGTCGCAACTCCATCGCGAACTCCAACAGCGACATGCCGATGCTGTGATACGGTTGCCGGCCGTCGACTGCCACAAGGACCACCCGTCCATCGGCCAGCACACCAATCGCGCTGCGTGGATGGCGTCGGTCGCTGAATGTGGGGGAGAACCCCTCACCGCCGACAAACTGACCAGCCGCCAGCAGCCGCGGACCGCCGCCGATCATTGAGCGTACCTGCGCCCACCTGGGATCGCCGGACGCAGGTGTGATGATTGTGGTAATCGTCACCGGAGTGCCCGGCTGGAGGTTCTGCAGAATCCACTGACGGGCACGACCATGTCCTGAGAGGACCAACCCGTCGCGTGGAATCTGACTGTTTCCCCTGAGGTCCCGAACGGTCGCGACGACACCGCCTGAGACAATCACCTCGGCCCCGAACTGGTTCGTGCGGGTGAACAGATCGAACCTCGGTGTGTAGACGATGAGCTCGTCCGCGCGGCGGAGCCGATTCGCGCCGTCGATCCGCGACGTGACCGCGCCGTTCACCACGGCGGCCTCCAGCCGCACGTGGTCAAAGAGGACCGTCCCATTGATGTCCAATCCGGCGCACGTGCGCCGCGGGTCCGGCTCGCTGAGAATCTCGCCCTCAATCATCAGACATCCCAGCGGGTCGCCGCTTGAGGAGAAAAATCCCCCGTTGATCGCGGCGGCGGCTCCCGTCCGTCGCGCCAGGTCGCTCGTCCGCTGCGGCTGCATGCGTTGACCGTCACCGGTCGCGGGAACGAGCCTGAACCCCAGGCGCGGATCCACGACCACGACCGCGGTTCTGAACGGACCGGGAAGCGCTTCAGCGTCTGAGATCGATGCGACGATCCAGGATGGATAGCCTTCGGCGGATAGTTGATCTCTCACAAGCGCAGCTTCCGCGGCGTTCGTGAAATTCCCGACCCGCACTTTATAGACTCCATCCTCAAACTCGATGGACACCGCCCAGCTTCGTTCCCGCATGATGGTGGCGAGCCGGTCCGCGCCCTCTCGGGCGGCGAATGCGCCGATCTGGATCCGCCAGACGGGCCTCGCCCGCAACACGCCGCGCTTCTCGATGACGAGCTCAAGACCGGTGGCAACCGTCGTCGAGATCTGCAGGCGAAACCCCGCCTCCATCGCCGATACCATCGCCCAGATCAGGCTTGCGGCTTCGGCGCGCGTCATCATCGCATTCGGGCGCGCTCCGAGCGAGGGCTCTCGGAGCAGTGGAGGCACGCCGAGCATCGCGATGGCAATCGATCCCCGTTCGTGATCCGGCAGCACGCTGGTTTCCTCGTTCACGATGGCGTGCTTGGACATGATCATGGCGTCGGCTGCATAACCCATCGTCTGTATGATGAGCACCACGGCATTGCCACGACGGAGTGATGCGGACGGCATGAAGGACGGCGCCGGTGCGATCACGCCTGCGGCCACCGCCGCTTCAACGTAGGGAGATACTGGGTGGGTCGCCGGAACGTCGACGAATGTCGGGACGCGAACCGGACGTGGAGGGAAACCGCGTGCGACCACCAGCCACGAGATGAAGTCACCGCGAGAGATCTCCTCATCGGGGCGGAAGGTGCCGTCGAGAAGCAGGGTGATAATGTTTCGCTGGAGCAGAGAGAGAATGCGCTGCTCCGCCCAGTGTCCCTGAACGTCGGCAGGTGGCGTCTGCGCGCGCGCCACCGGCGAGAGCAGCAAGAGCGCGATGAGGAGTCTGAGGATCGGCTTCATGAAGGTCGACCTGGAGTATTCTCCCTCCGGTATTGTTTCCCGATTCGTTCCGCCGCACCTCGCGTGACCTGACCTACGAAAGATTGTGGAGGTCACAGGGGAGGTAAACTATATGTGGTGGCGAACTAATGTGCGCGACGGCAAGAGAGCCGTCCAGATCCGCGCGCGGGAGCGCGAGAGGGAGGATGTCCATGGCGAGAAAGAAGGCCAAGGGCAAGAAGAAGAAGTAAGACGCAGAGCTAAGCCTGTGTTGAACAAGAGGTAGCATCCGGAGTGCTACCTCTTGTCTTTTGTGACGGGTCTCTCATCATCACGCCGCAGGTTGAGACAGCAACGCGCTGACATCGATGTTCGCGTCGGCGGGATCGACAACGGTGGTGATCCACTGCGACGTGTCGGTGGCAAGATCGATTACGTGTGCCAGCCGGCCATCTTTGACGACCTGCACGACCGGCCGGTCGACGTGCTGATCCGACGGCCGGATCACGATGGCCAGCTCGTTGCTTCCGAGCTCGACGAAGCTGCCCACCGGATACAGCCCCATCATCTTCAGGAAGACCTTGCCGATGACGGGAGAAAAAATCGTGCCCAGCCCTGCGCCGATATACTTCATCGCGAGCTCCGGCCGCAGCGGCCGGGCGGCGCCGCGGCGTGCAGAGGTCAGGGTGTCGTAGGCATCCACGACGGAGACGATGCGCGAGAACAGATGCGGCTTGGCTTTCGCTGGCAGCGTCGGATACCCGGAGCCATCGTAGTGTATGTGGTGCTCGAGTGCGACCAGCGCAGCGACCCGGCCCGAACCCTCGAGACCACGCAGGATATTGGCGCCATGCACGGGATGCCGGTCGTGCTGCTCCTGTTCCTCTGGCGTAAGCTCCGTCCGGTTCAATAGTGTGTACGGCAGTCGCACCTTGCCGACGTCGTGCACGAGTGCGCTCATCCCCAGCGCCATCAGCTGGTTATGCTCGAGCCCCAGGTTCGTCCCGATCAGCAATGCCAGGATCGACACGTTGACGGCGTGATAACTGCTGCCCTCATTGTACTCACGGTGTGACATGAGGCCGAGCAGCGAGAACCGGTTCTCGAGCACGACTTCGATCGCCGCCGACAGGAATACTCGCGCCTTTTTCATATCGAGGGGCAGGCGCCGCACGGCCTGCGCCTGAAGATCCTGTGCGACGATGTGCCCGGCTTCGTACGCGCTGACCGGCTCTACTACCACCTCTTCCAGACCGCCGTGCGGCGACGAGCGTGGGGGCGCGACCGTAATATGTTGGACGTTCTGGCTCTTGAGATACGCTGCCGCCCCCCCCGCCGTCTGGATTTTCTGAACGGAGAGGATGAGCAGGTTGACGAAGGCATCGATCTCGACGTCGGAGACGCCGCGCTGGATCGTGAACACGCCGATGCTCCGATCCTGGCAGGCTTTCAGCAGGGCGCCGTTCCGAAGCGTCTCTTCGGGCAGCATCTGATTTTCGAGGAAGAAAGTGTCTTCGTAGATCTGGAACGTCACCAACTCCCGATCACGCAGCAGCAGATCGATGACCTGGAGAAGATCCCCGCGTCCCCGCTGGACAAGCGTATGATCCGCGGGATAGATGCTGCGAAATCTCGCTGCCGTGCCGAGATACCGCAATAGTGTGGCTGTGACGGAGGCCTGCCGGGAGATCGGGCTCATGATGCGATGCCTTTTGCCCGCGTAGGCGAAGACGCGTTCCCCGTCAACCTCGCGACCGCCTGGCGCGCAATGCGTGCGACTTCACGGTCCCGCTTGAGCAGCTTGAATGGGCTGCCGATCCGCCGGAGGACGGGAATCGCCTCCGTGGCGTTAATGTCCGCGAGCGTTCGGATAAGCCGCATCTTGAACACATGTCGCCCGGCGAGCTCGGGACTCTGCACCATCGAGATAAGGACCTGTTGCGTCTGGCGCAGTGTATCGGGCCGCAAATGCGCGAACGCCGCCTCCCGGATTTCAAGATCGGGATCCTGCAAGAACGACACCACCACGGTTTGAGCCGCCGGGGATGTCACCGACGCGAGCGCGCTCACCATTTCTTTTCGCACATGGGCATCGGGATGCTTACTGAAGCCGCGAAGCACGACCAGTCCCTTTTGGGATGGCAACTGGGCAAGGATCCGCACGACCGTGCGGACGACTTCAGGATTGGCGTCCTTGAGATAGGGAGTGAGGGAATCCACGATATCCTCCCCGAGCTTGCTGAGAATCGCTGCGATCAGCTGCCGCCTGGAGAGATCGCGCTCTGCCGACAGGGCCTGCGCCAGTGCGACGGCTGCCGATTTGCCCACCCGTTTGAGGCACATGAGGAGGGGCTGGTCGTCGGTCCATTGACCGACGTCTTTTGACGTCACATGACTCGGTATGGCGGTGAGCAGCCCGTTCAGTGCCGTCTGCACGCGGCGGGATTTGGGGGTGCGATCGGCAGCCGCGGACTCAAGGTGCTGGAGGATCACCCCGACCAGCTCATACTCGCCGTGCTGGAGCAGCCGTTCGACGGCGGGAGTGAGCACTTCGAGGGTGGCCTCGACTTCTCGCTCGTCCTGGTCAATGAGGACGAGATTCAACAACGTGAGTGATTGATCGCGCAGGACCGGTATTTCCTCGAGATGCAACTCGCCGACCAGTGTCCGGACGTCGTCTTCTGAAACGGCTACGGCCTCATTGGTCACCTGATAGTCGGTCAGATCTTGGCGAATGTTGCGGACGCCCTCCGGCATCCGCAGCTCCTCGAGCGCCGGCGGAATGTCGATCGATCGCCCGGTCTGCGTGGACACCAACGCCAGGGTGTCGCGCGCTTTCTGCGGGTCAAACGGCAAGCCTTTCATCACCTGCTCTGCGGGATCGGTGACGGCTCCCGTCTCCAGGCACGGGATCACCATACGCGCGATTTGTTCCGAGGTCATGGCCACCAGGAGCGCCCGCGCCGAGAGGTCTCCCGCGGCTCGGTTTAAGATCGCGGCATGCAGGTCCGTCCGTTTTGGATCGTCGACGTCGGCCACGGCGGTTGCCAGTTCCTTAAACAGATGCTGTGACTCGCCGTGCGGCGCGTCGACGATGAGGCGATCGAGCGCGGACAGGGCGGCATACATCTGTTTGGCGAGCTCGGCGCCCTCCGCATTGGGAAATGCCTGGCGTGTGCGCTCAAAGATGACTTTCAGCAAGCGATGGGCTTGCTCGGGTCCACCCCGAAGCAAACTCAAGATCATCGCGCGGTCCGCAGGACTGAGCGATCCATCGAGCATTTGGAGAAGGAGTTCCAATGAGATTTGCCCGACGTCGCCTTCGCCTGGGTGCATCTCAAACACGCGGGCATGATGAAGGCTGTGTTTGTCGAGCAGCGCCGAGAAGCCGCCCTCGTTCAAGACCGTCTCGCGATCGAGCGTGACAATATCCATGGCCTCGGCCAGCTCATCTTCGGTAATGCCGGGGAGCAAGACGAGCTGCCAGACGGCGACGCTGTAGAGCATGAGCGCCAGCGCGTCAACAGACTCCCCACCCTCAAATGGGCGGCCTTCGATGATGAGTCCGTTTCGATGGGTCTCCAGCACGAAACTACCAAAGCGCTCGTGGTACGCGGCGACAGCGACGTGGAGGGCGTTCACTGTCTGGGCGCGCAGGGTGTGCCCTTTTTCGTAAAGGCGCCGGGATTTGACTGCCGCGTTCAGCCTTCGAACGACCGCGGCGGCAGCCTGCGCCCGGCCCATCGAGCTCATACCCCTGTCAATGCCCGCTTTCTTCTATGAAAATTCCATAGGCGACAGTCCGAAGGAGGAGCTGCAGGAAGGTATTAAGAGGAAGGGCTGACTACGCTTGCCGGGGGAAACCGGAACCGCAGGTACAACTCTTTGACTTCATGTTCGTGCTCGAAACGGAACTCGCTGACCAACGCCAGAGGACGATCTGTCACCGGCTCAGCAAAAATACGGGGCTCGTCTGGCTCGCCACCCAGACGCAGCGCAGTTGTCAGGAAGAGTTCATCGACGGCGCCGTGACGGGCCAGAGCCACGTTGAGGGTAGGTCCACCCTCGCAAAGCAGTCGCTGAACTCCTCGCGCTGAGAGCCATCGCATCAGCGACGGGATATGGACCTCGCCGCTGCGATCAGCCCGAACCACTGCGACGTCGACCCCTGCCCGTTTGACTTTTTCGATATCTTTGGGCTTCGCGCGCCGTGTGGTCGCGATGACCTTCTCGAAATTAGTTCGCGTGAAAAACTTCTTCTTGAACACCGCAGGATCGAATTTGCACGTCGAGGTCACCACCACCGCCATCGGGTTCGGCGACTGACCGCGCTGTCGACGGCGCTCCTGAAGCGGCGGGTGGGTGGTAATGATGACATCATCCTTCCGAAGCGTTCCGGCCCCGCACAGCACCGCGTCCGCATGAACGCGGAGCTGCCGCAATAGGTGGTGATCCACGTCGGTACCGATCGTATAGGCGGTGCCGTGAAGAACCGCCTGGCCATCGAGTGTTTGAACCATGTTGAGATAGACGAATGGTCGGTCACGTCTTACTCCCGGGAACTCGATGCGCGTATACACATCTTCAAGCGGGATTTTTCGCGGGTACGGTTCGGTCTCGTGGTAAACGAGATGCAGCGATTCAGGGAGGGCCATTGGTCAGGCTCTCTTATCCAGTGTCGCGGGAGGAACCTGCGTGGGCTGTTGGTGTGCTCAACTCGGTCCGGACCGAGTTGAGCAGTATCAACCGAGGTCACTTCAATTTGACCTATCTGCGTTCGGGGTCACCCAGCAAAACACTTGACAGGTTTTCGTAGGAGATCTTTGGAGTCCGAAGGGCGTCATTCCTGGATGGGGACTACACGCGTCAGGATCGCTAAGCGCAGTATTTGGATGAGAGAAGTCCGCGAAAAGGTTGTACGCGGCTAGCATTGCGACTGGACGTTCCTGAGTGGTTCGAAAACGCCATGATATACATAGGATATGGATCCCAAGATTCTCTCTGCTGTGAATCAACTGTCCAACGACGAGTTGCTAAAGCGGGTACCTCGCTGAAGGCTACTCTTCGCTGTTCACGCATCGTCACTGGCTGAGCACGATCTCGAGCCCAGCTTTCAGCCGACAGATCAGGGCCAAGACGTTGCAACCCAAGACCTATCATCTCTAGCCCTCATGTCGCCCCGAGGTCGTCCAGCTACTATCGTCCCGCTGGCGCCAGAACGTTATAAGGTGCAGTTCACGGCGAGTGC
>Ga0184639_10000466_pt1 | contig 15547 bp, 12 predicted proteins | sample PLM31_170_b2_FD_133155 | JGI IMG/M metagenome (GOLD analysis project Ga0184639, IMG submission 133155) | Groundwater sediment microbial communities from an aquifer in East River, Colorado, USA - PLM3-1_170_b2 | ecosystem: Environmental > Terrestrial > Soil > Riparian zone | place: USA: East... | reverse complement strand
TGTAGGGCACCGCCAGGCGCACGAGAGACTCCAGCACCGCCTCCGGCGCCCCGACGAAACCCTCGCTGACCGACAAGCGGATCGCCTGGGAATCGCGGTCGAAGCGATAGAGACTGCCGATGTGATCCAAGCGAACCGAAACCCGTTCATCGACGCGCATCATCACCCGCAGTGATTTCAAGTGCCTCTCGAGGCGGCCGTCGAAAGACAGGAAACTCACCATTTGGTAAGCGCGGCGGGACGGCGCCGGCAGATCGGCAGGCTCCAGGCCGCGTCCATCACACCAGGCGGCCACCTGTTCCGCCGTTTCGCTCAACCGGGTTCGTAGCTCGGCCACCGTCCGCCAGCCAAAGAGCGGCCCGGTCCCACCTTCGGCGGCGCGGGCGAAGGCCTCGATCTCGTCCAGGAACGAGTTCTTTGCCGCCACCACGCGGGAGATTCGAATCGAACGCGGCTTGCCTCGGTCGGCCTGTGCCCTACATCTCTGACGCACGCGTATGACCTGCTAGAAACGCAGTCCCCTGGTGACCTTTGCCCCTCATGACGCTGGCCGGCGGATCGTGCCAGCCCCTATCCACTTCCATCCCACACGGAAATGACGATCCTGGGCCCGCCTCAGGCTATCCCCTGGTATGCCGGCGAGAGTGTATCACCCGGCCCAGGCTCGATCCCTGCATCCTGGCCAAGGGGCCGGCCCAGGCGGGGCAAGGGATGGTCCGGATGGCCTTCTGGCGGATTCCCGCTCCCGCGACTATCCTTGCCTCGCACCTTCCTGTGGTGGAGATCCTTCTTGATGACCAAGAAGACCTTGGGCTACGTCAAGCTCGTCTGGACCTGTCCGCGCTGCCAGACCCGGAACGCCGGTCCTAACGCGTTCTGCAACGGCTGCGGTGCACCTCAGCCGGAGGATGTCCGGTTCGAGCAGCCGGCGGAAGCCGAGTTGCTCAAGAACGCGGATGAGGTGGCGAAGGCCAAGGCGGGCCCCGACGTCCACTGCCCCTATTGCGGCACGCGTAACCCCGGCGACGCCAAGTTCTGTGGCGCCTGTGGCGGCGAGATCGCCGGGGGGAAAGCTCGCGAGTCCGGACGCGTGGTCGGCGCCTACCGCGCGCCATCCGGGAAGACCCGCCCTTGCCCGGCCTGCGGCAGCCCCAATCCGCTGACTTCGCTCAAGTGCTCGAATTGCGGCTCGGCGCTGCCCGGCGAAGGGGCCCCGGCGCCACCTGCAGGCTCATCACCCGTCCGCTCCCGAACCCCGATCCTGGTTGGCGGGATCCTCGGCGCGTTGTGCCTGGCAGCGGGGGCTGTATTGCTCCTCCTTTCCCTTCGCCGCGAGGAACGCATCGCCCAGGTCGAGCGAGTTCACTGGGAGAGATCGGTCGCGATCGAGGCGCTGGGCCCTGTCCAGCATGGCGATTGGCAAGACGAAGTCCCGGCCGACGCCTCCGGCCTCACTTGCGAGCTCGCCCATCGGAGCACGGAGGACGATCCGGCACCATTGGCGACCGAAGTCTGCGGAACACCGTACACCGTCGACACCGGCAGCGGATTCGGCGAAGTCGTCCAGGACTGCGTCTACAAGGTGTACGCGCCCTGGTGCGACTACACCATCAACGAATGGATCGTCGTCGACACCCGGCGCAGCAACGGGGAAAACCTGAGTCCGACATGGCCAGACATTCGACTCGGGTCAGACCAGCGTCGGGGTGCGCAAGACGAGTCCTATACCGTCGTCTTCGTCAGCCAGGGCGACGAGCAAGCCTATTCTCCCGAAAACCTGGCGGAGTTCGGCGCCTTCTCCATCGGGAGTGAATGGACGATCGTAGTGAACGGCCTCGGGGCGATCGTCTCGGTCGATCCCGTGCCTTGATGGACCGATTTGGCCCAGCCTCCCGCGGGTTGTGGGCGCGGCGGACGCGGTTCCTCACAGGGATACTGGTCGCGGTGGTCTTCGCCACGCTGCCCGAGAGATCGCCGATTCGAGGGGAAGACTGGATTCAGGTCGCCTCCGGGGTGGACTATCAGGCCTATGCGCTCGCCGGCCCGATTCGGGCCTTCGTTGCCCGCCTGGCGGTGGATCACACAGGAGTCATCATCGAGAGCAGCCTAGGCGGAGGCGACGTGTCGGGAGGGCTGGAGCCCGTCAGCGAAATGGCCCGCCGCTACGACGGGTCGCTTGTGGGCTGGGGAGGGGCTTGGGGAGCGCGCGGGCGGGTGCTGGTCGCCATCAACGGCTCATCCTTCGACCCGGAGACAAGCGAACCCTACGGGGGCTTGCTGCATTCGGGTTGGTACGCCCTGCCCTACGGCGACCTGGCGGGCGGCACCGGGTTCGTTTGGACCTCGGAGCGTCGCGGCGTGATCCGCGGATGCGTCGAGAACCAGGACCAGCAGCAGGTGATTACGCGGATCCGGAGCGGCGAGCGTTTCGAGCTCGACTCGGTCAACCGCGTGCATGGAAACGACAAGCTCGTTCTCTTCACGCCCCAGTATGGCGGCAAGACGCCGGCCAGCGAGAGTGTGATCGAGGTCGTCGTTCGTCTGCAACAGCCACTGGGCGTTGTACCCCTGCCGCGTCAGATCGTGGGCACCGTAATCGAGCTGCGCGACGGCCACGGGGAGACACCGATCCTCTTCGATGAGGTTGTCCTGGCGGGCAAGCGATCCGTCGCCAAGAAGTTCCTTCGGAGCTTGGAGGGAGGTGAATCCCTCGGATTCTCGGAAGAGATCACCGATCTGGGCTTCGGTTGCGAGTCGACCGGAGGTTTCGATTGGTCGAAGGCGTATTCCGGGATTGGCGGCGGCTTCGTCTTCTTACGCGAAGGAGAGATCTACCAAAGCGATGACGCCGGGGGCAGCGCCCGTGAGCCGCGAACGGCAGTCTGCTTGAACGACGAGTACGTCTACTTCGTCGTCGTCGACGGGCGCCAGAAAGGTTACAGCCGGGGGATGTCGTTCGGCGAGCTGGCGCGTTTCTGCCGGGACAAGCTGGAGGCGACGTGGGGGCTCAATCAGGACGGAGGCGGTTCGTCGGCGATGTGGGTCAATGGGCGAATCGTGAACAAGCCGTCCGACGGTCAGGAACGGCCGGTGGCCAATGGACTGCTGATGATGTCGGTCGAGGCGGCGGCCCGATCGAGTCGATTCGCCGAGGGTTTCCAAGTGGATGTCCAGCTTCCCGGCGAGGTGCGCCTCGGCCCCGGCACGAATCAGCCGGTGCGAGGATTCGCTCAGGCCGGAGAATCTGTTCAGATTTCCGAAACGTCCCCATCGCTGCGGGGGATATTCGCCAATGGTTCCTTCTGGTGGAAAGTGGTCTACGACGGTGAGCTGGGCTGGATCGCCGAGCAATCGCTGGTGACGCCCCGCGAAGCCCTGGCCGTCTTCGAGATGCCGTCCCCGCCTCAGGCCGCCGACGAACCGAACCCCAACTGACAACGGAGTCAGCGGTCGGCGCGAGTTAACACCCCGCGCAGCAGGGCCAGCTCGGCGTCGCTCAGACCCATACGGCGGATCGCCTCCTCATCGCCGGTGAGCAGACGTCTCCCGAGCCCGGTATGGCGCCACAATTTGAGGTCCTCTTCCAGCGGCGACCCGATGATGTCCTCGCGCACGATCTTGCCGTCCTGCATTACGATCACCCGGTTCGTTTGCCGCGCCACGGCATGATCATGCGTGACGACAACGAACGTCGTCCCCTTCGTCTGGTTGAGGCGGCGCAGCAGAGTCATCAACTCCCGGCCGGCGCCGGTGTCCAGGTTGCCGGTCGGCTCGTCGGCGAGGATCAGGGGCGGATCGTTGGCCAACGCCCGGGCGACGGCAACGCGCTGCCGCTGCCCACCGGAGAGCTCGCTGGGTAAGTGCCCGGCTCGATCGGCCAGTCCCACCAGGCCCAGCAGCTCTTCGCCGCGGGCCCGGCGCGCTTCGCCGGCGAGTTTCCCCAGCATGGGGATCTCGACGTTCTCCAGCGCCGTCAGGGTCGGCAGCAGGTTGTGCAGTTGAAAGACGAAGCCGACCGTGTGCGCCCGAAAGGCGTCCTCGTCTTCGATCTCGGCCAGATCTACGCCGTTGATCAAGACGCGCCCGGAAGTGGGCCGGTCGAGCGCCCCGAGGACGTTGAGCAGCGTGCTCTTGCCGCTTCCGCTCGGTCCCATCACCGCCACCAGCTCACCGCGCGCGACGTGCAAATCGACCCCGTCGAGGGCGCGCACCTCGGCGCCATCGCCGTAAATACGAACCACCTCTTGCGCTTCGATAAGCCAGTCCTGGGGCGTCATCGTTACCCTCCCTGCGCGCCCGTCAGGGCGAAGCCTCGATGTCGACGAAGGCGGTCATTCCCCACAGCAGCCCGGGTGGGGCTTCGTCGAGGGCGATCCAGATCGTGTAGTTGACCCCTGAGCCTTCGGAAGCCCGCGGCGACACGCGTGCCACATGGCCCTGGGCGACGACGTCGGGCAGGGCATCGAACGTGATCGTCACCGGCGAGTCGACGGCAACCCGCGCCACGTCGATCTCACTCAGGTCGGTCGTCTGCACCTGCAACTGCGAAAGATCGGCCAGATCGATCAAGGCCATCCCTGGCGCGGCCCACTCGTTCGGTCGGAGGTGGACGGCGGCGACGCTGCCGCCAAAGGGGGCGCGCAGTTCCGAGTCGCGCAAGGCCGCCTCGGCCGCCCGCACCGACGTCTGCGCCTGGGTCACCCGGGCCTCGGCCATGGCCAACACATCTGGGTCTACGCCGGCTTGTACGTCCTGCCAAGCCTGGTCGGCCAGCCCCAGGCGCGCCTTGGCGACGGCTACGTCGGCATCGAGCATAGCCTGCTGGATCTCGGTCGGATGGCCGGTGTACCAGTTAAGCGAGCGGCGGGCCGCGTCCAGGGCGGCCTTAGCCGAGAGGTATTCCGCCAGAGCGTTGGCCTTTCTAGCACTGTCGCTCTTGCCGGGGGTATCGTCGTAATCGTCTTTTGCCTCATCGGCGACATCCTTCGCCACGATCACATTCGCCCGGGCACGATCGATCGAATCGTCGCTGGCGCGGTTGCCCTCTTGTTGGACGGTCCAGTCGTACTCCTCTTTGCGCACTTCGTCGCGCGCCGTCGCCAGCGCGCTCTGGGCCAGCGCTCGCGCCAACTCCTCCTCGTCGCGCACCTGGTCGAGCGCTTGTTCCGCGGCGATCGCCTCCAGCTGAGCGGCGGCCAACGCCGCTTCGAGTTGTTCACGGCCGGAGAGCTGAACCAGGAGGTCGCCCTTCTTCACAAGATCGCCCTCCGCGACCGGCAGCTCAGCGACGATGCCGCCGCCGGCCAGGCTCAACGAGGCATACTCGATCGGGACCACCTGACCGGTGGCGCTCACAACCGGGGCGAATTCCGATTCCGGGCTCGGGGTGACCGTCGGGTCCCCCTGGCCGGCCGTGCAGCCAGTGGCGGCCAACAACACCAAAGCCAGGACGGCTCGGTTCTTGACAGTCGACATCATTTGTACCTCCGCGTCAGGCGGTCACTAGCCAGTGGTCAGTGGTCGGTGGTCAGTGATCACTGGTCACTGGTCACTGCTGACTGGTCACTGCTCACAGGCCACTGGTCACTGCTCACTGGTCACTGATCACTGATTACTGGTCACTCGTACCGCAGCGCTTCAACGGGTTGCATCCGAGTCGCGCGGTAGGCGGGGTAGAGCCCCCCGATCAGGCCGAGCGACAGGGCCACCCAAAGGGCTCTCACGAACACATCCCATTGCCATTTCGCTTCCAAAACCCCGCCGATGTACGGCAGCTGGTTCATCGCACCGACCAAGACGAAGGCGAACAGGACCCCGGTGGCTCCTCCCAACAGAGCCAGGATCAGAGACTCCTTCAGGATCATGCTCAGCACGGCCCGACGCCCCCAGCCGACGGCGCGCAGGACCCCGATCTCGCGCGTTCGTTCATGGACCGACATCAACATCGTATTCAGGACACCCAGGCCGCCGACAATGATCGCCATCAGCGAGATGGCGTTGAAGAAGCGGCCGGCGTTCTCGAGATCCGGCATCTGTTCGGCGAACTCTCCGGTGAGAGCCGCGTGAACCCCGGGCATCTCTTCGTTGATCTTGCGCACAACGACCGCCGCCTTCAGCGGATCCTTGATTTTCACCATGTACATGGTCACCTTGCGCGGCCGTCCCGCAAAGGACTGCGCGTCTCGCAGACTGACCACGCCCCCCAGCTCCTCCCACCCCACGCTGCTTTCGTAAATCCCGACCACGCGAAAACGGTAACCGGACAAGTCGATCGACTCGCCGATGCCCTTGTGCAGAGTCCCGGCCATCAGACGACCGAGGATCACTTGATGGTTCCCAGTCAGCGACCGGCCCTCCACCACCTCGAATCGGCGGATGGCGTATTCGTTCGGAGCGTAGCCCATCAGGACAAAGAAACCCTGCGTCTCGGGCAAGGTCGCCGCGTACATCAGCATGCCACTGACGTTTTCGACTTCGGGCATGGCGGCGATCTTCTGGCCCGTTCGCTCGTCGATGGCGCTCAAGCTGGTATCGGCGATTTCCGCCTGCCGGATGACCACCTGCGCATCGGATCCGAAACCGATTTCCGACATGTCATCCGCCACGCCGCGCAGGATGGCCTCCAGCGCCATGATGGTGCCGACGGTCAGACCGATAGCCAGGAAGGTCAGCAAGGTTCGGGAAGAGCGCTGCCAGAGACTCTGCAACTCCATGCCGCCGAAGGGCAGGCGGCGAATGCGTCCCGCGGAGCCGCCCTCGTAGCTCAACGCTACCACCGGCGCCAGCCGAGAGGCACGGTAGGCAGGATACAACCCGGCCACCACCCCGAACAGACCCACCAGCAACAAGGCTTGCAGGACGAGGTCCGGCGTAAGACTCGATGCCGCCGTGCCGAAGAAAGCACCGGAACTACCCATCAAGCGCACCGCCAGCCAGCCCAGGACCATGCCGAAAAGGCCGCCCAGGAGCCCGACGAGGAGCGACTCACTCAAGATCAGGAGCAGCACTCGCCGGCGGCTCCAGCCTACGGCGCGCAGAACTCCGATCTCGCGTGTCCTCTCGCTGACCGCCATCAGTTGGGAATTCATCATTCCCACGCCCCCGATGACCAGGGCCAGGCCCGCCAGGGCCCAGGCGTAACCCTGGAGCACGTCGTCGAAGAGCTGACGATCGGCGAAGTCATCCGTCCCGCTCACTTCCAGCTCCGGCCATTGGCGGAGAGCCCGCGCCTGGAAGCGATCCCGGAGCGCCGGCGTCCGGAGCTGAACGTAGAAGAGACTCACTTGTCGCGGCTTGCCCACCAGAGATTGAGCATCCGGCAGTCGGGCCACCGCTCCACTGTCTTCGAAGGCGCCACCCGTCTCATAGATGCCGATCACACGGAAGACCTGGTCGTTCAGACGCAAGGTGTCGCCGGGGCGCCGGTCGAGAGTGCCCGCGGCAGCGCTGCCGAGCAGGATCGGCGTTCCATGGGCCGAGTGCGCCTCCGGGCTGTCGAACCCGGCTCCCTCCGCCAGGTGGAATCGCTCGAGCAGGAAGCTGTCTTCCGGATACCCAAAGACAAAGAAGAAGGGAATATCTTCAGCCTGAACGAAGCCCTGGAGCATACCGCTGGCGTCGGAGACCTCCGGGCTTGCCCGGAGCGCCTCAATCAGGCCTTCGTCAACCGAGCTGTAGCTGATGTCGAAGGAATTCGGCTGGCTGATGACGAGGTCCGCATTGCTTCCACCGAGCATGGCTCGATAACCGGCATCCAGGCCTCGGGCCATAGCCGTGAGGGCCAGGACCGCCGCCACGCCAACAGCGATGCCGACCACCGTCAGAATCGTCCGCGCTCGTCGGCGGAGGAGGTTTCGCAGGCTGATCCGCAGCATAAGACCACCGGTTCCGGCTGCGACCTTCGCTCACGAACCGTCGGCCGCCGCCCCGTACATCCCAACGATAGGTCATACCGCTCAGACTCGCCCGAAGCCAGCCTGACAGCAATCTGGCAGATATGTGCCGGCTGGCACAAGATGATCGGGCATTATAACGGTGGGAATGGAAGGTCGGCGGGGTACGGAAGTCAGCGGGCAGTGATCAGTGGTCAGTGGTCAGAGGCCAGAGGCCAAATGGAGGCGGGGGAATCGAGGAAACGGCTAGCAACAATCTTCTGGCGCCGCTTTTTGACCGACCACCTGCCACCGACCACCGACCACTATTCCTTGTTGTCCCTTTCGGAGTCCTCCCGTCCGAGGTTGCTGAGGAACTCTTCGAAAACCTCAAGCCGCCGCCGATTGGATCCTTGATCTTCGCCGGTCGTGGGGGGAGATGGACCCCGTCGCCGTCCGGTGCCGGGCCCTCGTTGTTGCGAGCGTTTGCTCAGGGCTTCCAGCCACCCCGCATTCGAAGCGACAAGGTAGAGCAGCGCTGCCAGTATGACGATCCAGGGAAGTGTTAGAGCCAAGCCTTTGCCGTCTCCGCCACTGATCCAATCATAACACGGGGCGCGTAACCAGGAGTGTGGGGGGCGGTCGGTGGTCGGTGGGCTGCCAAGGAAGACAACGGACCGTCCTCTTAGAAGGTGGTCTCTACAGATTGGGCGACATGCCGCGGCAGTCTCTCCCCACGTTGCTCGTCGCGTAAGGTGGCGACGCCGCCCGCACGGCACTCCTTCATGGAGTGTTGGCAAGAGAAAGTTGTGGCTCCAGGAGGGGTGGGGATTGTACTGATGCAGCCCCGCGAGTACGTTTGCAACAACGAGTTCATCGGAGGCATGCACGTGGTAGGGAGGAGGTATGATCTTAACCACTCTGTAATGGCGTGGGTGAGCCACAGTCAAGCTAACAGAGTTGCCGCAGCTGGAAGGCAAGTCGCGGTGGGCGTGAGGACGACTTAGCCTTCATCCGGAAAGACCTTCGGCTCGTCCGGGCGGGCACCAAGGGTGCAAGTGCGGCCTTTGCATTGGCATGTCACCGAGATGTGAGGCAGCCCTCTTTGACCCGAGTTGTGGAGACGACCTACGAAGTCAGAAAAGAGGGCGCTGCTTGCCCTGGCCGAGGGTGCCTCGGCGGACCCGTTACGCACTGGGTGTTCCCCTTACCTGAGACCCCCCAGGGCGGGAGTCCCATCCGTGAACCCGTGCCGTCAAGACAACGAGCGTAGTTGCCGAGTGAAGGGCAGATGATCCAGCACGATGATCGTGCGCGCCGTCGACACGAATCCTTGCCGTCCGTCTTGCGGGGGCTGATCCAATCGAGGTATGGGCTGGTTCTGCTTGGGCTCCTATTCCTATGGATCCTGGGGGTTGTGACTCTGACGGATTATGGGGCTTCGATGGATGAACACCGGAACCTCTCCACCGGGCGGGTATTTCTCCAGGCGTATCAAAGGGGAGGGTTTCTACGGTCGCCTGGCGTCGAGTATTTCAACGGACCGTTCTACTTCATGGTGTTCACGGTGACGTCGCGGCTGTTTCATACGCTGCATCGGAGTTGGTTGTTGACGGACGGGCTGCATCTGACTAACTTCACTACGTTCTTGTTGGGGGTGCTCCTGTTCTATCGAATTGCGCTGCGCCTGGTGCCGCGCGGGGTGGCGCTGTTCGTGACCGCTCTGTTCATGACGCAGCCCGTACTGTTCGGACACGGGTTCATCAACCAGAAGGACTCACCGTTGATGGTGTTCTTTCTTGCGTCGGTCGACCTGGGTTGGGCGGCGGTCGAGTCCCGGTTGATGGTCGAGCGCAGGGAGTCGAGAGAACAAAAGGGGGCGTTGCGGCGGGCGGGGGTGGCTCAGGAGTGGAGGCGGTTGTCGCCTGCGAGGAGGGGGTGGATCGGAGTTGGCGGGCTATTGGGAGTGATCGTGCTGCTCGACCTGTGGTGGGTGGGGGGCGTCCAGAAGGGGGCACAGGGCTTGCTCGGCGAGATCTACAGCGGACGCGGGCCGGCGTACATTGTGGGTTTGTTTCGGTGGATTGCGGAGGATGCTTACAAGACTCCATTGAGTGCCTACGTGGCGAAACTCGACTCGTTCTATGCATGGGGGCGGATCGTAGTCTCGGTAGGCGTGGTGGCGGGACTCTTTGGGCTGTTGAGACACGCCGTTCCGGAGAGCTACTCCAATACGGCAGGGAAGTGGTTCCGACACTGGGGCCTAGTGGCATTGGCGGGGATCGTCCTAGGGTTCACGACATCGATTCGGGCTGTGGCCCCGTTTGCGGGGGTCCTTGTTGCGGCCTATTGGATCGGGCGGAGTGGGCGGCGCGCGATGGCGGGATTGGTGGTGTATGGGGCGGTGGCGGCGGTGACGACCTATCTGACGTGGCCGGTGCTCTGGGGGAACCCGCTCGTCGGCCTCGCCCACCGCGTGTCCGAACTGCCCACATTCGCAGAGTTTCATGTGCGCTTATGGGGAACCCTATACTTTTCGGGCGATTTGCCGTGGCAGTACGTGCCATCGCTGCTCGCCATCCAGCTCACGCTACCTGCGGTTGTTGTATTCCTTGTTGGAGCCCCCTACTCATGGGTTCTGTCCAAGCTGGATAGATCTCGCAGGCTGATGGTCGCCCTTGTCTGGATCTGGTTCGGTGTTCCGGTTGTCGCTGTTATGGTTGGGTTGACTCCGATCTACAACAACTTCCGACACATCCTGTTCGCGGTGCCGCCTGCATTCTTGATCATGGGTTTTGGGGCGTGGAAGATCGGGGATGCGGTGCGTGCTCCGGTCGTTCGGGCGGGGCTGGTCGTTTTAGCCCTGGCTCCGGGAGTGCTGGGGATTGTACGGCTGCATCCGTATGAATACATCTACTACAACGAGTTAGTGGGAGGGGTGCAGGGTGCCGACGGAAGGTTCGAGCTCGACTATTGGTGTACCGGCCTTCGGGAAGCGATGACCGTTGTGAACAAGGTGGCCGGACCGGAAGCCCGAGTCGAGTCGATATCGAACTATGTCGACCTGTTAGCCCCCTTCGCCCGGGAGGACCTTGAGCTTGTGCAGCAGACTCAAGATGTGCCGGATCCCGATTTCGCGATAGCGTGCCGCAGGGGTCTTGGGAAGTCCTTGTCCATCCCGGAGATGGAGACGCTCTATGAAGTCAGGGCAGACGGGGCCTTGCTCGCGACGGTGGGTAAACGTCGTGAAGGGGAATGATCTACCGGCCCGTTCGTCAGTAAGAACTGGGCATCATAGGCGTTCGACAAGAACGGAGCGGTCAATGGAACGACCGGTTTCCGCAAGCGCGCTGGAGGGCCAGCTGCCGTTCGCAAAGCCCAGCCCTTGGATGGCTTTCCAGTCGCCACATCGCATACGCGCGGGGCGCAAGCGCCCCCGACCAAGGGCAGATACCCAGGAGTCACAACAAACACAGGGGGAGAGGCTGGTGAAGCACTTGCAGCAGCGGGGACGAGGTAGCGGCGGGTGCCCGCGTACGGAAGAGGACGGCACGGCCGCGCGAGAACCGATCTTCGAGGATCCCAGACCACAGCCGGGAGAAGGGATTGGATACTGGCGGGTGGAGGCGGGCGATTGGAGCTTAGCGACTGGCGATTGGCGATCGGCCTACGATATCTGCCGACTGACCGCTCGCCACTGACCACTCACCACCGACCACTGACCACTGTTCTTAGTCCGGCCAGGGGACCGAAACCGGGTCGGTGTAGCCGTGTTTCTCGACGGTGTACAGCCTGGCCTTCGACTCTCCATCGCAAGCCGTCTCGTCTTCGATCGTGACAGAAGTGCCGTCGACAGCGATCGGATAGAAGACCAGCTGGCCTCCCTGGCAGACCGTCGCCTCAACGAAATATCCTCGGTCGTCATCGACCGTCATGTAGACCGGCTCCCAACTGATGACGACATCATCACCCTCCCGCGTGGCAGAGACCACGTCCGGCGGATCGTAGAGCACCGAATGCGGCAGCTTGGTCGTGATCCGCACGACGCTGAAGATGTCCCCGTCAACGTCAACCACCGAGGCCGCCACCCAACAGGCATACCACAGCTTGTCGAACCGCACCCAAAACCAGGTCCCGTTGGAGTTGCGGTTCCAGAGTTCGCCGTGGTCCCCCGCGTACAGGTCTCCTGCATGCAGGTAATTCTTGTTCGGACCGTAGCGGCAATGGGCCTGTTCGCTCACCGTGACATCTGGGAAGTCGAAGGTTGGCGTCAGGGTGACCGTAGGGGTATCCGTGATCGTCGGAGTCAGGGTGATCGTGGGGGTCGGAGTCTCCGTCGGGGTGGCGGTTGCGGTTGGAGTCGATGTCCGTGTCGGTGTGGACGTAGCGGTCGGCGTGGACGTCGGTGGCGCGAAGGCGGCCGCGACCGATTGGCAGCCGACAAGGAATGCCGGCAATCCGGCACAGGACAGCGCAACCACAACCAGCCGGCGTGCACGGATATGGAGAATCGATGTGACGCGCACCTGAAAGGCCTCCCCGCGGCGCCCGTTGGCTATTCTAGGTGAAACCGTCGGCGCCGGGCCATGGGTCGATGGGCCTGGTGTTGGCGCCCTCCAGGCCGGCGGCGCTAGATAGGGCTTGTGCCCGGTGCCCCCAGAAGTCGCCCAGAGGGAGGGCTCCCGGAAGGGCGCTGCGCCGCACCATCGAGACACACCCTGACGACCCTCTCGGCACCGCCGGTCGGCGCCCCTTCCGGCCACAGCAAGTCGACCGCAGCCTGGATCAGCGAGATCTGCGATGGATAGTGATGAGCGTTCCTTTGTAGGAACGACTGGATCTCGTCATCACCGATAATCCTCGCCATGACCCTTCTCCCGACGACGGCGGGCGCGCCGGTTTCCTGTCGAACCGGCACATCTTTGTAGAGTCTATGGGGGATGACCTTGCGGACCACCTTACAGACACCTTACGACGAGCCGCGCGTATCGAGGAGGGAGTCGATGGGTGACTCCAATCGCTCGTGTCAGCCTGTCCTCCGGATGCCGACAAGAGAGCAGTCCAATCCGGATCCCTGAGCCGCCCCCGGGCGTCCCAGGGCCCTCCATGGGCCTTCGCAGTACAACGTGATTCCTCTTGACAACTTGCCCTCCCCCGCCAAGAATAGGGTCCTTGCGCACCGCCGCGGCGGTGCGGACCGCCAGGGAGCCGGAAGTGTCCACGATTGACATGCTCGTCGCGCTCAGAGAGACCAGCCGGACGTTCTACCTACCCGTCGTCCGGCTGCCTGCTGGATTGCGGGAGGCCGTCGCCTCCGGCTACCTCTGCATGCGCGCCCTGGATGAAATCGAGGACCACCCCGACGTCTCGAATGAGCAGAAAGGCGAACTGCTTGTCGCACTAAGCCTGGCCTTCCAGGGTCAAACCTCGGTGGAGGCATTTGATCGGGCGCCGATCGACGCCGCCCTCGCAGGCTATCGGGATACCCTTCCAGAGGTCTCTCTTCACCTGGCGGACTGGGCGATTTTGGCGCCGGCGGCCATTGCCCCGCGGATCTGGGAAGCCATCGCGGCGATGGCCGACCGGATGGCGTACTGGGCGGGTGTGAGCTGGAGTATCGACAGTCTCGAGGCGCTCGACCGATACACCTTCAGTGTTGCCGGTTCCGTCGGGATCCTGCTGTGCGATTTGCTGGCGTTCTTCGAGGGCTCACAAGTCGACCGCTCGCACGCCGTCCTGTTCGGTCGAGGTCTGCAACTGGTCAATATCGTCCGCAACCGGTCCGATGACCTGGCCCGAGGCATCGACTTCTTCCCACCCGGCTACACCGCGGAACGCGTGATGGCCTATGCCCGCGAGTGCCTCGGCCGTGCCGAAGCCTACGCCCTCTCCGTGCCTTCCAGGGCCTTCTACGCCCTCTACCAGATCCCCCTCAAGCTTGCCTATGCCACCCTCGACGCCATGGCGCGTGGAGAGCCGAAGCTGTCGCGAGAGGCCGTCCTGGCGCTGGTCGGCGAGGCCGACGGACAGGCCTGACTTCCGCCGTTCATCCTTCTCATCACATCTGGCTATGCGCAGTCCTCTGATCGCCGCCAATTGGAAGATGAACCTGGGCCGTCCGGCAGAGGCGGTTGAGTTCATCCGCCGCACCCGGCGCGCGCTGGGTGAGGCCGGGGGAATCGAGGTCGTGGTCTGTCCTCCCTTCACCGCGCTTGCCGCCGCAGCCGACGCGTTGCGCGGCACGCGCCTGCGCCTCGGCGCGCAGAACATCCACCCTGAGCCGAAGGGCGCGTACACCGGAGAGATCGCAGCCACGATGCTCGAAGGGCTGTGCTCTTTTGTCATCGTAGGCCACTCTGAGCGCCGTGCCACCGCCAGCCAGGATGAAACCGACGATGCCATTCGGCGCAAAGTCGCGGCGGCGATGGCCCACGGGCTGACGCCGATCGTCTGTGTCGGAGAGAATCAGTCCCAGAATGAAACAGGAAAGACCCAAGAGGTCGTCGGGGCCCAGGTGCGAAGCGCCCTTGTCGGCCTGACGGAGGAACAGGCTTCCGTCTGCCTGATCGCCTACGAACCCATTTGGGCCATCGGCACCGGCCGGGCCGCGACGCCGGCCGACGCCAATCGCACCGCCTCGCTCGTCATCCGCGGTTCGATCGCAGACGTTTTCCGCCAGGACGTGGCCGAGGCCGTTCGCGTGCTCTACGGCGGCAGCGTTACGGCCGAGAACATCGCCTCGTTCATGGCCATGCCCGATCTGGACGGCGCCCTCGTCGGCGGGGCCAGCCTGAAGGACGATTTTCCCCTTCTCGTCCGCCGCGCAGCCGAAGCGAAGCGCTAGGAGGGCCCTCGGCCCGCGGTCAAGTCACCACCTGCGCCGCACCTGTCCGTCTGGGGCTAGCCCTCGGAGATCAGCAGCTGGATGGCCTCCTCGATCTCGGCGTAACTGCCCTCCCCGATGTGGCTGTAGCGAAGGTGACCCCGCTTGTCGATGAGGTACAACGTCGGCCAATAGAGGGTGCCGTAGTCCGACCAGACCTCCCGCTCGTTGTCCTGCGCCACCGGGTACGGGACGTTCAACCGAAGCAGCGCCTCTTCCAGGTTGGCCAGGCTGCGCTCGTAGGCGAACTCCGGATAGTGATTGCCGGTCACCACCAGACCCTGCTCGCGGTAACGCTCATGCCATTCCCGCAGCGAGGGGATCACGCGTTGGCAATTGATGCAGCCGAACGTCCACATGTCGAGGAGCACGACCTTCCCCCTGAGCTCGGCCAGCCGAAGCGGCTTGTCGAGATTGAGCCATATGTCGCTGCGGAATTCAGGGGCCGGGCCGAGATCCGGCAGGGACAGCAGGACCTCTGGCTGCACGTTCGCCTCCTCACCGCCCGGAGAAGGTCCCCCGGAGCAGGCTGCCAACAGATGGCTAAGGACCAGGCCCAGCAGGAGGCCCCTCGACGCGTGCCTCATCCGCCGCTAGAGGGTTGCCTGGGCAGGTAGAAGGACACGCGGGTGCCACCCGCAGGCCGGTTCTCTGCCCAAATCCGGCCTCCGTGCGCTTCCACCAGCTGCTTGGCGATGGCCAATCCCAGCCCTACCCCGCCGACCTCCGACACGCCTCGGGTGCGGCTCCTCTCCCCCCGGTAGAACCGGTCAAAGATGTGAGGCAGGTGCTC
>Ga0184639_10000464_pt1 | contig 15597 bp, 12 predicted proteins | sample PLM31_170_b2_FD_133155 | JGI IMG/M metagenome (GOLD analysis project Ga0184639, IMG submission 133155) | Groundwater sediment microbial communities from an aquifer in East River, Colorado, USA - PLM3-1_170_b2 | ecosystem: Environmental > Terrestrial > Soil > Riparian zone | place: USA: East... | reverse complement strand
TCCCCGAACATCTGATCCTGCCGGGCTTCGATCTTGCGGCGTTTGATCAGTTCGAGGACGGCGAGGAACGTCACCACGATCTCGAGGCGTGTCGTCGCCGTTTCCAATAGCTTTTGAAAACTGGCGCGGCCCGTGGCGCCCAGCGTGCGGGCGATGAGGCGGATCTGGTCGCGGATGGTGACTTTGGGCGGGGCGACGACGGTCCCGAGCGGCGGCTTGTCCGGAGCGAGGGCGAGCGCCCGCCTCACGGCTTCGAGGAGAGCCAGCGGCGTGAGGCCGCGCGGGTCGAGCTTGGCTTCCACTTTGGGCGGCGGCGCGAGGCGCAGGTAGGTGTGCAGACCGGCGGCCTCGCGCTCGTGCAGCGTCCCGGCGATCTCTTTGTAGCGCTTGTAGGCGATGAGCTGGCGCGCGAGTTCGTCGGCGGGGTCTTCCTCGCCGGGCTGGCGTTCCGCCGGGCGGGGCAGGAGCGCCTCGCTCTTGATGAGGATCAGCCGCGCGGCCACCACGAGGAACTCGGCGAGGTCGGCGATGTTCAGGCTCTCCAGAATCTTGAGGTAGCCGAGGAACTGGTCGGTGACCTGCGCGAGCGAGACTTTGGTGATGTCCAGTTCTTCGCGCTCGATGAGCTGCAGCAGCAGGTCGAGCGGGCCTTCGAAGATGGGAAGCTGGACGGTGTAGGCGGAGCGGGGGAGCATATAGGAAGTTCGAAGTCGAAAGTCTGAAGTCGGAAGCAGGTCACGCTTGCCGCGTGACGCTCCGGGATGCTCGGGTCGTCACGCTCAAAGCGTGACCTACGATAGTCTCTGTTTTCAACGCAGGAAGTTGATCGCGACGATGACGGCGATGACGATCAGGGCGACGACGAACGCGCCGATGGCGACGGCCTGCATCGTCTGGCGCTCGCGGTCGGCCTTGCGTTTGGCTTCGGCGAGCTCTTGCTGGCGGCGCTGTTCGAGCTCTTGAAAGTACGCCGACCGGCGCTGGGAGGCGGCCTCTTCCTGTTCTTTGAGGTAGCGCGACTCGGCCTGCTGGCGATGGAGCCGCCCTTCCGTGCCTTCCTGCAGGCGGCCTAGCAGATGGTCGAGCGTGTCCAGCGCCCGCCCGCAATTCACGCACTGCTCGGCCCCGCTCCAGTTGGCGGCTTCGCAGGCGGGGCACGTGCGCACGAGGCCTCGCCCGCAGTTCGCGCAGACTTCCGCGCCCGCCTCGTTCACCGTTTCACAGAATGGGCAGATGGGGCCGGTCATTGCATTCACCGTCCCGCAGAATTTGCACACGGCCTGCCCGTCCGGGTGCAGTTCCAGCCCGGCTCCGTTGCAGTTGGAACAGAGGAGGGTGCGCAACTCTTTGTGGAGAGTCTGCTCGGTCTCGGCCGTGGGCGGTGGGGTGATCTTCTTCAGCCTGGGCGAGGGCAGCGGCGCGGCGGCTAACGGACTCGCGACGACGGTGGGAGGCGCGGGCTGCGCGGACGGAGGGTTGACGACAGTCAGGGGTGGAGCGGCGGCCACAGGGGCGGCCGCAAACTCGGTGGGCGCACCGGGGGCCGGGGCGGGCAAAGAAGCCGCCGGCCGCGCGGCGGCCCCGACCTTTTCCAGATCCGCCAGCATCTCGTCCACACTCTGATAACGGTCTCCCGGACTCTTCGCCATGCTCTTCACGATGATGCGCTCCACGCCCTCCGGCAGGTCGGGGTTGACTGAGCGCGGCGGGGGCAGCTCCTCGTTGATGTGTTTGAGCATGACGGCCATGGGCGTGTCGGCGTCGAAAGGGAGTTCGCCGGTGGCAAGTTGATAGAGCATCGCGCCGAGCGAGTAGATGTCCGAGCGGTGGTCGCCCGCCTGGCCGAGGCCCTGCTCCGGCGCCATGTAGGTCGGGGTGCCGATGGTTGCGCCCGAGGCGGTGTAGCTCGGCCCGGTGAGGATCTTGGCGATGCCGAAGTCGGTGAGGATGACGCGCCCGCTGGCATCCACCATCACGTTGGCGGGTTTGACATCGCGGTGGATCATGTTGCGCTTGTGGGCGTAGGCGAGCGCATGGCCGACTTCGCGCACGATTTTGAGCGCGGCTTTGAGAGGGAGCGGCTGCCCGTGATGGGACAGGCTCTCGAGGCGCGTCTTGAGCGTCGCGCCCTCGATGAATTCCATGACCATGTACGGGGCGTCGGCCTCGGCGGCGAAGTCGTAGACCTGCACAATGTTCGGGTGGTGGAGCGCGGCGACGCTCTTGGCCTCGCGCTCGAAGCGCGCGGCGAAGCCCTGGTCGTCGGCGAGGAAGGGGTGCATCAATTTGATGGCGACGTAGCGTTCGAGGTTGGTCTGAAGCGCTTTGTAAACCTCCGCCATGCCGCCGCGCCCGAGGCGCTCGACGATGCGGTATTTGCCGCCCATGGTTTTGCCGACTAAATCTTCCACGTTATCCGCTCAATCCGTTTCATCCGTTGACTACTTTAACGCGATTGGGGAATGTTCGCAAGGCGGGCAGGGGCGCCCCGCCGGGTAGAGACGACCCGCCCGGCCGTCTCTACGGCCTCGGTTCGAGAATGCGGTAGACAAAACCGTTCATGCGGATTTCGGTCGTGGGCTGGTAGTTCGCGCCGAGGGCGGCGAGCACGGGCGGCGGATAGAACTGCGCGCGCAGGATCACCAGCCCGAAGGCTTTGTCGTTGATCATCGCAATTTCCTGCGCCGGGTCGAACAGCCCGGCCTGGTACATCACCAGCTGGGTGTGGCCTTCTGTGACCACGGGCTTGCCGGCCTGGAATAGGAAGCCGGCTTCTTCGGAGAACACGGGGCCGGGGGCGTTGCGCGCCAGGGCGGCGATGGCCTCCCCGGCTGCGTGGTCCGCGCGTTTGGGCCGCGGCCCGAGCTGGGTGTAGCCCTGCGAGTCGTAATAGTCCTTGTAGTCGCCGTTGTTGCCGGCGACTCCCAGCACGCGCGCCATCGGGCCGTAGAGGGGGCCGGTGGTGTAGATGTGCAGAGTGAGCCGAGTCTGCGCGAGATAGAGCAGCGGGATGGCGAGCGCGAGCGCGGTGGCCCATCGCGGCGCCCACCCCGTCGAGCGCCGCCACACGGCGGCAACGGCGATGCCGGAGACCACGCACGCCGCCGCCGTCGCCGTGACGAAGTATGACTCGCCGGAGCCGAATTTGCCGGACAGCACGCTGTTGGCGAAGGCGAAGACGAGCCAGACCGCGTATACCGACAGGCAAGCGGCATACGTCTCGTAAAGCACCCGGCCCAACGCTGCCAGCGCAATGAGCAGATGAAGCCCGACCCACTGCCGGTAGAACCCCAGCGCCTGCGCCACGTGAAATTCATTGATGTTGGCCCGGATGATGCTGACGAACCACCATCCCTGGGTCACGTGGTTGATCCACAGGAAGAGGCCGCCCGCGACGGCGGTCAGGCCTAAACCCGTGAGCACTGCCCGGCGCGGCCCGCGCAGGAAAAGAAAAGTCAACGCGGCCATGACGCTGGCGAGCGCGAGTTGCTTGGTGTATCCGGCGGCCAGCAGGAGGGTCATCGCCGCCCAACAGGCCCGCGACTTGTGCCAGTCGGCGCGGTCCCCCGCCCGGGCCAGCGCCACCATGGCCAGGGTCTCGAACATCACCATGGTCATGTGCTGGCGGAAGAGCGGGCCGATGTGGAAGGTGTAGTTGGAGGCCAGGAACGTCAGCCCGGAAAACGCGGCGATCACGCTGTTCCGGCTCGCCCGGTGCACTGCCCACCCAATGGCCGCCGCGGCGATCAGCGAGGCGGTGAACCCGACCACTCTCCCCGTCCACATCTGCGGCCCGAAGACCCACACCCATGGAACTGTGATCAAGTGAAAGAGCGGCGGGTAGATGGAGGAGTAAAAAGGAAAAACCTGGCTGTCCTGGTACGGCCACCGGCCCTGGGAGTGTAGGACGGTATCGTAGAGTTCATAGCCTTCACCCTGATCGTAATCGAAGGGGAAACGGAAAAGGGCAGCGGCGTAATGGAAGTACACGAGCAGTTGCCCGACGAGGGCGAGCGCGGCCAGGATGAACAAGATCACAACGACCCGGCGCCAGCGATAGGGGAGGTGAGCCAGACTCATGTGCGATGATTAACGGACCGCAGGCGGGTGGGGCGGAAATGGACGGCCAGCCATTTACGGCCTCGGTTCGAGAACGTGATAGAGGAACCGGTTCATGTGGATGTCGGCTTTAGGCTGGTAATTCGCCTCCAGCGCGACCATGACCGGATCAGGGTAAAACTGAGCGCGCAAAATCACCAGCCCAAAGGCCTTGTCGTCAATCATGGCAATTTCCCGGGCTGGATCAAACAGGCCCGCTTCGTACATGACCATTTGTGGAAAAGGGTTCGTCACCACGGGCTTGTCCGCCTTGAACAGGAACCCCGCTTCTTCCGAGAATACCGGGCCGCGCGCCTGACGAGCCAGTGCGACAATAGCATCGCCGGCCTCAATGTCCTGGCGCGTGGGGAGCGGCCCCAGTTGAGTGTTGCCCTGCGAGTCATAATAGCCCGACTCGTTGGCAACGCCAAGTACACGCGCCGTCAACCCATAGATCGGCCCGGTCGTGTACAGATGCAGTGTCAGACGCGCCTGGACGAGGTACAGCAGCGGAACGGCGATGGCGCCGGTGATGGCCCAGTGTGGCGGCCAGGCGTTACCGCCGCTCAATCGTTTGGCGATCGCGATCCCGGAAACAATACACGCGGCGGCGGTGGCGGTGACGAAGTACGCCTCGCCCGCGCCGAATTTGCCGGAGAGCGCCCCGTTGGCGACCGCGAAGACAAACCACACCGCGTAGGCCGAGAGCCGGTCGAAATAGATTTCGTAAATCAGCTGCCCGAGCGCGATGAGAAAGATGACGAGATGCAGCCCCGCCCATTGCCGGTAGAGACTCAAGGCCTGCGTGATGTCAAACTTGTTGATATTCGCGCGGATAATGCTGACGTACCACCAGCCAGCCGTCGCCTGATTGATCCACAAAAAGAGTCCGCCCGCGACAGCGGCGAGTCCCATGCCCGCGATGAGCGCGCGCCGGGAGCCGCGCAGAAAGAGAAAGGCGAAGCCCGCGAGCACCGTCGCCACGGCGAGCTGTTTGGTATAGCCCGCGGCCAACAAGAAGAGTAATCCTAACCAAAGGCCTCTGCTGAACCGCAAAGACGCGAAGAAAGGAGGTGAAAACTTTGCGTCCCGTGTGCCTTCGCGGTCAAGGGTTTGGCGGTCCATTTGCGCCAGAGCGACGATCGCCAGCGTCTCGAACATCACCATGGTCATGTGCTGGCGGAAGAGCGGGCCGATGTGGAAAGTGTGGTTGGAAGCGAGGAACGTCAGCCCGGAGAATGCGGCGATCACCCGGTTGCCGCTCGCCCGCCACACGCCCCAGCCGATGGCCCCCGCCGCGAGCAGCGACGCCGCGAATCCGACAGCGCGTCCCGTCCACAGCTGCGGCCCGAAGACCCACACGAGCGGGACGGTCATCAAGTGAAACAGCGGCGGGTAGATTGAAGTGTAGAACGGGAAAGATTGGCTGTCACGGTACGGCCACTGCCCTTGCGCGTGCAGCACCGTGTCGTACAGTTCAAAGCCTTCGCCCTGATCGTAGTCGAACGGAAAGCGGAAGAGCGAGAGTGAGTAGTGAAGGTAGACGAGCAGCTGCCCGACGAGGGCGAGCGCGGCGAGGGCAAAGAGAGCGATGACTAGCCAGCGCCAGCGAGCGAAGCGAGCGGGACAAACCCCAATTTCCAAATCTCAATCTCCAATCTCTGACTTCCAATCTATCATGCGGGGCGATCACCCAGCGGTAAAAGCGTGACGCCGAATAGAAGCAGCAACAACCCGAGGCCGAGCGCTTGCTGCTGCGCCGGGCCGAGGCCGTTGAACTGGCCCGCGCCCACGAGGTCGGCGGCGAGGGTGACCGCAGCGAGCGCGGAACCGGCGGCCAGGATCAGCCAGCCGAGCTGGCGTTTGGTGAGGGGGGCGTCTGTCAACATGGGGGCAATTATACTCGGCGCAACCCTTTCGCGTGCCGGGCGTAAAGTCTGTTGAGACAAGCAAACAGATGGAAAGGTATAAAGATTATGCTGCAAGAATCCGCTGCAACTCAATCCGAACGCAACTGGGCGATGCTGGCGCACCTCACCGCGCTATTGACTGTGTTAGTAGGGCTTCACAGCGGGGGCGTGGGTTCGGTGGTGGCGTTGCTCGTGCCGCTGGGGATGTACCTCTACTTCCGTGAGCGCTCGCCATATGTGGCCTTTCACGCGTTGCAGGCGACGGTGTTTCAGGCCAGCATCGGTATCGCGTGGGTGGTGGTCGGGGCGATTGCCGGGACGGTGCTCGCCGGGGCGTGGGTGGTCACCGGGCTGTTGAGCGTTGTGCTCGTCGGCCTGCTGCTCGTGCCGTTCGCGCTCGGCCTCACGTTCCTGACCGTGATCATGCTGCTGGCGCTGCCGGTGCTCGGGCTGGTCTATCCGGTGCGCGGCGCGTATCTCACATATTCCGGCCGGCCATTTGAGTACCCCTGGGTTGGCCCGCTGGCGGCGCGGACGATGGCCTCACCCCTCACCCCTGACCCCTCCCCCCTCTCCTGAGCTGCGGACTCAGGAGAGGGGGGAGGGGGTGAGGCCATCATTTGACGGGCGCGAGAATTCTCGAGCCCGTTGCTGTTTCTTGAGGCAAAACATGCCTGGGAAATCAACTACAAACCCAGCGCATTTTTGACGCAGCCTATCCGATTGCATATAATCTGCCTATCGCATGACCCAATCTGCGCTCCCTCACACGCCCGATGTCCGGCGCTTCAAGTGGCTGGCGTTCACCGCCACTCTCTTCACCTATCTGCTCATCGTCGTCGGCGGCGTGGTACGCGTCACCGGCTCTGGGATGGGATGCGGCGACGACTGGCCGCTGTGCAACGGCGCGTTGTTCCCGCCGCTCACCCCGCCTATTTTCATTCCCTTGTTGCATCGCTTCGCCACGGTGCTGGTCACGCTATTGATCATCGGCGCCGCCTTTGTGGCCTGGCGCGATTACCGGCGCGTGCGCTGGATTGTGTGGCCGGCGCTGTGGGCGATGGCGCTGCTCGTGATTCAGATTCTGCTCGGCGCGGCCACGGTGAGGCTGGCGCTGCACCCGGTGATCGTGGCCGTGCATTTCGGGAACGCGCTTGCGTTGCTCGCCCTGCTCATCACGGCTACCGTCGTCGCCTTTCAATTGGAGAAGGACCCGCGCGTGGGCGATTCCCTCCTGCACTTCGATGCGGTCAGTTCGCTCGCCGGGGCGGCGATGCTGGGTGTGTACGCCCTCCTCGTCACCGGGGCGATTGTGGTCGGTTCCCGCGCGAGCACGGCCTGCGCGGGCTGGCCCCTGTGCGACGGTTCGTTCGCCCCGGCCACGCTCCCCGGCCTGCTGAACATGGGGCATCGTTACGTGGCGGGCGCGGTCGGGCTGATGGCGGTGGGCGCGGTGGTGCAAGCGTGGCGTTTGCGCCGGGATGATATCCCCGTCGTCGTCGCGTCGGCGATCACGGGGGTGCTGTTTGCGGGGGAGGTGCTCGAGGGCCGGGAGAATGTGCTGCGCGGGTTGCCGCTCCTCGTCAACGGCCTGCACAGCGCACTGGCGGCGGCGGTCTGGGCCAGTATCGTCGTCTTCGCCGTGCTGGCGATGCAATACGTCCGCCTCTCGCCGCTCAAGTTTGCGGCGCGGCACGCGGCCCGCTCGAAGCTCCGCGTGGCGACGGCGTTCGGCGACACCTTTGCACTGGCCTGGCCCGTCCTCGCGGCCTGGTCGCAGGCTCTGCGCGCCGCCGTTCGCCGTCACTACCGCATTTTGCTCCGGCGTGTATAATTCGTGCGTCTCCTGATCGAATCAACCCGGCTGAATGAACAATATCGGCGGGCCATGGACCCGCTGCGAATGGAGGACGAACCTTGCGCCGTTATATCCCGACCCTCATCGTGTTGATCGTCTTGCTGGCGCTCGGCGGCTTCGCCATCTATAGCAATTTCAGCCCGACGGGCCTGACCATCGGCTACGTTCCCACGTTGAACCCTGACCCTCAGGCCGGCCAGACGCAGGCGCTCATGCTGGTGGGCGGCATCGTCGTCGGGCTGGTGGTGCTCTTCGGCCTCGGCGCGGGGCTGGCCTTTGCCTTCTACCAGTTGCCGCGACTGCAGGCCCGCATGGCAGCGCCCCCTCCGCCTGCCAAAGCCGAGGCGCCCGCCAAACCGGCGGCCAGGGGCGGAGGTGAAGCTCAGCCAGTGCAAGTCCCGCTGTCGGACACGCGCTCCCTGATCATATTCTGGGTTGTGGTCCTCGTGCTCCTCACGGCCTTCCTGTTCCTCAATTATGCGGGTGCGAAAGCCAGCCCGCTGCCGAGTCTGGAGGCGACGGTCTTCAAACTCCCCGGCAAGCACGTGGAGGGCCTGCCGGCGTGGATGGCCGGGCCGGGTGATGACGTCAAAGCGTGGCAGCTGCTCATCGCCGTTCTCGGCGGCACGATCGTGGGGACGATTGTGGTGGGCGTCGTCCTGGCGCGGGTCTTCGACGTCCTCGACCGGCAGGTCAAGGTGGCGGACAAAGCGCCGCGCACGGTGGCGGATCGTCTGCTGACCGCCGTTGAGGCGCGCTTCCGGGATCTGCGCGCGCCCCGCGCGCCGCGTCCCCGCATCAATGCCCTCGACCGGCTGTTCATCCTCCTAAATGTGGTGCTGTTCTTCGTGCTCGTGGGAGTCGTGGCCGTCTACGTCATCCCCTCGTTTCCGGTCCTATCGTCGGTGAATATCGCCGTTGAAGGGACGAAGGCCGCTGCGCTGTTCACGCCGACCCCGATTCCCACGGCGGCCCCCGCGCCCATCGAGGTCTTGCAGGCCGAACTCGCCGCGCTCCCAAAGGGTAATCCGGACGCGGGCCAGGCCGCGTTCACGACCGCCGGCTGCGTCGCCTGCCACTCGCTCGAGCCGGACGTGAAGATCGTCGGCCCGTCGCAGGCGGGCATTGCCACGCGCGCGGCGGCGCGCAAGCCGGGCTACTCGGCGGAGGTGTATCTGTATGAGTCCATCACTCGCCCGAACATCTACCTCGTGGAGGGTTTCCAGCCCGACCTGATGCCCAAGACCTTCAAAGAGACGCTCAAGCCGCAGGAAATCGCGGACCTGATTGCGTTCCTGATGACGCTGAAGTAGCGCCGCCGGCCATGATGCGTGATGAGCTTTTGAATGCCCTGCGCGACTCCCGCGCGCAGATGGAGGCGGCGCTGTCCGGCCTCGCCGACGCGCACCTGACCGAACCCGGCGCGCTGGGGGATTGGTCGGTCAAGGACCTCCTCTCTCATCTGACGGCGTGGGAGGCGGAGGCCGTCACTGCGCTGGCCAGGGTGAAACGCGGCCTGAAGCCGGGAAAGATTCCGTCGGCGCCGGCCGAGGTGGACGCGCTCAACGCGAAGTGGTATAAGGAAAACAAGCGCCGCCCGCTCGACCGCGTGCTGGCCGACTTCCGCGGCGTGCGCGCACAGATGCTCAGGCAAGTGGAGGGGTTGAGCGACAAAGAGTTGGCTGAACCGAGGCCGTGGATGGGCAACGAGTCGTTAGCCGACATGATCCGCTCTGAGACGTTCGAGCACGAGGCTGAGCACCTGCCGCAGCTTTTGGAATGGAAGCGTAGGGTGGGTGGGAGAGAGTAAATACCCAATGCTCAATACTCAGAATAGGTGTGGAGATGTTGAAGACGGCAGTGGAGACGATTGAGATTGCCGGGCAAACCGTGCCCCGGCACTTCGGCGATCCGGCGGCGGAATATGCGGCGGCGCGGAGCGGGGTGGTGGTGATCCCGCGCTCCCACGAAGGGCGCGTGCGCGCGGTGGGCCGCGACCGCCTCGACCTCCTGCACCGCATGTCCACGAACGACTTGACCAACGTGGCCGTGGGCGAGGCGCGCTCGACGGTGCTGACCACTGCCATCGGGCGGATGGTGGACGTGCTGACGGTGTTGAACCGGGGCGAGACCGCGCTGTGTCTCACGAGTCCGGGCCGCGCCACTGCCGTCCGGAAGTGGCTCTCCGGTTACATCTTCTTCCGGGATCATGTGAAATTTGAAGACGCCTCGAACGAGTTGGGGCAGATGGGGCTGGACGGGCCGCGCGCGGGCGTGGTCGCCGGGGCGCTCGCCGGGGGCGCGGAGAGCCTCGCCGAGAATCGCTTCGTCGAGCGCGAAGGCTTGATCGTCCTGCGCTTGCCCGGCGACCGCTACAGCGTCATCGCTCCGGCGGAACGGCTGGAGGCAGTATGGGATCAGGCTGTGGCCGCTGGCGCGAAGCCCGCGGGCGAGGAGGCGTATCAGATGCTGCGGCTGGCGGCGGGCCTCCCCTACGGAGACCACGAGATCACCGAGGAGTACATCCCGCTCGAGGCCAACCTGTGGCACGCCGTCAGTTTTACGAAGGGCTGCTATATCGGACAGGAGATCATCGCGCGGATGGAGAGCCGGGGCAAGCTCGCGCGCCGTCTCGCGGGGATCAAGCTGGACGCGCCTGTGGCCGAAGGCAGCGAGGTGCGTGTGGATAAAACCGTCGCGGGCAAAGTGACCACGGCAGGGATGATCCCCGGCATCGGCCCGGTGGCGCTCGCGTATCTCAAGACGGCGTCGGCGGAACCCGGCACGCGCGTCACGGTGGAAGGGGTGAGTGGGGTGGTGGCGGCGTTGCCGTTTGAGTGAAGGCCGTAGGGCAAGATATCATCTTCGGAGACCTCCCATGGAACTCAGTTCCTTCCTCAGCATCCTCGCTTCTTTGCTGCTCGTCCTCGCCATCCCTATCCTGGTTGCGGCGCTGTTCCAATGGTTCCGCCACAAAAACGACGAACTGCGCAGCCGGTTGACGGCTCAGCAGCAGCAGTGGATTGACGCCGGGGTGGGCATTGCGGTGCGCGCCGCCGAGCAGATGGGCCTCTCCGGGCAGATCGCGGGCGGCGGGCAAGGCAAGAAAGCCTTCGCGATCAAAACGGCGCAGGAGTATCTCGACCGGCTGGGCGTGAAGATTGACGTGAACGCGCTCACGACCCTGATTGAGGCCGAGGTACGCCAGCAGTTTTCCAACGCCGCGCCCGTGGTGGACGACGCCGCCACGCGCAGCGCGCTGCTCGACAAGGCCGTGGGGTCTGCCGTGCTGACCGCCGAGCAGAGCGGGCTGACGGCGGCCATTCAGAACATCGGCGCGCAGAAGAAGCGCTCTGCGCTGGACTGGGCCGGCCGCTACCTGGCCGAGCACGGGCTGAAGGTTGACCCCGTGGTGCTGGACGGGTTGCTCGAGGCCCAGATTCGCAGAATGAAGGATGCCGCCGCTGGCGCGCTCCCCGCCGCCGCATCGAAGAGGTGAGCCTTTCCGAAATGAGCGCGCACGCCCGACCTCGCCCAGGCCGGGCGTTTATTTTGGGCGCCGCCGTGACACTTCTCGCTAATCTTATATAATCCCGCCCATGCCGCTCTCCCTCGCCCTCGCCTTTCACTTCAACCAGCACACCAGCGAGTACACCGACACCGCCGACCGCGCGTGTTACCGCGGGCTGCTCACCGTCCTGCGCGCGCACAAGGCGCTCAAATTCAACCTGCACCTCTCCGGCACGCTCCTGCGCGCGCTCAATTGGTTCGACCTCGAGACGCTGAGCCTCATCCGCGCCGGGCTGGCCGAGGGGCAGTTCGAGCTGCTCGGCAGCACGTACGCGCAGAACGTGCCCTATGCTTGCGACGATTGGGACAACGCGCAGCAGATCGGCCTGCACCGGGCCGTGCTGGAAGAGCTCTTCGGCGTCAAGCCGGCGGTCTTCTGGAACTCGGAGCGGTGCTGGCGGCAGTCGCTCGTCCCCGTCGTCGCCGAGGGCGGGTACACGACGATCCTCGTCGAGGATCACATCCTTCGAGCGGCAGGCCTGGCAGACCCGGTTCCGGCCTCGACGACACTCAACGGCCAATCCCTGATTGCCATTTACGATGATAACGAGCTGCGCGAGCGCTTCAACTACGCGGCGTGGTTTGGCCGCAAGGCGCAGTTATTCAAATACTTGAAGAGCCTCGCGGCGCGTCCCGGATCAGAGCGTTTCCTCGTCGCATACGCCGAAGATGCGGAATCGATGGGCCTGTGGAGTTGGGAGATGGGTTACCTGCCGCACGCCGCGTGGGCGCACCTCGACGCGATCCTGACTGAGTTCGAAGAATCCGGCGAGTACACGCTCGTGCACCTCTCGACCGCGCGCGCGCAGCAGGCCGTGGCCTCGCTCCCCGATCGCGCGGCGCTGTGGATGGATCAGGCGCTGGTCAATCCGAAGATGCGCTATCACGAGGACGGCTACCGCGACTGGTTCGACTTCCTCGAGCGCTCGCCGAAGGTCGCGTACTTCCGCAAGCTGTACGCCGTCGTGCGGTCGCGCTTGCAGTCGCTCGGCTCCGTCCGCAGCGACCCGGGTTTCCCGCAGCCTGCGCAGTCCCCGGCGGACACGTTCTACCGGCAGGCCATCGAGGCCTTTTGCCATCACCAGTACGAGTTCGGCTGCATCGGCGTGGGGGGCCGCCAGTATTGGGGCTGGGAGAACGTGCGTGCCGCGTTCCTGTTCGCGCGCCTGGCCGAGATCGCCGAGGAGCCGCACCCGCGCATCTGGGTCGAAGACATCAACGGCGACGGCTCCGACGAGCAGATGCTGTGCGACGGCTGGAACCTCGCGGTGTTCACCGCGCACGGCGGCCGCCTGATCTACTGGTTCGATCTCGTCGAGGGCCGCCAGTGGGCGGGCAATCAACTCGCCATCCCGCCCGCGCCTTATCGGAATGGGGCCACCAAGCAGCCCGCGTTGACGCCGGTTCCCAAAATGTGGCTGCCGGATTCATTTGAGGCCGATCTGAAGCCGTGGCGCTCTTTGCGGAAGAAGGAACCGGCGCCAACCCGTCTCGGCGCGCAGCTCCCGGAGTGGGTGTTCGAGCGCAAATCTGAAGCGCTGACCGTGTACCCGCGGCGGAGGCGGCAGCCCGGGATGCGCTCCCCCCTGCGGGCACAGACCGGGATCCTCAGCGACCTCGTCACCCTCGATCACCGCGACGACTTCGCGCCCGACTATCTTCTCGATTATCGCCTCGAATCCGAGGGCGTGTTCTGCTATCTCAATTACCTCACCCCGACCGTCGTGATCGAGAAGCGCGTTCGGCAGGCCTCGGATGGCCTGGCCGTTCACTACACGATTGACAATCAGGATAAAGCGGCGCACCGCCTGCGCTTGCGAGTGTCAAGCGAGTTGTGCCCGGATTATGCAGAGGTGTTGACCGGCGGACGCGCGGCGCTGAGTTTTTCCATGTTTGAAGACCGCTATCCCGGCGTGCTAAACCTTCGCACCCGGCGTGGGCTGATGCTCAAGCCTTCCCGCGATTGGACCCGGCTTGAGCACACGGTCAACTTGCTTGCTCTGGAAGTGTGGCTGACGTTCGAGTTTGACCTGGCCCCGCGTTCGGCGCAGACGTTTGAGATTGAAGTGAGCATTCAGCGGCCCTGATTTTTGCCACGAATTGCACGAATTCGTGCAATTCGTGGCTAGATTCTCCCACCCAATGCGCCCACGCCTCTGGCATGTCCTCATCCTCCAATGAATATTCTTTTCCTCTCCGCTGAAGCCGCGCCTCTTTCCAAAGTCGGCGGGCTGGGCGATGTGGCCGGGGCGCTGCCCAGAGCATTGGCCGCGCTCGGCCACGACGTGCGCGTGGCGATCCCCTTTTCCGGCGTGATTGACAAAGCGAAGTTCCAGCCCGTCGCCGTCACGCGCTTTCACGTGCCGCACATTTCCGGGGAGCAGTCGGCCACGATCTCGGAAGTCCGGCTCGGGGGTGTCATCTTCTATCTCATCGCGGGGCCGCCCATCCCCAAAGCCAAACGCGTGTACGGCACGAGCATCAAAGAGGACGGGCCGAAGTTCATCTTCTTCTCGCTCGCCGCGCTCGGGCTGTGCCGCGCCCTCGACTGGCCGCCGGACGTTTTGCACGCGAACGACTCTCACACGGGCGTGGCCGTGTACTGGCTTGCGAACGACGGCGTGCACGACCCGTTCTTTGCCGATACGGCCTCGGTCTTCACCATTCACAATCTGGTCTATATGAATAACCACGCGAGGCCGTACTTGCGCGAATACGGCCTCGTCCCCTCGGACTCGCCACTGCTCCCTGACTGGGCGCGCGACTCGCTCATGGGCCTCGGCCTCGCCCACGCCGACGTGTTGAACACGGTCAGCCCCACGCACGCGCGCGAAATCCTCACGCCGGAATACGGCTACGGCCTCGAAGGCGTGCTGCGCGCCCGCCGCTCACGCCTGTTCGGGATTCTCAATGGACTGGACACAGAGCTTTGGAATCCGAAGCGCGACCCGCGCCTCGCCGCGCGCTTTGACTCTGCCCACCTGCCGAAGCGCGCGGCGAACAAACTCGCCTTGCAACGGGAAGCCGGCCTGCCGCCCCGGCCCGACGCGCCCCTCGTGGGCATTGTCTCCCGGCTCGACACGCAAAAGGGCTTCGACATCGCCGTGCCCGCTCTGCGGCAGTGCCTGGCGAGCGACGCGCAGTTGGTCGTGCTGGGGACGGGCCTCCCACAACTGGAAGCCGGGTTCAAAGCGCTGGGCCGCGAGTTCCCGGATCGCGCCCACGTCGCCTTGCGCTTTGACAGCGCCCTCGCGGCCCGCATCTACGCCGGGGCCGACCTGCTTCTCGTTCCCTCGCGCTACGAGCCGTGCGGCCTCACGCAGATGATCGCCCTGCGCTACGGGGCGGTGCCGGTGGTGCGGCGCACGGGCGGCCTCGCAGACACGGTCACGGATTATGGCGTCGAAAAAAGTGGCACCGGTTTTGTATTTCGCGACTATAATTCAAGTGCGCTGCTCAGAGCGTTGCGGCGCGCGCTGGCGGTGTACCGCCGCCCGGCCCGCTGGCAGGCGTTGCAGGCGCGCGGCCTGCGGCACGCGGCAACGCATTTCTCCTGGGCGCGCGCGGCACAGGAATATGTGGCGCTCTATCAGAAGGCGCTGGCTTATCGCCAGGCGGCAGTCAAGGCGCTCAGACAAAATACCTCGGCATCTGGTTCCCTATCCTCGTGAGGTGGCGACATGAAAACTCGAGCTGTGATTCTGGCAGGCGGGGAAGGTTCGCGGCTGGGGGTGCTCACGGCCAAGCGCGCCAAGCCGGCGGTCCCGTTCGCGGGCAAATACCGCATCATTGACTTCACCCTCTCCAACTGCGTCAACTCCGGCATCTTTGACGTGATGATCCTGACGCAGTACCGCCCGCACTCGTTGAACAGCCACATCGGAGCCGGGCGGCCATGGGACCTCGACCGCGGCTTCACGGGCGGCGTGCGGCTGTACCAGCCTTACAAGGGCCGGACGGACACCGACTGGTACGCCGGGACTGCCGACGCCATTCAGCAGAACTTCAGCTTTCTCAAAGACGCCAAGCCTGACCTGGTGCTGATCCTCTCCGGCGACCACATCTACGAGATGGACTACGACACTATGTTGTCGTTCCACGCGGATCACCAGGCCGACCTGACCATCGCCACCCTCCGCGTGACGAGGGAGGAGGCCACGC
>Ga0184639_10000461_pt1 | contig 15647 bp, 15 predicted proteins | sample PLM31_170_b2_FD_133155 | JGI IMG/M metagenome (GOLD analysis project Ga0184639, IMG submission 133155) | Groundwater sediment microbial communities from an aquifer in East River, Colorado, USA - PLM3-1_170_b2 | ecosystem: Environmental > Terrestrial > Soil > Riparian zone | place: USA: East... | reverse complement strand
TTCCTCGCGACCCACGTGGCCGTCGTGTCGCCGGGCCCCGACCCCGCGCGCCGCGTCCGCGACGCGAGCCGCACGACGGGCGACGAACCGCGCCTCTCTCCGACGGACGTGGCCGTCCTCGCCCTCGCCGTCGACCTTGGCGGGACCATCGTGACGGACGACTACTCGATCCAGAACGTGTGCCGGGCGATCGGCGTGCCGTACGAGACAGCGATGGCACCGGGCATCCGGGACCGGTGGACGTGGACGTACATGTGCGCAGGGTGCGGCCGCACCTGGCCGACGTGGCACGAGGCCTGCCCGACGTGCGGGGCGCGCCTCCGGACCGCCCACCTCCCCGATCAGCCGAGGTAGAAGATGAGCACGAGGTCCGCGACGAACAGGAGGACGATGAGGACCTCGAGCCAGAACATCCGGCGGCCTTTCGACCTCCGTCTGCGCGACGTGGTAGATCTCGCTCAGGGCCTTCACCTTCTCCGTCACGACGCGCCGCCACGAGTCGAGGTCGAACTTCCGCGCGCACCCCATGTAGACCTTCCCGAGGTACCACTCCCCGAAGAACTTCGTGATGTTCACGACCTCGTCCGTCACCTCCGCGAAGTCCATGCGCACGTTCGCGAGCTCCTTCACCATCTCGCGCCCGCTGCGCAGGAGCCCACGCCCGAAGAGGGCGTCGAGGTCGTCGTACGCCTCGTCCACGACGCGGTCCAGGTACGCGTCGAACGTTCGCAGTTCCAGGAGCTGGAGGTTCGCGACTTCAAAGACCGCGAGGACGTCCTCGTACCGGCCGCTCGGCTCAATCACAAGGGCCGCGTCCCACTCCACGACGACGAGGTCGTCCTTGTAGTAGGTGAACCACGTGCGCCACGTGTCCTCGACCTCCTCCTCGCTGATGTCGTCGGGCCTCGGGTCCGATGCGAGGAGGGCGGTGACCTCGCGCCGCCTCGCCTCGACGAACGTCCGCGCGGGGACGTCGGGCTCCGTGATGCAGTACACGAGGTAGGGTTCCGGCATCGTCGTGACCTCGTACGTGTCGCGGAGGTATGGCACGAGGTCCTCCTCGATCCGCCGGGCGATGCGCCCGCAGTACCCTTCGAGGGTCTCCTCGCCGGACTCCGTGCGGATCCTCACGCCGGCGAAGGGCATGAGGTCCCGGAGTCGCGGGACGTCGAAGGGCGCACGGAGCGTGATCGCGAGGGAGCCGACCGCGTAGAGCCGGACAGCGAGGTCGAACGTGGTCGGTCCGAGGTTCGTCTCGAGGGCGCGCCGGTCCACCGTGACGACAAGCGGTTCGGGGAACTGGGCGTACTTCGGGGCGGCGCGGTCCGTCGGCACGCGACCCGACAGGAAGTCCCTCGGTGCCTGCCTCCGGATCTCGTCCAGGTCGATCGACCCCCCGAGGTCGAAGAGCCGGAAGTAGACGACCTCGCCCCTCATCCCGCCGTCCAAGATGGAACCTCGACTTAACGGCTCCGGTCAGGCTTACTCACCGAAGCGCCGCTGGCGCATCTGGTACGACCGGAGGGCCCGGAGGAAGTCGATCTTGCGGAAGCCGGGCCAGTACACGTCGACGAAGTAAAGCTCCGAGTACGCGAGCTGCCACAGGAGGAAGTTCGAGATGCGCTCCTCCCCGCTCGTCCTCAGGACGAGGTCGGGGTCCGGGAGGTCCGCAGTGTACAGCCGGCGGCTGAAGAACGTCTCGTTGATGTCCTCCGCTCGCACCTTCCCGTCCTTCGCGTCCCGGACGACGTCCCGGATCGCGTCGAGGATCTCCTCGCGCCCCCCGTAGGCCACGGCGAGGTTGAAGCGGTACTGGTCGTAGTCCTTCGTCCGCGCCTCGGCGTACTCGATCGCCTCGAGGACCTCCGGCGGGAGCAGGTCCCGGTTCCCGAAGACCCGCACCATGATCCGGTTGTCGTGGACGCGGCGGTCGTCCCCGACCCTGCGGAAGTTCTCCGCGAAGAGGTGCATGAGGTGCTGGACCTCTTTCGACGGGCGCAGCAAGTTCTCCGTCGAGAATGCGTAGACGGTCAGGATGCGCACGCCGACCTCGAGGCACCACTCGAGGACCTCCTCGAGCTTGTCCCGTCCCCGCTCGTGGCCGACCTCGATGTTCCCTAGCCCGATCTCCCGCGCGAAACGCCGGTTGCCGTCCATGATGATCGCGACGTGCTTCGGGATCGCCTGTCCCTTGACCTGGTGGAGGAGGCGGCGCTCGTAGGCCTGGTAGGCCGCGTCGCTGATGATCTTCGAGATGTCCGCGGGCATCCGACCGGCGCGATTCAATGGGGCTGTGCTATTTATCCGTTCACCCGCTCCGCCAGCCACCGAGGCCTCCGCGCCGCCCGCTCAGGCGGTGGCCCCCCCGCGTCCTCTCGGCTATTCCTATCCGAATCCTCGAGGCCGTTCTGTTGTATTCCGTGACGAATTTTTATGACGATTCAATATTAATACTCCTGCGTCATCGAGGGCCTCGACACGATGACCGGGACGGACGCGCCGGAATCGACGGAACAGGTCCTCGGCTACGCGAAGGTCGAGCTTGACGTCCGCTCCATGATCGCCGCAATCCGGCCGGGGGAGTCCCTCAAGGTCCACCCGGGCGAGATGTGGCGGCGGGTGCCGATTCTCGCGGTCGAGGACGACTCCTGGCGACGCGGCATCGATCCATAGGCCTCCCTGCGGAACGGTCCTGCATCTCCTCGTGCGGGGAACGCGCCGACGCGTCGGGGCTGAGGAAGTTTTAAGTAGCAACGTCGGTTGCTTCCCCAATCCCTTTCGCGTTTGCTCCAACCTTTCCGTGGTTTATCGATGAAGTTGAGTGAGTACCAAGACCTTTATCAGAAGCTGGACACGGCGGAGGATATCGACTTCCTGGCCGAGAACCTCGGCTACGACAAGGAACTCCTCCTCGTGATCTACACGCAGCGCATCGTGCGCGACACGACGAGGAAGTTCTACCGGGTCAAGGCGCAGGCGAAGCGCCTCGCATGGATGTGGCAGAACGGCCTGCCGCTCGTCCAGATCGCGCACAAGTTCGACTTTCCACCGATCCTCACGGCGCTCATGATCCTCGAGCAGCGCAAGATCTCCCGGAAGCAGTTCTGGCAGATGATCGCGGACATGGAGTCGATCAAGGACCGCCGACTGCGCAAGGAGCTCCGGGAGGCGTGCCTTGCGGACCTCGTCTACTCGTCGGAGGGCACCGCCCGCCAGTACGCCCGGGGCCGGTGGGGCGAGGCGAAGCTCCACGGGTGGCTCACGGACCGCGAGCTGAAGTTCGAGACGGAGAAGGAGCTGCGTGCGAAGTACGACAAGACCCCGGACATCCTCCTCCACAAGCCCGTCGACGTGAACGGGAGCAAGAAGTACTGGATCGAGTCGAAGGCGACGTTCGGCGACCCGTACGAGATCCGTCGGCACATCAAGAAGCAGCTCACGCCGTACAGCGAGATGTTCGGGGACGGCGTCGTCGTCTACTGGTTCGGTTTCGTGGACGACCAGCCGTACGGGCTCCCGGACGGGGTCGACATCCTCGACGCCTTGTTCTTCGAGCCCACGCCCGTTCCGTACGAGTACGTCCCCGTGCACGAGACGCCTGTGGACGGCGACCCGGACAGGGGCCCGTCGAAGGAGACGCGGGAGCCGCCCCGTCGCGCCGCAAACGTTTAATGCGACCCCTTTCCTACAGCGACCCCGATGCCCGAAGAAGAGGTCGTCCGCGTCCGGATGCCGAGGACGAGAGACGGCGAGATCTTCGCCATCGCGGACCAACTCCTCGGCGCGTCCCGGATCCGGGTGATGTGCGCGGACGGGAAGAGCCGCCTCGGTCGGATTCCGGGGAAGCTCAAGAAGCGCATGTGGATCCGCGAGGGCGACCTCGTCGTGATCCGGGTGTGGCAGTTCCAGGATGAGAAGTGCGACATCCGCCACCGGTACACGAAGACGGAGTCCAGCTACATGTCCCGCAGGGGCATCATCCCCAGCTCGATCAACATCTTCTGACGGGCCCGCAAAGCTTTACCGCATCGCCCGGCGTTAGCGCCTCGCCCGACATGATCGACGAGAGAAGCCTCCGCCTGCTCGAGGCGAAGATCGATTCGTTCCGGACGCGGGAGAAGGACTCCAACGCACGGAAGACGTACGACCAGGTGTTCGACCACGCGGCCCTCCTGAACCTCGCGAAGCTCATCAGCGACGGGGCCATCTCGACCCTCGACTACCCCGTGAGCACGGGGAAGGAGGCGAACGTGTTCCACGCCACGGACGCGTCGGGCGGCGCGAAGGCCGTCAAGATCTACCGCATCGCGACGGCGACGTTCCGGAACATCGCGCGGTACATCGAGGGCGACCCGAGGTTCAAGGGCGTGAAGCGGGGGACGAAGCCGACGATCCTCGTGTGGGCCCGGAAGGAGCACAAGAACCTCCTGCGGATGGCCGCCGCGGGGGTCCACGTGCCCCACCCGGCGGCCCTCCTCGCGAACATCCTCGTGATGGATTATATCGGCGACGAGACGCGGCCCGCCCCGCTCCTCCGCGAGGTGCGCATCGACGACCCGGCGGCCGTGTACGAGGACGTCGTCGCGAACATGAAGGCGATCCGCAAGGCGGAGCTCGTCCACGCCGATCTGAGCGAGTACAACCTGCTCTTCTGGGACGACCGCGTCGTCGTGATCGATGTCGGGCAAGCCGTTCCCCTCGACCATTCGCGCGCGGAGGAGTGGTTCCGGCGTGACGTCGCGAACGTCGCGCGGTTCTTCCGGCGCCTCGGCGTGGAGACGTCCGCGGACGCCCTCCGGCGGCGCGTGACGGAGGACTGAGATGCTCTACGCGCGTATCCCGGCGGACCGGATCGGAGTCCTGATCGGGCCGGACGGCGCGACGAAGGCCCGCCTCGAGGAGGTCACCGGCACGTCGGTCGCCGTCGATTCGGAGACCGGCGAGGTGACGATCGACGAGACCCGCGCGAGCGACCCCGTCCTCGCCCTCAACGCCCGCGACATCGTCACGGCGATCGCGCGCGGTTTCTCCGAGGCGCGTGCGTTCCGCCTCCTCGACGAGGACGCGTACCTCGAGGTCTTCGACGTGAAGGACTTCGCGCACTCGAGGAACCGGATCGCGCAGGTCAAGGCGCGGCTCATCGGCTCCCACGGCAAGGCGCGACGGATCGTCGAGGATCTGACGGGCGTCGACGTGAGCGTGGCGGGCCACACGGTCTCCCTGATTGGCGGTACCTTCGAGATGGCGATCGCGCGCGAGGCCGTCATCATGCTCCTCCGCGGGAGCGAGCACGCGACCGTGTACCGCTTCCTCGAGCGGAAGCGGGCGCACATCAAAGCCTGGCAGAAAGGGCTGTGAGGGCCTTCGCGGCGCAGGCTTTTAGACCCTGGCGCCCCATCGAGGCCCGATGACACGGGGAGAGGCGGGCCGTCTCGCGGCGGGGTTCCGCGAGGCCTTCCGGGAGGCGCTCTCGACGTTCGACGAGCCGTCCTTGCTCCGACTCCGGGGCGAGCTCCAGGTCGCGTCGCGCTGGCTCGCGGACCACAAGGACCACGAGCGGGCCGAGGCTGCGGAACGCACCCTCCAGGCGGTGTCCCGGCTCTACGCCTTCACGGTCGAGATCCGCGGCTTCAGCGGCTCCCGCCAGGCCGCGGAGACCGCGAGCCTGTTCGACCTCGGTTCGGTCGGCGTGCTCTCCCTCGAGAACGTCCTGACGTCGGACAAGATCACCCCGATGCGCCTCCTGATGAGCGGCCTCGCGGAGGGCCTCATGTTCCTCGCGAGCCGCCAGTACGTCCGCGGCGGGAACGTCGTGCTCGAGTCGACGTACCGCGGCCACATCCTCGGCCTGCAGGACGAGCTGTGGTCCGTCGCGATGGAGTTCCGGGAGCGGGAGGGCCTCGAGGCGATTCGCGACGCGCGCGCGAAGATCGATGATGTGTTCCGTCAGCTCGACGACCCCGCCGTGCCGGTCCCCGCGAAGGTTGCCGTCCTCGAGCTCCTGTACGCGCTCGTCGTCCTCGTCCGAGGCGTGAAGCTCCTGGAGGCCCTCGAGTCCGCGCGGTAGCCGAGGGGCGCCGAAGAAGCGTTATATAACACACACGGCTACGCACCGTCGGTGGGTGGAGACCTGCCCAAGTACGTCTACCTCCTCGAGGAAGGGGCCGCCTCGATGCGGGACCTGCTGGGCGGGAAGGGCGCGGGCCTCGCGGAGATGACGCGCCTGGGCCTGCCCGTGCCTCCGGGCTTCACGATCACGACGAAGGCGTGCGTCGCGTACGGGCGCAAGGGCCGCTTCCCGCCCGGGATGTCCGCGCAGGTCGAGGAAGGCCTCGCCGCGATCGAGGCCCGTGCGGGCAGGACGTTCGGCGATCCCGCGAACCCGCTCCTCGTGTCCGTTCGTTCGGGCGCGAAGTTCTCGATGCCCGGGATGATGGACACGGTCCTCAACATCGGCCTGAACGACGAGACCGTGCGCGGCCTCGCCGACCGGACGGGGAACGAGCGGTTCGCGTGGGACTCGTACCGCCGGCTCATCGCGATGTTCGGGCGGATCGTCCACGACGTCAACGGGCGCGCGTTCGAGGATATCCTCGAACGCGTCAAAGGGGATCGGAAGGACGCGGACCTGAATCCGGATGAGCTCAAGGACGTCGTTCGCGCGTTCAAGGACCTCTACCAGACGGGGGTCGCGCGCGACTTCCCACAGTCCCCGAAGGAACAGCTCCGGGAGGCGATCGGCGCCGTCTTCCGCTCCTGGAACAGGAAGCGGGCCGTGGACTACCGGACCTTCCACAAGATCCCCCACGACCTCGGTACCGCGGCGAACGTCCAGGCGATGGTTTTCGGAAACATGGGGCCTGACTCCGGCACGGGCGTCGCGTTCACGCGGGACCCGTCGACGGGCGCGAAGGGGATTTTCGGGGAATACCTGGCGAACGCCCAGGGCGAGGACGTCGTCGCGGGAACGCGGAACCCCTTGAAGATCTCCCAGCTCCGGGCGACGCACCCGGACCTGTACGAGCAGCTCGTGCGCGGGGCGCGGCTCCTCGAGGAGCACTACCGCGACATGCAGGACATCGAGTTCACCGTCGAACAAGGGAAGCTGTGGATGCTTCAGACGCGCGCGGGCAAGCGCGCCGCCCGGGCCGCCGTCGCAATCGCCGTGGACATGGCGAGGTCCGGCCTCCTCACGGAGGAGGAGGCAGTCCTCCGCGTCGAGCCCTCCCACGTCGTCCAGCTCCTCCTCCCGCAGTTCGACGAGACGGCGAAAGAGGCCGCGCGGCGGGAGGACCGCTACCTCGCGACGGGCTTGAACGCCTCACCCGGCGCGGCGACGGGGTACGTCGTGTTCGACCCGGACGAGGCGGAGCGCCTCGGCAAAGTCGAGAAGAAGCCCGTCGTGCTCGTGCGCGTCGAGACGTCCCCCGACGACGTCCATGGCATCCTCCACTCGAAGGGGATCCTGACGTCCCGGGGAGGCGCGACGAGCCACGCCGCCGTCGTGACGCGCGGCCTCGGCCTCCCCTGTGTCGCGGGCTGCGAGGCGATCCACGTCGACTACGACGCGGGGGCGTTCACGGTCGGGGACAAGGTCGTCCGGCGCGGCGAGTTCCTTTCGATCGACGGGAGCACGGGCGAGGTCTTCGCGGGCCGCATCCCGACGATCGACCCGGACTACGAGCGGGAGGAGGACCTCCAGACGCTCCTCGGCTGGGCGGACGAGGCGCGGCGCCTCGAGGTGTGGGCGAACGCGGACTATCCGCGGGACGCCATCCGCGCGCGGGCGTTCGGCGCGCAGGGGATCGGCCTGTGCCGGACGGAGCACATGTTCTTTGAGATGGACCGGCTTCCCGTCGTGCACGACATGATCCTCGCCGCGCCGGGCTACCGGCGCGTCGCGGGCCAGACGAAGATCCTCAGGGCGGACCTGGAGGCCGCGAAGGGGGAGCGGCGTGCCGAGCTCGCGAAGCGGCTCGAGACGCTCGAGGCGCAGGGGGCGGACCTCTCCCGCCGTTACCTCGGTTCCCTCGAGAAGCTCGGCGCCCTGCAGCGGGAGGACTTCACCGGGATCCTCCGGGCGATGGACGGCCTCCCCGTGATCATCCGGCTCATCGACCCGCCCCTCCACGAGTTCCTTCCGAACTACGAGTCCCTCCTCGTCCAGGTCACGAAGCTCTCGATGGCCCGGGAGGACGCGCGCCTCCTCGTGAGGACCGCGCGGTCCGAGGAGGACCACAAGTTCGTCGAGGAGGTCGAGCGCGCGGGCGGCGGCGACCTCGCGAAGGGCGTCGAGGTCCTCCTCGCAAAGACGGAGTTCTTCCTCGAGGCCGTACGCGCGATGCGCGAGGCGAACCCCATGCTCGGCCTGCGCGGCTGCCGCCTCGGGATCGTGTTCCCGGAGATCACGGAGATGCAGGTCCGGGCGATTTTCGAGGCTGCGTGCCGCCTCAAGCGGGACGGCGTCGACGTCCAGCCGGAGATCATGATCCCCCTCGTCGGGCATGTGAACGAGCTCAAGGTCGCGCGGGAGGCCCTCGAGGCCGTCGCGAAGCGCGTCATGGAGCGCGAGGGCGTCCGCGTCGCCTACAAGTTCGGCACGATGATCGAGATCCCGCGCGCCGCCTTGACGGCGGACGAGATCGCGCGGCATGCGGAGTTCTTCTCCTTCGGGACGAACGACCTCACGCAGACGACGGCCGGGTACAGCCGCGACGATGCGGAGCCGAAGTTCCTCCTCGATTACGTGGACCGGGGGATCCTGCCCTTCAACCCGTTCCAGACGATCGACCGCGAAGGCGTCGGGCAGCTCATGCGGATGTGCGTCCAGAAGGGCCGCCGCGTCCGGCCGGACCTGGAGCTCGGCATCTGCGGGGAGCACGGCGGCGATCCGGACAGCATCGCGTTCTGCCACGAGGCCGGCCTCGACTACGTGTCCTGCTCGCCGTTCCGGGTGCCCGTCGCGCGCCTCGCGGCGGCGCACGCGAAGCTCGGGAGCGAACTGTCGCGCGTCGAGGACCGCTGAGGCGCTCCCATGGCCGACGGCGTCCTCACTCCGTCCTTCCTGATCGTCCTCGTCGTCTCCGCGTTCGCGTTGCCGCTCGTCTTCATCGGGTGGATCCGGAATACGGAGCGGCTCGGGCGCGAGCCGTGGCACGCCGTCCTGAGGGCGTTCGGCTGGGGCGCCGTGTTCAGCGTGATCGTCGCGATCGTCTTCAGCCTCCTCCTCTTGACCTTCTTCTCGGACTATGGGCCGCTCCAGGAGATTCTGTCGACCCGGTTCGAGAATCCGCAGGCGATCCTGGGGGTCCTCGTCGTCGCGCCTTTCGTCGAGGAGGCGGCGAAGGCTCTCGGCGTGCGCGCGGGCCGGAGGCACATCGACGTCGTGGTGGACGGCCTCGTGTACGGCGCGGCCGCGGGCCTCGGCTTCTCCGCGACGGAGAACCTATTCTACGGGCTTGCCGTCTTCGCGGAGTCCGGGGCGTCGGCTTCCCTCGTCCTCATCGCGTTCCGCTCGTTCTCGTCGTCCTTCCTGCATGCGAGCGCGACGGCCGTCACTGGGTACGGCATCGCGAAGGCGCGACTCACGCGGCGGACCGGCGCGTTCCTCCCGTTCTACCTACTCGCGGTCGCGATGCACGCGACGTTCAACGGCCTCGCGAGCTTCGGGGAGCTGTACGCCCAGGGTGTCGGGGAGGCCGGCTATTTGATTGGGTTCGCAGCGGCGGCAGCGTTCGCCGTGATCGCGGTGACGGTCGTTCGGTTGAAGCTCGCGAACCAGGCGCCTCGAACGGCGGGATGACGGCCTTGCGGACGGTCGCAATCGGCCCGAGCCGCGTGCGGGTGGCGAAGATCCTCTGCGTCGCGAAGAACTACGAGGACCACGCGAGGGAGATGAACAGCCTGCTCCCAGACGCGCCGATCTTCTTTCTCAAGCCCAGGACCTCCCTGCTCCCGGATGGCGGGACGGTCCTCCTTCCGCCGGAGTCGACGCGCGTGGAGGTCGAGACGGAGCTCGCGGCGATCCTCGGCCGCGGCGGCTGCGACGTCGAACGCGACGACGCGATGGACCTCGTCGCGGGATACGCGGTGTTCTTCGACATCACGGCGCGGGACCTTCAGGCGCAGGCGCGCAAGGATGGCTCCCCGTGGACCGCCGCGAAGGGGTTCGACACCTTCGCGCCCGTGTCCGATGCCGTGGCGGCCTCGAAGGTGCGTGATCCTCACGCGCTGCCGATCCGCCTCCGGGTGAATGGCGTGGTTCGGCAGGACTCGAACACGTCCAAGGTGGTCTTCGGCCTCCCGAGTTTGATCGCCGCCGCGTCGCGGATCATGACGCTCGAGCGCGGGGACATCCTCGCGACGGGAACCCCCGCGGGCGTGTGGCCGATTGCCGTCGGCGCCATGCTCGACGCGGAGATCCCGGGCGTCGGGCGACTTCGTTGCGACGTCGCCGCGCGAAACCGTTAACTACACTCCGGTTCGTCTCGTGCCACGGATGCGGTTCCGCCTCGACTTGGAAGGCGACGCGTACTCGAAGCACAAAGAGGGGTTCAAGCGGCTCCTCGCGAAGCACGGGCTACGATGGAAGGGTACGCTCGACCGGCCCCTGTGGACCGGCGCCACCGAGCGGATCTCCGCGATTTTCGACCGCGACGAAGCGAAGGACGTCCTCCGGAAGGCGTCCCTCGTCTGGGAAGGCCGGAAGAAGTCCGCCCTCCTCGAGGACCTGAAGGCGTGGGCGTGGCAGGTCGGCGGGACCGTCGAAGAGGAGAAGGGGCCAGCCGCGGAGGAGGTCGTCGACGACGTCGAGCAGGCCCTCCAGCTCTGGGACCTCGTCCACAAGCCAAACGTCGAACGCCTTCGCGCGGAGGGCCGCCCGACGGCCTGGATCGACCAGGACATGAAGCGCTGGAAGCGGTTGCGCCAGGAACGACGGCGAGAATTGATGGGCCACGCGCGCGCCTAGACGAACTCCGCGGTCTTGACGTTCAGGCTGTCGTAGCAGTCAAAGCAATATCCCTGGCGGCGGTCATTCGGGAGCATCACGATTCGCGCGGAGCACGTCCGGCATCGGCCGATCCGATCCCCCGCGTCCACGAACCGTCGCGCGTCCGGCCTGAGGCGCCATGAGATCATACCCGACCCCGTCCCCTCGCCCGCGACCACGGAGCCTCCGGTCGATATAAAAACGTAGCGAACTCCGCGAACCGTGGCGCGGCGACGACGGTTTAATGCCGCGACGGTCCCTTCTCGCGTGGCGTGCGCGCGGGGTTCGTCACGTTCGAGGGCATCGACGGCGCCGGGAAGACGACCGTGTCGCGCCTCGTCGCGGAGCGCCTCCTGAAAAGGGGCGAGCGCGTCTTCCTGACGTCGGAGCCGACGAGGACGTGGCTCGGTGACACGGTGCGCCGCTCGTACGACGACGACGTCGGCGCGCTCGCGGAGTCCTTCCTCTTCCTCGCGGACCGCGCGCGCCACGTCGAGGAGATTCGCCGCCACGTCGCGGCCGGTGAAATCGTCGTGTGCGATCGTTACGCGGATTCGACGTACGCGTACCAGGGCGCCCGGCTCGCGGGCGTCGTCGACGACCCGATCGCCTTCTTGCGGCGCGCAACGGAGCCCTGGCTCCTCGTCCCGGACCTGACGATCCTCCTGCGCGTCTCGCCCGAGCTCGGGATGCGGCGGCTCGCGGATCGGCCCGACAAGATGCGGTTCGAGGATGCCGGTTTCCTCACACGGGTCGCCGCGAACTACGAGCGGATCGCGAAGGGGAAGCGGTTCGTCGTCCTCGACGGGAGCCGGTCCGCGGACGGGGTCGCGGCGGACGCCGTCGCGGCGATGGACAAGAGGCTCACGGGCGTTCCGAGGCGCTAGTGCCCGATCGCCCCGTCTGTAGGAGCGCCCGCGCGAAGACCCGCGCGAGCTCGACATCGCCTAGGTGGAGTTCGAGGAGGAACGCGCGCCCGAACACGACCTGCAAGCTCGGGTCGCCGGGCGAGGTCGTCACGCGCGGCGCAACTCGCCGCGCATCCTTGAACACCCGCTCCAAATAATCATCGACGATTCTCACTTGCTCCGGATCGTGCGCGTTTCCTTGGGAATCTATTTAAGCCGAGGTCCAATTATCGCCGCATCCGTGGGATGCACCGCGCATGGTGTCGCTCGCCCACTCTAGGTCTTCCGCTAACGATGCCCACGACGGTTTCATCGGCGTGATCTACGGCGATGTCGGCTCGACGCGCTTCCACTGCTCCGTCGTGACGACCGTCGAGCGGAACGAGTATGTTCAGGTGGGTCACGAGACGTGCGGTCTCGTCCTCGGCCGCGTCGACGAGGTCGAGCGGAAGACGGATCTCTCCCTCGAGCGGGCGCAGCACCTGGCGGAGGCCGAGCCCGTCGACATCGAGGAGAAGGTCGCCGCTCAGGTGTCGGTCATCGGCTACCGAGACGACCGAGGGCTCCTCCAGGTTCCGCGCACCCCGTTCCGCGCCGGCGAGGCCGTGCATCGCGCGGAGACGGACACGATCAAGGAGGTCCTCGGACTCCGTGAGGACAAGCGGCACGGGGCCTACATCGGGCTGCTCGCGGGCCACGACGTGCCCGTGCAGCTCGACATCAACGCGATGGTCCAGAAACACGTGTCGATTCTCGCGAAGACGGGCGGCGGCAAGTCGTACGCGGCGGGCGTGTTGATCGAGGAATTCATGAAGCACCGCGTGACCACGGTCATCCTCGACCCGCACGGGGAGTACGCGTCCCTCACAGAGAAGGGCAAGCGCGCGGAGGGTGGGTCGCGCTTCCACGTCGAGCCGCGGGGCTACGCGGACATGATCCAGATGTACTCCCCGGACACGAAGGTCAACACTGGCGCGAGGCCCCTCAAGTTCACCCTGAGCAACCTCGACGCACGGGACATCCTGTCCCTTACTGGATCGGCGAAGGTGCGCAACCACCTCACGGCGTTGCGGAAGGCCCTCGACGTCCTGCGGACGGCGACGAAGAACTACACGATCCGCGACATCATCCGCGTCATCGAGCGGGAGGAAGAGCCGCAGAACGCGTCCCTCATCGACGAGCTCGAATACCTCAGCGAGGTCGAGATCTTCGCGCAGGAGGGCACGCGGATCGACGAGCTCGTCATGAAGGGGAAGACGACGATCATCGCTCTGAAAGGCGTCCCCCCGGACATCCAGGAGCTCGTCGTGAACCGCCTCGCGACGGCAATGTTCGAGCTGCGCAAGGTCGGGAAGATCCCGCCCCTCATGCTCGTCGTCGAGGAGGCCCACAGCTTCTGTCCTCAGATTGGCCAGGTCGCGACATCGAAGATCTTCCGCACGCTCGCGTCGGAGGGCCGCAAGTTTGGTCTTGGGCTCGTCATCATCACGCAACGCCCGGCGAAGGTCGACAAGAACGTTCTGAGCCAGTGCAACACCCAGCTCATCCTGAAGGTCACGAACCCGAACGACCTCAAGGCGATCGTCTCGAGCGTCGAGGGCCTCACGACGGCCATGGCGGAGGAGATCCAGAGGCTCCCGATCGGCGTCGCGATCGCGACGGGCGGGGGGATCCAAATGCCTCTCCTCGTCGAGATCCGTCCGCGGGAGACGAAGCACGGAGGGGAAAGCGTGAAGGTCATCGAGGACTGAGTCCGGGTCAACATGGGAGGCCCACAACGCTTATCATGGCGTCCGTCAAGTAGACCTCGCTATTGTGTCGCCGCGCAATGGGAGTCCTGAGCTTCCCCAGCCGCCATGGTCCTACGCGCCCTCGGAAGTGGCGGAATGGCTTGCTTCCACGGCCCGTCCCACTCGCCGCCGAGGCCGTCGGGTCGGCCGCGAACCCGCGCGGGTGAAGGGGTTCTTCGGTCGATTCCCCCTATCTGAGGAGGAGAAGCTGCTGCGTCGTCTGGCTGGTTCCGACTTCCATCCCATGCGACGGCTCCGAGGCGCCCTGGCCCGCTTCTCGAGGAGGCCACCTGGTCGGTCCTTCGCAGGCAGACTCAGGGATGTCGACATCGAAGTCCACATGCGCAAGAAAGACCTGCTTGAGGTCCGCGTGATGTTCGGACGGCCGATCGATCTATCGCGAGCCACTCGGCTCCTCACGGAGTTGCGCCTCCGTCCTTCCTCGGGCCAATGGCTGTAGGATGTCCTCGAAAGCATTATGGCGCGAGGTCCGTGATTCCCTTCCATGGGCCTGCCCGACCTCGTCGACAAGGATATCGCGATCACAGAACGCGCCCTCGCCAAGGTGACAATCGCAGCACCGAAGCGGTCCCACCTACGCAAGGCCGCGGAGGACTTCCTTACCATGGCTCGCGCTTACATCGAGGACGCGAAGCACTTTCGCGAGCGCGGTGAACTCGACAAGGCTCTGGCGAATATCAACTATGCCCACGGATGGCTCGACGCGGGCGCACGGCTTGGCCTGTTCGACGTCGGCGGGGACGACCAGCTCTTCACCTTGAGCGAGTGACTTAGAGGACCCGTGCGCCCTCGTTGTCGACCTCGCACCGGAGGAGGGTACCGAACTTCAGAAAGAGGCTCGCAAGGTGTTCCCGGTGGCCTGTGGCGAAAACCGAGTTCCCCAGCATGGCCATCGTGGCCCTCCCGAACATCCGACTCGCGCGCGTCACCTGTCGAATCGCCGGGCTCGCAAGGCCCGTTTCCTCCGCGAAGCGGTTTCCAAGATCGAAAAGGTGGTCAAGGGTCGGATCTTTGGCGAAGTCGTCCACACAGGCGGAGCCCGCGCGGTTAATCGCCGCCACCTTCGACCGATCTCGGAGGACAATCCGCGTCGGGATTTCGGGTCCGAAGACCGCGAGGAGGAGATCCTGACTTATCTCGAACCTGCGAACGTCCGCGTGACCGGGCGAACCGGCGGCGAGTCGGAGGTCCATGCCGCCCATGGACGCCGGGACGACGTCGCCCAGTCCCGTCTGGCACTCGACCTCGGTGACGTGGGCGGCCTCGACAAGTTCGTCCCGTGGCCGACCGAGCCCCAAGGCATCGTCGAGCGCGAGGGCCGTGCTGACGGCGGCCGCCGCACTCACTCCAAACCCTTGGGAGACCGGGAGCGAAAAGTCACTCAGAATCTTGACCTCGTACCTGTGCTCGCCCAGGATTCTCGTGGCCGCCCGCTCCGTAACCTCGGCCTTCGTCGGCTTGCCGTTCACGAAGACCTCGACGGAGGGGCGCGAAGCGTCCCGCACGCGGGCCATCGTCTTTACGCCAAGGCTCAGCGAGAGGCCCGCTCCTCGCGACCCCTTCCGCCGAGGGTCCGGGTCCTCAACGACTTCGAAGAAGGCGGTCACGTGACCAGGGCAGAACGCCTCACCCTGGTAGACCATGCGCGATTGCGCTCCAGATCCGCTCGGCGGCGAGGGCCTTCGGACCCTCGAACGTGTCGGACCGTCCTTTGCGGTCTACGATCAGGACGGACGTCTCGTTCCCCTTTACCTTCGAGACATCGTTCGCGACGACGAAGTCGAGGTCCGCCTCCTTCAAGAGTGCGAGGGCCTTCTCCTTCAGCTCCGTTGGCTGCACGCCAGCCTCCGCCTTGAAGCCCACGAGGGCGCCCTTCGTGTGCTTCCGGAGTGTCGCGAGGACCTTCGGGGTCGGCTCGAGTTCGAGGCTGACCGGCCC